>Ga0181535_10007231_pt1 | contig 11229 bp, 9 predicted proteins | sample PEATcosm2014_Bin_44_FD_119774 | JGI IMG/M metagenome (GOLD analysis project Ga0181535, IMG submission 119774) | Peatland microbial communities from MTU Mesocosm Facility, Houghton, MI, USA - PEATcosm2014_Bin17_30_metaG | ecosystem: Environmental > Terrestrial > Soil > Wetlands > Peat | place...
ATTTTTTACGACGCTTTTTCCCCGGCGAAAAATCCGGCCATGTGGACGCTGCCGGTGTTTGAAAATCTTTTCCGTGCGCTTGATCCGGCGCAGCCGTGCGCGCTGACGACCTATTCGCGCAGCACGCTGGTGCGCGCGACGCTGCTGCTGGCCGGACTTTTCGTTGGTGTTGGTCACGCAACCGGCCTGAAGGAGGAAACCACGATTGCCACAAACTCGCTGGATTTGATTGCGGAGCCGCTGAACGCCCGCTGGCTGGCGCGGGCGCTGCGCTCCCACAGCGCCGAGCCGCTGCGCGAGCCGGTTTATTCCCGCGCGCCGCTGTCGCCGGCAACGGCGGAACAATTGCGCCGGCATCCGCAGTTTCAACTTTGAAATGCCGGACAATCTTTTATAATCAGGGCATGAACGTTCTTGTCACCGGCGGCGCCGGCTATATCGGCTCGATTTGCACGGAAGAACTCCTCAATGCGGGGCATCAGGTCACGGTTTATGACAACCTCACCGAAGGCCACCGGTCAGCGGTGGATCCGCGCGCGAAGTTCATTTTCGGAAAACCGGAGGAGGACGGCGACATTTTGAGCGCTGTCAAGTTTGCCAAGCCCGACGCCATCATGCACTTCGCCGCCAGCGCGCTCGTCGGCGAGTCCATGACGAACCCGAAAAAGTATTTTCACAACAATTTCGTCAATGCGCTCAAGCTGGCCGACGCCGTCGTGGAATGCGGCGTGAAGAAATTCGTCTTCAGCTCCACCTGCGCCACCTATGGCCCGCCGGACAAAATCCCGATGACGGAGGATTTGCCGCAGCGCCCCATCAACCCCTACGGCGAGGCGAAGCTGATGTTCGAGAAGGCGCTGCTCTGGTATCAGCGGATTTACGGGCTGGAATTCATCGCGTTCCGCTATTTCAACGCCGCCGGCGCGAGCGAAAAATTCGGCGAGCATCACCGCCTTGAGACGCACATCATCCCGAACGTGCTCTTCGTCGCGCTGGGCAAAAAAACGCAATGCGAGATTTTCGGCGCGGACTATCCGACGCCCGACGGCACCTGTGTCCGCGATTACATCCACATCAAGGATCTGGCGCAGGCGCACATGCTCGGCCTGCTGCCGGGCAAGACCGGATTTTACAATCTCGGCAACGGCGACGGCTATTCCGTCCGGCAGGTCATCCACATGTGCGAAAAGGTGACGGGCAAAAAAATCCCGACGGTTGAAAAACCGCGCCGCCCCGGCGACCCGCCCAAACTGGTCGCCTCCGCCGAAAAAGCCATCCGCGAACTCGGCTGGAAGCCGAAATACCCCAAGCTGGAAGACATTGTTGCGACGGCGTGGGCGTGGCACAAAAAACACCCGACCGGTTACGCGGATTAAAAACCAACCCACGACAGCCGTATGAAAACCATACTTTATGTCGAAGACGATCCGTTGATTGTGCATATTTACGGCACAGCCCTGAAGCACGCCGGGTTCCAGGTCGAGGTGGCGGAAGACGGTGTGCTTGCGGCACAAATGCTGTTCAAATCGCGGCCGGACCTCGTGGTGCTGGACCTGATGATTCCCAAACTGACGGGAAAGGATGTGATAAAATACATTCGTTCCACGCCGGCCCTGAAAACCCTGCCGGTGGTCATTCTGTCGAGCGCGAGCATCGCCGATTTGGGCGTTGAGGCGGCAGCCTTGGGTGTGGAAAGCGTCTTATACAAATCGCAATGCACACCGGCCATTCTACTGAGCGTGGTCAACAGCCTCTTGAGCGACACCCTCGACCCTTCCGCCCAATTGCCCCCCGCATAACAAATCTGTCAAAGCCGCCGGCCGGCCTTCATGACGGCAAATCCCTGCCGGTCGTGGTGACGGTGAGCTTGCCGTGCTTCACGCCCTTGGCGGAAATCAATTCATCGGCAATCTTGCGGATCAACGCCGCCTGACCGCGCACCAGCAGCACTTCGAGACAGTTGTGATGGTCCAAATGCACATGAACGGTTGAGAGAATCACATCGTGATGGTCGTGCTGGATGCCCGTGAGCGTGGACTGTAGATGCGGCTTGTGATGGTCATAAACCAGCGTGATGGTGCCGGCGATGTCCTCGGTGCCGAATTTCTGCCGGTGCTCGACGAGCTGGTTGCGGATCATGTCCGCGATGGCGAGCGACCGGTTGTCGTAGCCCTTTTCGCGCGACATCTCATCCAGTTGCCGCAAGAGCGACGGCGGCAGGGACATGCTGAATCGGCTGACGGTTTCTTTTTTCATGGCCATGATTATTTGCAATGGCGGCGTCAACGCAAGCTCTTGAATTGCCACGCCAAGACGCCAAGGCGCAAAGGGTTCACACGAATTTCACGGATTCGCACGAATTTTGCAGCCACGGGGTGGCGACCGAGAATAGCCCACGGTTTCAACCGTGGGTTGCGTCCCACAAAATTAATTCCTTCTCCCATCGGATGGGAGAAGGTGGCCGCAGGCCGGATGAGGGAAAATTCAGACAAACAACCCGCCAATATCACTCCCCGGCTGCATCTTCAATGTTTTCGCTCGCGTAGTTTTGTCGCTCATGTCGGCATATTGCCAGTTATTACCAACCTTGCGCGCGAAGATGAAGCGGCCAAATTCCTCGCCATGTTCCTCGGCAAATTTCGCCAAGCCGATTGCCTTTGGCAAGGCATCAACATACGAGTCGTTGTGCGGTTCAAGGATGTCCACCACGAATCCCTTGCCGGATTTTCGCACAACGGCGAAGTCAGGGAAAAATGGTTTGGTCACGCCGCCCATTTCGTAAGGCACGCAGAACGCCCAATCACGCCGATCCATGTTGCGCAGCCAGCACACGAAATCATTCTTCTTTATTTCGTCGGCGAACAAACCCGCCTCCCATGTATTAAAATCGGCAAAGAATTTCCCGCCAGCATCACAGAACAAATGCTTGTCCAATGCCGCGCCTTCTTTCTTTTCGACAATCTGGTCGGGTAATTCCCAATCCTGCGCCGCCGCCTTGCCGCTTGACTGAATCAGCGCATTGAAACGCACCCGCACGGATGCCGAAAGTTTCTTGATCTGCACTTTGTGTTTGCCCCACCAGTCATTGAATTGCTCCCGCGCGAACTTTTCCAGCGCCGGCACGGTTTCCGACTGCCGCATGATGGCGATTAGTTCCAGCTTGGCTTGATTTGGATTTTCCTGGTCGTGGAATCGTTTCCAGTAAGTGCGGTGCAGACCTTCGCCCGCCGCGAGCAAACGCCCAGCCGAGTCAAATAGCTGTTCGATGTTTTCCACCGAAAGCGTCAATTTCGATGCGATAGCGCCATCAATGGACATTGAGCCGGTGACCACCCGCAATGATTCCACCTCGATTTCGCCGCCTTCACGCAACACGCTACCCCATTCGGCAATCGTTTTGGCGTATTGGTCGCGCAGTTCTTTCAGCTTCTTGAGAAAGATTTCCCGCATCTCCTCGTCAGCGTCTTGGTTCAATCCCTCGTGCATCAACAATCCGGCCAGCCGCAGCGCCCGCTTCACTTCGCTCATTTTGGGAATCCGGCTCACGGCATACGTCGGCAGCGTGTTCAAATGCTCAAACACCTTGGCAAATGCCGGATTTCGCCCATACGTCTCGGCGGCAAGTTCCGCCCGGACGGCCAAGCCATCTGCCGGATTGCGCAAACTCTCCAAAACTTTTTCGACAGCTTCGCGGTTGTAATGCGGCAAAAACAATTCCACCGTGTCCAGCACTTCGTTTGTGCCGATGCGCCGCGCCAACGGCGTGCGAACCATGCGCCCGACAAGCTGCGCGATGCTGGTCGGGTCTTCCGCCCGCCGGAAACTCATCATCACCTCGGCACGCGGACAATCCCAGCCGGTGGATAATGCCGTCTTGAACAAAACCACTTTCGCATCCGGGCTATCCTGAATCCGTGATGCTTCCAGCTTGCGGATGATTTTGCCGGAGACGGAAATCTCGGTGGAATCCTGGAAGCAATGGACGATTTCATTTACCGCCAGCGAGCCGGTTTGCCGTTCAATCACGCGCAGGACATCTTCCAATGAAGTGCGGGTCAGAACACCTTCCGTTCCGTCCTCGACCTGCACGACCAGAATTGGACGGACAACGTCCTTTTCCTTTTCTTTGACACAGTAATCTTCCCATTGTTTGGTGAATTGTTTCCACGTCCGCGCCGCTTGTTCAAGCAGCGTCAAATCTCCCGCGACGTTCGTCTTGGGATTGTGGATGATGATCAAATCCTTGAGCAACCCGCTCGCACGCACTTCATCCGGGTCTATGTTGATTGGTCTTTTCGTGCGGTTAGTGCTTCCGATCAGTTGCTCGAACCGCAACGGTGTTGCACTCATGCCCAACACCAACGGCACGGACGGCATTCCATCCACCGGCGAGCCGACGATGAATTTCTGCATGATGGTCGTGCGGTTGCGGTCGGTTGCCGTCGCGCCGCGATGCGCCTCGTCAATGATGAGGACAAAATCCTGCGGTGCGCGGGCGATGGTGCGGGCAATCGTCTGCCAGAAGGTCGTGTTGCGGAAATCGCCACCGCCTTCTTTTGTCAGCAACTTGTCTTTGCCGAGCAATTGCGTGTTGATGAAATAGACGTAGCCCGGCTGCAATTCATCTTCTTTGAAGTTCTCGCTTTCGATCGTGAGCATCCGGTTAAACGGCAGATGGTCACAAGTGCCAAGCAATTTATTTTTGCTTTGCGTGTTTAATTCAGGTGAATCCGAAAGCCAGAGAAAGACCGTGTTGGGACGTGCCGGAATCCCGTCGCTACCGCCAAATGTATAATCTATCACCTGTGCCAGCGTGATGGTCTTTCCTGAACCCGTTGGCGCTGCCAGAATGACCGCTTGCAATTTGCCTTTTACAGCCGCCGCGCGGGCATCGTCCAATTCAGAAATGATGTCTCGCGCAGCCGTTTCTTGAAACGATTTTAATTCCAGTTTCATGCCGCACCTCCTTCACCCAGAACTTCCGGCGTGTTGATGCGGAAGTTTTCCAGATAGCTTTTATAAAGCTGCACGCAATGGAACTTGCGTCCCAGCGTGCGGCGCATCAGCCCAAAATTTTCCTCCGAATCAGTAACGATATAAATCCATTCGATGTCCTTCCGTTCCGCCAACGCCTCGCGGAATGCACGAAATTCCTTTTCTTTGATAAGCACTGCGAACGGCGCTTGCTTTGGAAAAAACCACGGCTGGGAACCTTTGGAATCTTCACGCTTGCCGCGACAGCCTGCCATCATCCAAAGAATCGGCAGGATGGCTTGGAACGCATCGCCGCGAGCGACTTCGTCCGGATTAAGAAAATCCAAGCGGAAGTATTCGAGGTTTTCTTCAAAACCATCCGAGAGGCTAACTTCATCAAGATATTTTCCCGTCAGCAATTCGCCAGTCTCACGACATCCATTTAGGGCATTTCTGCAACGCGGCCAAGTTACAGATTCACACACACCGAAGGATTCATATTTCACATCTCCGAGCGAAAAACCATCCCGATCCAATTTCTTGTGGTCTGATTCCTTGACTTCATTGTTTGTGACCAGAATGCATCTGCGCGTTTTCCCATCACTTCGGTTTGCAAGCCAAGTTGCGTGCATCGTAGTGCCAGAACCGCCAAAAAAATCCAAAACCAACGGATTGGCACGCTCTTGGGTAATCAACTCAATGCACCTCTGAACCGCGTAAACTGATTTCGGAAATGGGAATTCCTTTCCCACAATTTGCTTTACCAGAGACGCACCATGCTTTCCAGCCTCACACCATTTGTCAGTCCAAACAGTTTTTGGAACGGTTGATTCTTCGTCGAGAAATAAATCAACTGTGCCGTCCTCATCCTTGATCGCCACAATTCGATCTAAATGGTCTTCAATCGAGTCCAACCCAAAATTCCACCGTCGCTCCACCCCATTTTGGTCAATCGGCCAAACTTCAATTTCGCCCGCAACCGAAAGAACATTTTTTCCAGGCGGGTGAAAGTCATCTTCTGGTTGTTCGCCTATGCGGACAACTTTGTCATCTTTGACATAGACCGGATAAAACATTGTCTTCCGGACTGTGCGCAATGAGTTGTGACCCCATCGCCGCAACTTTCGCGGTTGTTTGTTGGGGCGGCGCGTTCTCGCAATAACAGAAAGACCGCGAGGAGTAACAAAAACCAAGTTTTCGTTTGTGTGCGCAAAATTGTTAGTGATATTTCCTCTGGGATTATGAACCACCGAAACATTGGTTATCTCATAATTTGGAAAATCCGCCGCAAGGAGCATTAAAAGGTGATGCAGTTCATTTTTGTCAATGGCGACAATGAGAACCCCATCCGGCTTAAGCAGCCGTTTGGCGAGTGCCAAACGCTTTTTCAACATTGACAGCCACTTTGAATGCCGGAATACATCAGCTTTATCCACATAGTCGTTGTTGTATTTCCAATCGCGTGCGCCGGTGTTGTAAGGCGGGTCTATGTAAATCACGTCCACTTTGCCTTCGTAGCTGTAAAGCAAGAGCTGGAGCGCATGGAAGTTGTCGGCGTTGATGAGCAGATGCCACGGCTTGTCCGGCCCGCCGCGCTCAACCCGATCCACCGGCACGAGCGCCGGATAAATCGCATCGCCAAAACTGCGCACCACCACCAAATCAGAAATGGGAAATTCTTTGTTCGCCTCGCCGGTCGCCGGATAGCCCGTCACCGCCCGGTCGCACGTCGCGATATTTTTGTGGATGGATTTGACGCGCCAAAGCCGGTTGCCGGATTCGCGCTTGAGCGCCACCAGCTCGCCCGGCTTCACCGGCAGGCGCGGCAACCGCACCGTTTCCGGCAGATGTTCCTCGAAAACGAGACCGAACTTTTTTGTTTTCTTCAGCGCCTTCACCTCGGCGGCAATCCCCTTGCGGAGACGCTCGTCAGGAATTTGCGCAATCAAATCCTCAATTTTAGCCATGCAGACAAAGCCTCATTCGCTTCGCAAGCGAAGGAATGCTGTCTGCGGGATGCTCCTCGGAAGAAGCCACATGCCCAAAAAGAAGGGGGCGACACTTACTGACGCCCCGCATCAGGCACGTGGATGCCTTCCAAGGAGCGCTTTCAGTGCGCCCCGATGGGGCGCACCTTGAGCGCTGTCCTTGGTCTGAAATTTCCACGTTTCGATGCGGACAGCAGCCGAAGCTGCGAAATGATTTTGGTTAAAGTTTTTTCTGGTCGTTTGGTTTTTAAGAACGCGACGATTCTGCGCCGGAAAATTAGCAGCGTCAATCTGTGTTTATCCGTGTTTCATCTGTGGCCAGAAAAGATGCGAACGGGCTGGCATCGGGCAAATAGTTCTCCGCTGGCGCTGAGCCGACATCTGGCGCGACTGCGCCGTTGTCCACGCGCAACGACCCGTTGCGGACACAGGACGAGCCGTTGTATGCACAGGGCGGAATGGAACGCGCGAACAACGGGTCGTTATATTCCCGCAACGGAATGGAATTGCTTCGCAACGGATCGTTATATTCCCGAACTGGAATGGAATTGACGCAAACATGGTCGTTATATTCCGAGGACAGACCATATTTCGGGCAGGATTGGTCGAAATTCGGCGGCAAAAAGAGGGTTGTTTTGGCGGCAAGTGCTTGTTAGCGTGCGGTTATGGCGGATGGAGCGCAAATTACAGTCGCGCCCGGAGCGGCGGAACCTGCGGTGGACATGGTTGCGTTGCTGGCGGCACTGGGCAATCCGGTGCGGTGGCAGGTGCTGCGGTTGCTGGCCACGGAAGGCCCGCAGTCGGTGAACGACCTCGCGGCGCGGGTGGACCGGGCGCAACATTCCTTGTCCAAGCACCTGCAAATCCTGCGCGCGGTGGGCGCGGTGGTGATGGCACCGGGCACGGACGGCGACGGGCGGAAGCTGTTTCACGCCATCCCGCCGGGCTGTTTGCGCGACGGTGCCGGAGGAAAAGAAATTGACTACGGCAATTGCGTGCTGCGGCTGGAGTAAATTGGCAAGGCAGGATGACGTTTGCCTGACACGGAGGCAGGAATTTTCAGCCGCCATTCCCCGGCGGCGATTCCGCACGCGCAGCCGCGCCGTTTTTCCGCACCAGCAAACGCCCAATCACGCAGGCCAGCCCGAACATGACCAGCGTGCCGAGCGCGCCGGCGATGGCCGTGGCGATGCCCGTCGAGCTGATGCCGGGCATTTTGTAATCGGGAATCCATGTCTTGATGAGCGTGGCGGCGTGGCCGGCAAAGCCGAATTTCTCCGCCACCTTGTCCAGCCCGTCCGGCCACGAACAGGCATAGGGCGAGACAAAAATCGCCAGCCCCAGCGCGATGACCAAGCCGAAGGCCAGAAATTCCAGCCCCGTGCCGCGCATGACTGGCATATTTTCGGCCTCCAACAAATCCGGCCGCGTCCGCGCAATCGCCAGAATCACCAGCGACGTGATCAAGCCTTCGCCGATGCCGATGAGCGCATGGACGCCCACCATCGCCGGAAAGACCACGCCCGGCGCAAGCGTGCCGGACAGCGACAATTCCCCGGCGCACGTCACCGCCGCCAGCACCGTCGAAAGCCACGCCGCGAAAAACACCGCCGTGATGCGCCCGCGCAGGCCGGGCAGAAATTTTCGCGCGGAACGGTAGAGCGCGTAGCCGACCACCGCGCCGATGAACGACATGTTGAAAATGTTCGCGCCCAGCGCCAGCACACCGCCGTCGCTGAAAATCAGCGCCTGCACCAGCAGCACGCAGGCGATGACAATGGCCGCCGCGCCCGGCCCGATCAGCACCGCCGCCAGCACGCCGCCGAGCAGGTGCCCGGAAGTGCCGCCGGCCACGGGAAAATTCAGCATCTGCGCCGCGAATACAAACGCCGCACTCAAGCCCATCAGCGGAATCTTGTTGCGCGGCAGCGTGCGGTTGACCTGCCGCGCGGCCACGGCCAGCCCGCCCGCGGACAGCGCGCCAGTCACGGCGAGGGTTTTGGCATCCAGGAAACCGTCGGGTATGTGCATAATTTCTTGCTCCGGCAAATGGATTGTGTCAGGATGTTACAAATAAAATCAATCGTAATACTTTGAAATTGCCCGTCAAGTTCAAACATCCGGACGCGTTCGGTTTTGGAGTGCGCGGACACGTCCGCGCTTTGGCACTGGGAGACATGTCTCCCGGTCGGATAGTGGTGACGTGTCGCCGCACTCCAAAAGAGGCCAATCCATGAGCCTGCGCCTTTTGCACAATCACAGCCGGGGCGACAGCGCGGTTCATCGCCTGCCGGCGGCGTTGAAGCTGGGCGCCGCGCTGATGCTGGTGCTGGTGACGGTGCTGCTGCCGCGAAACGAAATTGTTGCGCTACTGGCGATCGCGGCGGTGCTGGTTTTGATCGCCGCCGCGAGCCGGCTGCCGACGTGGTTTTTGTTGAAGCGGATGCTGCTGCTCGAACCGCTCGTCCTCGGCGTCGCGGTGCTGATGCTGTTCCAGCCGGATGGCGGGCGCGTGTTCGCAGTGGTGCTGCTGAAGACAAATCTTTGCCTGCTGGCAACGGTGCTGCTGTCGAACACGACGCCGTTCACGGAAATGCTGCGCGTGCTGAAACGGCTGCGCGTGCCGTGGATGTTCGTCACCACGCTGACGCTGATGCACCGGTATTTGTTCGTGCTGGCGGACGAGGCGGAGCGGATGCGCCGGGCGCGGGCGTGCCGCACGTTCACGCGCGGGCGGCGCTTTGAATGGAATGTGCTGGCGACGGTGCTCGGACAGCTTTTCATCCGCGCGTCGGAGCGGGCGGAACGGATTTACGATGCCATGTGTGCGAGGGGCTGGAAATGAACGCGATTGAAATCACCAACTTAAAATACTGTTACCACGACGGCTCGGAGGCGCTGCGCGGAGTGAGTTTCAACGTCACGCCGGGCGAATGCGTGGCGCTGCTCGGCCCGAACGGCTCCGGCAAATCCACGCTGCTGCTGCATTTGAACGGCATTTTTCCGGAGAAATTATCCGGCAACGGCGCGGTGAAAATCCTCGGCGAACCGGTGGGCGCGAAAAACATTGAAACCATCCGCCGCCAGGTCGGCTTGGTGTTTCAAGACCCGGACGACCAGCTTTTTTGCCCGACGGTGGCGGAGGACGTGGCATTCGGCCCGCAGCAGCTCGGCCTGGCGGAATCAGAAGTGGCGGCGCGCGTGGAGAAATCGCTCGCGCAGGCCGGACTGGCTGGCTTTGGCCGGCGCGCGACGCATCATTTGAGCCACGGCGAAAAGCGGCGCGTCTGTCTGGCGGGCGTGCTGGCGTGCGAACCGGCGATTTTGATTTTGGACGAACCGACGAGCGACCTGGATCCGCGCGGGCGGCGCGAATTCAAGGCGTTGCTGCGGCAGATTCCCGCGACCAAGCTGATCGCGACGCACGATCTGGAGCTGGCGGTGGAATTGTGTTCCCGCGCGATTGTGCTGGACCGCGGTGAAATCGTGGCCGACGGAGCAACGGTGAAATTGCTGGACGATGAAAAGCTGATGCTCGCCCACGGTTTGGAATGCCCGCACATTCTGCGGCACATTCATCCGCATTAGCGCCGTCCGAATTCGCCTGTCAAATCTCACTCATCCACACTGCGACATCCGGGCCGGATTATCTGGCTTTGGAACCGGGTTGGAGCATCTGCAGGCGGGCGCCGGCTTCGCGCCAGAGTATCGTTCCGGGCGGCGTGTTGGTGAGGCAGAGCCGGAGATAATTCACGGCCTGATTCGTATCATGACGATGCACGGCAATCACCGCGAGTCCGAAACAAACCGGGCCGGTTTCCGCGCCGGATTTTTCAAGTTCACGGTAGTCGGTTTCCGCCGCCGCGAAATCCTGGCTGGCGAGCCGGGCGATGGCGCGGTTGAGCCGGGCCGCTGGCAGATTGGTCAGCGAGAGGAGACGGCCCCAAACCTCGGCGGCGGCAGCGGCGTTGCCGGACTGAAACAAAATGGCGGCCTTGAGATTCAGCCCCGGCACGTCGTCCGGAGACTTGGACAGATGCGCGTTGATGAGTTGCAGGGCGTTGGTGAAATCGCCAAACGCGAGATACGTTCCCACAACGCGGTTCACAATCTGCGCATCGTCGGGATGCTGCTGGAGAACTGACTCGAAGACGCTGTTGGCGCTGGCGATGTTGGTTTGTGACAACCAGGAGTTCGCCTCCAGCAGGCCCAACTCCACGTTCAGTGGACTGTCCGCCGGAAGGTTTTTGGCCTCGTCCCGCAGGTG
>Ga0181535_10007234_pt1 | contig 11222 bp, 8 predicted proteins | sample PEATcosm2014_Bin_44_FD_119774 | JGI IMG/M metagenome (GOLD analysis project Ga0181535, IMG submission 119774) | Peatland microbial communities from MTU Mesocosm Facility, Houghton, MI, USA - PEATcosm2014_Bin17_30_metaG | ecosystem: Environmental > Terrestrial > Soil > Wetlands > Peat | place...
AGAATCTTGTGCACGCGGGAGGTATTCAACTCACCAAAACGGAAGCTCTCCGGCTTGCCTTCAACGGCAATGCCCGCCGTCCGCGCCGCTTCCACCAAATACGGATCGCCCTCTTCGATCACAGTGCAGAGATCAACGCTCTTCGCGAACTTCTTCATGCGCTCGACCGGCAGCGGATAGGTCAGGCCGAGCTTCAGCACGCTCGCCTCCGGCGCGGCCTCGCGCACATACTGAAAGGCCACGCCTGAAGTAATGATTCCCACCGAAGCCGAGCCTTTAATGAGCTGATTCGGCCCAGCCTCGTCATTCCAGGCGGCAATCTCGGCCAGCCTTTTGCGCATCCGCAGATGCGCCGGCTTGGCGTAGGCGGGAATCATCACCCGCGAGGCAAAATCATGCTCGAAGTGCGGCGAGTGCGGCGCCTGAATCTCCACCGTTCCCCGCCGCATAATCGTCTTCGAGTGGCAGACGCGCGTCGTCATGCGCAGCAGCACCGGCAGTTGCCAGCGTTCGCTCATCTCTATCGCCCGCAGCGTGAAATCGTACGCCTCTTGCGAGTCGGATGGCTCCAGCATGGGCACGCCGGCGGCCAGCGCGTAGCGCCGGTTGTCCTGCTCGTTCTGGCTCGAGGCCATCCCCGGATCGTCCGCCGAAACCACCACCAACGCCCCGTCCAGCCGCGTATAGGCCACGGTAAACAAGGCATCCGCGGCCACATTCAGGCCCACGTGCTTCATCGTCACCAGGGCGCGCGCCCCGGCAAAGGCGACGCCGACAGCCACCTCAAGCGCAACTTTTTCGTTGGGCGCCCACTGCGCTTTTCCGCCCAGTGTGGCGAAGGTTTCCAGAATTTCCGTTGAGGGTGTGCCGGGATAGCCCGTGCCGAGTGTCACTCCGGAGTCGATGGCGGCCATGGCGACCGCTTCATCCCCGCTCGCCAGGGTCAATGCATGATGCTGCTGAAGAGAATCCAAGCTGAATTCCTGTGGCTTTCGAGTCTTTGATTCAGTGTACACGACGGAGTGATTGCCGCCGCTGGCCCGCAAGTGGCCCATCACTACCCTATTCGGAGCTGTGCCCCGTTCATCGCAGCACTATCGCGAGGAGCGGTCGAAATCGAGTCAGGGTGGACGGCGAACCTTCGCGGCCCACTCATCGCGATAAAGCCGCGATGAATGGGGCACAGCCTTCCATCTTAGCGAATGATTCGAGAAGTTAGAATCAATGCATGGGCCACCTGCCAAAAAATGCGAACGCCAAAAAACATGAAAGAAGGCTCTTGATGCTTATGCGCAAACTCCTGCCGATCTGCCTCCTCGCTGTCGCCGCCGCCCAAAGCCCCGTTCCCGTGAAGATAGGGAGGGATATTAATCCTCCGAGGCTTATTCATCAAGAAGCCATTGAAGTTACGCGCGAAGCAAAGCAAAATCGCGTCGCCGCCGATTTCCTGGTGGACTTTATCATCGATGAATATGGCGTGCCGCAGGACGTGCGCTTGAACAAAAGACATGGCTATGGCTCGGATGAAAAGGTCGTGGAGGCCGTCAAGAAATTTCGTTTTCAGCCAGCCCTAAAAGACGGTAAGACGCCTGTTCCCACTCGAATGGCAATGCAACTTCCATTTCCTTCCGATACGTTTGGAAGTTATGGAGATCGCGCGAACTGGACGTATTTTGAGATCAAACGCGCCGACACCGACGCCTATCTGCGCGACGAGACCCTGATCAAAACCGTCACGCCGCAATACACCAAGCGCGCCCGCAAAGCCAAATTGCAAGGCCCTTGCACACTTGCATTCACCTTGGACGAAAAGGGCGTCGCCCACGATATTCGCGTCATCCACGCGCTTGATCCCGAACTCGATCAACAGGCCCTGGACGCTCTACAGCAATTCCAGTTCCAGCCCATCCTGGAAAACGGCAGCCCCGTCGCCGTCCCCATCACACTGGAGTTTCAGTTCCGTCTCTTTTAATTACCCACTAGTTGCTAGGCGACATATTGGGCAGGTGGCCCGCTCAAGCCAGTAATCGGAGCTGTGCCCCGTTCATCGCGGCTTTTTCGCGATGAGCGGGAGGGGGGCCCCACCGCAGGTGCCGGGTGCCCCATCCCTCGCGTTTTTTGCGAAGGGTGGGAGAGCATGAACCCCATGCGAGCGAACAGCGAGCGACTGCTGTATGCAATGCCCGCACCGCAGGTGCCAGAGAACCATTACAATCAATCCGTGAGCCACTCCTTTGAAATCGGTCCGGTCCATGTGGGCGAGGGCCAGTTATTCCTGATCGCAGGCCCGTGCGTCATCGAGTCCGAGGCCCATGCGCGCTCGCTCGCCGAGCGCATTCAGCGCATCAGTGCCGACCTCGGCCTGCCGTTCATCTTCAAGGCAAGCTACGACAAGGCCAACCGCACCAGCGTGAAGAGCTATCGCGGTCCCGGCCTCGTCGAGGGCACACGCATTCTCGGCCGCCTCGCCAAAGATACCGGCCTGCCGGTGCTGACCGACGTTCACGAGCCGTCCCACTGCGCCGTGGCCGCCGAGGCCGTGGATGTGCTGCAGATTCCCGCGTTCTTATGCCGCCAAACCGACCTGCTCGTCGCCGCCGGCCGCACCGGCCGCGCCGTCAACATCAAAAAAGGCCAGTTCGTCGCCCCCTGGGACATGAACCACCCGGTCGAGAAAGTTCGCTCCACGGGCAATGAGCGCGTCTTCCTCACCGAGCGCGGCTCCTGCTTCGGCTACAACACGCTGGTGGTCGATTACCGCTCGCTGCCGGTGATGCGCGCCCTTGCGCCGGTGGTCTTCGACGGGACTCACTCCGTGCAGCAGCCCTCGGCGGCCAATGGAGTCAGCGGCGGCCAGCCGGAGTTCATTCCGCTACTGGCGCGCGCCGCGGTGGCCGCGGGTATCGATGGATTGTTTTTAGAGGTCCACGACGACCCCGCCAACGCCAAATCCGACGGCGCCAACGCGCTGGATTTAAAGCTGCTCAAGCCGCTGCTGGAAAAGCTGCTGGCGATACACGCCCTAATCCCTAATTCCTAACCCCTATTTCGCCGGCGGCTTCTCCGGAGGCGTAATGTCTTTGCCCTCGAAGATGATCCGGGTCGTCGAGCCGAACTGCTTGTAGTCGGTGTATTTGATGGTGTCGCGCATATGCACGTCCTGGGCCAGGCGTCCGGGGCCGCTGCTGAAGTGCAAAACGCCTTCGCCTTTGGTATAGACCGGGAACCAGTAGTGGCCGTCCACCTGCTGCCGCCAGGTCATGAAGGGCGGATGCAGGTCTTCGCTGTTCTTGCGCGTGTCGTCGGGAACCATGCGGCCGTTGGTCACCACAATCTGCAAGTCGGTGGCGTCCACCCAGATGCGCCCCAGCAGGTAGCGCTGCTTCTTTTCAATCACCTTCGGGCTGACATCGAAGACGTAGCAGTCTATCTCGTCCACCTTCTGGCGGCCCACATACTTCACATTGTATTGGCCGATCATCTCGGTGGTCAGCACAAAGGGATAACCGTGCTGGATGTCCTGGAGATCGGAGGGTGACATCATCACCCGCTGCAGCGTGTTCTCCGGCGCGAAGACCGTCTTTTCGGTTCGCCTGCCCGTGGGGTCAAAGATGACGTCGTCCACCTGATACCATTCGCCGTCCACCTTGTTGTCGTCGTCGATGGTCTGCACGCGGGCGTAGCGGCGATAGGTGTAGTGGTTGAGCGCCTGCTGGAACTCGCTCTCCTTGGCGGCAAACTGGCGAATGATCTCCTCCGGCGCAATGGCCGGCGCGCTGATGTCCATGCGCCCAAAGCCCGCATCGAGCGGCATGGGAGTAAAACTGTCCTTGTCCTGCGCCGCGGCGGCCAGGGCCAGTCCCGACGCCAGCAGCATCGCCAACATCCATCGATTGCGCACAGTTCTTTTCTCCGGCGGATTCTCTGCCTGTCTACAGATTAGACGCAGGCGCCGTACTGGGGTTGGTTTCCTTCGCCGAGGATAGCCAGCCGCTGGCGAATGAATTGTTACCCAATTTTCGCTCAATCGCCTTTTCCCCCCTTCTGAATTTTTCCTGCGAGCGAATAGCGAGCGGATAGCCGCACCGCAGGTGCCTGTCTCTTGCGTTACCCTTAACCCTATGGGCCGCATCCGCGTACTTTCCGACCAGGTAGCCAACCAGATCGCCGCCGGCGAGGTGGTGGACCGGCCTGCCTCGGTCGTCAAGGAGTTGCTGGAAAACGCCCTGGACGCCGGTGCCCAGCGCATTCGTGTCGAGGTCGAGGCGGGCGGGCGCAAGCTGATTCGCCTGAGCGATGACGGCTGCGGCATGAACCGCGACGACGCCCTGCTGGCCTTTGAGCGCCACGCTACCTCCAAGCTGCACACCGCCGACGATCTGCTCTCCATCTCCACACTGGGATTTCGCGGCGAGGCGCTGCCCTCCATTGCCTCCGTGGCGCGCGTGACCCTGGAGTCCTGCGCGGACGGCGAACGTTCCGGAACGCGCGTTGAAATTGCGGGCGGGAAGATTCTGCACGTGGACGACGCCGCCCTGCCGCGCGGAACCACGCTTACCGTCGCCGATCTCTTCTTCAACACCCCGGCGCGGCGCAAGTTTCTGCGCGCCGAATCCACTGAGCTGGCTCACATCACCGCGTTGGTCACGCATTACGCCCTGGCCCACCCGGAAAAGCACTTTGAGCTGCTGTCAGCCACGCACACCGTCGTCTCCGCGCCGCCTGTGGCGCGCACTGCCGAGCGCATTTATCAGGTTTTTGGCAAGGAGACGCTCGCCCAACTGCTGCCCGTGGCCGCCGAGCTGCCGCTGGCCCACGCTGGACTGCCCGAACCGCCGCCCTGGAAGAAGGACGCTGCCGAAGCCGCCCGCACTCCCGGCACTCTGCGGCTCACTGGCTTCTACTCCAAGCCGGAGCTGCAAAAGCTCAATCGCAACTCCATTTACATCTTCGTCAACAAGCGGCTGATCCGCGACCGGCTTCTGCTGCACGCCATCACTGAGGCTTATCGCAACGTGATTCCGCCCACCAGCTTTCCGGTGGTGCTGCTTTTTTTGGAGATGCCGCCCGAAGAGGTAGATGTGAATGTGCATCCGGCCAAGACCGAGGTGCGCTTCCGCCAGCAGAGCCAGGTGCATGACTTTGTCCGCGACAGCCTGAGAACGGCGCTGATCAAGGCACGGCCCGCCGCCGGTTTTCTGGCCGCGCTGGACTCCGCACCCACCGCCAGCGCCTCGCTGATGCCACCGTCCACCTCGCCGCTGCCGGGAGCGCCAGAGGGCGAGCCGCTTCCGCCGGATTCCGAGCCGGCCGCCTTCCAGAGTGCCGGAGCCGACGCCGCGCCCTTTGCACTGACGCCGCACCTTCCCGCGCCCTATCCTGGCAAGCTGCCTTTTACCGCGCAGGGAAATCCAGCAGAGAGCTGGCCCAGCGGCTGGCAGGGTCGCAAGGCCTGGGGCGAGGCCGCGGCTGCGCTCTTCCAGCCGGCCACACTGCCGCCCGCCGGCGATTGTTCTCCGTACTTCGACGATGCTGTCGGCGCAAATTCGGCGATGGAGACCTCCCAAGTCGAGGCCGAGCAGGCCGCGGCCAATCTCAACCAGCTCGGCTCGCTGCACCCCCTGGGACAGTTGCGCGAGTCGTTCATTCTGGCCACCGGCGAAGACGGATTGTGGATAATTGACCAGCATGTGGCACACGAGCGAATACTTTTTGAAAAAATTTTATGGGCCCGCCAAACAGAACAGGTAATGCGCCAGAGATTACTAATGCCCGTTTTAGTGGAACTGAAGGCTGACCAGATGGTCATCTTCGCGCGCATTGCCGAGGAGCTCCAACGCAACGGCTTCGAGGTAGAACCATTTGGCCCTCAACAGCTTGCCGTGAAGGCTGCGCCGATTGGGCTGGAGGGTACGGCTCTGGAGCGCATGTTGGCAGAGGTGATCGAGCAATCCAGCGCGGAATCTGGCGAATTACATCAGAATCAAACCCTTACGGCTCTTCGCGAGCGCATTGCCGCTTCCATCGCCTGCCACTCGGCCATCAAGGTCAACACACCGCTTGACCAGGCTCGAATGGAGTGGTTACTATTGGAACTAGCTAAAACCAGTCACCCTACCAATTGCCCGCATGGACGTCCAATAGCTTTGCTGTATTCTTGGAAGGAGATCCAGCGGGCCTTCCATCGTATCTAAATCGGATGGAAGGTGGCAGCCCTCCTCTTAGGGGACGGGGCTGTCCGGCGCTATCGCCAGCCTGGAAGTGAGGTTTTTCTTTGACATCGGAACAATTGGAAGCATCGCGCGCCGAAAGGTTGCGCCTGAACGGCAATAGGGCGCTCACCTTGGAGGACGCCCGGACGTGGATGGAAGAGACCGGGTTGTGTCTCTTTCTGCCCAAGCGGCAGTATTCCACCTCGATTGCACCGTCGTTCCTTGAGGCTGTCATCGGCAAGCGCGACATGACGCCCACCCCGGAACAGATCACTCTGGCCGAAGAATTGCTGGTGCGCCTGGAACTGGACGGCGTGGCTGTGCGCCTGAACTTGCTGGGATTGCCCGGCGAAGCCCCCGACTTCGTGGTGGCAAGCTGGGTTCTGCCCTATGTTTATGCCTTGCGTGGCGACCGTGACTGGCGCCGCAGTCCGCAGTTGACCGGATCGCGTCAGGTTTCGCAACTGGCCACCCAAGCTTACAAGCTGCTGGAGGCGGGCGACACCACCCTGAGCAAGCTCACTCATGCGCTGGGCCGCGAAGTCACCGAAGGCGCTGTCCTGCGCGCCATTACGGAACTCTGGCAACAGTTGCGCATCATTCCAGTTGTCTCCGCTCCCGGCGAGTCTGCCCAGTGGCAGTTGCTCCGCACTCGTTTCCAAAAAGCCATTGCCGAAGGCGCCTCCACCTCGCAGGTGACGGCCATCTCGGTACTCGCCTCCATCTACCTGCAAGCGGTGATCGCCGCCAGCATGGAAGAGGTCGAGCTGTTCCTGTCGCCGCTCACTGCACGCAGCAAGGTGCGCGAGGTGCTGCGCGGCCTGGTTGCCACCCGCCAGGTGCACACTGTTTCTCTGGGGCACGCGCCCCTCTTCTATGTTGCCGGCACACTGCCGGAGTTCGCTGCTCCTCCCACAATTTACGCCAGTGCCTCTGTGCCGGCCTCTGCCTACTTCATGCACGCCGAGGACGAGGAACTGCCGGAGCCTGTCACCGCCGCGCCGGCTTCAATTGCTGCGTCTGCTCCGCCGGTTCAACACAAACCGGCTGAAACGCATGCGCCCCGCTCCGCCGCCCGCAAACCGGCCGCGAGCGGCAAATCCGCCCCAGCACGGTCCCACTTCAGCCGCCCGGCCGTGCGCTCCCGCGACCACAAGCCGGCGCAATCTTCTTCCACCAGCCGTCCGGTCCGGCACACTGGCGCTGCATCGCGGCCCAGCGGCGCGCGACCCTCTAACGGCGCCCGTTCTGGTTCCACCGCTCACTTCAGCCCCAAGGCAATCGCCGGCTCCAGTGGCAGGCGCAACGATGCCCATGCCAGCGCGGCCGGCGGAAGTCGCTCCAATGGAAACGGTTCTAACGGAAGCAGCAGATCAGCGGCTCGTCCGTCTTCCGGCGCACACTCCGTCAAGTCTGCCGCGCCCGCCTGGAATCAGCGTAACGGCAATGGATACTCCAACGGCGCCAAAACTGCCGGCAAGCCTGGCGCAAATCCCCGCAACGCCAGCGCGCCCCGCAAGGACGCCCGCTCTGCGGCACGGCCGGCTCGCCCCGTCAGCAGCCGAAAACCCTCCCTGGCCACCGGCGCAAAGGCAGCCAGCGGCAAGCGCTTCGGCTTGGCAGCTCGGCCCAAGACGGGAACAAAGAAGCGCGGATGAGTGCAAACGAACCCTCTTGCTCTCGAATCACCCCTGCCCCCAGGCTCGTTGTCGCCATTGACGGCCCAGCCGGAGCGGGCAAAAGCACTGTCGCCCGCCATGTGGCCCGCCGCTTCGGCCTGCTGAATCTGGAGTCTGGAGCCATGTACCGCGCCTTTGCCCTCAAAGCGCTGCGTACAGCAACTCCTTTGGACAACAGCGCGCGGCTCGAAGCGCTGGCCGCGGAAACCTCCATCCGCCTCGAATCCGGCGACGAGGGCAATCGCGTCCTGCTCGACGGCGAAGACGTAACCGGCCTGCTCCGTGATCAAGCCGTCACCGACGCTGCCTCCCGCGTCAGCGTTTTACCTGCCATTCGCGCCTGGCTGGTTCGCCTGCAGCAGCAGATGGGCGCCGAAGGCGGAGTGGTGATGGAGGGCCGCGACATCGGCACCGTCGTCTTTCCCCACGCCCAGGTCAAAATCTTCCTCGACGCCGCTCCTGAAGTCCGCGGTTTGCGCCGCTATGACCAGCTCGGCCCAGAGAACTCCCAGCAGCCCGATGAGGTGATCCGCGAACTGCGCGCCCGCGATGAGCGCGACCGCAACCGCGCCGACTCGCCTCTCAGGCCGGCCCCGGACGCAGTTCGACTGGATTCGACGCGCCTCACGCTCCAGGAGGTTGTCGCCGCCGCCGAAGCTATCGTAGCCGCAAAACTCCCCATCGATTAAGTGCAGAAAATTTGCAACGCCGCGCCCCATCCATTCCCCGCTTTTTGCGGGATGGGCCGGAGGGCGTGTTGCATTTCTTTCGGGCCAATTCGCGGTGGTCTAATCTGAGCAGACACGAGGCAGGAGTGAGAGTAGGATGACCTGCATTGAAGGTGAGAAACGACAGCAATTATGGCCGGTCCACCTTCTTCAATCGTTCCTGGAAGGCCGCTTGACTCATGCCCGCCAACGATATTGCCAGAAGCAAGGAACTTCCACAAAGTGGGCAGCAAACTCACCTGCTGATCCTCATAAAGGGGGTTGGTTGTGAAGAAAAATAGCCGGATTGAGATGGAAAGAGAGCTGATCTCCCGCGTGAAGATGGAGATGGCGAAACCACGTCTGGCGGCCTCCGTGCGCGATGCTCTGGAAGCCGAAGCCGCTTTGGTGATCAGTGAATCACCGGTCCCCGCCCCACGAGCGTGAAACCTGCCAACGCCTTTGCGGCTGCGCGCCGAATCAAAGATTAAACTGGATTTGGAGCCGATCCGGCCGCAATGCCTATCGCCGGACTCAACAACGCGGATGAAAACAGTTTTTGCCTTCGGCAAATCCGGCATTGAGGTCTCCATCCCGGAGATTTTCGCCTCCCAGATCGTCAGGAGCCGCTCGGCGGCGGCGCTCAGCGACCTTGAGGCAGTGCTGGGGGCTGCGCTCGACCACCCCATAGGCTGCCAGCCGCTGGCGGCCTTGGCGGCCGGCAAGCGATCTGCCGCCATCTCCGTCTGCGACATCACGCGTCCCGCGCCCAACTGGATCACCTTGCCGCCGCTGCTCAATCGGCTCCACGCCGCGGGAATCCCAATCGAGGGCATTACCCTCCTCATTGCCACCGGGCTGCATCGCGGAGCAACCCAGGACGAAATCAACTCCATTCTTGGGCCGGAAATCGCGGCGCGCTATCGGGTGGTGAGCCACGATGCGCGCGCGCTTGCCGAGCATCGCTGCCTGGGCACGACGCTCCGCGATACGCCGGTGTATATCGACGAGCGGTTCATGGCGGCGGAGCTGCACATCACCCTGGGTTTCATTGAGCCGCACTTCATGCTGGGCTTTTCCGGCGGGCGCAAGCTCATCGCACCGGGCCTGGCGGCGCAGCAGACCATCAAGACGATTCATTCGCCTCGCTTCATGCGCGAGCCGATGGCCACTGAAGGGTCGATCGCGGACAATCCCCTGCACGCGGAACTGCTTGAAATCGCAGCTCTGGCGCGGCACGACTTCATCCTCGATGTGACACTGACGCAGGACCGCCAGATATCGGGAGTCTTCGCGGGCGATGCCGTGAAGGCCCACGCCGCCGGGGTTCGCTTTCTTGAGGCCACCTCTCTCGTAAGGCTCGCCGAACCGGCGGACGCGGTCATCACCAGCGCCGCCGGTTATCCCCTGGATCTGACCTTCTACCAGACGCTCAAGGGCATCTCCGCTGCCAGTCACATCGCCCGGCCGGGTGGCAGAATCCTGCTGCTCGGTGAGTGCGCCGAGGGAATCGGATCGCCTGAGTTCGCCCGCAAGCTGCAAGCATACTCGGGTCACGCCAGTTACCTCGAGGTGATTCGCAACTCCCCGGTCGAGGTGGACCAATGGCAGTTGGAGAAGCTGGCCCTTGCCGGCCTCAATCATGAACTTTATTTCTTTGTTCCCGGAGTTTCCCCGGCGCAACTGGGCAGCTTGGGCGCAAAGGCCTTCGACACGCTGGAGCAGGCCGTAGACGCCGTGTTGCATGGTCTTCCAGCCAGCGCGCGGGTTGCCCTGGTGCCCGACGGGCCGTACACCTTTGCGCGGGCGGTCTGATACGCAAAACCTCATCCATCTTCGCAAGGCGTGGCAGGAACGTCCGCCGCATCTGGTAGATTGGGAGTGCGATTTCATAAATCTCAAAGTTGAGACTTAGCAACAGGCCTAGCTGAGCAAGCTCATTTCATGGGAGATGTTTCAATGAAGTATTTTCGTGAAGCGATCAAATCTTTCCAGGGAATTTGGACGGGAATCACACTCCTCTTCCTTCTATGCGCCTCTCTTGCAACGGCGCAAAACTTCTCTGATATCAAGCCCTCCCCGCAGCAAGTCAACTGGCAAGATCTTGAGTTCGGCGTCATCATTCACTTTTCCACCAATACCTTTCTCGATCGCGAATGGGGCGACGGCACGGCCGATCCCTCCGTCTTCAATCCCACCCAGTTCGATCCGGATCAATGGATGAAGGCGATTCGCGACTCCGGTGCCACCTATGTAGTCTTCGTCGCCAAGCATCATGACGGCTTCTGCCTCTGGCCCACAGGGCAGACCAATTACAGCATCAAGGCAAGTCCCTGGAAAGACGGCAAGGGCGACGTGGTTGGCGAAGTTGCCCGCGCCGCGCGCAAATATGGCCTGAAATTCGGCGTATATCTTTCCCCCTGGGACCGCCATGATCCCCGGTACAAGAATTCCGCCGCCTATGACGACTACTACCAGGCGGAGTTGGCCGAACTGGCCAGCAACTATGGCGATCTGGTGGAATTCTGGCTCGACGGGGCAGGCAGTGGGGGGCACGTTTACGACTTCAAGAGAATCATCGAAACCCTGCGCACCTACCAGCCCAACACCATCGTCTTTGCCGA
>Ga0181535_10007235_pt1 | contig 11221 bp, 5 predicted proteins | sample PEATcosm2014_Bin_44_FD_119774 | JGI IMG/M metagenome (GOLD analysis project Ga0181535, IMG submission 119774) | Peatland microbial communities from MTU Mesocosm Facility, Houghton, MI, USA - PEATcosm2014_Bin17_30_metaG | ecosystem: Environmental > Terrestrial > Soil > Wetlands > Peat | place...
CGCCATTCAAAGCCCATAATTCCCGCGTCCGCCGCAAACACGGCGGCTTCCTTCAAGTCGCTGTATCGAAAGCGCGCCGGGGAACCTGTCTGCTATTCCGGAACATGCTCGACCCGGCGCGCTTCCGATACAGCACCAAGACTTGTCGCGAGGGGCCTCTTTTCATTCCGGATCCATCTTAATTGCCTCACCGCGGAGAGAGCCGGTACTGAGTTCGGCATCTCTGACCTTGTTTAAGGACGAGATAGCAGGCCAATGGACCACCTGCGATGCTGTATAATAAGTTGCATTGATGGCCCTAAACTCGGGGACAACTGTGGGCTGTTACGAGGTCCTCTCGCTCCTTGGCGCGGGCGGCATGGGCGAGGTCTATCGCGCGCGGGATACACGGCTCAAGCGCGATGTCGCCTTGAAAATCCTACCATCTGACTTTATTAACGATCCGCAACGCATGATGCGGTTCGAAAGGGAAGCGCAGCTCCTTGCCGCCCTCAATCATCCGAGCATCGCCTCGATTTACGGTCTGGAAGAATCCAGCGGAACCCGCGCCTTGGTCATGGAGCTCGTGGAAGGTCCGACGCTGGCCGAGCGCATCAGGCAGGGGCCGCTGCCGCTCGAAGAAGCGCTTCTGCTAGCGCGGCAAATTGCTGTAGCTCTGGAATACGCCCACGAACGCGGCATCATTCACCGCGATCTGAAGCCCTCCAACATCAAGCTAGCCCGCGACGGCGGCGTGAAGGTCCTCGATTTTGGCCTGGCCAAAGCGCTCTTCGACGAGTCATCCGCCGCGGACGTCTCGAGATCCCCCACCTTCAGCGATGCCGCAACCCGGGCCGGGATCATCTTGGGAACCGCGGCCTATATGTCGCCGGAACAGGCGCGGGGCAAGGCCGTAGATCGGCGCGTCGACGTGTGGTCATTTGGCTGCGTGCTATTCGAAATGCTCACGGGCAAGCCCGCTTTTGCAGGGGAGACGGTCAGTGACACGCTGGCGGCTGTTTTAACCAAGGAGCCCGAATCGGAGCGGTTGCCTCCGGAGACGCCTCCCGCCGTCCGCAGGCTCCTCGAGAGGTGTTTGCAGAAGGATTTGAAGAAGCGCCTGCAGGCGATCGGTGATGCCCGCATCGAAATTGAAGACTCCGTGGCAGGCAAGGATTCTGCGGGAGCGCCGGGTGTTTCTGAAAACGCACAGCAACGGCGCCCGAGCCGCTGGTTTGGTCCAGCCGCCGCCATTGGGGCTGGCTTGTTCCTGACGGTCGTGGCCGGACTGATGGTGTTTCTGGTGCGCGGCCGGACTTCGAGAACACCAACTTGGACCGCAGACATGATTCCGGGTCCGAATGTCGCCTTCGGTCCACGCATTTCTCCCGACGGACACATACTCGCCTTCCAGGCAATGATTGGGAACCTGACCCAAGTTGCCGTGGCCAGCCCGGATACTGGGAATTGGACCCTGCTGACTCACGACCGGCAGCACGGGTTTGTTAATGAGATTTCCTGGGCGCCCGACGGATCGAAACTGTATTACGACCGGGTTACGGCGGTCCCAATCGGGATCTACAGCGTCCCTGCCTTAGGCGGTGAAGAGCGGCTGGTCCTGGAAAACGCGGGCACCCCCGAGGCACTACCCGATGGCAGTCTGCTGGTCATCCACAGAGATCCTGACGGGCGCTGGCGGATCAATCATTACTGGCCGGATTTGCAACGTCTTGAGCCGTTGTCCGGATGGGTTTCAATCGACACTACGATCGCCTTGCGGGTCTTTCCCGATGGCAAGGAAGCCGCCTTTTATGGCATGGCGAGCAGAACCGAAGCGACGGCACAACTCTACGCGTTGGACGTCGCCACCGGAAAAACTCGCCGACTCCTAACGAGTGCGCCACGGCTGACGTACAACGAGGGCTATCCGATTGCCGCCGTACCAGACGGGCGCAGCGTGTTGGTGGATACTCCGGAAGGGGAACTGCACCGCATCGTAGCAGTACCGCGATCCGGCAGCGGGAGAGCGCAGACAGTCCTGACCTTGACGAGTCCTCCCTGGTACATGGACACCGCTAAAGACGGAACTCTCTATGTAGACATGATGGACCGTCCGCACGAGATTCTGCGCTATCCGGTGAGCGGAGGGGTCCCCGAGGTTATTGGACATGCAGATACGTTTGTGATGGCGGGGCAGTACATGGAACCGGTGCAGGCGTCTAATGGACTTCTCCTGCTCGACAGCAGTTTTTCCGGCCGAAGAAGGATGCTGATCGGAAAGCCGGGAGGCGATTTCTTCCCGCTCCTGGACACGAGGGAGGAGAGCGCTGGGCCAGCGAACTCGCTTGCCAACAACGAAGTAGCGCTGGTTGTCGGAAGTGAGAACGACGCGCAGGTGGTGATCGCCTCAGTTGCCGAAGGAAGGATGATTCGGCGGCTGCAAGGCACCAAGGGAAAGCACATCGTCTCGCTGGCGGCGTCTTCCGATTCGAAGACGCTTTACTTCGCGGCAGAGGGATTCATCTGGAGCATTCCTGTGTCCGACGGAACACCCCTCAAAATAACCGTGGGAGACTGTGTGACGGCGAATCCAAATGGACAGGAATTGATCGTCATGGGGGAGCAGACTTCGAGCCCATTTCTTACTCGAGTGGCCACTGCGGGCGGCGAGGCGAAGAAGATCCAGATTGAGAGTGGTTTCTCGCTGTCTCCCGTCCCTCTTGGCTCGCGTGGGATGAGCCAGGATGGGAAACTGCTGGTCACGATCTCGCCCACAGACTCTTGGTTCTATCGCGTGGCAGTACTGGATCCGGCCACCGGACGCATGACGCCGGTCAACGTTACCTACCCTGGCGATACGATATCCGCGAATTGGGGGGAGGACGGGCGGATTCTTGCTGTTGGACTGCCACTGAAGGGCCGTATTTGGCGATTTCATCGCACCACCGAATGACCGGGCGGCGGCCGAAGTCGGCTGGCGCAAGCGGATCATGCGCGTATCTGACTGCCGTCCCCGCTACGCGGCTTTCGACCCTCTCACGCGTGAATGCACGATGAGTCGGACTCCCGGCCAACCTCGCCGTTTCGTAACGTTGACCGTGAGCTGAACCTCATCACTCGGCTTGATTACTCGCAGGTTGTCGGGGAAACCTCATAACCCGAGCGGAGGATTGGGCTACGAGGTCCCGTTATTGGATTCGGGTTGCTGAATAGTTGTTGGGAACGGCCCTTCCCATCAGCTATCGTGGAACCTCCCGAGATACGGGGTTCTGGGATGTCTGGATCTGCGCCCCTCTGCACTTGGACGTATAACGGCCTACCCTGAGAAGTGCTACAGAAGCGGGCTTTTGGGAGGAGGTGAGTTGTTGGCTTGGCGCGTATGGGCAACTGCCCTGGGCCGTGGCGGATGGCCCTTGGAGCCTGCGCGAGAACTCTCTTTTGCGGTCATTCCGGCGAGTCGCAGGCGACGAGGAGTCTCGGATTGAGTTGAAAGTGCTAAGAGCGAGATTCCTCACGACTACGACCGTTGTCTCAACTCGCTGCACAGGGTCGCCCGATTTACCGATGGCAATCATTGAAGGGCTGATTTGATGAGAGAGATGATATTGTTCGAATGACCGGTGGGCGATTACGATGGTTACTCACCCGTTTCGTCGGGAGAAGCGCTCAAAGGAGAGATGATGAGTACGAAACGGCGGCTTACAGATTCAGTGGCTGTGCTCACCGTTATTCTCGGGTTCGCGACGTGTTTAGGCTCCGCAACACCGCAACCGGAGTCTTCGGGACAGGGTCAACTGGTGATATCTCGCGCCAAATATCTAGATCGTGTAAGAGCGATCTGGACGGGGCAAATGATTGGGCAATGGACCGGAGGGTTCTTCGAGCACCAAGTGGCCTCGGTGCTCAAAAACACACCGCTGCATCCCAGCAAAGGGTACGCACCCGTCGACGATGATTACTACTACGAGATGGTGGCCATCCGAGCTTTCGAGAAGTATGGAATCCATCTTACTGTGGAACAGTTAGGATCGCAGTGGCTTGAGAACAACGCCGGCTCCTGGGGGTCCAGCGAACAGGCGCTCCTGTTGCTTAAGCGGGGGATGAAGCCCCCTGACACCGGCAACCCCCGCTACAACAAACTTTGGTGGACGATCGGGCCGCAGTTCAGCAGCGATGTCTACGGCGCGCTTAATCCGGGCATGCCTGATGCGGCGGCGGAGATGGCTCGTCGGTTGACGCACATCAACGGCTATGCAGAAGGCACCGATGGAGCGGTGTTCGTGTCCGGAATGATCAGCCTGGGTTTTGTTGAAACTGATACAAAAGAGATTGTGCGCAAGGCCGCACAGTTGATCTCGCCCCTATCACCGTACCGCCAATGTCTGGATATGGTCATCTCGCTGGCGGAGGCGGGAAAGCCACCCCAGGTGATATTTGAGGCCGTCACTGAACGCTGGGGTATCGAATATCCCGCCACCAACAACGCGGTGCTGAACGGGGCCATTGTGGCCGTGAGTGTTTGGTTCGGGAAAGGTGATTTCCTGGCAACGGAAAACCTGGCTTTTACCGCCGCAGACTTTGCGGATACTGACTGCAATGCGGCGAATGCTGCTTCCGTTGTCGGCGCCATGCATGGGATGTCCGCGCTACCGGCGGGAGAAGTAGCAGCACTCCACGACCGGATTTACGGCGACACGATGGGCCCGCTGAAACTGACGCCGACGGTGGACGAGAGTATATCGACCCTGGCGGAGCGGACCGCAGTGATTGGCGAGAAAATACTGCTCTCGCACGGGGCCAGATTGGATGGCGAAAACCTGGTCATTCCTACGGAACAACCCAGGACCCAAGAGCCCGAGTTGTTCAAGCTGTCAGATTTTACGAAATGGTGGAACCCTGATTGGAGTCTGGAGCGGGCTGGATTCGGAGGAGCCGGCGGAGGAATCGAAGGAATCCGGGGAGACACCTATTTGGATGGTGAAACGCTTTCAATTTGGCCGCGAGATGAGGTGCGTGGAGCGTTATTGCGTCGCACCGTCGAGCTGAGCGATAGCCCTTCACTCTCCTTCGATGCGGGTGCAGACGCAGGTTGCACCTGGCGATTAAACGTTTTTGTGAATAACGACAAGCTGCTTGACAAATTGATAAACGGGGGCGCATTGGCAAAAGGGAATGGACCTGCGCGCCACTGGGAACATATCCACCTCGACCTGACTCCCTATCGAAGACAATCCGTCGTCATCAGGCTCTATGACTTGGTCCTTGTTCCACATCACTACGTAGGCAATTCGTACTGGAGATTCATTCAACTCCGCTAACCGGGCTTCCGTAGGGGTAGGGCTTGCCCTACCCGCGTCGGGATCGGCGGAAATGCGGGGACGGCAAGCCGTCCCCCTACGGTCCGCGTCGTTATTACTCCGCGCGCAAGGCCTGCATGGGGTCGAGTTTGGAGGCGCGCGTGGCAGGCAGCCAGACTGCGAGGAGCGCCACAGCGGAGAGGATAATCGGCGCAGCGATAAACACCACCGGATCCCAGGGCTTGACGCCGAAGAGGATAGTGGCGATGAGCCGCGTCAGGCCGAAAGCTGCGGCGATGCCCACCGCCACGCCTACCAGAGTCAGCTTCACGCCGTGCCAGACCACAAGCTTACGGACGGCGGATGGGTCTGCGCCCAGCGCCATGCGGATGCCCATCTCCTGGGTGCGCTGCTCGACGGAGTAGGAGATCAGGCCATAGATGCCGATGGCGGCGAGAATCAGCGCCACGGCGCCGAAGATGGTAAGCAGCAGCATGTTGAAGCTCTGGCGGGCCGTGGAACGCCCCATCACCTCCTCCATGGTGCGGACATGCGCCACCGGAAGGCCTGCACTCGCGAGGCGCAACTGCTCAGTGACGGCAGCAAAGGCCTGATGGGGGTCGCCGCGGGTGCGCGCTACCCAGATCATCGCGGAGGTGTCGGAGTACGCCGCCGCATACCAGTCCACGACCTGTGCCGTAGGAACCATCATCATGGGATCGGGAGGGTGCCCGAGGCCGTTGTTGTGGGTGTCGCCCACCAGTCCAATGATGGTCCGCGGCGGCTCGTCGGCCTGCACTCCCATACCTGTGTTGATCTGGATTTGCCGGCCCACGGGATCCTCGTTGGGCCAGAATCTGTTGGCAAAAGCCTGATTGATGAGCACCACGCCAGGAGCCGCGAGCGTATCGGTTTCACGAAAATCGCGCCCGCGCAGGATGGGAATCTTGAAGACACTCAGATAGCCGGGCGAAATACTCATCCATCGGCCGACCGTCCAGCCCTTCTCGTGCCGCCCGGCGATTTGGAAGGCCAAAGCGTCGTCGACCTGGTTGGGCAGCCAGACCGTTGACGCCGACACTTGCACCCCGGGGATTGAGTCGAGCCGATTGCGAGCGTTCCGCGAAAGCTGAGCTATGCCTGCCGTCGTGTGCAGGAGCGAGCCGGTCATGGACATCTCAGCCGTCAGGACGTTTTGGGAGTCGAAGCCCGGAGACACCGCGCGCAAGGAAATAAAGGTGCGGATCAGCAAAGCAGCGCCGATCAGCAACACCAGGGCGAGTGAGACCTCGCTCGTGACAAGCAACGAGCGGGTCTTGCCCGCACGGAACCCTGTGCCGGACCGATTGCTGCCCTCCTTCAATGAAGTGTTCAGGTCGGTGCGCGAGGCGGCGAAGGCGGGGAAGACCCCAAACAGGACACCCGTGAGCAGCGCAACGGCGAGGGTGAAGGCGAGAACGTGGCAATCGATCGCCACGGCGGCGCCGTTTTCACCGAGACGGGGTAGACCCGCAGGGCTGACCGCGAGCAGTGCGCGCACGCCCGCAAACCCCAGCATCAGGCCCAGCGCGGCGCCCGCAACCGCCAATAGCACACTTTCCGCCAGCAACTGGCGGATGATGCGCCCGCGACTTGCGCCCAGCACGGAGCGGATGGCCAACTCCCGTTTGCGCCCGGAGGCGCGCACGAGCAGCAGGTTAGCGACGTTGGCGCATGCGATCAACAGCACCAGGCCCACCGCTCCCAGCATGACCAGCAGCGACCTGCGCGCATCACCGATGATCAAGTCGCGCAGCGGCTCAACGGCAAATGTCTCCCCTTCGCTGGGGCTACTTCTGGGGAAGATGCGATAGTACTCTTCCGTGGCGAGCTTCATTTGCGCGTTGGCGGCGGCGAGCGTGATGCCGGGCTTGAGACGTGCGGCAACCTGAAAGTACTGGTTTCCGTTCGTGCTTTCGGGTTCAAACTGAAAGGGCAACCAGATGTCCGCGTCAGGGTCGGAGAAGAACTCTTTTCCGATCACGCCCACGATCGTATAAGGCTCATTGCCCAGCGAGAGCCATTTTCCCACGATGGCCGGATCGCCGCCGAAGCGGCGCTGCCAGAAGCCATAGCTCAACACCACCACCTCGCCGCCGTGCGGCGAGTCCTCGAGTGGCGTGAAGGTGCGGCCCAGCATGGCTCGGGCGCCGAAGAGACGGAAGTAGCCCTCGGTAACGTGAATGCCGTGGAGTTGTTCGGGCCGGTCGCCGGTAAGGTTGAAGCCGGGGCTGGTGAAGTCGTAGGCGGCAACGTCCTGGAATACGTTGGTCTGCCGCTGATAAAGACGAAACACCGGAATCGAGGCAAGGTTGGAAGCAAGAAGGCTGTTGCCACTGGCCGGATGGTGAAAGAACTCGACCATGCGATCGGCATCGGGGTAGGTGAGGGGCTTGAGCAGAACCGTGTTGACTACCGTGAAGATGGCGGTGTTGGCTCCGATACCCAACGCCAAAGCGGCGAGGGCGGCGATGGTAAAGCCGGGGTTCTTGAAAAACATGTGCAGCGAGTGCTTAATCTCATTGCCGAGATTGCCCATTCATCCACTCCATCTTCCACTCAGAACCTCAGAGCCAGTCTATCGCATAAGGGAAGAACTCGACAATTTGGTCGACGAGCCGAAGGCGCTTTTTGAGAAGCCCGTGCGTCATTCTGAGCGAAGCGAAGAATCTGCATTTGTTCGTCTGCGACCGGAACTGCAGATCCTTCGCTTCGCTCAGGATGACAGAGCATTTCTCCCGCCCAGTGATGCCGGGATGATTTTGTTGTCACCACGGATTATTGTGATATGTTGCCCGAATGAAGTTGTGACGAGGCCGTAAAGGGGGTAAGTTTCATGGATGGACGGAACCGAAGCGACGTGGCGCGTGGAGCAGACGTTTCAATTGTCCTCAAAGAGGATCAGCCCACAGGGAAGCAGACACGAGGCATCGTCCAGGACCTTCTCACGAATTCCTCGTTTCACCCGCACGGGATCAAGGTAAGGCTGCAGGACGGTAAAGTCGGCAGGGTGAAAGTCATCCACAGCGCCGGGCATTCTACTGAGGATCGCAGAATCAAGTGACAGCACCCCCCCGACCCCTCTCCCCCAAAGGGGCATAGGCGCTAGATTAAGCGTTGCGACGGGTCCCGAAGGGACCCAACATCATTAGCCGTAGGTGAAACCTACGGTAAAACGCCGTTCCAAAGTATTCAATTCAACCCCGGAGGGGTTGAATTCGACCCCTTCGGGGTCGTTGAGATACTCAACGTATGCCTTCTCGTCCGTAGGTTTCACCTACGGCTAATGACCTTCATGCCCTTCGGGCATGTTTGGCGGCCCCCACGGGACCTTAATCTAGCGCCTATGCCCCCAAGGAGGGGAGAAATAACCCGAGTTTACGCCCCCGCCCCCTCGGGGGAGAGGGTGTCCGTGAACCGACGGACGGGTGAGGGGGTTGGTCCGTCCGGATATTGCGTAACCCTCAGTAGAACCCTGAACAGTTCTTTCAATTAGTCCGGCAGTTTCACGGTGACGGTCTTGACCTCTGTGTATTGCTGGAGGCCATACTCGCCCAGTTCTCGTCCGATGCCCGACTGCTTGAAGCCCCCGAAGGGCGCCGCGGCGTCGAAAACGTCGTAACAATTCACCCAGACCGTTCCGGCCCGCACGCTGTTGGCTATGGCATGAGCCTTGCTAATGTCGCGAGTCCAGACGGCGGCGGCCAGACCATACTCTGTGCGGTTCGATCGTTCCACAACTTCCTCGACGTCATTGAACTTCATAATACTCATGACGGGTCCAAAGATCTCCTCCTTCGCGATCTTCATGTCGTCTTTGACATCAGCAAAAACTGTGGGCTCGATAAAGAAGCCGCGATTGCCCACGCGGTTGCCACCCGCCACCAGCGACGCGCCCTCGGTTTTTCCCGCCAGGATATAACTCATCACCTTCTCGAACTGGACGTCGTCCACTTGGGGACCCTGTTCGGAAGTGGGGTCGAAGGGGTCTCCCACCTTGCGATTCTTGGCGCGCGCCACGCTCTTTTCCACAAACTCGTCATAAGCTTTGGCTTCTACAAAAAGTCGTGAGCCGGCGCAGCAGCACTGGCCTTGATTGAAGAAAAGGGCGAAGTGGGCGCCTTCAATGGCCTGATCCATATCCGCGTCGGCAAAGACGATGTTAGGGCTCTTGCCTCCCAGTTCAAGCGTGACCCGCTTCAGATTGCTCCTGGCTGCTGCTTCCATAATTAGGTGCCCGACTTCTGTGGACCCGGTAAAAGCCACCTTGTCGACTCCGTTGTGCCAGGTGATGGCGGCGCCCGCGGTCGGACCGTACCCCGGCAGAATGTTGACCACGCCCGCTGGGAAGCCTGCTTCCATAATCAGTTCGCCCACGCGCAGCGCAGTGAGGGGAGTCTGCTCTGCCGGTTTCAGCACCACCGTGTTTCCCGCTGCCAGCGCCGGCCCCAGTTTCCATGCCTGCATGAGGAGTGGGAAATTCCAGGGAATGATTTGGCCCACCACCCCGACGGGCTCATGCCGGGTGTAACAGAAGTAGTTGCCGGCGACGGGGATGGTTTTGCCTTGGATCTTGTCCGCCCAACCCGCGTAATAGCGGTAACAGCCGATGACCAGTGGCAGGTCGGCAGTCCTGGCGACCTGATAGGGCTTGCCGTTGTCGAGGGCTTCCAGGCGAGCCAATTCGTCAGCGTTTTTCTCGATCAACTCGGCGAGCTTGTAAAGTAGTTTTCCTCGCTCGGCGGCCGCCATTTTGCGCCAGGGGCCTTTCTCAAAAGCTTCCCGCGCAGCATGCACAGCCTTGTCCACATCCGCCGCATCGGCTTCCGCTACACGGCAGATCTCCTCGCCGGTAGCCGGGTTGACAGTGGGAAATCTCTTGCCCGATACGCTCTCTACCCATTGATTGTTAATAAGAAGTTTCGTTGCACTGACGGAGACGTGTGTTTCCAGGCGAGCGGTACTCGTTGCCATAGGTTCCTCCTCGAGTCTTGAATTGAAAAAAGCTCGAAACTATAGAAATTCGATTGTGAACTTATGCCCAGAAGGGATTATACGTCCGACTCCGTACGTAAACAATGCAATGGGTCAGTGCACCCTATTCTATGCGGCGATCATGGGTGATTTTAACCGGAGTTTTTACAATGGCATCTCCTATGCTGCTCTGAAGATCTCCAGGAGCGCGGGCACTTCATGGTTTCTGGGTGTTCGTCGGCTGACGACCATGCGCGCCTGCTCTACAGTTTGAACTGTACTTGCGCCGATCGTGATAATATACCTCGACTATGAGTGTCTTCCGCAGACGACGGCCTGTGAGGGCGGTCATTATTTACTGCCTTTTGGTGTTCCAGGGCCACCTTCTTTGGCTGTCGATGCTCCATCAACACCCTTTAACGGCGTTCGCCCGGAGAGCTTCAACTGCGGTGAGTCAAGGCGGCCCGCAGCCACACCCACTCGTGGTCACAGAGTTGACTTGCAACGTGTGTCAGACCTTCCGCCACAGTCTGGCGCTACCCGTGACCGCATTTCAAGCGTTGTACGCTGCGGCCTCAATATCCCGCGTACTCCTTTTCCGCCCTGCCAACTATCATTTCTGCCAGTCAACCCTTGTGCTCTGGCGCGCACCGCCTCTTTCCTAGTCTGCCTGCCGGGCCGCGGTTTTTCACCGCCGAGCCTGCCATTGACGTCTCGATAACTCCTCAAGGCCAAACCAAATGTTACTAGGTGGTGTTGCCAGGATGCCGGATATGCAAATAACTCACGGATGGTCGCGGTCTCGACTATGGCTCACGGCCGAGGCGATTCTCTTGTTCGCTCTGGGCATTCAAACGGCCGCTGCGCAGCAAGCGCCGCCGAGTGTGCGGATCGACCTCGAGCAGGCGATTCAGATGGCGGTGGCCCACAAC
>Ga0181535_10007236_pt1 | contig 11219 bp, 4 predicted proteins | sample PEATcosm2014_Bin_44_FD_119774 | JGI IMG/M metagenome (GOLD analysis project Ga0181535, IMG submission 119774) | Peatland microbial communities from MTU Mesocosm Facility, Houghton, MI, USA - PEATcosm2014_Bin17_30_metaG | ecosystem: Environmental > Terrestrial > Soil > Wetlands > Peat | place...
AGTGTAATGACACATTGGCTGAATTTGTACCAGGCAAATTTTGCCTAGTAATACCTGGCCATCAGCACGTTACTTCGCAAATCCCTCCCCAATTCCTATACGGCATTGAATCTAGCCCGGGAACGAAATGGGGCGAGCAATCTATTTCAAAATAGTTTTCCACCCGGACAACGGATGTCCACCCGCCGCCCTGGGGTGGCGGGATAAACAATGATCGGTTTTTCCCCTTTATGGAGCCAACTGGAAGAACAATTCGTTTGTGCTTCCGTGAGCAATGGTAACCGTGTCATTCGCCCCGCTGACCACCACCCCCGACACAGGCGTCCACGTAATCGGCTGAAGCAGATTCGTGGTCACCTCCAGCGAGACATCCCAATTAGTCGGCCAGGAAAGAATGATGTTGGGAGGGTTGTTAGAGATGGACAACGCAGGCGGATGCGTGGTCAGCAGCGCGGAGGCGCTGCCCGTGAGAGTCGCGCCACTATCAGCCGGAGCCGGATCGGTATTGCTGCCTGTCACCGTATAAGTGCCCAAGTCTGCAGCCGTCGCCCCAAGGATGGTCAGGGAACTCGTGCTGGAACCGGCATACTGACTGCCATCGTTCAACGTCACCGGACCACTTCCGTTATTGAAGGTCCATGTATAATTACCGGCGACAGGGTTGCCTGCGTTCTGGCTGGCGAAGACCACGTTCGAACCAGGCATTAGGTATTGGTTGTAAAGCGAAAGTTCCGGCGCGGCCGTCGGAGTCACCGAAGCCCAGGTCGTGCCGATGCGCAGGTCAGAGAAATAGCGCAGTCCGGGCCATTCAACGCCATGAATGGCAAAGCTGTGGATGGCCGAATTGGGTTGTCCAAAACCGCTGGGACCAAGAGCGGCGACAGGCACATTGGTGGTGCCAAACGTCGAACTGGGCGGATTGAACCACAACGAAACGACGTCATCCGTGTTTGAGCTGGCGCCGGAATTAATCTGGTAGCAACCGACCACCAGAATATCCTGGTTATTTTCAAACGTGTCGCTCCACAAGGTGCCCGCATCCACGCCCTGATTTCCGGTGATTCCCGCGCCTTTGTAAAGGCCCAACTGGTAAGTGCCGGTGCCGCCCGGTTGGGCGGCAGTAAGGATGCGGAGGTTGAGTTTGAGATTAAAGGACGTGCCGTCATACGCGTTATTACAAAACGCCGCAATGCAATCAGAAGTGGCCATGGTAAAAGTGTCGCAGTTCAAAAGAAAAGAGAAATAAACGGATGTGCCGGGGGCGAAACCATTCTTGGAAAATTGCAACTGATCATTGTCCGTGGCCGAGGGAGAAACATCCATATACATGCAATTAGCGCTGCTGCCGGCCAAACCGGGCCAGGGGTAACCGGGGGCGTCGTTGCCGTTAAAATAAGAGAAAAAGTTTTGAGCAATGACCATGCAGGTGCTGCTGCCCGAATTATGGTACCAGTAGGCAGGTTCGCCGGTCGCCTGGTTGTAAAGGTTCGTCACGCCTTCCCAATTGTAGGGGGCATTTGGGCCGCTCATTCGGCCGTAGGAGTCAAACGGTTCGTAAATAACCTGGTTGGGAACCGAGGTGATCGGGCCGCTGATTGCGAACACGTTGCTGACGACTCCAGCCTGATTGCTGATCACCACCGTGTAAGTGCCCACACCGGCCGGGGAAACATCCACGTCGAGGACAGAGTTTGTCGCTCCGCTGATCACTTTCCCATTATAGCTCCAAACGTAGGTGAACGGAAGCGTTCCGCTACTCGTCGTCGCGGCCAGATGAGTCACCCCGCCGGCAACAGGATCCGAGGCGCCGGTCTGGCTGATGTATGCATTGGCGGGCGGGTCAATGATGGTGAGCGTCGCCTTGGAATTGCCGACTCCCGCGTTAGCGTTCGTCACGGCAACGCTGATCAAGCCGGCATCCGCGTCCTGCACGTTCGCAATGGTCAAAGTGCTGGTATGGCCGCTGGTGGTGATAGTGACGGCGCCTCCGCTGGCACTGGCGCCACCGTTGACAAACACGGTCGTTCCTTGCTGTATCCATTGATAAGTTATGGGGGTGGTTCCGGCGGCTCCGACCGTAAAGACGGCTGTCGTGCCGGCATTATTGGTTTGATTCACCAACGCGTTGGTGATGACCGGGGAGTTTGTAAAGTACAAGACCAAGCTGTTACCAGCCGTATTGGTGCCAACGCTGAACTGGGCGCTGCCCTGCGGAAGATTGGCGAAGGCGGAGGTGTCGACGGCAAACTGCGTCACACCCGTATAGCCGATAATGGGATTGGCCGTTTGCACCAGGGTCCAACTTTGGTTGAGGTTGGGATTAAAAACGGCGTTTCCGGCCGAGCCGGTATTGGTCAGAGAAACGATTTTAATTTGAATCGGGGTGGTAACACTGGCTTGATTGATCGTAAGTGTGCCACCATTGATGACGTTTAAAAAGCTCCAGCCAGAAACGGTCCCCGCCGTGCCAGCGGCATTATTGACGCACCAAAAGTTCGTGGCGCCACCGCTTATGGTCACGCTGCCGCTGTTGGTCAAAGCTCCGATGTTGGTGCTGGCGCCGCTCACCGCCAAAATGCCCGCCGCAACCGTGCCGTTTATGGACGTGGATCCGACAACCGTTCCAGTGCCAGCCAGGGTCTGATTGGCGCCCACCGTCAAACCGCCGTTGGGGGCGAGACTGGCATCCAGCGTCCCGGCGGACGCAACAACGATGTTTGAGCTGTTGGGCATAACCACCTCCAATTGAAGCGTGCCATTACTGACCGTGGTGTTGCCGTAATGGTTGCAGTAGCTACCGGCGAGTGTTTGCACGCCGGTGCCGATTTTGACCAGGCCGAGCGACTTCCCGTTGCCGCTGTCCGAAGAATATCCGTAGAAAGCCCCGTTGTTGTTGTTGGCTCCCATCGTCAGGGTGCAATTGGCGGTGCCGAAGCTGGTGAGTTCATGTTTCCCCACTTCTGAGTCGTTGGGGGCATTCAAGGCATTGATGGTGGTATTGAAGCCGTTGAGATCAAGCCGGGCATCGCCGCCGCCAGAGATGAGCATTATATCCCCCGTGCCCGCTCCGTTGGGCATTTGATTATTGGCGCCCATCTTGAAATAACAGCTCAAAGTGGATCTAGGCTCAATAATGAGGCCGCCCGTCCAGTTATTGTTGCCGGCCGCATTCGCCAGCATGATGTTTCCGCTGTGCCCGCCCATATAGATATCCAATGTCCCGGTCCCGGTGATCTGGCCGGAAGTAGTAATCGTCGTACTGCTTCCCGTGGTTGAAATACGATTGCCGGGCGCGGTCGTCACGGGATTCCCCAGCAAATAGATTTTGCCGGACAAGGTCTGGTTGCCCCCGCCGATCAATGCGCCCCCGCCGGCTGTGGCGGCGGAACTGGCTCCCACCCCCGGACTGAGATATATCTCATTGGTCCATACCCCGCCAGGGCTTAAATAAATCGACGCGCCCGGACCGACATAAACGGGACCGGCGCCAAACGAATTGACATTGTTTCCTTGAAGCTGGCCCTGATTCACGTAGGTGCCGCCAGAGTAACTGTTGGCCACGGCGAAGTATAGGGAACCGCTGCCCACGGTTTCAACAGTCACCGGGAAACCGCCAGTGCCATTGGCTCCCGTCCCGTTATTCCAAATCGCGGCATTGACCGCCAACTGGTTGCCGGAGGTTGTGCCATTGACAGCGAAGATGAGGGTAGCCGGCGCGCCCCCGCCCAAGCCGGCGGTGACAGCCCCGCCATTACCGCTGCTGCCAATGGCAAGGCAATTCTTGGCGCCGGCGGCGGCGTTGAGCACATAAAAGCCGCCGTTATTGCCCACGCTCAGGGTGCCGGTATTGGCAATCAGGTCCAACGAAGTGCCCGCACTATTGCCCGGCTGGATCGAAGTGATCGTATTAACGACAAGGTTGTTGGCGGTATAGGTATTAGTCAGGACCGCCGTGGTTGTATTGAACTGAAGATTATTGCCGGCAGAGAGGGCTCCGGGGCTTGTGGTGGTGTATCCGGTATAAGCCGAGATGTCAGTGCCGCTGAGGGTTGCCAAACCCGTTGGCGTTCCGGCGTTATACATCAACCCGGCACCCTCCAAACCGTTGATCAGCCCGGTTGTCGCGTCCAAGGTCAGGTAAGTCGAGGTGACATTGGGATCAAAGCAGGCCACGCTGCCGTTGTTCAATGTCAGGCCGCCATTGAGCGCCACGCTTCCCCCCAAAGGACTGCTGAAGATATAGCAGCCCCAGTCCAGGCTCAGGGGCAAGGTTCCAATCACCTGCGCCAGGCCGGAGTTATTGAGGATGCCATTCGTATTGGCAGCCATGCTGCCGGAAAGGAGGACGCTGTTGTTGCCATTGAGCGTAAAAGCGCTTCCGCCGAAGGTAATGCCGTCAATCGCCGTGCCTGCAGCCAAATCATCGGTAAGAGTCCCGCCCTTGGCGCTGAAAACAAGCGAGTCGCCTGCCTGGGGCGTGGCAACGGGATTCCAGTTGTTGGGCGCACTCCAATCAACGCCGCTATTGCCCGTCCAAGTGTCAGTGGCAGCCAGGACTGACGGGATGACGGACAAGAAAAAAGCAACGGCGGCAAGGGTGGGACGAATTTGGGTTATGAAGACATTCTGGGTCGCGGTTTTCATATGTTTCAACGAATGGAACTGGTTTGCTTATCTCAGACGGAATATCGCTTTCCGTTTGCCAATGCAACTAAAAAAGTTAATCGTTTAGCCAAAGTCCGGCGTTTTATTTGGCCAGGTGGCCAGGACCTCTGGGACTGCTGCTGAAATCCGATGATTTTTTTATTTTGGCGGAAGGGCTTGAATGTTCCGCTGGAGTGGCACTTAATGGGTTTTTCTATATGCGGAAAAGCTGGAAAACACGACCGACTTTGAAGGATGTGGCCCGTATCGCCAATGTTTCCTGCGCGACTGTCTCGTATATTCTGAATAACAACAAGCACGCGGCACGCATTAGCGACAAGACGCGAAACACAATTTTGAAAGCGGCCCGCCGGTTGCATTACAGACCGGACCCGATGGGACGCGCGTTGCAACGCGGCTATACCAATCAGGTGACATTGCTTATCACCACTTGGGAACTGGCCATTTCCCACGCGGCCACGGCCATGGCCATCAGTCGCGCAGCCTCGGCGCGGGAATTGGATGTTTCCGTGCAGGTGGCCGACACAAGCGAGGATGCCGTGGCGTTTCTGGAATCGCGCATGCTCCATAATTCGGGCGGGATGCTGGTTCTTTGGGATTCGCCCGCGTTGAAAAAAAGCCATTTGCAACAATTGGCCGAGGAAGGATTGCCGGTGGTGGATTTGCTGCCGGACGCGCCTCCGGGAATTTCAATTGTGACCGCCGATCGCGAAGACGCGGGACGGCAGGCGACCCGGCATTTGGTTGAATTGGGCCACAAAAAAATCGGCCTTCTTTGCGAGTCGGTCACGCGTGTTAAAACCAGTTTGCGCAAGTTGGCCGGATATCGTCTGGCGCTGAAGGAAGGGGGACTTCGCTACGACGCAAAATTGGTGGAGAACGTCAGCGAACCCGGCTTTCAAGGAGGTTATCAAGGATTCCAACGTCTGGTCCGCCGCTGTCCTGGTGTCACGGCTCTGTTTTGTCTCAACGACGCAACGGCCTTGGGAGCCATCACTGCCGCCGCCGATATGGGACGGCGGTGTCCTGAAGACCTGTCCGTGATTGGTTTTGGCGACTCCCCGGAGGCCAGTTATTGGCGACCCAGCCTGACCACTTTTTCACTTTCCTGCGATGCCATCGCCGCACAATCAATCGATTTGCTGATCGATTTGCGGAAAAATCGCGGGAGGGCGCCGGAAACAATTTTAATTCCCGAAGAACTCATCATCCGAAATTCGACCGGCCCGGCGCGATAAATTCCGCGGCTAGTCCAACGTCAGATTGACATGGTCCTCGCCTTTGAGATTGGCGTCAATGGGTTTTGGGGCGGTGATGAACAATCTATCCGCTGTCACTTTTCCTGATCGCAAAAAGTAACTTTCAACCTGCTTCGCCCTGCGCTGCATCAATTGCCGATAGTCGTCGCTGGTGATTTCGATCTGGCGCAAAAGCCGGTCTTCCATGGCGGCCATGTCGCTTTGCGCGACAGCGACCGGCGCGGAGGCAATCGGGTTATTGGTTCCCACGGGCGCAGCCACGGAAGCCGGGCGCGACACTCCAACCGTTTCACCCCGATGCGGCAGGCGTACCATATAGTATCCGCCGTGTTCAAAGGGCGACTTGGCCGGAGACGGCAAATTTCTGGCGGCAGGGATGGCGGGGACGGGCGCTTTTTGAGGCAATGGCGCGGAGGTCCCCGGCGTTTGATTGGTAGATGCCGGTTGGTAAGCGCCAAAGGCGTTGCTGTAAGCCTTGGACACCAGCCGTTCATAATCCCCCTGCTCCAGCTTGAGTTCATCCACAGCGACGACAGGTTTGCCGGCATCGGCCATTTCTTTGATAAGGAGCGCCTTGATTTGCCGGTCGAATTTGGCCCGGACCATCACGTCGCGGTCCCTGGCCGGATCGACGGAACCGTTGATTTCCAAAGTGAGCGTGGGCCGGTCGTAAAGGGCCTTGGCCAGGGCGTCCAATTTATTGGTTTCGGTCCCGGGGATATTGGCCAGGCCGGGATCAAAGGGGACGCTCAATTGTTTGCCGCCGCCAAACATCGCGCCCAGCATCGAAAACGGCGAGGTGGCCGCCTTGACCATGAGGTTTTCAACCACTCCCCAGATAATCGGGCCAAGCTTGAATTTTGGGTCGTCCAATCGCCCCTGCACCGGAACGTCCAACTTGATGCGGCCATTGCGGTCTTTGAGCAGCGCGATGGCCAGTTTGACCGGCAGACTGGTGGCGTTGGTGCTGTTGTTTTTTGCGCCGAGCGTCAGTTGGTCGATGAAAATGTCGTTTTCGGCATTAAGAGCCGGCTGGGTGATTTGATAATGCAGTGCCAGGGAAAGTTTGCCTTTTTCCAGCGGCCGGCCTGCAAATTTTTCGGTGTAGGGACTGAGCGAAGTCAGCCCGGTGTTGGTGAAGGCAATGGTTATGTCCGCAAAAAGTTTGCCCGGCACGAGACTGAGTGAGCCGCTCACGCTAAACGGCGAAAACTCATCGACCTTGCCCTTCACATCAACCGCGGACGGAGTCTGCGCCTGGAAAGAAATATTCTTGACGCTGCCGCTGGACTCCTCAACGTCAAAAGCACAGTGAGGCTCAATGGAGCGGTCCGCGAAATGGAGCGAGGCATTTTCAAAGGCAAACTCGCCGAGGGTCAGATCAGGAATGGCGCTTGTTGACGGCGGCGAGTTGGTTTCGGCCGGGGCGGCCTTTTTTGCGGGCAGGAGGGTGAGAAGGTTTATGCGATGGTCCGGGCCGATGATCACGCTGGTTTTCGGATTGGAAAACTTGATCCGGTCGATGTGGATTTTTACCGGTTGCAAATCCGCCCGGATGCCGGTCACTTCCAGCGCGTTCCATGAAGCCAGTTCATCAAACAACACCTCATCGGTCACGGCAAAATTCCGCACTGAAACATCGCCGTCAAAGCTGACCTTGGGGGCGCCCGGCGCGTCGGACAGGTAACGCGCCCGGCCATTGACATTGAGCGCGCCGCGCGTGACGGCCAACTTAACCTGGCTCTCCAGGTAGGGCTGGATCATGCGCAGGTCCAGGTTGGTCACGCCGATTTGCAAGTCAGCCGAAGGAGGAATGAGCGTGGTGGTGCCGTTGACCGAAATCGTGCCGGTGTTTTGCAAGCGCAAGGAAAGCGCCACAGTGACCGGCGAATTGCTGACGTTGGAAACATTCTTCAAGTCGAAACCAAGCTGGTCGATGTCAAAATTCGCGGGCTTGGCCGGTGCTTTGTCCTCGGCCTGGATGGCGTAATTGTCGAAGGCGATTTCGTCAATCTTGGCCGTCCAGGGCGGTCCGGAGTCCGGGGCGGAATGGGTTGGTGTTTCCTTGGGCTGCGGGACCAGATTGGCAAGCAGATTGATGGTTCCGTCGTGGTTTTGACGAACCAACAGCGAACCGCCGCTCGATTCGATCCGACCGACTTCCACCGTGCGCTTAAGCACATTGGCCTGCACCTGTTTGACAGACAACGAAGGAATGATCACAACGTCCTCGCCCGTGTCCGGCGTCTTGAGCTGAAACCGGTTTAACGTCATGAACGCATTGGAAACGGTCAAGTCAAGCGCATTGGTGGCGGAGTCATAACGATAATCCGCCGCCGCATCGACCTGGCCGCCGGTGATTTCAAAAAGCGCGTAGTCCTGGCTGTAAGGCTTGTATTTGCCCAGCTTCAATCCGTTAAGCCGGAATGTGCCGGACGAACGGAGGGGATTGACGGTGATATTTCCCGACCAGCCAAAACTTTCGCCGGAATCGCCGGTGGCAGCGATCTCGTAAGGACTGGTCCGGTCGCGCAGCGTGGTGAAATCCGTGAGGTTAACGTTGATGGGCTGGTAGCGGATGTTGAAGGGAGTCTTCCGCGTCAGGTCCGTAAAAGCAACCGCGCCATTGGTGATATTCAGATGATAGACAATGACAGGAGGCGGCGGTTGAGGTTTTGCGGCCGCGGATGCGGGCGACGGGTTGCCGGTCAAATTGGCGAAGTTGAACACGCCGTTCTTAAGATAAGTCACTTGCACGAAGGGGTCCCGCAAAGTGATTTCATCAAAGACAAAGCTGCCCTTGAAAATTGAGGAAAGCTGGAAATTGACGTAAAGCTCGCCAAAGGAACTGAACACTTCGCCATTGGTTTCCTTCAACGAAAATCCATCAATGGTCAACGAAAGCACATAGGGGTTAAACTTGACGCGCTCGATGGCGACCTGCCTTTTGGTCAGCGCCGGCAGGCGTTGCAACATCTGCGATTTGACAATGGCCGGCACGACAAAGAACCCAATGATGGTGTAGAGGAAAATGACAATCCCGGAAGCGATCAGCCATCTGGTCCGTTTCCGCATTTTCACCGAGGTGTCCGTCTTCATAGTTTGTCCTGTTCGTCCCCATGCTAAAAAAAAATGGCGGGGCGGGCAATGAAAATCCCAAGCCGTGCCGCCGCGGCGGATGGGCAAAAGGAGACAATGTTTAAGGAACTGACTGGCGGCCTATTTGACAAGCGAAGCGGCGCGCGGGGTCTCCGTCCTGGAGTTGCCCGCCGCTCTTTTGAGAACGGCGATCAATTTATCGCGGCTCACGGGCTTGGAGAGGTAATCGTCCATCCCCGTATCCATGCACAGTTCGGCATCGCCTTCCATGGCGTTGGCGGTCATGGCAACGATCCAAACCGGTTTAAGATTCTGCTCCGCTTCCAACTGGCGGATTTTCTTGGTGGCTTCGTAACCGTCCATCCCCGGCATCTGGCAATCCATGAAAATGATCGGATAATGGCGTTGCCGGTGCGCCTCAATCGCATCAAGCCCGTTCTCGGCGATTTCCACTTTGTAACCCAGTTTTTCCAGTTGCTTCACCGCAACTGTCTGGTTGATGGGGTTGTCTTCCGCCAGCAGAATGGGAGCGTTGTTGTCCGCAAGTCCCAAGGATTCCGCGACATTGGCGGAACATTCGGGCATGGGACTCGAGTCCTTGTCCGAGCCGGACAGGCGGCAGGCGCCGTTGGATTTCCCCAGTTTTATGGAGAGGGAGAAAGTGGAACCTTTTCCCAGACTGCTGGCAACATGGATGGAGCCGCCCATCATTTCCACCAGCCTGCGACAGATGACCAGGCCCAGGCCCGTGCCGCCAAACCGGCGTGTGGTTGACTGGTCCGCCTGGGTGAAGGATTGAAACAATTTTGCCTGGTCCTCTTCGGAAAGCCCGATGCCGGTGTCGATGACAGCGAAGCCGACCCGGACTTCCCCGTCCGCCTCATCAAGACGCTTGACCTCAAGAAACACTTTGCCCTTCGCGGTAAACTTGACAGCGTTGTTGAGGAGGTTGAGGAGGATTTGCCGGATTCGTATGGGATCGCCAACCAGGATGGGGTCAAGGCCCGGATCGATGGCGTAGGTCAGGTCGATGCCTTTGGACCGGGCCTGCGGGGTGAGGAGTTGGACAACGCCAATGATCGTGTCGCGAAGATCGAAGTTCACTTTTTCGACACTCATCTTGCCGGCCTCGATCTTGGAGAAATCAAGAATGTCGTTGATAATGCACAACAGGGCGTCGGCGCTGGTTTTGATGATCTTGCAAAATTCGCGCTGTTCAAGCGACAGATCGGTGCGAACCAGCAAATCAACCATGCCCAGGACGCCGTTCATGGGAGTGCGGATTTCGTGGCTCATGCTGGCCAGGAAGTCGCCTTTGGCCTTGCTGGCCATCAAAGCCATTCGGGCCATTTCCTGGGTTTTTTCCGTGGCCTGAATGAGTTGGTGGTTGGCCTGCGCCAATTTGGTGTTGGTCGATTCCAGGGAGGACGTCCGTTCCAGGACCATTCGCTCCAAATCGCCCAGGCGCAATTTGGCCTGTTGATAGAGCCGCCATTTTTCGGTCATCAAAATGGCCAGTTGCGACACCTCAATGCAGTCAAATGGTTTCTTGAGAACGACCAGCCGGTCGGAGTAGCCCAATTTCTGCAACATCTGTTCGCAGGAATAATCGGAGAAGGCGGTGCAGATGACCACTTGCAGGTCGGGATACTTTTGCCAAATCGTGGCCGTGGTCTCAACCCCGTCCCAACCCGGCGGCATGCGCACATCGACAAAAGCCATGGCGTAAGGACGATTTTCGGCCAGGCTCTTTTCGATTAACCGGAACCCTTCCTGCCCTTGATAAGCCGAATCAATTTCAAACAGCGGCAACCGGAACGGGGTTTCCTCGTCGTTAAATAAAACCGTCTCGGCGGCGCCCAAACCATCCGCCGCGGCATTGTCGGGCAGGAGGATTTTGCGAAAATCCGCATGGACAGCCCTGTTGTCATCAATGATCAGAATCCGGCGATTGGACTGTGGATTAATATCCATACGATTAAGTTAGCACGATATCGGCATCCCGCTGTTATCGGCGGAATGCGGGGTGGACTTGACCAAAAACTTGACCCCGATTATGGCCCGGTTTACAAAAGCGGCGATTCCGAATTACTGATTCTTCGGGGTGCTGAGAGGGGGTTTTTTGCCGGGTTGGCCACGCATTTCTGATATTCCGGACGGTTTCCTTCCTTGTCCCCCCACTTTTTTTGTTCGGAC
>Ga0181535_10007240_pt1 | contig 11217 bp, 9 predicted proteins | sample PEATcosm2014_Bin_44_FD_119774 | JGI IMG/M metagenome (GOLD analysis project Ga0181535, IMG submission 119774) | Peatland microbial communities from MTU Mesocosm Facility, Houghton, MI, USA - PEATcosm2014_Bin17_30_metaG | ecosystem: Environmental > Terrestrial > Soil > Wetlands > Peat | place...
ACAAATGGCTTGCGGCTGCGGTCGCTGGCATGATGGATGAACTTCGCCATCAGTTCCTTGCCGGTGCCGCTCTCAGCCTCTATCAGCACGTCGGCATCTGTGCTTGCGGCGGCGCGGGCGCGCTGCAAGGCCTGCAGCAGTGAAGGAGAGCGCCCGATGATGCCGGGACTGACGATCGTCTCATCAATAGCCTTTTTGGGAGCGCTGACAATGGCTGCCTTTTCGTTGATCCGCTCCATGACGCGGGCCGCGGCGGCCTGCAATTGTTCAAAAGAGACGGGCTTGGTCAGGTAATCGAATGCCCCGCTGCGCATCGACTCAACGGCCTCGGGAACGCTGCCGAAGGCGGTCAGCAAAATCACTGCCGTGGTCGGCGAGTTCTTTTGCACCGAGCACATCACCTCGAAACCGTCACCATCCCTCATGCGGATGTCGCTGACAACGAGATCGAAGCTGGTCAGCTCGAAGGCCCGAGCCGCGTCGCGAACGCCGGTGGCCGTTTCCACCCGCCAGCCGTGGCGCAGGAAGTTGGCCCGCAATGCGGTCCGCATTCCCGGTTCGTCGTCGACTACCAATACCGAAGATTCACTGTTACTTTCAAGCGTGCTGTTCATACCAAGGCCAATTCCATCTGGTGCACTGGAAAAAGGAGCGTGAATCGAGCGCCTGAATGCGCGCGGTTGGTTGCGGAGATCCGCCCACCGTGCTGCTTCATGATGCGCTCGCAAACTGCCAGGCCAAGCCCGGAGGTGTCGCCACTTCCGCTGAAGCCGGGCTCAAAGATGCGATCAATCTGATCGGGACGAATGCCGCAACCGGTGTCGGAGAATTCGGCGATGAGCTGGCCGGAATTGTCTCCGTCGTTCTTGCCTTTTGCATCGCCCGGCGCAAGCCGCAGCGACACCTTCACATTGCCGCCCGCCGGAGTGTGGCGGATGGCGTTGGAGACCAGATTGAGTACGACCTGCTGGAGGGCGCTTGCGTTGCCCATCACTCGAACATCATCGTGACCGGCCGTCCACTCCAGCGAAACCGCCGCCTGGTCAGCAAGCGGTTGAATAAACTTGAGAGCATTCGTCATCACCGCGGAGAGCGAGAGCGGCGCAAGCGACAGCGAGCCAGAACCATGGAAGCTCAGCACATTGTTCACGGTTCCCGAGAGCGAACGGATGCCGGCGCGCAGATTGGAGATCCATTCGCCGCGCCGCACATCGTCCTTTTCAATCAACTCGGCGAAGAGTTCCAAGCTGGCTAATGGGTTTCTAATTTCATGAGCGAGAGTGGTGGTGATCTCTGCTAGGGCCATTGCCTTGCGTCCGGCCTCGCGCTCCTGCTCGGCGCGCTTCTGGGCGGTGATGTCGCGCAGGATCAGGATGGTCTTGTCGAGCACCCCAGGCTTGCCCGATGAACGGAAAAGTCGGCGATTGCGAACCTCGACCCAGCGTTTTCCGCCAGAGCCGCGCACGCAGAACTCCTGTCCCGTCTCGCCGCTGGAAGCGTTCTCGAACGATGCTTCAAGATTGACCCCACTCCAGACCGAGATCTGCCGCAGGGTGGTCTTCGATTCTGTATTGAAATCCGCTTCATTGAGACCTAGCAGCCGGCGGCACTCGGGGTTGATCATCGAGATCTGCCCATCGCAATCCAGAACCAGCACGCCGCAGGGCATAGAATCCACGATCTGCTGTAGAGCCTGGCGCATCCGCTCGTTCTCGGCCAGGCTGGTATTCAGCGCCGCATTCCGTTCCGAGAGCTCCTGACCCAACTGGGAGACCTGCTCCTGCAATTCACGGTAGGAGTTCTCAAGGCGCGTGGCTGCAGTAATGAACTCTGAGAACTCGCCAGCCAGGAGCACGGCGTTTCTGGCTTGCATCTCAAAATCTTCGGAACCGCCCGGCCGGGAACCGCTGCCTGCGAAGCTCATCTCGCCGGATGGAGCTTGCACCTGGCCGCCGCCCGGAAGATCGATGAGCGGAAGATTTATTTGTACGAGATGAGAAGTAGGCAGCATCTGCCTATCGACTATGCACGATGAGGGCCAACTCAGTTTGGGCTTTTGCACCGGGGATTGAAAGGCGAAACTTGCATCTATATATATGTTCCGCAAGCTTTATGGGCAAGCTCCATTCGCAGGCATCGGAGTCCGCGCCCTCCTCATCGCTTGGACGCCACCGCTCCCAACTCTCGTCGTCGGGCAAACTTTGCCGGGTGTCGGCTTTGGCACTTTGCATAAACAACTGTTCCACTTGACCTTGTCAGGGCACGACTTCTGTCGTGCCGCACACGCGGCAAATTGAGCCTTAGGCTTTAGCCCCTGAGGGATGCTTTTCACGATCCGTCCCTTTGCACAGCACCCTCCCCGGCAGGGGCTAAAGCCCGCATTCTTCGCTGGCTCTTACGGCACGACTGAAGTCGTGCCCTGACGCAATGCGACATTATTGAAGCGATTGTTTATGCACGGTGTCTTAGAACAGGATGTGCCGGGCCAGGATCTCGCGCTCGCCGCCGACGACGATGCTGGAGCGCTCGATTACGTTCTTCAGTTCGCGAACGTTCCCCGGCCAATCATGCTGCTCAAGAGCACGGACCGCATCAGCGTTGAACGAGACACCGGGAGCGTACCTCTCCAAAAAAGACTCCGCGAGCTGGATAACATCTCCGTCGCGCTCGCGCAATGGCGGCAGCTTGATGGGAAAGATCGCCAGGCGATAATAAAGGTCTTCGCGAAATAGGCTCTGTTTGACCCGACTCAGCAGATCGGCGTTGGTCGCGGCGACCACCCTCACATCCACTTTCAGATTGTCGTTGCCGCCGATCCGCTGCACTTCGCCCTGTTCGAGGAAGCGCAGAATCTTGCTTTGAAGTGAGAGGGGCATATCGCCGATCTCGTCGAGGAAGAGCGTCCCGCCATGTGCCGCGTGGATCCGCCCGATGCGCGACTGCACCGCGCCGGTAAAAGAACCCTTCACATAGCCGAAGAGCTCGGCTTCGAGCAGCGACTCGGGGATGGCGGCGCAATTGATTACCACCAGGGGCTGCTTCTGCCGCAAGCTGATCAGATGAATCGCCTGGGCAACCAGATCCTTGCCTGTACCGCTCTCTCCGGTCACCAAGACCGTCGTGTCCCGCCGCGCGACCATGTGGGTGAGTTGATAGACCTGCCGCATCGGTTGAGAGTCGCCGATCATGCCACGGATACCGAGATATCCTTCTTCGTGCGTCCTCATCCGCTGCAACCGCTCTGGAGAGATGGCGTTGGAGGGTGCATTGCCGCCGCTATAGAGCAGTTCGGTCAGTTGCGCCGACAGCAATGTGGGCGATGAGGTGCCAAGAACAAGCTGCCCGGTATGCGAGTTTACCGAGAGGATCTGAATGTTGGGGAACTGGTCGCGCACCATCGCGCTGAATTCACCCGACTCAAGATCGGGGAGCAGAGGATCGAGAAGCAAAATCTCGCTGGCGTTCTCATCGAGGCACTCGAGGGCTTCGGCGCCGCTCCCGGCCTCGGTGAGATTCCAGCGCGGCTGGCGGAGCTTGTCTCTGAGCGCCTGGCGAAGCCTGCTGTTCGGGCTCACCAGCAGCACGCTGATAACGGTGCTTTCGTCCGCACGTAACTTCGGAAATGTCGACGAGCCCATCCGTGGTCCTTCCGCTACGGTTAAAGTATCAATCAGAGTCAAAAGACTCGGCTAACCCCAGAATCAGCAAGTTTACACGAACGGAACTCCCTCAAACTCGATCTGAACGCTGAAGGGCTTCAGGGTCCAGAGAAAATCGGCCTGCTGGCTTCGAATATTCGCCTCGGCAAAGGCCATGCTGAGGCTCGTCTCCGCATTCATCGCATCGACGCACGAGGCCAGGTTCTGCACCACAATTCGCACCGTATTGGATTTGGAGGATGAGGCGATCAAATCTACCGTGTCCTGTGGACGGGAGACGGCATGGGCTATCAACAGAATCGTCGACAAGGCCTGAAGAGTTCTCGCCTTGTCGATAAGAACAGGCTGGCAATCTTCGGCGACGATCGAACGGAGGGAGATCCGGTCCTCCTTGTACAACAGATTCACTCCGTCTGCCACGTGTTCGAGAAGAGGCTGGATCGGCGTCTCGGAGAGCTTGGCTTTGGTGCTCTCTGTGCTAACAAGCCGCTGCAGGCAACTGAAGAGCGAACACAGGCGCTCCACCTCCAAGGCCGAGCCCGACGCCAGTTCCCTGAGTTCATCCACGCTCATCCGTTCCACACGCTCGTTACCGAGGCTGGCGCGAAGAACGGCGAGCGGCTGTGCGGTGGCATGGATGCATTGCGAAAGGTTGAAGCAAAGCGCCTCGGTTGCGGATTTCGACACGGACGACTCCCCCAATGCTAATCGCTGCTCAAAACGTACCCCACACCCCGGACTGTGCGGATCAATCTGACTTCTCCATCGAGGTCGATTTTGTCCCGCAGATACTTCATGTAAACGTCAACAATATTGGTCGTGGAATCAAAGGGTGTGTTCCACACTTCCTGCATGATGGTCGCGCGCGAAACAGCCTTGCCCGCGTTGTTCATGAGGTACTCCAGCAGGGCAAACTCCCGCGCCGTCAGATCGATTCGCCGCTCGCCGCGCTGCACCCAGTGCTCCTCGCGATTGATGGTCAGATTGCCGACCTTCGATGAACTCGCAGTCGGGGTGTAATTGCGCCGCAGCAGGCCTCGTATACGTGCCAGCAACTCCAGGAACGAGAAGGGCTTGATCAGGCAGTCGTCGGCTCCCTGTTCGAGCGCCGAGACCAGATCGTGGGTGTGATTCCTCGCCGTCAGAACCAGGATGGGCAGCCGCGGGTGACTGATGCGAACCTGCTTCAGAACCGCCATGCCGTCCATCTTGGGCAGATTCAGATCGAGAATTACGAGGTCGTAAGTGGATTCCCGAATGTCGTCGCGAGCGGCTTCGCCATCGTGGCGAATCTCGACGGAAAAATGCCTGCGATTGAGTTCGCGGCTGAGAAACTTGCCCAGGGGAACGTCGTCGTCGACAACCAGAATCTTCGGCCCGAGCGAATTGGGTGGAAGTTCGAGAAGTTCGCTTGCTTCCGGCTGTGATCGCGAGCCGCCAGAATGCACACCGGTTTCCGGCGACCCAGATGAATGCGACTGAGGACACATGGCTTTGACTTGCAATATTATCATCCAATTCTAATTTAGACAAAGTTAGGTTAACAAAAATTATTTGTGTTGATTCTAAAAGAGATAAATCCTCGTCTTGCATTCATGGCCGCTGGGTTGGAAGAATCTCCGACCTGATTTGCCTCCGAGCCTGGCCAGATTGGGCGCATAGACACAGGATTCGCAGATACCTCCGCACTTTTCGGTCCCCCCCGTTCTGGCGAGGAGAGGCAACACCGATCGGCAACGCCAAATGGACCGATGATTGCATTGTGACATTCTGAGAGGCGATCGGAAGTAATATTGAAACTATGAAAGACTTGTGCCGATAGGCACGATGAGCCCCTGGCCGGCATGTTGATCCTGCCTCCAGAACCGAGAGGAGTCCGCGGGAATGACTGACCTGAAAAATATCCGCAAATTCGAATACAGGCCTTGCCGTGTGACCACGGGTTTCGATGTCGATTTCATTGTGGGCAATGAGACGTTTGTCGGCCTGTGCCGCGATGTCAGCGATACGGGCATTCGCGTCAAGCTCGATGGCTCTGTGGTGGTCGGCGACTCCGGGTTGCTCACCCTTCGCCACCCGATGGGCACGCTCAAGATTGAGGCCCAGGTCGCTTATATCGACAATTGCTATATCGGGCTTATCTTCGACTTTGAGACGCCTCGGGAGCGCACGGCAACAGCCGAGTACATGACTGTGATCGCCAATCACGCCGCGGCATCGATGCTCATTCAATTCCCATAGTCGCGCCGCTGAACACTGCGCTGGCGTGATCGCTGGAGGGTCCAAGCACAAGAGAGTCCAGGCCAAGCTTGCTTCTTGCCGACGCTGCGGGACTGAGTCCGCAAGAGATGGTTGCGTCAGTCTGTCTTGAAAGGGCACGGCTTTAACCGTGCCGCAAAACGAGCGATAGAAATGCGGGCTCTAGCCCCTGAGGGATGTCTCTTGGCTTCCTCAATGGGGTCTCGTCAGTTGATTGGCGGCAGCGAGCCCTTGGCGATGATCGCCGGCAGCGGGTCGGGAGCGGGGATGGCCTGAATGATCAAGGTAATCCTCCGGTTGGAGGCATCCTCCGGCTGCTGAGGCTTGCGCAGTTTGCGATCCGCGTAGCCGCGCACCTGCACAACCTGGCCGGAGCGAAGTCCGCTGGTTTCCATGAGGCGTCTTGCGGTGTTCGCCCGGTCTGTCGAGAGCTCCCAGTTCCCGTAGACTTTCACGCCGGAGTAAGGCTTGGAATCCGTGTGCCCCTCGATCGAAAGCGGATTGGGCAGCTTGCCAATCTCGGGAGCCAAAACCTCAAGCACTTTCTGGAGATTCGGAGTTGGCTCCGGGCTTCCCAATTCGAAGAAGGTTCCGTGCGGATCTTCCATCAACTCGATCTGAAGACCCTCTGGAGTGACAGTGATCTCGATCAGCTTCTTGATCTTGTCGTAGTTGGCCATCTTCTCGATGGCCTTCATAAGTTCGTCCTTCATCTTGGCCAGGTCTTGTTTCTTCACGATAGCGGCATCGCCGGTCCCGTTCAGTTGCGTTCCCTTTTTTGCGCCTGTACCATTCGGATCGCGAAAATATCCGCCCACCGCTTCCTGAACGGGCTTGCTGCTATTCATCAGCCACATCACGATAAACAGCGACATGAGCGCCGTGACAAAATCGGCATAGGCAACCTTCCACGCGCCACCGTGGTGGCCGCCGTGGCCGCCTTTCTTTTTGACGATGATGATCTGTTCGTCGGCTACCATGGTTGCGCCACCTTATGCGGCTTCAAACTCCTCCGCTGCCGGCTCTCCAACTTTCTCCCGACATGCCTTTTCCACCTCGAAGAAGTCAGGGCGGGAGTGCTCGGGAATTGCCCTGCGGCCCATCTCAACCGCCAGAATCGGCGAGGTGCCTTTGATGAAGGCGAGCATCATCACTCGTAGCACATGGTAGTAGCTCTGTTCCTCGTCCACCGTTTTCGACATGTTGGAGGCCAGCGGCCCCACCAGTCCATAGCATAGGAGAATTCCCAGAAAGGTGCCGACCAGCGCCGCGGCTACCTTGCGCCCGATCTCCTCCGGAGGGCCGCCCAGCGCCTGCATCGTTACCACCACGCCCAAAACAGCGGCCACGATTCCCAGGCCTGGCAGAGCATCGGCCATGGTGGTCAAGGACTGGCTAGGCTGGCTTGCTGTCATGTGATGGACATCCATGTCCAGCTCCATCATCTGGTCTACGTCGAACGCGCTCACGCCGCCGGTAATCGCCATGCGCATCGTATCGCAGACAAAGTCTCGGGCATGATGGTCGTTGAGGAATACCGGGTACCGTGAGAAGAGCGGGCTGTTATTGGGCTCTTCTATATCCCCTTCTATTGCGATGGCTCCCTCTTTGCGGGATTTGGCGAGAAGGTCGAACATCATCTTCAGCGTATCCAGATATCGTTGCTTAGAAAACGGCGATCCTTTCACGATATTCTTGAGTTCCGCGACGATCTTCTTCAGAATATGCATCGGGTTGGCGGTCAGCAGCGTGCCGATCGCGGCGCCTCCGATGATGATCAGCTCGGCCGGTTGCAGTAGAACGGCTATCTGGCCCTTTTCCATCAGGTAGCCAGCGACGACGCAGCCGAAGACGATCAGGATTCCACCGATCTGAAACATGCTCTATTCCATCCCGTCCGCAAAGCGTTTTCAAACGACCCAAGTGTGACCGCAAATCCGCTGATGCGGCTGCATAGACCTACAGCCGCTTTTCAACCATCGGCAAGACCGACCCTCGATTTCAACGGCATGACGGGCGATTGCCGCGATTTATGGGACGGAGAACGTAGCGCGTGGCTCTGGAAAACAGGGAGTTTAGGTCGAATTGTCCTGCCTCGAATGGCCCCGCGGGAGAGGGCGGGATTCTGCGGCCAGTGTGAACTACTGAACCGGCCTCGGAGGAGGCTTGATCGAAGAATCAAGAAGCTGGCGAACCTTCTTCAACAGTTCGTCCTGGGTGAATGGCTTCTTGAGAAAGCCGGAATTGTGTCCGGGCGCAGACGACGGAGCGATCGAGTCGTCATTGTACCCCGAGACATAGAGAACCTTGGTCTCCGGCCTTTCCGCGGTCACTCTTGCTGCAAGTTCGGAGCCGTTAAAGCCAGGCAAGACCACATCGGTGATCAGCAGCGGGATCGGCCCAGGATGCCCTTCGGCGATGCGGAGCGCCACGGCGGGATCGCCCGAATCGAGCACCGTGTATCCGGCTTCCTCCAGGAGCCGCCGTATCAGGCCGCGCAGCGACCCGGCATCGTCCACCAGAAGAATCGTCTCCGCCTGCCCTTGAGCCGGCTCCGATTTAGCGGGCTTCACAATCTCCAGCGCTCTTTCAGGGCGGGGGAAGAAGATCTTGAATGTCGCCCCTGCGCCAGGCTGGCTGTGAACCGAGATCGCGCCTCCGCTCTGCTCCACGATGCTGAAGACCGTGGACAGGCCGAGGCCCGTGCCCTGACCGAAGGGTTTTGTGGTGAAGAAAGGATCGAAGATGCGAGATTGGATCTCCGGGGCCATTCCGGTTCCCGTATCGCTGACGCTCAACATCACGTAGCGGCCCGGCCGCATCGAGGGATACTGCCCGGCGTTGCCCTCGTCGATGTCGACGTTCGCTGTCTCGATGATCACCTTGCCGCCTCTCGGCATTGCATCGCGTGCGTTGGCTGCCAGGTTCATCAGGATTTGTTCAAGCTGGCTCGGGTCGGCGTTCACGCTTCCGAGATTGCGGCCTGGCAGGGTTACCAATTCAATGCCGTCACTGACCAAGCGGCGCAACATACTCTCCATTCGGCTCACGGATTCATTCAGATTCACGGCCACGCGCTGCACCACTTGCCCGCGGCTGAAGGCGAGCAAGCGATCTGTCAGATTCTGGGCGGATCTCCCAGCATCGTGTATCTCCTGGATCAACCTCTGGCTTGCTTCGGGCAAGGCTGGCTGTCCATCCAGGATCTCGCAGCACTTGAGAATGATATCCAGCAGGTTGTTGAGGTCGTGGGCAAGGCCGCCTGCGATTTGGCCGACTGCCTCCAGCTCCTGTGCATGACGAATGCGCCGTTCGGGGAGGATAGCGTCCTCTGGCTCGCCAACGCGGCAAATGTTGCATTGGACCAGCTTTTCTCCCCGCCTCTCATAGACCTTGCCCGTGACCTCAACTCGGACCTGCTCTCCGCCTTTGGCCACAAGCGGCAGGTTGTCAAAGTGCACGGAATTGTTCTCAATGAGCTCCTGGAAAGCTCGTTTGGACGCATCCACATCCTCGGGAAGACCGATCTCCCAGAGAGTCATGCCGAGCAGTTCCACCGGGGAGTAATCCAGCATCCTGGCCAGGAAGGGATTCATGTCCAGAATCGCGCCCGTCTGCGAGTCGAGAATCAGGATCCCATCCTGCGCAGCCTCATCGAATTGCCGGTATCTGCCGTCCGAGCCCATGGATTTCTCTTCTCTGGAGCAGAGATTTATTCGGGGTTTCCCTCCGTACTATAGGCCACTCTTAGGCGCGGAGGCAAAAGGGCCAATTCACACGCACAGCAAAAAGCGGCGCTGCCTTAGCAAGCAGCGCCGCCCGTTTCTCTTACTCAGGTGCCCGTATTCAGGACCTGGCTTGGCAGTTCGCCCTAAAAGAGATTCCAGAGGGACTGGTTGTAGACCTCATGATGGAACTGCACTTCGGCACCCTTGACGATGGTGCCCAGTTCGCGCGGGCAACGGTTGGCGGCGGCCTCTTTCAGTTCCGCATAGCGGCCCTGTACGTCCTCGCCCAGGATCGACTTGATCCAGGCCGAGCCCCGGAAGTCCGCGATGGCCTTCTGGATGTTGTCGGGCAGATAGCGGCCGCCGGCGCGCAGCCCCGCATCCTTTGAGATCTCGCCGTCCAGGCCGGTCTTGAAGATGCCGTAGAGCGAGAGGTAGGGATTGGCATCCGGAGCGACAGCGCGCACTTCGGTTCTCATCGAACGATGGTTGCCGATGGGCACTCTAACCATGGCGCCACGATCCACGGCAGAAGCGCGAATCTGGTTGGGAGCCTCAAAGTGCGGGTCCAGCCGGCGATAAGCATTGACGCTGGAATTAAAGATCAGGCACAGGTCCAGCGCGCTGGTCAGGATGCGATCCAGGAAGTTCCAGCCGAAGGCGTCCAACTGCTCTTCACCCTTCTCGTTCCAGAACAGGTTCGTCTTGCCCTTGGAGACCGAGACGTTGGTGTGCATGCCGCTGCCGTTGATGCCGACCACCGGCTTGGGCAGGTAGCTGGCCGTAAAGCCCATATTGTTGGCGATCTGGCGCGTGAGCAGCTTGTAGAGCTGGATCTGGTCGGCCGCACCCACAGCTTCGGAATAACTGTAGTTGATCTCATACTGGCTGGGCGCGACTTCGGGGTGATCCTTTTCGTTCTGGAAGCCCATCGCGCGCTGCACTTCGGCTGAGGTGTCGATGAACTGGCGCAGCGGGTCCAGCGGCAGTGCGTGATAGTATCCGCCATCGCTGATGAATTCAAACTTGCCGGTCTTGTGATAGGTGCGCTCGGCGTCCCTGCCGGCGAAGACAAAGCCTTCGATCTCGCTAGCCGCGTTGAGCGTGTAGCCGTTGGTCTTGTGCTGTTCGTCGGCGTAGGCCTTGAGCACGCCGCGCAGATCGCCGGAGTAGGCGGTTCCGTCCTTGTCGATGACGTTGCCAAAGACCAGCACCTTGCCGGTGCCGAAAACATCGGCGGGAACCCAGTAGAAGGCGCTCCAGTCGATGCCCAGCCGCAGATCGCTCTCCTTCTGCGCCGTAAAGCCGCGGATCGAGGAGCCGTCGAAGGTCAGGTTCTCGTGGGCGCCGAGAATAAACTTCTTGTCGTAGTCGAGCAGGTGAAGGCGGCCCTCGAGGTCCGAGAACAGCACGGTCACGGCCTTGATCCGCTTGGCGCGAACCTCTTCAATCGGCATCCGGCCTATACGGTCTGCCTTGGCTTGCAAATTCAGGTCTTCAAGCGCCTCATACGAGAGGGCAAGAAAATTCCGGTAATCAGATGACATGGCTCTCCTTCCGGCTGGGAAAAA
>Ga0181535_10007241_pt1 | contig 11215 bp, 9 predicted proteins | sample PEATcosm2014_Bin_44_FD_119774 | JGI IMG/M metagenome (GOLD analysis project Ga0181535, IMG submission 119774) | Peatland microbial communities from MTU Mesocosm Facility, Houghton, MI, USA - PEATcosm2014_Bin17_30_metaG | ecosystem: Environmental > Terrestrial > Soil > Wetlands > Peat | place...
GAAGAATTGGTTGAAATCCATTCCTTCTTGAATGACCGACCGAGAGAGGTGCTTGGATTTAGAACTGCGTCGAGTTACTATTATCAACAAGAGAGTGTCCTACTTAAGGGGTAACTGGAGGGATATTCTCCGAAAGCGGCTACATCAGCTTGCTCATTAAGCAGAGATTCTTTAAGTTTATAGATATTTCCTGGGGCTAAAATATTATCTGAATCTAGATTGAAGATAAGGTCGTTTTTTGCGACGGTTACGCCTATATTGCGGCTGGCGGCACAACCCTTGTTCTCCGTATTTGTGATGATGGAGATATTCGGCGCGCGTTCTTTTGCTAGATGCTCGGCAATTGCACTTGTATCGTCTGGTGAAGCATCATTGACGATTATGATCTCATCACCATCTTGAAAGTTACCATTGAAAATGGAGTTCACGACCTCTTCAAGGGTGTTTGAAGCGTTATATGCAGGTACTATAAAAGAGATATTTGAATTGTCTTTCATATCATTTTTTTTGGAACACAATGACAATTGTGTGTCCTATGATTTTTTTTGCTCTTAGTGCAATGATAAATTTGCCGCAACACTCAAAGACTGCTTTATTTATGACTTTTCCAATGAATTTGGCAATGCCGGTTTTTCCGAAGAAACCGAGCTTGTCCCCAAACATGACTTGATAATAATACCGATAGTGATATTTAGGAAGAGATTCAAAGTATATACCAACCGTTTCCAACTTGAAAAAATTGCCCATTTTTCTCAGAGAATTCTCATCCCACAATCCCATGTGATGGGGCGGCATATTCAAAAATGGATCACGTGTGTGTTTGATGAAGGATTCGTTGTTTGGCACACCGATAATTATTTTTCCATTTTTCTTTAACAAAGAAATAGAATTTTGCATAAATGATCGCACGTCAGATATGTGCTCAAGTACTTGAAAAGAGCATACAACATCATAGAAGCCGACTTTTTTCTTTGCTAGATCGCTCAGCGAACCCATATAGACAGTCAATCCTTTTTGTCTTGCTTTTTCAGCTGCTTTCTCATTCAATTCTGTGCCTTCGGCGGTTATTTTTTTCTGCTGTTTGACAAGTTTCAAAAAGTCGCCGTTCGCGCAACCGATTTCCAGGACATTGTCGCCATCTTTGATATATTCGAGTGCGAACAAATGTTCCATTTTCCATGGCACATAATAATTTTCATATTTCGACAGATAATCGTAGAAATCGCCGCTTCCTGCTGTTGAAAACGGATAGAAAAACCGATAGCCGGTGTCTTTGCATTCCATGACATATATCTCTGGCGTGTTTTTAAAAAAACTTGAAACATCGTAGTCATGATATAGAGAGATTATTTTTTTGGTATCTATCTTATGTACGATATTTGTATGTCCACCTGTAATAGGGCTAGGTATTTCTTGCAATGGATAGTCATTCATATTTATTAGGTTTTTTGGCGAAGGGGCGCCTACCAAAAGTGAGATTAGTATATTATACTTGATGCTTAATGACTAACATATCGACTTCTTCAAAAACTCCGGTCTTACTAATGCTTTTCAATCGGCCGAAGATCACTAGACAGCTTTTCGAAAAGATCCGGCAAGTGCGCCCGACAAAGCTTTTTGTGGCAGCCAACGGTCCTAGACCAGGCGTTTCTGCCGATATAGAGCTATGCAACGCCGTTCGCAAGATTTTTGACGAAATTGATTGGGAATGCGACATTCATACGAATTTTCCCGAAACAAACATAAATATGCATATCAGATGGTACGCAACACTCGATTGGTTTTTTGAAAATGTTGATAGTGGCATTATTTTGGAAGACGATTGTATACCGGACCTGTCTTTTTTCCCATATTGCACAGAGCTTCTGGAAAAATATAAAAATGACGAACGCATTATGCATGTGAACGGCTCTAATTTTCAATTTGGAAATAAAAGGGGTAATGTCAGCTATTATTTTTCAAAATACCCTCACGTATGGGGTTGGGCGACATGGAAAAGAGCGTGGCAAAAGTATGACTACAGAATGTCTTCTTTTCCGGAATTCGAGAAAAAAAACATGATCGACGTAGTATTCGCGGATAAGAAAGAAAAAAAATTCTGGAAAAACTTTTTTAAAAAGGCGTATTTGGGCATTTTCAAGACAGCTGATGTTCGTTGGGCATATGCAATATGGATGAACAACGGGCTTTGTATTGCGCCAAACGTAAATATGATATCTAATATAGGGTATGGATCGTCTGCGGGGCATACTGTTTTCAAGGACAAGATAATGTGCCAGGAGACCCATGATATTGGTAGTTTAGTACACCCAAAAGACATTATTCAGGACAAGGAGGCCGATGAATATACATTCAAAACATATTATTACAAGAATTTTTTCCAGAAAGTCTTTTATATGTTTGCTTCAAAGATTTTAAAGACACTTAAGCCGTAATTCTACTAACCCGCATTTACTTCTTTATAAACCAAAAGCATCCGCATGCGCAATTTTGATCATTGACCATATTCTTATCAGCATCCTTGATTAATCCATATTTTTTAAAGTCATCTGGAACCAATGAAAATTCTCGTAATTCCAGTCCCGTGAATAAATTTATAACTTGTTCGTATGAATATATTCTATGTGCATTGAATTCTATCCTTGGTCTTCCTATTGGTGCGACATATAAAAATGTCCCCCCAATTTTTAAGACTCTTACAAGTTCACGAGCGGCTTTAATATCTCCGTCAGGGTCTATCGGGTCTCCATATCGGCCGAGACCGACATGCTCAATAGTGTGCATGCATGACAATGATTCCACGCTATTATCGGGGAAAGGCAGTGCCATAAGATCGCCCTTTTTGCATTGCAAGTTATCCAATTTCACTTCAGCGGGTCGATAATCATAGAATTCCACAGGAATAAATGCAGATACCAGTGTGCTAAAATGAAGTACCGATGAGATATCTATATGTTTGCCTGGTTTTAATTTGGCAATAATGCGTGCGGCCCAAGCCGGATGATATGTGTAATGCGGATCGAAACCAGTCTTGCTGGTATTATCAAAAAGCTGCGGATATAGGCGCAACAAGCTTATAGAAAAGCGTTTGTCCTTTGAGTTCAATCGGTAGAATTTCATATAATCAAGAACATACCCCGGTAGTTTGTATACCCACAAGAGAAAGAAATAAACGTTGCGTACCAAGGTGAATTGAGCCAGCCATGTCTTCATTTTTGCTATTTTGCTTTTTTCCATTTTATTATATTTGATATGAATCTATTAACTACCGGTATGCGATGATACGCTTTGTAAAGTTTTTGTTTTTTTGTAGAAAACATTTCCATCTCAGACACGGTTTTGTCTATCTCGTTGGGTGATATACCTCCTTGACCGGATAAACAACGTTGTTCGTGATAGTAAGCTATCCTACTTTCAAACCCAGCATCCATTGCCAGTCGTAATTCTTTCAAAGCTTTGGCATACGAAGCGATTTTATATGATTTTAGCGAGGATTCATAGTGCTCTATGTATTTTGGCAAAATTGATGAATTACTGGTTGATTCGCCATCCAATTTTTTGAACAATTGTCCTTTAGACTGCAGTTTTTTCATTTCTATCATAAGATTGTCATCCATTGATGATCTAGAAAATATATCGAAGTTTAGCATCGTGTCTTTTGCTATAGGCGACAAAGATTCGAATATATCTTCCATAATCAAAAAGTAATTCTTTGAAAAATTTCCCTTATCATATTCTCGCTCAAAATATGAGTGCGAACCCATGGCTTGTTTATGATAGAAGGTCGTGTCTCTGCATGCCCTTACACGATTTCCTGCAGCGAGGTATCTGACTTCAAAACATTGCGTGTCAAAACCATGGTATTCTGGATATCCTTTTGTCTTTAAATAGGACTTTTTTGTATAAAGAAAGTTGTCGAGGAGCACAGCTTCATCAGAAAATAGATCTTTTAATTTTATGTCTCTGTCTGTCGCCTCATTGAAGTATGAGTCGTAATGTTTGAAATCATTTCCAACGAAGAATCTTCTTTCGTGGAATGATGCACCATCCAACCCAGAATCCTTTATATACTCAACCATTCTCCTTAATGGTCGGTTATGGCCAAAAAAATTATCGCTGTCTAGACAATATATGAAATCTCCATTGGACTTTTTTATGCCTGTATTTCTGGCCGCACCGCCGCCGCGATTTGTCGGATGATGCATGCCTATTATATTGCTGTGTTTTTTGACCAATTTGGTGATCAACTCAAAAGTTTGATCGGTGGACGAATCGTCCACCATTATTATCTCAAACTCATTCTCAGTAAAGCCCTGTGTGTAGCAAGAATTAACCGATTCTTCTAGAGTTTTTTCGCAGTTATAGCAAGGAATTATTATAGAAAGTTTATTTTTCATACGTGTCTTTCGGTTTGATGCCGATATAACGTCGGAAAACAGTTAAGAATGCATTGATTATATTTCTACCATAATAATGGCGATATGTATAATAATCAGAAAGTGCGTCCCAACTCACTTTTCTTGGATGTGTCAATGGAAATTGCATGGGATGTTTTGTCGTATCCTCTGTTTCTCTGATGGTATGTGTCGCATCAATGCCAAAGCCGATGTTCTCAACGAGATTTACTCGCGGCAGTATGTCCAACCCATATGCCTTTTCTACAGAAGCTTTCCATGCGCCATCCCATACATGACTACGGTCTGCTTCTGGTATTAAACTATGGTCAAAATGTTTCCATGCCCTCCGCCAACTGGCCCATCCCCAGATGAGCACATATTTCGAGAAATAGTATGAAGTTTGTGCCGGTCTAATATTTCCTGGATGATTACTCCCGCTTATTAGCATTACACGTTCCATGTCTCTGTATCGTACGAGCAATTCTTGAACATAAGTGAAGAATGTTTTGTCTGGCACGCAGTCGTCCTCGAGGATTATTCCTGCTTCGATCTCTTTGAAAAACCATGATATCGCTGTAGCAGGACCGAATCCACAGCCGAGATTTTTCTTTTGGAATAAAGTCTTCACCTCGCACGGCCAATCAATATATCTGATGATAGTTTCTTTGACGAGTTTTATATCATCGGCATCTTTCACATTATTTGGACGTGGTCCATCAACAAAAACGAATATTCTTATAGGTCGTATCTCACGGACTCGATTGATGACTAATTTCAACTTGTCGGCTCGGTTGAAAGCTATAAGCAGAATTGGAACATTGTAGGAATCCATTTTATTGTTTCTTGAATTTACCCAATCCAACTCTCGTCAGGATATCACCCCAAAAAAGTTCCATATCTCTCCAGTCTTCTTTTTCAAAAAATCCAAATATCCTGTATAAGATAATATAGAGCACTAATGAAACTGCACCGATTGAGAGGAGTGATGCTAGATTGACGACAAAAACTGACAAAATGTATGAATCGATGAACCATACTATAGTCGAAGTTACAATGGTCATAATCATCTTTTTTGAATAATATGCGCCTCGTCCCGAAAGTGACAGGAATTTTTTTTCAGTGTAATAGAACATGTATACAACTGGTGCGAGAGACAAGAGATATGCCCACGCTGCGCCCGTGATGCCGTATCGGGGGAGAAGCACAAGGAGTAATATGGCGTTCAATATACCCATCAAGACAGACATCGTTGTCAAGAATTTTAATTTGCCGAGACCTAGAATGAAATTGGAGAGAGGCCCGAGCATGGCAAGTATAAAATTAGTGAAAGCAAGGATGATGAGTATATTTGTCGAATGGTTCGCGAAATCTACGTTAAGCCAAAAGAAAAGTATTTGGTGAGCAAAAGAGATTGCAGTTACGGTGAGTGCTGAAGCAATGATGGTGATTAGACGGAACGAACGTACATACAATATCTCTATACGTACCTTATCATTGCCGCCGTCTAGTTGAGATGTCATGGGAAAGAGTGTCGTGCTCAATGTGTTGGCGAAGCCAGGAATCTTGCCAGTCACATTGCCTGGCACGCTGTAATAGGTGAGATTGCTTGGTCCAACAAAGAACGGGATTATCATACGGTCAAGCGATGACAATGCTGTGTTGGCTATATTGTTTATTGAAGCGACTAGTCCAAAGGAATAATAACTTTTTATGTCTGCTGTATCCCAACCTAGTGTAAGAGATAAGTTAGGAAGTATGATTCTTGCATATTTGAATGAAACATATGCAAAAATTATGTTGACAATAAGTTGAGTCAAGAATATCTCATTTAGCGATCCGCCGAGCACTACGACGGTTAATATGCCGAGACTTGAAAAAGTCAAGGATGATATGCCGATCTTGTTGGAGAGATCAAATCGTTGGAGAGAAAAGAAGACGCAATTATATAGGGAAGTCGCCGAAGTTACAAAAAATATGCAACCGCCAATCAAAAAAAGCACAGAATATTGTATGTAAGCCGAAAACTGTGCAGGGAACATATGTAATCCAAATATGCCGGTCGCAGCAATGCATAAAGAAATGATTAAGCCAAAAAGTCCGATCAGTAAAAAAAGCGAATTAGAGCTTCGTATAAGACGCATTATTGCAGCTTTATCGTGCTTTCCATAATAAAATGTGAGGTGCTTGCTCACAGACAAGCCAATACCGAAATCCAAAAGGCCGAGAAGAGATATGAATGTATATACCAGGAGGTATATTCCGTAATTCTTTACCCCAAGTCGGAAAATTATGATCGGTGTGATGAATAATGCGAACGCCATCGGCCAAACGTAGCCGATCACGTTGTAAGCGATATTTTTGAACGTCTTGTAGGTGAGAGACGATTGTTCCATGAGGATTATTATAGATAATGTATACTAAAAATAGATCTTGTTCAATCTTTTATACTTTCTTTTTATGCTTCTTCCTCAAAAATACTTATTTAGCGAAGATCATATGATATCCGTGTCACGTCTATGCAACCATAAAGTTTTCAAATAAAAACCTTGCATGAATTGTGCGGAACAAGTCATTTCTGTAAGCTGATATTGAACCTTGCCCGCATTTTCATGCGTATGCTATACTGCCCACCACTTACTATTTATTAGCTACCTTTTATCATTTATATGAAATCATCAAATACGTTTTTGAAGAATGCAGTCGTCTTTTTTTTGTTTTTAATCCCGATATTTCCATTAGTCGTAGCCAATGACCTGTTCTTTCCGTTTATCACCGGCAAGGCCTTTGTTTTCCGCATCATCGTCGAGATCGCTTTCGCTCTCTGGGTGATCCTCCTCTATAGAGACCGCCAATATGCGCCGAAATGGAATTGGATGACCATTCTTGTGACCACATTTACATTGGTCGCCCTTGTCGCAGATCTCCTCGGCGTCAATCCTATCCGCAGTATCTGGTCTAACAACGAGCGCATGGAGGGTTGGCTGACGATCGTCCATCTGTGGGCTTACTTCATCCTCTTGACCTCTATGTTCAAGGAATCAAAGTGGTGGCCGCGCTATTTCAACATGACCATGGCTGTGGCAGTCATCATCTCGCTGTACGGTATAGCGCAGATGGCCGGCTGGGCGCAGATCCATCAGAGCGCCAGTCGTTTGGATGCCTCGCTCGGAAACTCTGCATATCTGGCTGTTTATATGCTCATCAATGGTTTTATTGCCGCATATATGGCCGCTCTCTCTTGGCAAAAGAAGAAGATAGACAGGGTTTGCATCTACTCCGCTTTGTCTGCTTTGTTCGCATTTATCCTGCTCGAGACCCAAACTCGCGGAACTGTTCTGGGGCTTATCGGCGGAATTTTGCTTGCTAGTTTTTTGTATGCGGTTTTTGCGAGAGGGGACGGCGTCAAGCGCGCGCGTTTGATAAATGGCGGCATAGTCGCCCTCGTCATCGTCCTAGGTGTCAGTTTCTACTTTGCCAGAAATGTATCCTGGATAAGGAACAATGATATTACCGGTCGTCTGGCCTCTATCTCGCTTTCTGATGGAGAGACCACAGCGCGTCTAGATTATATCTGGCCGATGGCGATCAGAGGGGCATTTTCCAGTCCAAAGACCGCGATCATCGGTTGGGGTCAGGAAAACTTCAATTATATTTTTAATGCCAATTACAGTCCGCACATGTATGGCCAGGAGCAGTGGTTCGATCGTGCGCATAACGTCTTCCTAGATTGGCTCGTCGATGGCGGATTGATCGCTCTTGCCCTTTATATATCGCTTTATCTACTGAGCGCTTGGTATATCTGGAAGAGTTCGATCACTACTGCCGAAAAGAGCATCCTGACAGGACTTTTGGCCGGCTATGCAGTGCACAATCTGTTCGTCTTCGACAATCTGGCCAGCTATTTTCTCTTTTTCATCGTCCTCGCTTTTGTCTTTGCTCTGCGCGATAGCAAGGATTTCAGTTGGCTTCAAAATATGAAGATAAACGATGAAGCGGCAAACTATGTCGTTCTGCCTTTCGCCGCTATTTTCCTCGTTGCTGCCATCTATTTCATCAATATCCGTCCGATTCAGGCAAATACCGATCTGATCGCCGCTCTAGAGGATTGCTCCGGGCAATCGCAGGTTCCGCCTTCCGTTCAATTGTGGCAAACAGCGCTCGACGTCAATACGTATGTCGCTAATCAGGAGATCCGCGAACAGCTCTTGTCCTGCGCCGAGAATGTCATCTCTTCGCAGTCTATCGACAACGACACAAAAGAGGCATTTTTTGATCTGGTCAACACGCAGGTGCAAAAACAGATCGCCGCTACGCCGAATGACGCGCGCATCTATACTCTCGCCGGCGGCTTCTACAATGATATAGGTCAATGGTCTCTGGCACAGCCGCTCCTAGTCAAGGCGCACCAGCTCTCTCCCGGCAAGCAAACCGTAGATTTTGAGCTTGGCTTGAATTATCTGAACACTGCCTCTACGACAGAAGGATTGGCTCTGTTTAAACAGGCATATGAAAGCGATACGACATATTCCGATGCCGCTATCAATTACGCCGCCGCTCTGATCGCTACTGGCGATGAAGCCGATGCCGCGCCTCTCCTCGCCGCAAACCCATCAGCCCAAACTGACAACCGCATCATCAACGCATATGTCGCAGAAAAGAATTACGCAAAGGTCATCTCGATCTACAAGACGCTAGTAGCACAAAATCCATCCAGCGTCCAAGATCGTGTTTCTCTGGCCGCATCGTATTACACAGAAAAGGACATCTATGATGCCAAGGTCACGATAAACCAGGCGATAAAAGATTTTCCTCTCTACAAAACCCAATTGACCCAGGTCTTGCAAGAAATCGAAGGGATAACGCCTACAGCGACAGCCGCCGAAACAGCCGCTCCTGCGCCTACAGCTGCATCAACAACGGAACAGTAGTACAAGGTGCTACCTTGTACAAAAAGCATTCTAAATTTTTTGTGGTTTTTGATGTTGATTGACCTTTGTCGAGTGATACCAGAACAAGATATAAAAGAGATGTTCTGTACAAAATGACTTTATCCACTTTTTTCGCTTGCAAAATCGGTAAATTATGCTACATTATTGGGCGTGTGAGTGGCAATTCCGAGAGGAATCAAGGAATTCGTTATAGAGCCATCAAATGTGTATAGCAAGGACCCGCCTCGGCGGGTTTTTGTTTGCCCATTGCTTACTCATTGTTTGCCCATGGCTCGCAACTCGCGATTTTTTTTGCCTCTGCTTTCATATATTTGTTTGCTGTTTAAAAACAAAGTATAATATGGGGAGATTGTTCCAAATGCCGGCGGACGACTGTACTCACATATATTATACACATTTTATTTTGGAGCTAACACCCGTTCGCCGACATTCGGTGCAATCATTTAAATGAAAATAATAAAAGGAAAACCCCTGGCAGATTTCACGACTTTTAGGATAGGGGGCAAGGCCAGGTTTTTTTGCACGATCAGTGACATAAAAGGCCTGAAGAGAGCGATCGATTTTGCCAAAAAAAGATCCTTGCTGGTTTTTGTGCTTGGCGGCGGCTCTAATATCCTTGTTTCGGATAAGGGTTTTGATGGATTAGTTATAAAAATAGAAATAAAGGGTATTGAAGAGCTTGAAAGCAAGGACAAAGCCAAGGGCAGAGGATTACTTGGACTTGGTACAGGAACGCTTTTGAACGCACTTTTCTCAACGAAAACACGCTTTCATTCAGGAAAGCGATTAGATCAGAGAGATGCCATGCATGCTGGTCAAATTTTTATCCGCGCTGGCGCAGGCGAGAATTGGGATGATCTGGTCTCATGGACGGTAGACAAGGGATATGGCGGCCTTGAAAATCTTTCCCTCATCCCTGGCACGGTCGGTGCGGCGCCCGTGCAGAACATCGGAGCGTATGGAATCGAGGCCAGCGATTTGATCGAGGAGGTTGAAGCTTTTGATATAAGAGAAGGCATTTTCAAAAGCATCGCGCATGGACAATGCGGCTTCTCCTATCGCGATAGCGTCTTCAAGCGCGAAAAAGGAAGATATGTCATAACATCTGTCTTGTTCAAGCTCGACAAGAAAACCGAACCAAATATCTCATACAAAGACCTGAAGGAATACTTCAGCAATAGCCAAGAGTCAGGAATCGGCGGCAAAACGGAACAAAGACCTCAAAATCCAAAATCACAGATCGGTTCAAATGACAAAAGTTCAAAACCGTCGATCGTTGAAGTCCGTGAAGCGGTGGTGAAGATTCGCACAATCAAGCTCCCTGACCTTCACAAAGTAGGAACAGCCGGCTCTTTCTTTAAAAATCCGATAGTTTCGAGAGAAAAATACGCGGAATTAAAGGAAAAATATCCAGAGCTCCCGAGTTTTTTTGAATCTGACGGCCGTATCAAAATCCCTATAGCTTGGATCATCGACAATGTCTGCGGATTGAAAGGGAAAAGATTCGGCAATGCCGGTATTCACGAAAAGCAGGCTCTCGTCATAGTCAACCATGGAGGCGCGACTTTTGAAGATGTAGAAAAAGCGGCGAAAGAAGTCGAAAAAATGGTCAAAGAGAAGACGGGGATCGAAATAGAGAGGGAAGTGGTGATGGTTTGACTTGCCATAAAGCGCAAAATCCGTTAGGTCAAACGGCGAGCGGATAATATGGATGTTTGCTCTTTAAAATTCAAGGATGATGATTTTAGGGATAATACCCAAAATTGGTGGCCTGTTTAAGGATATTTCTGCTTCTTTTTTGGAGCAATAGTAGACTCAAGAAAAATAGCACTGATCACTTTTTGTTTGAATGATTTGCATAATCCTCGA
>Ga0181535_10007242_pt1 | contig 11214 bp, 6 predicted proteins | sample PEATcosm2014_Bin_44_FD_119774 | JGI IMG/M metagenome (GOLD analysis project Ga0181535, IMG submission 119774) | Peatland microbial communities from MTU Mesocosm Facility, Houghton, MI, USA - PEATcosm2014_Bin17_30_metaG | ecosystem: Environmental > Terrestrial > Soil > Wetlands > Peat | place...
CGAACGCGATCATGACGAATTGTTCAGTTCATCGCCAGGATGTGGCCTGGTATACCTTTATGCTGTCAATGGTCCGCAGGGGCATGAAGTTCCCTTGCAGATGCACTACTATCCACATATGCGACTCCTGCTTGTTGAAGACGAACTCGACATTCAGAGCTTCCTGAAGCGCTCGCTTGAGGAGGCTGGATACGAGGTAGAAGCTGCTGCTGATGGCAAGACAGCCCAGCGGCTCGCAGTTGAGGGGCCCTTCGATATCCTTATCGTCGATCTTGGGCTACCCGACATCGACGGAATCAGCCTGATTCTGCGTTTGCGCCAGTCAGGCGTGAGGGCGCCGGTTCTGATTCTGTCCGCGCGAAGATCGGTGGATGACCGGGTGCACGGCCTGGAGCAGGGCGGCGACGACTATCTGACCAAGCCATTCGCGCTCGCGGAACTCCTGGCGCGACTGAGGAATCTTCTCAAGCGCAATTCCTCTTCCGGAAATGAAGCGACCCGTCTGCGGGTTCTCGATCTGGAGTTGGATCTTCTGCGGCGCGAGGCATCGCGCGGCGGCCAGATGCTGCAGTTGACGCCGCAGGAGTTTGTGCTTTTGGAATATTTCTGTCGAAACGCCGGCCGCGTGGTGACGCGCTCGATGATTCTGGATAAGGTCTGGGGGATGCGCATTCAGCCGGACACTAATGTTGTGGATGTTCACATCTACCGGTTGCGCGGAAAGGTCGACGGTAAAGGGCAAATGCCCTTGATTCGCACTCTCAGAGGTGTGGGCTATGTTCTCAAAGACCGATAATTCGAAGGTCCATAGCGCAGCCTGGCGAATCTCGCTCTGGGCGACGCTGGCCTTTGCTTTTGGCACTACGATTGTTTTTATTTTTCTTCATCGTTTTGTTGCCGAAGACATTCAGCGCCGAAGCGATGCATGGCTTTCAGGAGAGGTAGAAACCCTGGGTGACGTGGCGGAGCGAACGCCCAAGGACGCGCTCTACGACCGAGTTGTCGGCGAGGTTGCCGAACTGGCAAGCAAGGAAGTTCCGAACAAGGCGCGCGACGAGGCGGGCAGAAACGACTCAGTGTTTTTTCTTCAGGAAGGGACCGATGGTTCGCTGAAACTGTGGGTTGGATCGGGCAACGGCCAGGAAACGCTGAATGCCATTCGCAAGAAGAAGATGGTTTCCGACCAGCCAACGGATATTGACGTAAGCGGGTTCAGCGTTCCGTTTCGGGTTGCGTCGGATCGCGTGGACGATGGGAGCCTGATCTATCTTGGACTCTCCGAGCGGGATGAACTGCGGGTGCTCAACAACCTGCGGCTTCGCTTTCTTTTTTGGGCGATACTGATTATTCTCTTCGGATTTGCGATCGTTTTTTTTACGACGCGGCGCATGCTGAGTCATGTGCGGAGAATCACGGAGGCCGCGTCGAGGATCGGCCACTCGGATTTGAATACAAGAGTGCCGACAACGAGGCGGAATGACGAAGTGGCGCAACTGGCGCTGACTCTGAACCGGATGCTCGACCGGATTGAGAGTTCGATGCATCAGCTGCACACGATCACAGACTCGCTTGCCCACGACCTGCGCAGCCCGCTTACCGCAATTCGAGGAAAGCTTGAAATGTCGCTCTCGGCGGCTACCGATGCAGACCGTTCTGAACCGGTTGTCTCAGCGATTGACGAACTGGACCGGCTCACGGACTTTCTGAACAAGTCGCTGGACGTTGCCGAAGCGAAGGCAGATGCACTTCGACTGACGCGGAGCGAGATCGATCTGAATGAGCTGCTCAGCATCATGATCGATCTCTACGAGCCTTCGATGTCCGAGAAAGGATTTGAGGTAAAGCTGCTGAGCCAAGGCCCGGTGAAAATATTCGCGGACGCGGCGCTTATTCATCGCATGGTAGCGAATCTGCTGGACAACGAACTGAAGCATCTGCCGAGCGGGTCTCGTCTCACGATCGAGCTGCGGGACGACAAAGAAACTGCAAGGTTGATTCTGGAAGATAATGGGCCTGGATTTGACGCTGACGTGCTTCTTCACATTTTCGAGCGACGCGTAAAGGGCCGAGATTCGAATGGGCATGGACTGGGCCTGGCATTCGTGGATGCTGTTGTCCGCGCCCATGGGGGAATTGCCGCGGCCACAAACCGTGAAGGCGGCGGAGCGCGGATTACCGTGGCTCTACCGCTGGCTCCTCCAATTCCATCGGTGTGAAAGGATGGCAACTCCTAAGTTGGGGATGCCGGGGAATGCGCGTGGCGCACGATCGATTCTTCCCGGAAGATTGCAAGCGACTCTTGCGCGCGAACGGCGGCCGGTGGGTCACCAGGGCCAGTCCGTTCAGCCGGCCAACGCGGTCAGACTGTCTGCACGGGTTTGATCGACGGACAGAAATGTGTCGGTCTTGGTGAGTTGAAGCAACGACAGGAGACGGGGAGCGACCCCGCAGATGCGCAGAGCTCCTGTCTTCTCTCTGAGCGTGCCGAAGACATAGACGAGCATGCCGAGGCCGGCGCTATCCATATAGTCCACGGCCGACAGATCGATCACCAGTTTAGTAACACTGCCGGTGATAAGTCCCTGGATCTGGGAGTCGGCGACCTTCAGGGAAGTTCCAAGGGTCATCTGTCCTGACAGCGTGACGACCGCTGTCGCTTCAGGCAGTTTTTCGATCGTAGCGCTCAAGGGCATGCCGACATTGTACCCGCCTGATGAATGATTGCAAGTCAAAAAAATGGACGCGCGGGCGGCTGCATTGAGCGATGCCCAACATCGAGACGCCGCAGCCGCCGATCTGGTAACTTGGATCGAGCAGGACGCTTCTCCCCAACTGAAAACTGAGCGCAGGTGACGGTAATGGATTGCGCTAATCTAAGAGACCTCAAAGATCCGGAAGATATTACACTTCTGATCGCGAGGCTGGCGGAGCACAAGACCCTGGGCAGTGTGCCCAAGGAGGAACTTGCGTGGCTGGCGGCGCACGGGACCCTGCACAGGCTTGAAGCCGGCGAGAAGCTGGAGAGGAAGGGAATCCAGGTAGAGTGGCTTCATATCTTGCTGTCGGGGCACGTGGTGCTGTTTGTGGATCGCGGCGCTGGACCGCAAAAGGCGATTGAGTGGCATGCCGGCGAAATCTCCGGAGTCTTGCCCTATTCGCGTCTGGGGAGCCCGCCGGGCGATGCGATTGCACAGGAAGAAACGGAGCTTTTGTCGTTGCCGCGCGGCTGCCTGCGCGCGCTGACGCATGAGTGTTACGAGGTAACAGCAATCCTGGTGCACAACATGCTCGATCGCGCCCGTCACTTTACTTCGGGCGACTTGCAGAACGAAAAGATGATCTCGCTGGGCAAGCTTTCAGCGGGCCTGGCGCACGAGCTGAACAATCCCGCGTCTGCGATTGAGCGCAGTGCAGGACTGCTTGAGGATCGGCTGGAAGAGGTTGAAGCGGCAACCCATGCGCTGGGCGCGGCAAGGCTGAGCGATGTGCAACTGGCGGCGGTAGATTCGATTCGCGCCTCGTGCCTGGCCAAGACAGTGGAGGGCATGCGTTCGCCGGTGGAACGCGCCGATCGCGAGGAATCGATTGAAAACTGGCTCGCCAATCATGGGCTGGACATGGACTCCGCGGAAACGCTTGGCGACACCGCGGTGAGCTTTGAAGCGCTCGACCGGCTTGCGGCGACAGTCCAAGGCCGGCCCCTGGACGCTGTGCTGCGCTGGGCCTCGGCGGTGTGCTCGGTACGCAGCCTGGCATCGGAGATTCAGGATGCAGCGATGCGGATCTCTGGAATCGTGGCGGCTGTGCGGGGATTCACGCACATGGATCAGGCGATGGTGGCCGAGCCGGTGGATCTGGGGCCGAATCTGAGAAATACGGTGGCTGTGCTCAGGTCGAAGGCGCGGATAAAATCGATCGCCGTCGACATTGAATTGGAAGACAAGTTGCCGCGGGTGCGCGGATTTGCCGGCGAACTGAACCAGATATGGGGAAACCTGATTGACAACGCTCTGGATGCGGTTGCTGACGGCAGCCGCGTCGCGGTGTCGGCATCGCGGGAGAATCAACGCGTGGTGGTGCGCATCGTGGATAACGGACCTGGCATTCCCGCAGACATTCGCGAGCGCATTTTCGAGCCGTTTTTTTCTACGAAGCCGATGGGCCAGGGCACGGGACTTGGCCTGGACATTGTGCGGCGCCTGGTGGGACATAACGAGGGCCTGATCGAAGTCGAGTCGGAGCCGGGCCACACGGAGTTTCGCGTCACGCTGCCGATTGCGGAGCCCGCCGCGTTTGGAGCCCAGCAATGAACAAGCCGGTGGTGATGATTGTGGATGATGACGCGCAGGTGCTGGCAGCGGTGCGGCGCGATCTGCGCTCGCGCTACCGAGAGAATTACACAGTCATGAGTGCAGCTTCAGGAGATGAAGCGCTCGGCGCCATGCGCGAACTCAAGAGCCGCGGCGACGCTTTGGCGATTGTCATCAGCGATCAGCGCATGCCGGGCATGATGGGCAGCGAGCTGCTTGCCCAATCGCGCTCCATTTACCCCCTCGCGCGCAGAGTTCTGCTGACCGCTTACTCCGATATCGATGCTGCAGTCAGGGCGATCAACGAAGCGCACCTCGACCACTATCTTTCCAAGCCATGGGATCCGCCCGAGGAGCGCTTGTATCCGGCTGTCGACGATCTGCTGGATGGCTGGCAGGCCGAGTACTTGCCCGAGGCCAAGGGACTGCGGCTGGTGGGGCACCAGTGGTCGCCGCAATCGCACGCAATCAAGGATTTTCTTGCCGGCAATCTCATTCCGTATCGCTGGATCGACATCACGCGCGATGCGGATGCGCGCGCGCTGTTGGATGCGGCGGGAGTTGGCGAAGACGAGCTGCCCGCACTTTTCTTTGACGATGGCACACCGGTGTTGCGCAATCCCGACCCTCGGCAAGTGGCGGAGCGGCTGGGCCAGCAGATGACCGCTGCCTACGAGGTGTACGATTTTGCGATTGTGGGCGCCGGTCCGGCGGGACTTGCCGCGGCTGTGTATGGAGCGTCTGAAGGCTTGCGCACATTGCTGCTCGACCGTCATGCACCGGGCGGTCAGGCAGGCTCCAGTTCACGAATTGAAAACTATCTGGGGTTTCCTGCCGGCGTGAGCGGCAGCGAACTCACGCGCCGCGCACTGACGCAGGCGCAGCGGCTGGGCGCGGAGTTTCTGGCGCCGCTCGAGGTGACCGCTGTTGCTATCGATGGCGGATACAAGCGGCTCGCACTCAGCGACGGGCGCGAGATTGTGACGCGCGCCTTGCTGGCAACGACAGGGATGTTTTATCGTGAGCATCCTGCTCCCGGCATCGCAGAGCACACGGGCGCGGGCGTTTACTACGGCGCCGCAACCACTGAGGCTGCGGCCTTCCGCGGCAAGCGCGTGCTGGTGGTGGGCGGCGGCAACTCCGCTGGGCAGGGGGCAATGTACCTGGCCCGCTACGCGGAAGAAGTCGATATCGTCATTCGCCGTGAAAGCCTGCAGGAAACGATGTCGCAGTACTTGATCGACCAGATTGCCAAGACGCCGAACATTCGTCTGCGGCCGCGCACGGAGATCGCGAAGGTTGAGGGCGAGGGGCACGTGGAACGGGTTACGCTCGTTTCGCTCGACGACAACTCGACGCAGTCAGAAGAAGTGGAGGCGTTATTCGTCTTTATCGGCACGCGTCCCCGCAGCGACTGGCTTCCCGCCGAAGTATTACGCGATACCAAAGGGTTCGTGCTGACTGGCCGGGACCTGATGGCTGCCGACGGATACGCGCGCACCTGGAAAGAGCAGCGGGAGCCGCTGCCGCTGGAGACAAGTGTGCCGGGGGTTTTTGCAGCGGGCGACCTGCGCGCGGGCGCGATGAACCGCGTGGCATCCGCAGTAGGCGAGGGCTCGATGGTGGTGCGGCTGGCGCACGAGTATCTGGCGCTAACTTGATTTTCTGGAGCCCCGAGGCTTCTTGGGAATCCAGTGGGCGCGGAGGTGTTGCAAAAGGATCGATGGCTACTTGAACTTCGAGGAGGCGCGGACAACCAGAGTCGGCTCCAGCACCGTGGAACGGGAACGGTTCGTCGGCGGCTTCTCCAGAAGGCTGGCAATCATATTGGCTGTTCGCTCGCCCATCTCGCCGGCTTTCTGGTCGACGCTGGAGAGGGGAACGCGCAGCTTACCGCTGTAGTGGAAGTTACCGCTGCCGACGAAGGCAATGTCGCGGGGAATGCGCAAGCCTGCTTCAAGTGCTCGATCCATCGCACCGACGGCAACCGTGTCGTTGAAGCAAAAAAGGGCGTCCGGACGGGGTTTCAGAGCGAGCACGGCATCCATCGCTTTTCTACCGCGTGTTTCGCCGTCTGAGTCGGCGGCTTCGCCTGTCTCAATCACATAACTCATGGGCAGATCGAGACCGTGTTTCTTCAACGTATCCCGGTACCCCTGGAATCTGCGGTTGCCAACGTTGGTTGCCGGGCCGCGGAGATGAGCGATGCGCATGCAGCCCTGCGCAATGAGATGTTCGGTGGCAAGCTCTCCGATTCTCAAATCGTTGACGCCGACAAAGTTCGACGAAAAGCCAGGAAAACTGCGGTCAAGAAGGATTAATGGAACGCCTGCCTGGCCGATTTTGCGGAGGTTGCCGGCATTTTTCTGGCAAGAGGCAACGACAAAGCAATCGAGCCGGTGAGCGAGCATGTGCTCAATCTCGTCCTGCTCGAGCGTGGGGTCACTCTCGGAAGATGAGACGAGCAGGAAATAGTTCTTCTCGCGCAGATGCGCAGCCAGAGCCTTGGCGATCTCGGAAAAGAATGGGTGAATGAGGTCGGGGACCACGAGGCCGACCAGAGAGCTGCGCCCAGTCACGAGGCTGCGTGCTGCAAGGTTGGGGCGATAATTCAAGCGCCTGACCCGCTCCAGGATTTTAGCCTTTGTCTCCTTGGCAACATCGGGGCGGTCGCGCAGAGCCTTCGACACAGTGACAATGGATACACCGAGTTCCTCGGCGATGTCTTTGAGTCGAACGACCATACCGTGAGTGTATACAATTTCTGCGGCTGGGCGAGCGGCTCTGCATAGATGAGGAACCTGCCGGCGCCGATGCGAGATTGATCGGGAGAGCGAGCGGTTATGCTTGGAATCAGAGGGAAATTGTGAAGAGCGACGGGCCGTACGATCGAATGCTGGCAGTGGCGCTTGAAGAGGCGCGGATGGGTCTGGTTGAGGGTGGAATCCCGATCGGCGCGGCGATCTTTACGCGAGCGGGAGAGTTGGTGAGCCGGGGTCACAATCGCAGAGTGCAGCAGGGCGATCCGAGCATTCACGGAGAGACCGATGCCTTTCGCCGAGCGGGCCGCCAGCGCAGTTACCGCGACCTGGTGATGGTGACGACTCTGGCGCCTTGCTGGTATTGCAGCGGACTGGTGCGGCAGTTTCGCTTTGGAACGCTGGTGGTTGGCGAGAGCCGCAACTTTGCCGGAGGCGTGGAATGGTTACGCGCAAACGGCGTTGAGGTGATCGACCTCGACAATGATGAGTGCTGCGCGTTGCTGGCGGAGTACATCCAAAAGTATCCAGAGATTTGGAATGAAGATATAGGCGAAGAATGAAGGACCCGGAGATGGTTCAATGCAAAAAAGAGGACGGCCCGATGGGAGCCGTCCTCTTTTTTGTGGAGGGTTGGAAGTTAGAAGTCGAAACGCAGAGACATTTGAATCTGCCGGGGAGCGCCGATGGTGTGCTTCACAATGCCCAGACCGGCGGGGCAGTTGTAAAGTCCGCCGGCGAGAGGGGTTGATGTGCCGCACCCGCTCGGCAGAGCCGCCGCTGTTGAGCCGACCGCAACAGGCACGTTGTTGAAGTTCTGATTTTCATTCACGTTGTTTTGCGGAATGTCGAAGCTTGTCGTGTTGGAGAGGTTATAGGCTTCGAAGGTGTAGCGAAGCGAGTATTGCTCGTGGATGGGCAGCACCTTGACCAGGGAAGCATCGGCTCGCTTCTGCCAGGACTGCCTGAAGATGTTGCGCTCTCCGGTGGTAAACCCGGTTTCAAAGTCGTCGCCCTGGGGAACGCCGTTTGTGCCGGGAGAGAGGATGGGGATTTGGAAACAAGTTGCCTTCAGCGCCGCACCGGCGCCGGTTGCCGGATTATAGAATCCGCCATTCTCGCCGGTAAGTGCGCTCTTCCGCGTACAGCCAGACGCCAGAGGAACGATCGGGTTGGTAATGCCGTCGAAGGTGCTGTAGTAGATGCTGCCAACCGCTCCCGAGTAATCGATGACGCTGTAAGGTTGCCCGCTTTGGAAGATCGCCATGCCGGTCAGGGACCAGCGATCGAGGATCTTTCCAGCCAGTGTACTTTCGTCAACGATCTTGGGCAGCGTGTAGCTATAGGTGAAGTTGAGCACGTGGGTGCGATCGAAATCGGAGGATCCATAGCCCTCGCGAAGGTTGTTCGGGTTGTTGCCGTTGTAGAAAAGGCCCAGGCCGCTTTGTTCGTCCGTTGCATGGGAGAAGGTGTAGGAAACGCCGGCCTGAAGGCCATGGCTGATCTTCTTCTCGAGGTGCGCTTCCAGGGCGTGGTAGGCGGAGATGCCGGCCGTCGTGTAAGCCTCCGACTCTGACGAATAACCGATATAAGGGACGCGAAGGTCCACGTTTCCGCCTTCGTAGTTATTCAGCATGGTGCCGTAGTTGCACGTCGCCTCGGTCGGATCGTTGACGCACTCAGGAAAGAAAGTATTCGGATCGAGAACGGTGTAGCCGTAGCTGAAGGATTGCGTGGCGAGTCCGCCGGGATGGGTGGGATTGGATGGCGTGGCGATCTGGGACTGGTTGAAGGGCACCGGAATGACCTCATGACGGCCCAGGTTGCCGACATAGCCGATCTCGATCATCAGGTCGTTGCGTGGCTGGTACTGGAAGTTCAACGTGAAGTTGATGCTGTAGGGCAATTTGTTGTTCCGGTTGTAGACACCCAGCGTAAAAGGCTGATCTTGATTAGAGCCATTGACGGTGCCATCGATGATAGCCGCAGCGTTGGGCAGATAATTCGAAATGTCGGATGCTTTGGGGTTGGACGGTGGGGCCGAGCGCGACGTGCCCCAGGGTGTCGCAAGGTTGTATACCGAGTTGTCGACGAAACCTCCTCCTCCGTTGTAACCCGAGCCAAAGGCGCCGTAACCGCCGCCGCAGATGGGAATGTAGAGAAGGTAAAGAAACGTCGGGTTTGCGCTATTGAAGGAAGAGCTATACGGGCAGTGCTGCTGGCTGACAAAAGGTTCTGTCTGAACGGAGCCGTAGGGACCTCCGGAGATTTCTCCGGCCGCGTAGCCAGGCGAGAGGTAGGTGAACAACTCGCCGCGATCGTAGTAGAAGCCGCTTCCGGCGCGGACGACAACTTTGTCGTGGAAGTAAGAGGGCTGCCAGGCCACGCCTACGCGGGGAGCGATGCCCCACTGGCGGCCAGTGAGAGTGGTATCGCTGACTCCCTTGGTTCCGTTCGTATTGTTGCCGGCGATGATGAAGCCGGAGCTGTTAATCGTATCCGAGCCGGCATCGTAGCTGTATTGGCTGGGATCGAAGTTGAAGATGTTTCCATATTTTTCAGTGAGTCCACCATCCCAGTCATAGCGGAGTCCCGCGGTAATGCTCAGGTTCGGTTTTACCTGGAACTTATCCTGAATGAAGAGGCCGGTTTCATTGGCCCGGTAGTAGCGATTGGCGTTGCCTTGAAGGAATGTTGTTGCTGTAAAGTTCTGGGTCGAATAAGGTGTGACCCAGTTATTCGAGAAGGCCACAAAGTCCGGCGTAGCCACGTTGCCTGTGCCGGTACGCCTGTCGCGGACGTCTAATTGTGTAAAAGACCAACTTCCGCCGAAGCTAAGCGAGTGGCGCCCTTTGCTCCAGATAGCTGAACCGGAAGGCATGATGCGATTCTGGAACAGGCCGGTGTTGGCGCCTTGCGATGCGGCATCGGGCCCGATGGATAGAGACGGAGCAGTGAGTCCGAAAAGTGCTCCGGATGGTGAGTCGTACGCGTCACCGATGGCATCGTTGATGGTGATGCCGGGGAAATAGTTGCCGAAAGCGGAGCTCATTCCCACGTCCGTCGGAGAAAAGGGCTGATCGTTTGTGCTGTAGCTCTTTTCGCGGAGGAAGCCCACGGTTTCTGAGATGCTCAAGCTGGAGCCCAACGTCTGAACATTGTTAAGAGACAGTACCATGGAACCGGCATCCATGTGCTCGGTGAAGCCGGGAACATTGGAGTAGGCGTAAGGCGATGAACTGGGATCGTGCTGATAGTAGTACTTTGCAGCGAGAGTGTCCTTGGGGCTGGCGTTCCAATCGAGGTTTGCGACGGCCTGATCGGAGATGAAGGTCGCCGTGCCCGGCAAGAAAGCGTCATAGGGTGAAAAGACGTTGGGAGTCCCGGGGGCATTCTGATCGGGAATCAGCCAATTTCCAGGCTCGCCGGGTAGCGACTTCATTTGGAAGAGCGCGAGGCCGACGGGATTCGATGACCATGCGCCGGAACTTGCGGTTACTCCAGAAACGCCCTCGTTGTATGTCCAGTTGTTATTGGCGATGTCGGCGAGTCCACTCGGACCTCGGTTGTTTTCGCCCAAGCCGGGAGGAACGACCAAAAGCTCGTCTCCGGTTTCCTGATCGGAGACATGCAAGTGCTGATAGCCAACAAACGCGAACAGCTTGTCTTTGACGATCGGACCTCCGAGTGAGCCGCCCGCAGTGTAGCGATGCAACTGCGGATTCTTGTCGGCGGTCGGAATGTTGTTGTCTTTCTTGAAGAAGAAGGGTGCGGCATTGATCCAGTTGGTTCCGCGATGCGCATAGAGCGCGCCGTGGAAGACATTGGTTCCCGACTTGGTGCTCATGTCGATGTGAGCGCCGCTGCTGGAGCCTTGCTGGGCGTCGTACATTGAAGCATTGACGCGAACTTCCGCAATCGTTTCCGGCGCGGGTGTCGGGATGGCGTTGCCAATGGCCAGGTAGACCGAGGCGCTGCTGGGCACCACGCCGCCGCCGGCGTTATTGGCCTGGCCTGTGTTGTTGACAACGCGGAAAGACTCCACCTGGCTTGTGCTCTTGCCATTGAAGAGGTTGCTGGCATCCACGCCGTTCAATGAGAAGCTGTTGCTGGTGTCGCGCTGGCCATTTGCCCAGATGGGCGCG
>Ga0181535_10007249_pt1 | contig 11206 bp, 9 predicted proteins | sample PEATcosm2014_Bin_44_FD_119774 | JGI IMG/M metagenome (GOLD analysis project Ga0181535, IMG submission 119774) | Peatland microbial communities from MTU Mesocosm Facility, Houghton, MI, USA - PEATcosm2014_Bin17_30_metaG | ecosystem: Environmental > Terrestrial > Soil > Wetlands > Peat | place...
CTCGCGCGCGGCCAGCACACCGTCAGCACCAATCTCATCGGCAAGCTCCGCTCGTTTCTCGTCCGCTTCCTGCCCGTCAACCTAATTACCGGTTTCATCGAGAAGGCCGCCCGCCCAAAACCCTGATCCCTCCGCGCCCAAAGTCCTGATCCCAGCCCGCCAAAAGGCGCAATCCCAGTAGCTTCCTGATAGCAGGCAGCGCATAAAAACTGTTGTCATCCCGAACGCAGTGAGGGATCTGCGGTTGTTCTTCATCACATTCCATTCGACCACCTCGGCGCGCGATCAGCTGGGCGCTCATGTCTTGATTGCGCCCCAGCTTCAATAAGAGTCGGGCCCGGAAAATCACGCTTGGATTTTGTGCCAATTCCGAGAAGCGCCACAGCGCTATTTTGTTTACCGCGAAGTAACCGCCGGATAGGCGACAATTAGGGCGGAAACGCCGCCGTGCGCATACTAAGCCGTCATTAGTGCTACGTCCCGCAGAGGGATTGCGCACCGTTCTGTGAGGCAGTGCTAGACTCTGCGCATGGCAATTGCTGGAAGAGTCTTTCTGACGATGGGTGTAGCCGCCCTGCTCCTTGCTGGATATCTCCTGTTGAAGGAGTTGGGATGCGATCCCGGCAATGGTGGTTTTGAGGTTTGTTTGGCCCAAATTGTTTACACGGCATCAGCAATCTTTGCGGTGCTAGGAGCCGTTGGAATCTTAATCGGCCGCCACATGATCCGGGAAGCTCGCGAGCTTCGTGAATTCGATGAGGCTATGGAACAGAGCAATCGGTCAAAAGAAAATTGAGTGATCATGCGCAACCTCCGGTTGGGCGTCAACCCGGAAGTCGACTGCCTGCAAGTTTTACTCCGATAAACACCGGCCCTCGCCCAAAACTCTGGCTCTTGCCTAAGGGAGAGCGATAACACATTGATTCTCTGAGTCCCGTAGGGACGGCGCAAACAAGCCCGCTTCAGCGGGCGCCAGATGGTAGCCCCAGGCGCGAGCCTGGGGGACCAGATCCCCAAAGGCTCACCGCAAGCCCGCTTCAGCGGGCGAAAGAAACTTACTCCCCCGCTCCCGTCAGCTTGAACGACTCGAAGAACCGGTTCACGTCTTCTTCGCGCCACTCCTCTGTGCCGGGAAACGTGGCCATCAGCATGTAGAGGTGCGTGCCCGCCAGAATCAGCCGCCCATTCAGAATGCCGCCGCCGGCATTGCGCCCCACAAACTCCCGGCTTTCATGTCCATCGATCTCCCGATGCGATTCGCTCACCAGGCTTGTCTGGGTCCTCGCCAACGCCCCGTCCCGCGCCATATCCAGCGTCTTTTCCGCGTCTTCGCCGGCCGCCTGCTCCACCGGAGGATTATCCGCCCAGGCCACGGCGTAAGTTGTGCCTGCATCGACCGTCGCCTCGATCATCGGCACCTGCTCCGCGCCACCGTCCACGTTATACGCCGGAATCTCGGTCTCGCTCACCGCCGCTGCCGGCATCTCGACCTTGAACCCATCTGCGCTCCGGTCAACGGTTTGCCACGCGGTCGCGCCCGCTCCGGGATTCCTCCCGCCCCCAGTTCCGCCAAGCCCGAAGTCCGCCCGGTACTCCCACACGAGGTACGCCACCACCCCGATCAGCAGAATCCCAACGACGAGGCTGAACAGTCGCTTCACTCCCCTAAGAGTGCCCAATCTGCCCCTGTGTTTTCAAGCAGATTCCCCTTTTGGGCCAAATTGTGTCTCAGAGAGGTAAAAAAACGGGCAACCCAGGCGATATCCACACAAAGCGTCCACATCTCCGCGCGATTACCCTTGCAACCTTTTCCGGGATTAGGCATCCTAGAAAGTAATTAGCAGAGGCTTCCCCAAACGTCCCGCCAAAGAAAGGCTACAACTCTCACTTGAGGGTTCTTCGGAACCTCTTCCCAAAATCCCCCCTGGTTTCCCTCCCAAAACTGCCTCTCGAGCGGGCCTACCGGAAGGTAGGCCCATATGCTCTTCTCCCTGCCTAAGACAGCTTTATCGTTGGAATTTTTCCTTGGGACTGTCATCCTGAGCGGAGTTCGTCCGAGCAGGACGATCGGAGTCGAAAGCCTGCCCTGAGCGAGGCTCGCCTGACGAGCCGAGTCGAACGGGATCTGCGGTTGCCTTTCCGCCACATCGCCTCCGCGCCTCCCGCCGCTAAAATCAAAACTGAGCGATGCCCTATCGATCCAGCAAGGAAAAAAAATCCTTATCGTCCGTCAAAGACCTCGACGCCCTTCTGGCTCAAGCTGGCGTTGTGCGCAAGCGCCGCCTCAACACGAGCCCCCGCGTCCGGGCCCCGCAACCGGAACGCTTTTCTCCGGACGAACTCCGGCTGCCGCCCCCCGTCCCTATCCGCGCCGCCAATGGCGTTGAGTGGCTCCCCGTCCCCGGCTGGGACCTTCCCTGGCTCTATGCTGGATTCTCCACCCGCAAGGGCGGCCTCAGCCGCGCCTACTGCCCTGACGATGCGCCGGGCCTGCCCGCCGTGGCGGGCCTGCCCGCCGTGGCGGGAGAACTCAACCTCGGCTTCACTGAGGCCGACAACCGCACGATCGTCAAACGCAATCGCCGCCTCCTCGCCCAGGCCGTCACGTCCGATCCCAAAACCCCGCTGATCGCTCTCCGCCAATTCCATTCCAACTTGATCGTCCGCACCGTTCGCGCCGATGCCGCCCGCCCTCATCCCCGCAAGGCCGACGGACAAATCACCGATGAGCCCGGCTTCCTCCTCGCCATCCAGGCCGCCGATTGCATTCCCGTCCTGGTGGCCGATCGCAAGCGCCGCGTCGTCGCAGCCTTCCACGCCGGTTGGCGCGGCACCGTCAAGCGCATCGTCGAATCCGGCGTCGGCGCCATGCGGCTGGAGTTCAGCTCCCAGCCAGAAGACTTGATCGCCGCCATCGGACCCGGCATCGGTCTTTGCTGTTACGCCGTCGGTGAAGAAGTTCTCTCGGAGTTCGAATCGCAGTTCTCTTACGCGCGCGAACTGTTCAAGGAAGTCTTCGATTCCGATCCTGTGCGCAAGAAATACCCCATGCTCTTTCTCACCCAGCGCGCGCCCGGCCATTCGCCCATCGGCCCCAGCCTTCACGTCGATCTCGTTGAGGCCAACCGCCGCCAGCTTCTCGCTGCCGGCCTAAAGCCCGGATCCATCCAGGTCATCGGCGGCTGCACCCAGTGCCACACCGATCTCTTCTTCTCCCATCGCGCCTCGCACGGCCACACCGGCCGCATGATGGCCGTCATCGGCATGCGCCAGGTACGCGGAAACGCGGCCTCAGCAAAGGCGCTTGCTCTTCCGCAGCTCCTCTAGGAGCGCACGAAGTGTCAGGGCACGACTTCAGTCGTGCCGTTCAGATTAGAAAAATGATTTTGGGCTTTAGCCCTGCGGGAAACGGAACCGCGCTCTGCTACGCCTTCGCCTCGCCCGGATTCACCAGGTCGCGCAGCTCCTTCGACGGCTTGAAGTAGGGAACCTTCTTGGCGGGAACGTCCACGCGCGCGCCGGTCTTGGGGTTGCGCCCAATGCGCGGCTTGCGCTGGCGGATGCGAAAAGAGCCGAAGCCGCGTATCTCGATCTTGTCTCCGCTTTGCAGGGCGCCAATCACGGATCCGAAGATGGTTTCTACAATCACTTCTCCGTCGCGCCGGGTCAAATCGCCCAGGCCGGTCACCTTCTCCACCAAGTCCGCTTTTGTCATCTCCCACAAACCTCCGCATCCAGCATAACCGGATTGTGCCGAGTCAAGCACGAAAATGCAAGCCCCTTTCTTGAAATTATCCTTTGCGCATCAGCAGTTTGGCCGGTTGCACCCGGCCTTTGGCCGCCCGGCAGCCAGGGTAACGCCGGCGTCCGCGCCCGGGGTCCCCGACGACAGGTCCTCGTCGTTGGGGTGGCCAGCCGGCTGTCGGGCAAAGCCTGCCCTGAGCGCAGCCGAAGGGTCCGCGCCCGCACAACGCCCTTTTCCGCGCCCTCGCCGTCTCCTCCGGCACCCCAAAACCCGCCCGCTCAAGCCCCATTTTCCCTTCGTTCGGCCGCCATAGGATAAATTGATCGATGTACCCCCAACGGCCCAATGAGCTATCCGCAATACTCGATCGTCATCCCCGCATATAACGAGGCCGCCCGCATCGGCGGCGCGTTGGAGGCGGTTCTCGCCTGCGTTCACCAGCGCGGCTGGAACGCCGAAGTTGTCGTGGTTGACGATGGCTCGCGCGATGAAACCTCCGCCATCGTAAACGCCTTCGCCGCCACAAACCCTGAAGTCCGCATGCTCCAGAATCCCGGCAATCATGGAAAGGGTTACAGCGTGCGCAACGGCATTCTTCACTCCTTCGGCGAAATCGTCATGTTCACTGACGCCGATCTCTCCGCCCCCATCGAAGAAGCCGACGGCCTCATCGCCGCCATCGCCGCCGGGGCCGACATCGCCATCGGCTCTCGCTGGCTTGAGCGCACCCGCCAAACCATCCGCCAGCCTCTCTACCGCCAGTTCTTCGGCCGCTGTTTCAATGCCGTCACCCGCGCCATCATGGGCCTGCCTTACGCTGACACGCAATGCGGCTTCAAAGCCTTCACCCGCGCCGCCGCGCAAACCGTCTTCCAGCTCCAGACCATCGAGCGCTGGGGCTTCGATCCCGAGATTCTCTTCATCGCTCGCAAGCGCGGCTACCGCGTCGTCGAAGTTCCCGTGAGCTGGGCTCACGACGAGCGCACCCGCATCAGCTACCTTCGCGACGGAACCAGGATGTTGCAGGATATCGCCATCGTCCGCTGGAATGCTCTGCTCGGCCGCTACAACAAACCCGTCGAGCGCATCCACCGCGCCGACCTCGCCAAGTAGCCCGCCGCGCCAACATCATTCCCAACCTGCAGGAACTCCTCCCATCACAGCGTTGTCATCCTGAGCGAGTCACGCGTAGCGTGACGAGTCGAAGGACCTGCATTTTCTTTTCACGCTCTCAACTCGCCACGAACAGTGGTTGCCCCATCCTGAAACCGCGACGCGCGGCTCCGGGCTTTAGGGTGGGATAGCACATCCCTGGGCAACGATCCCCCGGTGTTCGAGCAATGTTGCTGCGACCAGTTCTACAGCGGGTCCTTCGCCGTCATCAGGCCAATGCGCTCCGCGCCCGCCGCCTTCCCCATGTCCATCACCTTCGCGACCGTTGAGAAATCAAGATTGTCATCGCCTTTGACGAACATCACTTTGTCCGCGCGAAGCCCGAAAATCGAGCTCAGACGGCTCTCAAGTTGGTCGAAGCTTACGTCCTGCTGATTGATTTTGTAGCTCGGCAGGCCATTACGAGCCTTCGCAATCTCAACCACAATCGGAGCTTCGGGCGCTGGATTCAGATTCGAAGACCGCTGAGGCAGCTTTGCACTCAGGCCGCGAGGTACAACCGGAGAAATGACCATGAAGATGATCAACAGCACCAGTAGAATGTCGATCATCGGTGTCACGTTGACATCGCCCAGCAGACGACCCGATCCCTGACCATTCTCGACCGTCACAGAACACCTCCTCGCCCTTTCGCCCCAGGAAACTTCTCCGGAAATCGCAACGGCCCGAACTGCAACTTCCAGTGCTATAGACACCGCACCTTGACCAATGGTTCCCGCGAGACAGCCAACGTGTTCCGGCACGCACTCGCGCCGTAGGCGTTCGCCGCGGCGAATGAGCCCCGCGCTTCACTGGGGCCCCCAAGAAATGATCCTTGTTTCTTGGGGTGGTTGAGCGTGGGGAAGGCGAAATCTAAACGATTCGGAGTCCCGTAGGGACGATGCAGACAAGCCCGCGTAGCGGGCGCCAGAAGGTAGCCTCAGGCGCAAGCCTGGGGCCTGCTTCGAAAACTGTTGTCCGTTGCGGCCAACTGGCATCACGCCGGAACCGCCATCGTCTCCAGCTTCGTCTGCCCGCCATTTACCCCTGGCTTCCTGAAAGTGAGCGCATAAAACCTGTTTTTCCCCATCGGTTTCAAGAGTTCCAGATGAGTCTCCAACATATCTGGCGGGACCAGGTCGATCGGAGCAGTTACCGGCTCTTTGCGATTCTTGTAGAACCTGCTCGTGATGGGGCCGCGCTCATACATGTCCTTCACATGCTCTTCTGTTTCATCGGCAATGAGAATTCGGCTGCCCGGTTTGGCCACGCGGATCATTTCGCGAATCGCCTTGGCGCGGTCGTTGAAAAAGTTGATGCCGCCCACGTGAAAGACGACGTCGAAGCTCTCGTCAGCGAAGGGAAGGCACTCGGCGTTGCCCAGCATCAGATCGGCCTCGAGTTGCCAGCGGCGCAGATTCGCCTGGCAGTTCGCCAGCATCTCTTGCGACAGATCGATGCCGGTGAGCGATACGCCGGCGGGCAGGTATTTGAAATTAAGGCCGGTGCCGACCGAAGTTTCAAGAACGGCGTCTCCCGCTTTGACTTCGAGCGGGCTAAGGTAGTTCCTCACATACGACTCGCCATCCATCGCGCTGCACGCGCACACTACGCGCTGTATATCGTCATAGAACCCGCCGATGGTCTCGTAGAGATGATTGTATTTTTCATTCGCCCCTGTCATATCGGCGGGACGGCGGAAGTCGGGGACGCCATAGCGAATGGGAAACCGCTCGCCGGCTTGAGTGACCAGCGCCTGGCTGCGGCCCACGCTGACCAGCTGAAGCGGATGGCCGGTGGCAGGACTTCGCAAGATGCGCAAGGTCTGTGGCCGGCAAGCCCAGCCTCGATCCTTCAAAGCTGCGAGTAAGGCCCAGCAGCTTAATGCGATCGCCGCGACCCAGCAGAACCATGCAAACTTCGTGCCCGCAAAGATTGAAGCGAGCGCGGCACTGCTCATCGCCTGAAGCAACGCCAAACCAGCTGCCACCAGGCAAATGGCCCCAATGAGACTCACCCATTGCCCGATCCGAACCGTGCGCGACTTCCGACTCCACACCCACACCAGGGCTGCCGCAAACCAGTAGGTAAAGAACACCGGCGCGTTGCTTCCAAACGCGAAGCCGAGGTGTTGGAACTGCAGGTTCAGTTTCTGATCTTGAGCGGCTGCGAAGCCCGCCGGCAGCCATGCACCCGCGATCGTTGCGAATCCGACGCCAAACATCGGCAACGGAAGAGTCGAGAACCATCCCGGCAACCGTGGACTCACCATTCGGTGAAAAGTGAACGGGAGAGTGCTCAGCACCATGGCCGCCAGCGTATTGCCCAGAAACCAGGGCCAGGCGCCGGAGTCACCACGCAGAATGCCGTGTACCAAATGCGGCAAGCCGAACAGGAAGGCGAGCCCAAGCATCAACACGAATCCACGCCACACGCGCTGCGTCCCGGCAAGCCACGCGCCGAGCACCGCGCTGGTCCACACCCCCACGTGCGCATAGAAGAAACCGACAACGAAGATCGATACGACTGCCCAGGCGAGAATCTGTTTGCGGCGAAGAGAGTTTGACGTTGCGTTCATTTCGAGACCTTTCTTTCTGACCTCGTGGAGCCGCGTTTACCGCGGGCTTTCTTGCGGGGAGAGTTGGGTGTTTTTCTGCTGCGTGTTGCGGGCGGGCGCGGTGACCCGGCGGCGGATGCTTCACGGGCGTTCAATGAAGCCAAGGCCTTCTCGCCCCACTCAAGAGCAGCGCTCGTCAGAGCCTTTCCCATGCTCAGCGTCAGCGTCCAGTAGGGCAGGTGAGGATTCGATGGCTGCTCGGGAGGTATGCTCGCCTCGATCGCCTTGATGGTCACGAGCCAGCGCCTGTTTCGCTCGTTGAGATCCTGGATGTGGGCGATTGCGACATCGGGTGACGCCACGCCGGCAAAAAACAGCTTGAGCAGAAATTCGTTCCGCGGGGGCTCGTTGTGAAAGGGCAGGGCAAGCCATGCGCGCAGCGCAGCGCGCCCCGCGTCGGTCAGGAAATAGGTCTGGCGTTTCCGTCCATCCCGGCTGCCCTTCGAGGGCGCAATCAGCCCTTCGCGGCTTAGCCGCTTGAGCGCCGGATAAATCTGGCCGTAGCTCTCCGCCCAAAAATACCCGATGCTCTGCTGGATGCCCTTGCGAATGTCATAGCCCGAGAGGTTGGGTTGAACGGAGAGCCCTCCCAGAATCGTGTACGAGGTGGCATTGAGATCTGACATATCTTAAAGATACATCTTTGAGATAGATTGTCAAACGCCCGCCCGAAGTTACGGCATTTGACGCAACCGCGTTCGGATCACCCATAACCCACCCCCGAAGACGCAATCCGAGCCGCTAGCCTACTCCCGTGCATCTGATGAAAAGACGGATTAGTCTCGGAGTTTTAGGAGATTCACAATGAAAGCAGTGGTCCTGCACGAGTACGGCGGTCCTGAGAATCTGAAATTTGAAGACAACGTTCCCGAACCGCAAATCAGCGGGAACACGGTGCTCATCGCCGCCACCGCCGCCAGCGTCAATCCCATTGACTGGAAGCTGCGTTCCGGCGCGTTGCAAAAGAATTTTCCCTTGCCGCTTCCGGCCATCCTGGGCCGCGATGTCAGCGGCATCGTGCGCCAGGTGGGCGCGAACGTGAAGCACTTCAAGCCCGGCGACCGCGTTCTTGCGCTCTCCAACAAGACCTATGCCGAGCTGGTTGCAGTCGACGATTCGGACGTGACTCACCTGCCCGACGGCGTCGACCTCCCCGACGCGGCTGCGATCCCGTTGATCGCGCTCACCGGCGATCAGCTTGTGCGCCTCGCCGCCAACGTGCAAAAAGGACAAGTGGTTCTCGTCACGGGAGCTCTCGGCGGCGTGGGCCGCGCTGCCGTGCACACGGCGAAGAAGATTGGCGCGCAGGTGATTGCCGGCGTGCGCGGCAGGGAACTCGAGGCCGCCCGCTCCCTCGGCGTCTCCGGCGTGCTCGCCATTGACGACGATCAGGCGATCGAAAACCTTCCCTTGGTCGACGCAATTGCCGACACCGTTGGCGGCGATGTCGCGGCGAAGCTCATCGCGCGGGTCAAGCCGGGCGGCACGTTTGGTTATGCATCCGGGTTGCCGGAAAATGCCGCGGCCAGCAATCCGACGGTAAAGATCGCGCGCGTGAGTGCCAAGCCCGATCCGTCCAAGGTGCGCGAGTTTGCCGATGATGTGCGCGATGGCAAATTCGTTCTGCCCATCGGCCGCCGTTTGCCCTTGCGCGACGCGGCTCAAGCGCATCGGCTCGGCGAAAAGGGCGGCATCGGCAAGATCCTCCTGCTCGCGCCAGACACCACCAGCTAGCTTGTGCGGTGTTTCCTGAATAGCGAAACAAAAGCGGGTCATCCTCAGCGGAGTTTGCCGCGTTCTTCGCGGCGAGCGGAGTCGAAAGCCCGCCCTGAGCGAGGCTCACCTGACGAGCCGAGTCGAATGGGGACCCGCATTTTTGATTGTTCCCGTCGATCGACGAACTCCCGCAACACTGCACGAGGGCCAGTTCGCACAGCCAAGCCGGCATTTGCGGAGTCCTATCCGGACGGTCTCGTGTTGAACATCACAGTCGCCGTCCCGGCAGTGCGAACAGGCTCTAAGTGGGATGTGGTTTTCACCGGCGCTGGACCTGCATGGCATGCGTTCCGCTAGAATGGCAGGCCGAAGTACGAAGGCGCCGCCGAGAGACGTGAAAGCGGCGCCGGTCATGCGGGGCGAAGAAAGTCCCGCCGAATAGCTGTGTTGTTGAAGATGCTTCCAGGCGTTTTGACATGGATCCATTCCATGCACGGGAGGAAAAGGTGGATCGATACATCGTGTGCAAATGGGGACTGACAGCTGCGGCGTTGTTGCTTAGCTGCATGACGGTCGCGGCACAGGCCGTTCCCGCGGTGACAGGGAATGCGCGAGTGGACGAGTTGCTCAGCAAGATGACGCTGGAAGAAAAGATCGCGCTGATTCATGGCACGCATGAGGATCCGCAGGTGTATCAGGGGCAGGCGGGATACCTGGCGGGGGTGCCGCGACTGGGAATTCCGGGGTTGCGGTTGGCCGACGGGCCGCCGGGAGTACTCACCCGGGTTCCGAGCCAGGGCGAGACCGCGACCATGGGCGTGGCGGCAACCTTCAGCGCGAAGGATGCGGAAGACAACGGAGTGGTCATCGGCCGGGAGGACCGCGCGGCCGGCATCGACGTCAGTCTGCAGCCATTCGTGAATATCGACCGGGATTTGGAGTTCGGCCGGGGATTCAACACCTTCGGCGAGGATCCTTACCTGACGAGCGTGATGGGCGCCGAGGAGATCGAAGGGATCCAGTCACAGCACGTGATGGCGATGGTGAAGCACTTCGTTGCCTATGACTCGGACAGCAGCAACATCTATGTGGATGACCAGACGCTGCACGAAGTGTATCTGGCTCCGTTTGACGCGGCGGTAAAGGCAGGCGTGGCGTCGATTATGTGCTCGTATAACCGCGTGAACGGAGCGTTCGCATGCGGCAACGAGCAAACGCTGACGACCGTGCTTCGCGACCAGATTGGGTTCAAGGGTTTCATGACATCGGACTGGGGCGCGGTGCACGCGGTCAACTTCATCAACGCTGGCCTCGACATGGAAATGCCCGGCGTCGGAATGGGCGGCCCATCGTTCTTCAGCCTGGATCCTCCTCCGCCGGCTCCCGCGCGGCATTCCGAGCACGGCGAGATGTTTGGTGGGCACGTGCCGGAAGAGCCCGCGCCGGAACGCAACCCGGGCGGCAACCCCGGACTGGCGCTGAGTCCTGAAACGATGCAGGAGGCGCTGCGCAGCGGAACCGTGAACGAGGCGGCAATTACGCGTGCCGCGGGGCGCGTGCTGCTTCAGATTGTGCGGTTCGGCTATATGGACGGAATGCAGATGCACGCAGTCACGCCGCAGGATGTTGAAGCCAACGCAAAGGTGATCGAGAAGACAAGCGAAGATGCGGCGGTTCTGCTCAAGAACCAGGATCATGTACTGCCGCTGCACGCCGCGGACTTAAGCGATGTGGTGTTGATCGGTCCCACGGCGGCACAGGTTGACTCGATCGGGATCAGCGGCGAGCGCAGCGTGGGATTGCCGTGGCGGCAGGTCGGTCCGCTCGCGGCCATGAAGAAAGTTTCGGGGAACCCGCATATTCAGTTTGCAGTGGCAGACGACATGACGGGCGCCCCGATTCCGGCAAGCGCGCTGAGTCACGACGGCAAGCCGGGACTGCTGCGTCACGGCGGAGCGGCGGAAGAAACGGATGCC
>Ga0181535_10007254_pt1 | contig 11202 bp, 13 predicted proteins | sample PEATcosm2014_Bin_44_FD_119774 | JGI IMG/M metagenome (GOLD analysis project Ga0181535, IMG submission 119774) | Peatland microbial communities from MTU Mesocosm Facility, Houghton, MI, USA - PEATcosm2014_Bin17_30_metaG | ecosystem: Environmental > Terrestrial > Soil > Wetlands > Peat | place...
CAACCATGGTGCCCTTCCAACTGCAGTGCAAATCTTCGCCGCTCCAGCGATCGGTTACGTGGAAATCTTCATACATGTAGTTAGCCTATCGTTCCGGCGGAAGAAGGGCAAGCGGGCCAGAGGGATCCGCCCGGGCCGAACGCTGCTTCAACGACCGCACGCATAAACTCATAGCACACCTACCCTGTTCCTCCGCCCCGCCCCGCCGATGAACCTCAAGAGGAGAGCGCCAATAATGCAAGTCACCGTCACCGTCTCTGACGCCATTGTCCGCGAGGCCGGAACTCGTGGCCTTCCAGTCATAGATTTCGTAGAGTCTCTGATCGATAAGGGAATGATGTCCACTCAGGGGCGGCCCGTACTCGACAGCGCCATGGAGCGGATTCGCGCACTCCGCCAGGCAGCAACCGCCAAGCAGTAAACACCCCCCCGATTCCCGCCCCCTTCCACCCTCCGGTGGACGATGCTCTTCGCACGCTGATAGACTAGTAGGGTTGCTGTCGCAGTGCCTTTCCAGTTCGGACCCGCCTGCAAGTCATGTCAAGACTGACAAGAGACAGACAAGAGAAGGACAAGAAGAGACTCCGTGGATACACAAACACGTCACGCCCTCAAGAATGACAAGTTCGCCCAGGCCGCTGCCGACAGCGCCAGTTGGGTCAGTGGTCACCGCGCCGGCGTTTTGCGCTGGGTTATCGTTGGCGGTATCGCTCTTGTTGTTGTGATAGGTGCGTTCATTTTCTGGAACCTCCGTTCAACCGCCGCCGATACCGCTCTTGGCGCCGCCATGGACACCTACAACGCTCCACTCGCGCAGCCTGGGCTTCCGGTCGGCAATGGCATCTACGCAAGCTCCGCCGATCGCACCAAGGCCGCCAATAGTCAGTTTGCCGCAGTAGCCAAGGACTACGGCTGGATGCCCCAGGGCGCAAAGGCGAAATATTTCCTCGGCATCACCGATGGGGAAATGGGCCAGAATGCCTCTGCCGAAACGGAGCTCAAAGACGCCTCCGGCGCATGGGACCGGAATCTGGCCAACCTCGCAAAACGGGCCCTCGCTGGACTCTATCGCCAGACCTCGCGCGATTCCCAGGCCATCGACATCTACAACGCTCTCGTTGCCAAGCCCTCTGAGACCGTCCCGGCTGTTGTAGCGCAACTCGATCTGGCCGACCTCTATGCCGCGGAAGGCAAGCAGGATCAGGCCCGTGCTCTCTGGGCCAAGGTTAAGGATGCGGATAAGGAAGGCGCTGCTGGCTCCCTTGCCGCGCAAAAACTGGCTGCAAAATAGCTAAAGCGCACGACTGACACAATAAACTCGCGGAGCCGATGGTTCCGCGAGTTTTTCCTTTGTGTCGACGGGTAAAAACCGGCCCGGATCCCGAGCATTTCTTACTTCGCCTGCGTCTGGTCTTGTATGAGTACCAGCCAGGCTATCTACGCAGGTTGGATGGAGATTCCGAACAGCGCGGAGAACGATTTGGCCCGCACCCACGCGGACGAAGCGGCCATTGCGGCCCTGGTCACCCAGTACGCCGGCGCCCTCTACCGTGTTGCCTACTCCGTCCTGCGCAACCAATCCGACGCCGAAGATGCAGTGCAGGAGGCGTTTCTGCGCGTCTTGCGCCATCGCGACACTCTCGACGAAGTGCGCGACCAGCGCGTCTGGCTCGTCCGCATCGTCTGGAACATCGTTCTCGATCGCAAGCGTCGCGCCAAAACCCGCCCGGAGACCGACGACGTGACGGAACTGGCGCGCGTACTCCCCAGCGGCGGGCTTTCCGCCGAGCAAATCGCCTCCGCGGCGCAACACCATGCCCATGTTCTTGCCTGCGTCGAAAAGCTGCCCTCCAAAGAGCGCGAGGTCCTCCAGCTCTCCGCGTTTGAAGAACTCAGCAGCGTCGAAATCGCGCAGGTCCTCGGCATCACCGAGTCCAGTGTCCGTTCCCGGCTTTTTCGTGCACGCAACCTGATGGCTGACCTGCTCAACCACGCAAGGGCTCTCAAATAAAGGAGTCTCAAATGAGTTCAACCTCTCACAATTCGAATCCCCGCATCGCGTCCCGTCTGACCGCAAGCTCCGCGGAGGAGACTCTGCAACTCATCGCCCGGCTCCCAGCTCCCGAAGGCCTTGAAGACCGTGTGAAGACCGGCCTCAAGACCGCTCCGCGCGCAGGCCGCATTCTCCATTGGCCTGCCTCTTTGCGCCCAACTGCCAGCTGGGTGCGCGGTGCAGCCGCGGCTGCCGTTGTCTTTGTCGTGGCCGGCGGCGGATGGGGCATCTACATGCGCGTTCAACCAACCCAACCTGCCAGGGTCCTTGTCATGCCGCATGCAGGCGGTGGATTCTCAAGCGCCGGAGCCATGCGCACTCCGCAAACGCTCAACGGACCAATCCTTGCTCAACCTCTAAACACGCAGATGGACGCTGCAGAAACAGCCAAGGCTCAGCCAGTGCAGATCACGCCGCTCATGAAGGTGCCGGCAAAGGTCGTACCCATGACGCGCCCTGGCAGTAACGCAGTCGCGGGCAACAAATCGTCGGCCCAGCCTGCAGTGTCCATAGCAAAGTGACGGTCGCGCTACTACCTCCAATTAATGGCGTGCGAACTCGCTCGCAGGGTAGACGAAATCGCAAAGGTCATGGCCCTGTTGGAGTGCTTTGAGGACCTGCCCTGAAACCACCACAACATGGAGATTGGTGGTTGCCCCTTTGACTTTACCCAGAAAGCTCGCAAACTGGCCGTAAGACAGTTCCGAGTCCACTACTACGTAGACGACGCGCTCAGCCCGGTTTTCCATCAACTCGGCGATAGCTGGCACCAATCGGTCCCTAGGAAGTTCGTCTTCATTGATCCATGTTCTTCCGTCGGTCGTTAACCTGATGAACTCGGATCGCCCACCGCAGTCAGTCGGTTCTTCAGGATCGTGATGAAGTCGAATTACCGGAATCAGAAAACCAGTCGATTCTGGCCTCTGCACTAAAAAGGCGCACAGACTCAGTACCAGAAACAGGCTTGCAAAGGGTGCCGCCAGCAGTCCGCGAAAACTATCCAGATCCATACCATACTCTGACACCGGAGACCCGTGCTTTGTTCCCCGGGAATCGTGGCGGCGCCGCTCACGCTTCCTTCACAACCGCCCTGATGACCATTCCAAGCAATGCCAGCACAAGCGCGCCCCAGAACGCCGGCGCGAATCCGTACACATGGAATCCCGGCACGATCGCCGACGCTACAAGAATCATGATGCCGTTCACCACCAGCAGGAACAGCCCCAGCGTCAGAATGGTAAGCGGGAACGTGATGATCTTCAGCAGCAGACCGATTGTCGCATTCAGCAGCCCAATCACCAGCGCGGCAATCAGCGCAGGCCACAAGCCCAGCACGTGAAACCCTGGAACAATCCTGGAAACAATCAGCAGCGCAATCGCACTCAACACCCATTGCAGCAGCAGGCGCATGGTCTTCTCCTCAAGTGGTTTGGTTTTCTAACGCTGTGTCGTCGGGCGCGACCGTCTTTTGCCATTGGATGCGGCCCACCGTTCTACCGTATAGCATTGGGCAAGGGCCCGCCGCAGTTTTTTGCCCGCACCACTTTTCCCAGCTTCCTCGGTCCAACAAATCGTGGCCAACCAACCCGAACTGGGAGCCAGTGCGCCACCAGCCTCGGCTTATTCAAGAGAAGGAATGGTCTTCATGCATTCTCAACGGGCGAACCGGATGAAAGGCGTGCTTCTGGCCCTGTTGCTTGCGCGCTGCGCCCTTGCCCAGCAGCCATCCAGTCCGCCCCTGCCCGACATTCGCCAGCTCATGCACGAGGTGCAGGCCCACCAGCGCCAGCTCGACAAGGTGCGCGAGAGCTACACCTACAGCACTCTCGAAACTACGCAGGACATCGACTCCAATGGCAAAGTGACCAAGACCGAGTCCGTCGAGCAGGAGGACTTCTTCGTCAACGGCCATGTCATCGCGCGCACGGTCAAGAAAAACGGCCAACCCCTCAGCGACCACGACCAGCAAAAGGAAACCGAGAGCGTCACCAAGCTCGTCGAGAAGGCCGAAAAAACGCCTCCCGACCAACCGCTTGAGGGCCCGACCATCAGCATCAGCCGCGTCCTTGACATCATGGATGTGAGCAACCCACGCCGTCAGCAGTATCGCGGCCGCCCCACCATCGTCTTCGACTTCAATGGACGCAAAGACGCCAAGACCCACGGCCTGGTCGAGGATGCCTCAAAAAAGCTCCAAGGCACCCTGTGGATCGACGAAGCCGACCGCCAGGTGGCCCGTCTGGAGGTCAGCTTCAACGACAACTTTCGTGTCGCCGGCGGCCTCTTCGCCAGCGTCCAAAAGGGCTCCAACTTCCGCTTTGACCAGTCCCCTGTAGAAGACGGCCTCTGGCTCCCCACCGGCGGCGAAGGCACCATGCAGGCGCGCGTGCTGATGGTCAAAAACCTACGCCAGCATTTTGTCGAGCGCGACTACGACTACAAGCGCTTCCGCGTAGAAACACAACAATCCAAAGATGCGAAAGTGTCGCGTTAGAAGAAACAATAGAGGGCAGCGGGGTTTCCCGCATACCAGTCAAAAGCCAAGAATCAAGAACGGCGGCTGTCACCTTAAGAAGTCTGACGCGCGCAGGCGAGCTACGCCCAAAGATGAACGCGCCGTATTCCATCCCGGAGGGATGAAGGATGTTAGCCCAGGACAAGTCCGCCACAGCGGACGCAGTCCTGGGTTGCGGCCCAAAGAAATTGCAAGCCCTGGAGGGGCGATGCAAATCAGCCGTTCATAGGGAGCGTAGCGAAGCCGGAAGATCCGCAGTTGCTCCTCGGGCGCCGCACAGACCCCAAAAGGCGTCCTGTCCGAATTGCCGGTGACAGACCCAGAACAGAGAGTGCTGCCCAGCTCGATCCACTGAACTGTTAGGCTTTGACTTGGAACTTATGGCACATCCCGATCTGAACGAACTGGTAACCACACTTCTAAAAATGGCTGAGACGCTTTTGGAAGAGCAAGGAGCGTTTCTGCCAATTGGTGCGATCATGTTGCCGAACGGCGAGATTCGTCACGTTGGTGCTCAGATCGAAGGAGAAGAGTATCCAGGGGCGCAGCCGTTGCTCGATCTCTTGACTACGACGTTCCAGCGGCAAGCCAGCGAAGGCAAGTTGCGTGCCGCCGGAATCGCCTACGATGTTCTGATGATTCCACCGGGGCAACAACAGAAACAGGATGCAATCTGTTGTAGTCTCGAACATTGTCTCGGGGAGGCCGTCGACGTTTTCAAACCCTACATCAAAACCGAAGACGGGCAGTTCGATTTCGGGGAAATCTTCGCAAACAGCCGGACCCAGCGGTTATTTTCCCATCTCCCACGTGGTTGAGTGATGTTTGCCACGCGTAGTTCAAATCAGCCACTTCGATTACTCCGGGAGGACTGTCACCAATCCGCACACCGCCGCACCACCAAAGCAAAAGGCTGCCCCCACCGCCCCCATCCTTTACAGTGGAACCATGTTCGCCCGCCGCCTCTCCATCCACCGCATCGACGCCGCCGGCGAGCACCACCCCTGCCCCATCCGCCAGATCGACAACTTCGCCATGCGCAACTTCACCAACGACGCCATCTTCGACGACACCCTCCCCGTCGCCGATGGCCTCCTCGAAGCCGGCAACCGCGTCCCCCTCGACCGGCTCCAAGCCGCCATGGAAGATTGGTTCCGGCGCAAGAGCTATCTCAAGCCAGGGGAGCGCCTGGAAATTTCCGAGATCGCCGCTCCCACTCCCCAACAGCCGATCCCCTGACCTCTCGCGCTCAGGCCGCCGCTCGTTCCTCCGCCTTGCCGCCCCAAAGCGCAAACTCCGCCTCCCGGCGCGCTTTCAGCCCAGCGTTCGCTTCCCCGCCTGCCACATCCCAGCGCAGCAACTGCTCAGCAGCCGCCTCGTACCGTCCGCCATTCAGCACCTTCAACAAAGTCGACGAAGCCAGCCGCCCAGCGCCGAGATTGAAACAGAAGTCCACCAGCGCGTCGAACTGCCCTTGCGCCAGCGGTACCTTCACCAGCCGCTCGACGGCCTGCTCGGCGTCGCGCACGTCGCTGATAAGAATATCCTCCGCTTGCGCCTCCCCAATCCCCCCGGGAAACGATTCGGGATGCAGCAGCCGGTGCCCATACCCAATCGTCGGAATCCCGTTCACGTCCTTGTAAGTCTGCCCCCTGAATCCCTCTGCCTTCTTCAGCAACTCAAGTCCCGCAACGCTCAGTTTCATATCTCTTACGCTCCCCGGCCCAAAGTGAGCCTTCTCTAATGCTGGCAGGATGCGCGAATTAATCTGCAAATCCACCCCCGAAAACTTTCACCCTGGGAACGGATTGGACACCCCTCGTGCAGCACCGCGAAGAGCGCGACTCATTCGCCATTTATTCGCGTATAGAAAAGCGCACGGCGTACCACCATATGATTTCGCACACTTCGCTAGAAAACTATTGATTTACTGCATCTTACGGTTAACTCCGTAACCGCAATAACCGGAAAGAGTTATCGAAAATAGCCCCAAATTCATGTACTTTTTCAACAAGATTTAATGTTAGCTATCTCGCCAATAGTTGGGGCAATAGAGTGGCAATTTGGTAAAATCGTCAGATGGTCATAAGAAGGAAAACACGCAACAGGATCCTGAACAACTCGTTTCGCCTTTGGTTGCTTGGGGTCATTTCATCGATTGCGCTGGTCGCCGTGGTCGTCTCTCTCTCCACGCGGACAGTGCACGCGGATGCGCGGCTTTCCCGACCCGTCGCTCCATCTCTGACGGCCGCACCTCCAGTCGCAGCACCTACGCCGGATTCCCTGGTACGGGACTCCCTGGTCGCCGAGCAGACCGCCATCAAACGAGGCGACAGACTCCACGGCATTGCCTCCTGGTATGGCGGAGTTTTCCAAGGACGTAAGACAGCCAGCGGCGAGCGGTACGACAAGCTTGCCATGACCGCATGCCACCCGACCCTCCCCTTCGGTTCCGTTGTCCGGGTCGTCAACCTGGCCAACAAGCATTCAGTCGTCGTCAAGATCAATGATCGAGGCGATTTGGTCGAGGAGGGCCGTATCGTCGACCTTTCCTATGCCGCCGCACAGCGACTTGCCATGACCAAGGTCGGCCTGGCCAAAGTTGAACTGCAGGTCATCTCCCTCGGCAGGTCCGGCAACGGCAAATAAGCCGCGGACTTCGTTCCAAGACAAAAACGGCCAGCCCACAAGGCTGGCCGTTTCCATTTCCTCCTGCAAATCTCTCACTCAGAATCCGGCAGCTTATAAGGCTTTTGCAGGTAAAGCCGTGCTTCGTTCACCGCTCCCTGCGTGTTGTCGTTCGTCTGCACGGCCAACCGATATTCATTCACCGCCCGGTCTCGCTGCCCGGTTACGTCAAAGATCTTCCCAATCTGGATGTGACTCCAGACCTCCGTCCACCGTGGTTCGTCGTCGCCCCGCAGCGCGTCCCGGTACGAGTTCACGCTCGCCTGGTAGTTGTGCTGGCTGAATAGCACCTCGCCAATCCTGTAGCTGGCCAGCGAACTCTGCGAATTGGCATCCAGCGCCTTCTTGTACTCCGCCAGCGCCCCCGCCAGGTCGCCTTCCGCCACCAACTGCTGCCCCTTCAGAATCGCGATCCGCACCTGCAGATCCGGCGTCGTTTTCAGAACCCAGTCATCTGGATCGATACTGATGTGCCGCGGCCGTCCGAAGGTGTCCACTACGTATTGAGTGTCCGTGCCCACCACCTCGATCTTCTGATTCTCCGTCTTGCCGTCCGTCTCCACCCGCAGGTTTACCGGCATCCGGAACAGATCAAGATCCTGCTGAATCTCTCCAATCGTTCTAAAGCCCTTGTTGTTCCCCAACCGGTATACGGCAAATTTGTCAGTAAATTGCGGAGCCCCGGTGCCGTCAATCCATTGCGCGAAGAACGGCGTCAACTGCTGCTGGCTTTGCGACTCCGCCACCTTCACCAGGTCCTGCGTGCGGATCGAACCGTCCGTGTATTGGCTCAGAGCCCCCTTCAGGATGGCCAGGAAGGCCTTGTCGCCCACCTCCCCGCGCAGCATATGAAACACCATCGCGCCCTTCTCAAGGGTCATCGACTGGAACTGCGGCGAGAATGGCTCCATCCGGCCCACGCTCGATAGCGGCGTCGTGTCGTACGCCAGCGCGCCGGCAGAAACATCCTCCAACGCCGCATCCAGCGCGCTTCTGCCGCTTTCATCTTCCAGATACATCAGCTCGCCATAACGCGACATCCCATTGGTAATCCAGGCGTCGCTCAGTGTGCGCGGACTCACCTCGCAACCCCACCACTGGTGTGCAATCGTGTTGGCCAGCAACCGCACGCCGCTCTTGTCCCCCACCCGCGCGCTCTGGATCGCTGCCAGTTCAGGCGCCCAAACGGCCGGCAGCGTATCGTCGGGAACCTCAATCACATTCAGGTGGCTCGTCTCCGGCGCCCCAAAGCTGTCGGTAAAGAAGTCGTATTCCTTGGTCGCCATCTGCGCCAGTTGGTTCGCTGAAGCCTGGTGGCTGATGCTCAGGTACACCTTCACATTCCCCGCACCCGCTGACACCGGCCCAACGTAACGCCCCGCAATCACCGTGCCTGGAAATCCAGGCTTGTTCCAATTGAAGTCATATTCGTCCCCGGCCTTGCCGTTGCTGAGCGCCACCGATTTTGAAGCGCCCACCGCCCCGCTGGCAAACACCTTCATCCCCTGGGGCACGCGGATATGCATCTCCGCCGTAAACCGGTCGGTCAGGTAGCCCGTTGTCGGAAACCAGCGCGCCGGATAAAGCAGGTAGCTGATCGGCTCCTGGATGGCCGCCAGCTTCAGCCCCTCGATCGGACCATCCTCGCTGCCCGTGATCGTGCCCTCGTATTCGAAGGTCCACCGCACGGTCTTGCCTTGTACAAAGGCCCCGCTCGGCGTCACACGGATCGATCCATCCGCCGTCCGCTCCCCCTCCAGCAGCTTCCCGCCCTCGTCCGTGATCTTTGTCACCTTCAGCGCGGGATGAAAGCCAAAGTTCACCACCTCAAGGCTGGGAGGCGCTGTAAAGCTGACCACCGCTTTCGCCGTCAGGTGGTGCGCCGTGGGATCAAGTTCGGCGTCGATGACGTAGCCGGTAATGTCCAGCGTCGGCCGCTCCGCTCGCTGCGCCGACGCCGGAACCGCCATCATCGATCCTGCGGCCAAGCATGCCGCCGCGATCCCTGCCGCGCCTGCCCAAAAACGCAGCCCGCGCCCAAACCAGCTCTTCCGTCCTTCTCCACCCATAGCAGTTATCCTTGCATTTCCGATCCAGCGCTTCCTGTCCTGCTCTTCTTCTTTAGACAGGCCAGCCCCGCTCCCAGCCCTCTTCAGTTCCATTCAGGATTGCACAGCCCACTCCGCCGCCGCCGGGGAAGAGGCTTCAAGTTCTTCAAGGGTAACGGCCGCCACCCGCTCGATGGCGCCGCCGGTTCCGTCCAATTCCGTTGCCTGGTTCTCTCCCGGCCGCCAACTCAACGCGTCGCGAATCGTCCCCAGCTCCTTCATCATGGACTCGCGAGCAACCCCGTCCGGTAGCAACCGTTCCATCTCTTCTGCGATTTTTGCCGCCGAAAAGTCGTGCTGAATCAGCTCTGGAACCACTCTTTTCCCCGCAATCAGGTTCGCCATGGCCACATGTGGCACCTTCACCACCCGTTTCGCGATCGCATACGTCAGCCGAGACACCCGGTACACCACCACAAAAGGATTGCCGATCAGCGCCGCCTCCACCGTCGCCGTCCCGCTGGCCACCACCGAAGCCCGCGCATGCAAAAGCGTGGCGCGCGCGTCCTCCACCAGCCGGACAGAAACCCCGCTCCCGTGTTCCTTCACGATCCTGAGCACCTCCGCGCGCTGAGCCACACTGAGCGTCGGCGCCATCGGCACCACGAACTCGTACGGCAACCCCACAGCCGCATTCATCCTCCGCGCCGCCTCCAGCATCTCCGGCAGATGGTCCCCAATCTCGCGGCTGCGGCTCCCCGGAAGCAGCCCCACCCACATCTTCGCCGCGTCCAGCCCGTTCTCCCGCGCAAACTCCTCGCGCGCAATCGTAGGCAACCCCAGCTCCGCCAGCGGATGACCCACAAACTCCGCCTTCACCCCGTTCTCCCGGTAAAACGCTTCCTCGAACGGAAAAATCACCAGCATCTTGCGAATAAACTGCTGAACCAGCCGGATGCGGTGCTTCTTCCACGCCCACAACTGCGGGCTCACAAAAAAAATCACCGGGACCCCAAGCCTGTCGAACTCCCTGGCCAGCCTGAAGTGAATCTCGGGAAAGTCGATCAGCACTGCCACGTCGGGCCGCCGCGCACGGATCGCCTTCTTCAGCTTCCGATACTCGCCGTAGATTCGCGGCAGGTGAAGCACAACCTCCGTCAGCCCCATCACCGCCATATCTTCCGAGCGCACCACGCGCTCAACGCCAGCCGCCTCCATCCGTTCGCCGCCCATGCCAAACAACTGCGCCGTCTTTCCGGCCGCCGCCAGCCGCCGCCGCAAGGCCGCAGCCAGCAGCGCCCCGTAGTGCTCGCCGCTCGCCTCGCCTGCCGAAATGAAGATGCTTGGGGACATAAAAATGCCTGGGGACAGGTTGAGCTTTGCGCCGCCCGCCGACCCCCGCCGCGCTGCCCACAATGATACCGGGTTCCAGGCCGCATCTCCCCAGCACGAATGGCTTCCAGCAAACCAAACAGCTACGCTTGTGCATCCAACCTACACTTGAACAAAGTGGAGCTTTATTCTTGAAGAGCTCATCGAATCACCTGGGTTGGCAAGCCTCAGCAACCTGAGAAAAAAGGAGCGTGCGCAGTGGCTGTCTCCCACATTCACCCGCCTGTAGAGGTCACGCGCCCCCTCGGCGTTATCTTCGGCCACCCCGCTCTGAAGAAGAAAATCGCCAATGCCTTCCTCATCGGCATCCCCCTCGCCGGTTCCCTCGCCTGCCTGTTCTGGTTCCACTCCCATCCCATCCACGCGGTCGAGGTCGTCACCTTCCTCGCCGGCTACTTCATCATCGGTATGGGCACAGGCATCGGCTTCCATCGTTACTTCTCGCACAAAAGCTTCCAGACCTACCCCTGGGTTGCCTATCTTCTCGGCGCCGCCGGCTCCATGTC
>Ga0181535_10007255_pt1 | contig 11199 bp, 6 predicted proteins | sample PEATcosm2014_Bin_44_FD_119774 | JGI IMG/M metagenome (GOLD analysis project Ga0181535, IMG submission 119774) | Peatland microbial communities from MTU Mesocosm Facility, Houghton, MI, USA - PEATcosm2014_Bin17_30_metaG | ecosystem: Environmental > Terrestrial > Soil > Wetlands > Peat | place...
CTCGCCCAGGCGGAGTTCTTTGACGCCCGCCTCGATCTTTGCGCGATCGCCGACCACGACCCAGATCATCTGGTCGGGGTGAACCACCAGCTTCGCGGCGGCGTTGACGGCGCCCGTCGTCAGTGCGCGGACCTTCCCCGCGTACGTTTCGTAGTAATCGTCGGGCAGTCCGAACCGTATGAGATCGATGATCGACTGTCCCACCGAGGTCAGCGTTTCCCGGGAGCCCGGCAAACTCAAGGTTTCGTGGGCCTGGATATCCTTGAGTTCCCCGGTCGTGAGCGGGCGACGGCCGAGAATCTGGTGCAACTCCTTGCCGATTTCCAGCATCGATTCCTTGGTCTTGTCCGACTGCACCGCGGTCATCGTGAAGAAGGGACACTGGCCGCGGGCCTTGACCAGCCGGCTGCCGGCGCCGTAGGACCAATGCTTGTCTTCTCGGAGATTGAGATTGATGCGGGAGGAGAACATGCCGCCCAGTCCGTTGTTCATCGCCTCGATGGCGATCTCCTGCGGGCTGCCCGCCGGCGGAGCGACGCTGCCGGCCACGATCACCGATTGCAGGGCGCCCGGCTTGTCGATCAGATAGACCAGCGACTTTGCCGGCAGCGAGACCGGCTTGATGGACTTTTTCGGCACTGGCCCCGGCTTCATGGCGGCCAGGCGTTTTTCCAGCAGGGGCCCGATTTCGGCCAGCGTGGTATCGCCCACCACGATGAGCGTGGTGTTGTTCGACCGGAACCAGGTGCGGTAGAAGCGGGCCAGATCGCCGCGGGTCATCTTGGCGATGCTCTCGCTCGTTCCCGAAGTGGTGAGCGGAGTCGCATAGGGATGGCCCGGGCCGTAAATCAGGCCTGGCAGGACGCGAAGCACCATCTGCGAGGGCATGCTCTCTTCGAGCTTGATCTCGGCAAGGTGCTGCTTTTGCTGCCGCCGGAAGTCGGCCTCGGGGAACGAGGGGTGCAAGAGCAGGTCGGCATACAGATCCAGCGACGGCTCCAGACGCGACTGCAGCGCGGAAAAGTAGGTTAGCGACGCGTCAAGGTTCGAATAGGCCCCGAACTGCGCCCCCAGGAGGGCCAGTTGGTCGCTGATTTGCAGGGCATTGCGGCTCGTCGTGCCGTCGCTCATCAGCGCCGTCGTCATCGCGGCGGTTCCGGGGGCCGCAAACTGATCGGCGGCGTAACCCGCATCGACGACCGTCCAGAAATCCACCATGGGAACTTCGTGGCGCTCGGCAAGAATCACCTTCAGCCCACAGGGGAGCGTTGCCCGCTCCAGCTTGGGGAGTCGCAGGCCGGGGGGCGTGCCGGTTGCGGGGGCCTTCGAACGGTCGGCGCCGGCGGCCGCCGCCTGATACTTGGGGAAGGGATGCACTTCGAGCACGAACACGCCGTCGGAGAGCCAACGATTCGCCGCCCGGCGCAACTCGTCGGCCGTGGCCGCACGCACGCGCCGGAGCGAAATCTTATAGGCGGCGGGATTTCCCAAAAACGTTTCATTCTGCGCCAAGCGATCGGCTTTGCCGCCGAAGCCGCCGATGCGTTCCATGCCGCGGATCAGGACGGCCTCGTACCGCGTCTTGGCCCGTTGCAGTTCGTCGGCCGTGGGCCCGTCCTTGAGGAAGCGCGCCAGTTCTTCATCCGCTTCCTTTTCCACCACTGCCAGGTCCTTACCCGGGCTGGCCGTGGCCGTCAGGTAGAACTGCCCGCCGATTTCGTTCGCGGAGGCCGAGGCGCTCACGCTGGTGGCGATTTGATCGTCGTAGACCAGCCGTTTGTAGAGACGCGAGGTCTTCCCCCAACTCAAGCAATCGCCCACCAACTTGAGGTAATCCGCGTCGGCGCTGCCGTATTGCGGAATGTTCCATACCTTGTGCAGCCGGGCCTGCGGGACGCGGTCCTGCGCCACTTGCCGATGCGTGCCCGTCATCTTGGCGATCCACACCCGCTGGCGGGCCACGGGCGGGCCGGGCGGGATGTCGCCGAAATACTTTTCCACCTTCTCCCTGGCCGTCTTGGCGTCGATGTCGCCGGCCAGCACCAGGACGACGTTCGACGGCCCGTAGTACGTCTTGAACCACTGCCGCACGTCCTTCATCGACGCCGCATCGAGGTCGGCCATCTCGCCGATCACGGTCCACGAGTAGGGATGCCCCGCCGGGTACGTATTCTTCGTGATCAACTCTTCGACGATGCCGTAGGGCCCGTTCTCGTCCTGCCGCTTCTCGTTTTGCACCACACCGCGCTGCAGGTCGAGCGTCCGCTGGTCCAACGAGCCCAGCAGGTGTCCCATGCGATCGGATTCCATCCACAGCGTGTAATCCAGGGCCGACGTCGGCACGTTCTCGAAGTAGTTGGTCCGGTCCTCGCCCGTGGTGCCGTTCAGCGCGGTGGCGCCGATTCGCTCCATGGCGTCGATATAGCGTCCCTTGGCGTGCTCGCTGCCGCCGAACATCAGGTGTTCGAACAGATGGGCGAATCCCGTCTTGCCCGGCGTTTCGTTCTTCGAGCCCACGTGGTACCACACGTTCACGGCCACGATGGGCGCCTTGTGGTCCTCGTGAACGATCACGGTCAGGCCGTTAGCGAGCACGAATTTCTGATAGGGAATGTCGAGGTCTTTGGTCTGGGCGAGGGCGGTTTGGACGCATAATGCGCAAACCACCAGTAGCATGGTCGCTCGGATCCGCATTGGTGTTCTCCACGGGAGAATTGGCTAAGGAGTGGTCGCTCTGGTACCCTATACGACGATAGTTGCCGTCCTCGTGGCGCATCCTGCGTTATTTTGTGGGCGTAGGCCGGATTGTTTTCAGGGCCGTAAACGGGCCTGCTTTCCCTGGTTGCAACATCGCCGCAGAGCTTTGCGGCAGCCTCCTGGGGCGGCCGCAGGCGCAACCACAATAGACCAACCGGCTCCCGCGACGTGGCACCCCACCGCGGTTGCGAAAAACCATTTATAAAATGCCGCCGCGCGATCGCGTCGTCCGGCTACTTCCGCGGTATCAACTTCACGCCGAAAAGATCCAAAATCGCCGGGCCGGTCCGCTGGGCGTCGATCAGTTCTACCCGAACCGTGACCTTACCGCCGGCGAGCTTCAAGGGCCGATCGAATTCTACGCCGTCGGCCGTGATTTTGCCGACGACCTTCTCCGTGCCCGACGAGATGCGAACCTGCTGGCCGACGGCCTTCTGCGAGGCGGGCTTGCCGTCGATCCGCACGCCGTAGCTCCCCGCCGCGGCGAGTTGGAAGTTCCAAACGGCGACGTCGTTCGGGTTCGACCAATTGCCGATGTAGACCCGGCCTTTGCGCGAGAGGAGTTTCGCCCGCTGACCGTGCTGGGCCTGAATCTCGGCATAGGCCGAAGGCAGATCGATGGCGCCGTCGGCGGCTGGAGCAATCTCGACCGGGACCACGTTCACCGGCCCGCCGAGCTCGACCACGATCACGCTATCGATCGGGTCCGGGGCCTGTTCGGGAAGACTGAGCACGACCTCGTCCGCCGCGGGCTGCTGTTCCGCGGCGATGGTGGTGGCCGCGTCGCCCAGCAGATACGCCTTGCTGACGGGTGTTTTCAGACCCGGCAAGGCCAACCGTCGGTCCGCCGGCCAATCGAACACGTGTACGAACAAACGGTTTTCCTTTTGCGTAACCCGCCCGAAGAATTTCAAAAGCCGGAAGGGGCTGGCCTGGTTGCCGTAAATCGACTCGCCATATTTCGCCATCCACGGCCCGATCTGCGTCAGGCACTGGACCTCTTCCGCCCGGATGCGGCCGTTGGGCATGGGGCCGATGTTCAAGAGGAGATTGCCGCCTTTGCTCGCCACGTTCACCAGCTCTTGCAGCACTTCTGAGGTCGGTTTGAACACGGTTTCGTTCCGGTCGTAGCCCCACCAGGCGACGGGAGCGAAGGAGCCGTGGCCGGTGCTCAGCGTGAGGCAGGCCTCCCAAACCATGGGCCGCCCGTCCTTGTCCTTCACGCCGGTGGCGGGAATGAATTGTTCCGGGGTGCCGAAATCGCCCCCGATGTTGGCCCGATCGTTCACCAGGATCTCCGGTTGCAGGTGCCGAGCCATGTCGATCATGGCCTGGTGCTTCTTGTTGTCTTCAGGGCTCGTATGCTCCCAACCGCCGTCGAACCAGAGGACATCGACCTTGCCGTAATTGCTCAGCAGTTCGCGGAGTTGGCTGCGCATGTAGTCGAGGTAGCGGTCGTACTTGGCCCCTTTGGCGGAACGATCCTTTTCCCACGGCCGCCGGGGCAGATAATCGGGATGATGCCAATCCATGATCGAGTAATAGAGCCCCAAGCGGAGCCCTTGGCGATGACACTCGTCGGCGATCTCGCGGACCACGTCCCGCTTGAAAGGCGTGTGCATCACCGTGTAGTCGGTGAGCCGGGAATCGAACAGGCAAAAGCCGTCGTGATGCTTGGTGATCAGCACGAGATACTTTTGTCCGGCTCGCTTGGCCAGCCCCACCCACTCGGCAGCGTTGAATTTGCTGGGATTGAACTGGGGGAGCAGCTTGTTATATTCCGCCAACGGTATCTGGCCGGACTCGCGGATCCATTCGCCCTTGCCGATTTGCGAAAAGACGCCGAAATGGATGAACAGTCCGAAGCGATCGTGTTGGAACCAGGCCGCCCGTTCGGCCAACGGCGGGACTCCCTCGGCGCCGCGGCAAATCGCCGGGACGAGCACGGCCCACAACAAAGCGAAAGAAAGGAATCGTGGCATCGGTCGTTCTCCTTGTCATCCGGTACGTTCACGGGGGAGCCCGCTCGCAAGCTCCGAGCGGCAACTGCACCCATGGTAACGAAGCGGGCGGGCCGATTCCAGTTGCCACGCCGATTTTCCCGCCGATAATCTTCCCGGCAAATGGGGACCGTCCCCCTTTTTCTAGAAACCGGGATTTCTGCTAGAATCATGGCCTGTGGCGCATGACAACCATCACCCACGCTGTGTTAGGGAGGGGCCTGGCCATGTTAACCGCCAATGATATCGAGGCGGGCGATGAGGGGGCTGCTGCTCCGCTCGAACCGATTCCGGTCGAACCGCCCTTGCCGATGCCGAAAGAGCGGATGGAACTGGGCAAAAGCCGCCGCTCTCAGGCTCCGCGGTCGTTGCACGCCCCCTGGAAGCCTTCCGCGCACCGAGCCGATCCGCTTGAACTCCTCGAACAGTCGAACCGCACGCGCCTGCAAGAACTGGTGCCGATACGCTACGGGCGGATGCTGGCCTCGCCGTTCGCGTTTCTGCGGGGCAGCCCGATCGTCATGGCCCACGATCTGGCCGCCACTCCGGTCAGTGGCATTCGGGTGCAGGCTTGTGGCGACGCCCACCTGATGAACTTCGGCGTCTACGCCAGCCCCGAGCGAAACCTGCTCTTCGACCTCAACGATTTCGACGAGACGTTGCCGGGTCCCTGGGAGTGGGACCTCAAGCGGCTGGCCGCCAGTTGCGTCGTGGCCGGCCGCTCGCATGACATCCGCGAGCGGGACTGCGAGGATGCCGCCCGGGCCGCCGCGCGATCGTATCGCCAAAGGATCGGCGACTACAGTTGCATGCGTTTGCTCGACATCTGGTATTCGTATGTTGACGCGCAAGCCGTGCTCGACGTGGTCAGCCGCCGGTCGCGCAAGGAGTTATCGCGGGACTTGAGCAAGGCCCGCCGGCGGACCAGCCTGCAAGCCCTCTCCAAACTAACGACCATGAGCAACGGGCACTTGCGGATTGTCGAGACGCGGCCGCTGGTTTCTCACGTCCGCGACGAGCGTGTCAACGAGGGGCTGCGGCGGGTCTTCCGCGGATATTACAAGTCGCTTTCTGACGAGCACCGCGCGCTGGTCGAACGCTATCGCTTCGTGGACGCCGCCCTCAAGGTGGTCGGCGTCGGCAGCGTCGGCACTCGGTGCTATATCATGCTCTTCGACGCCAGCCACAGTGAGGATCCTCTGTTCCTCCAGATCAAGGAGGCGCAGCCTTCCGTGCTGGAGCCGCACGCCGGTCCCAGCGGATATCGCAACCACGGGCGGCGAGTGGTCGCGGGCCAGCGTCTGATGCAGGCGGCCAGCGACATCTTCCTCGGTTGGTCGAGTGACGGAGAACATTGCTATTACGTTCGCCAGCTTCGCGACATGAAGGGGTCGGCCAACCTGGCGACGATGACCGGCACGGACCTCGTCGAGTATGCGGAACTTTGCGGCTGGGTGTTGGCCCGGGCCCATGCACGTTCCGGCGATGCGGCCATGATCGCCGGTTACCTGGGCAAGGGCGAGGCGTTCGACGATGCCATCACGTCGTTCGCGGTCCGCTATGCCGACCAGACGGAAGAGGATTACCAGGCGCTGCGGGCCGCGGTGCGCCGAGGCCGCATCACCGCCGACACGACCAACGGCGCCGGGCACGAATGAATCGCCTGATCCCTCCAGCGATTGAGGAGCCGTGAAAACGCCCCGGGACTGCGGTCCCGGGGGCCACCACGTTGGGGTGGCAGTTGTACTGCCGCCCCTGTTTTGCAGCGACGCCGGGGACGGCAGTTCAACTGCCGCCCCAACAATCCAACTGCCGCCCCAACGCCCCATAATGGAAATAGTTTGCCTCCCGGAGAAGACGCATGTGGACGCGGTTTCGTGAGTTATTCAGCCAATTCGTTCGGCCGCTCAGCGAGCTGGCCGGCGCGCCGGCCGGCCTGTGGTACGTGATCGGGGCCTTCGTCGTCGACTCGATTGCCTACTTCGGCATCCTGACGCTGATGACCACCTTCTTCAGCACCGACCTGCACTGGCCGGATGCCTATGCGACCATGACGGTCAGCCTGTTCACCATGCTCGTGACGCTCTTCATGCTGGGCGTGGGCAGCTTTGCCGAGTCCTTCGGGCTGCGGCGGGCCATCGCTACGGCCTTGCTCATTAGCACGGTCGGCAGGGCCATCTACTGCCTGCTTCCCGGCATCTCCGGCCTGGCGGCTGCGGCCGTCGCCGTGCTTTCGCTCCTAATGGTGGCTGCCGGCGAGGGAATCCTCATGCCCACCTGCTACTCGGGGGTCAAGCAGTTCACCGATGAGAAAAGCAGTTCCATGGGCTACGCCATGATCTACGCGCTGATGAACCTCGGAATCGTGGTGATCGGCACGCTGTCGGCTTGGGTCCGCCCGGGGGTGCAGGCCATCTTGGACGGGCGCGACACGGCGGAAGTGGGCAAGCCGATCCTCCACTGGCTCGCCTCGTTCTCCGGCAGCGGCGTGAACGCGGTGAACTGGCTCTGCTGCGGCATCACCGGGCTGACGTTGCTCATGTTTCTAACGCTCATGACAAGCGAAGAGGAAGCGGGCCGCTTGCGGCCCGAAGTCCAGCCCGCGACCCCCAGCGGACCGAGACCGGGTCTGGCCGCCCGCTGCTGGAGCTATTTTTCCGAGGGGCCGTTCGGCAACTCGCGGTTCCTGTTCTTCATCTTCATGCTCTTGCCGGTGCGGACGTTGTTCGCCCATCAATGGCTGACCATGCCGGAGTACATCCTCCGCTCCTATCCGTCGGCGGTCGGAGACAAGATGGAATGGCTGGTCAACTGGATCAATCCGCTCATTATCTTCTTTGGGGTGCCGCTGGCCACCATGTTCACGCAGCGATTTCACGTCTACACGATGATGATCGTCGGTTCGTTCGTCTCGGCCGCGCCCACGTTCCTGCTCGGCTTCGGTCCCAACTTGACGTTGCTGATCACCTACTTCGTGGTGTTTTCGATTGGCGAGGCGCTCTGGTCGGCCCGCTTCCTGGAGTATGCCAGCGAGCTGGCCCCCGCCGGGCGCGTCGCCCAATACATGGGACTGGCCCAGGTGCCGTGGTTGCTGGCCAAGGGGACGACGGGCCTCTATTCCGGCTACCTGCTGGCCACCTTTTGCCCGAAGCATTCCCCGCCGGCGCAGATGCACACCGGCACGCTCTGGCTCATCTACGCCTGCATCGCCATGACGTCGCCGATCGGTCTTTGGCTGGGGCGAAACTGGGTTCATCGCGGATTGCGGCATGCGGAACGCCCGGCAGGGTAACACAGGGTAGAACGGTCGCATGACGAACCCTCGGGGCGGTTCCCGTGCCTAAACGTACTCCTCACGCTCCGCGTGAGGCCAATTCGAGCACAGCGTCCCTCTCGCGGAGCGAGAGGAGTACATTAAGTTCCTCGTTGTGTTAGAGGTCCTTAGCGTTTTTTTGTCCCTTGCACCGCGACCAGCGCGGGCCGGTCAAGCGGCAGGATTTCCAGGAAGCCGTCCGCATGGAGCAAGCGGGGCAGTGGGGCCAGCGTGCCGGCGGAAGGATCGGCTTTGGAAAGTAAGTCGAATTTGTGAAAAAAACCGATAGTTTGGCCCATCGCGGTCGGCTGGCAACCCAATATGGCTTGCGGGGCTTGCCGCTCGGGTCCTTTGTGGTATTCTTAGCCATAGACTTCCTGCGCCGTGCGGGCCCCGCGTCGGGGCTGCAAATCGAGCGGGCCGTCAGGCGGGCGAAGTCAGTAGTCCTTGGGTTGCAAGGACTTGGAGAGGTGGCTGAGTGGTCGAAAGCGCCGGTTTGCTAAATCGGTGACCGGGAAACTGGTCCGCAGGTTCGAATCCTGTCCTCTCCGCTAATGTATTTTGCAGGCGTTGGCAAGCTCTCGCATCCCGTGGTATAAGCCCCTGTGTTGCTGGGGCTTATGTCGTTTCTTGCGGAAGTCTGCGATTCGTTGCCGCCGGTTGCTGCACCGGAATCCGCACCAAACTGCACCGGATTCCGCACCGCTTTTTGGAAGTCCGCTTCCGTCGTCATTAGGTAGTGTTTCAAGGCAATCTTCGGGCTGTTGCCCAGCCAGCGCGTGACGACGTGAACGGGATATTCTTGGGCCAGTTCCGTTTCCCTGGACGCCCTCAGGTTGTGGAACAGGCGGGGCCACGGTTCAAGCCCAGCCCGTTCGATAATTCGGCCAAACTGGGTCCGCAGGTTGCAGTTCCGCCAGCCGCCCGCGGTGTCGGCCGCTTCGCGGTAGGTGTTGTCGGCCACCACGTACACCGCGCCTTCGGGGGCTGCCTCGAAGGCTTCCGTCAGCACCGCCGCCACTTCGGGGAACAAGGGTACTTCCCGGCTCGCCTTTCCCGCGTGCCGTTCCGTCTTGGGCGACCGCACCCGCACCCGCTGCCCCCCCCAATTCACGTCTTGCCACCGTAACGATAAGACTTCACTCGGGCTGCGCAGGCCGCCAAATCGACAGAGGGCCACGATAACCCGCCAATCGACATTGGGGCAGGCTTCCAACAGCCGGCCGGTTTCCTCTCGCGTAATGAATCGCTGCCGGTCGGTGGTGGCACCCGCCGCGCTCGCCACGTCGGCAAACGGGTTGCTGGGGATCAACTTCCGCCTGTATGCCGCCTTGAAGAACTGCCGGGCGAATTGCAGCCGCTTGGAAACCGTAGTCGGGGAGAGCGCCGCTTTCAACAGGAACAGCTTGAAATCTTCGGCCGCCGTTTCATCAATCGTCCGCAGGTCACATTGCGCCCCGTAGCACTCCAAAAGGTTCCGTGTCGTTTGCGACCAGACTTCTTTTGTCGCCGGTTTCACGTCCACTCGCCGGGCGACATATTCAACCAAAAATCCCCCGACGGTTGCCACGGGGGCCGGCTCTCGCCCCTTGACCAGCCCAACCGCTGCTAGCCGTTCGTGCATGACGGAATCGAGCGCCGCCACCCATCGGCCGGTTTCATCATCCAAGGCAGTCCCGTGGTTGACGGCCGCTGCCAGGTGTTCCACTTTCACCCGAACCGCTTCGGCCGTTTTCTGTGAACACTTGCCCAGCCGGATCGACCGCCGCTTGCCATCGCCGCCGACAAATTGAATTGTCCGCCGGCCGTTGGGGTCGCGTGATATGCTCGCCATGCGTCACCCGCCTTTCTTTGCCTTGCTCTTGGGCTTGTCGGTCACGATTCGCAACCCGAGGTATTCGCCCAGCTTGTCCAAGACTTGCATCGAAACACCGCGCTCGCCATTGATGAATCGGGACATGGCGGTTTTGTCGATACCCGTAGCCTTGCAGAGGGCGTATTGTGTCTGCCCACAGTTCAAGACCGCGTGCCGCAACTGTTCTGTCAGTGGAGTGTACTTTCGTTTCATCGGTTGTATCCTACTCGTTAGTCGCCAGATTGTCAACTACCCCGTTTCAATTCTCACCACTTTTGCAAATCATCGCACCGTTCCGCAATTTCGTCTTGCCCAGACTCACACCTCGCACAACCCCCGTAAACGCCCCTGGGTGGGCCGGTTGCTCTTGGAGTCTAACGTATCGACCAGGCCGCCAGGAACGCAACCGGGCGCAATCCTGGGGGCCGGTTTCCGTGGTTCGGCTTGCGTCCTTAGTCGGGTCGCCCGTTCCGCCAGCTTCAGCGCCCTTCCGAGGGTGTCACCTTCACAGTGTCCGCACCGCTGGCGCCCGAGGGCGTCTTGCCAGCTTTCCAAGGAACCGCACCTCGGGCAGGCCAGGCCGGGCAGGGGTAGGGCGTCGAGGGGGACCGCCTCGGGCAGGTCTGGGGCTTCCCACCCCATGCGGCCGTGGGCATCGGGCCGGCGCACCCAAGCGGCAAACGGCTCCCGATCGGCAGCATCGCCCGGACCGCCCGAGGACACCGCTGCCAGGGTCGCCAGCACGTCGGTCTTGTGGTCCAGCAGCCTGCGCGCCACCGATTCGGCAGACCGTGGCCCGCGAATAACCAGCCGGCCACCGTCTGCCAGAATGGTCAGCCCCGCCGCCCGCCCCTCAGATAGTAGGGTCAGCCCGTCCATTCCATCATCTCACTTTCCGGCTCTTTGGGTGGTGGTAACGGTAACACAACCCCGCTTTCCTCGGGGATTTCGCTAGTTGTGTTACCGTTACCGCTATCTCTGAGAGTGAAAACAACTACCGGCCGCCCACCTTGGGAGCCGTGTTTATCATCCCACACATCGACTAGGTCAGCGGTTGCGAGCCGGCCTAGCGCTGCCTCTGCCTCTTCCGCGCTGCCCCGGTAGCGCCGGCTGGCCTGCATCAGGCCGCGGACCGTGATTTCTCCGCCGCGGTCCCGGATGATCCGAACCAACTCCCGCTGCTCCCGGGCTTCGGGGCTCTCGGCATCGCCACCGATCTCGGCGTACACCCGGGCTGCCTCATCCCCGAACCACCGCGATAGCGCCACCCCGGC
>Ga0181535_10007258_pt1 | contig 11197 bp, 9 predicted proteins | sample PEATcosm2014_Bin_44_FD_119774 | JGI IMG/M metagenome (GOLD analysis project Ga0181535, IMG submission 119774) | Peatland microbial communities from MTU Mesocosm Facility, Houghton, MI, USA - PEATcosm2014_Bin17_30_metaG | ecosystem: Environmental > Terrestrial > Soil > Wetlands > Peat | place...
GATACGCAGCTGCGGCAACTGCAACACGATCGACATCGCGGAACGGCTAAGCGGAGATATAGCCGATGAAAGGTACACCCCATGATTATTAAAGTTACCATGGGAGAGGCTTGATACGCACCACCATTTTGATTGGTATTTCGTGCCTGAATCTGATTGGCATTTCGTGCGTGGGTAATCCAGCTTGGCCGGCAAATGGGAACCAAGCAGTTGGGAAAGAAAGCAGAATCCAGGCAGGGGCTTGCGAAAGAGTCGAGGGAAAATCAAAGAGATGCCGCGGGAAAACGGCATCTCCAGGATCTGTCGAAAATCAAGTTACAGCTTTTCTTCTCACTCGGAAGTTTGAAACAGTGTACCGGCACCAGGCTCACTCGCCGGGGTGAGGCGCGCAGACCTCACCCCGGAAAACTCGCCAGAGACTCTCTTCGTCAGCTACGATACGTCTGCCTTCTTGTAGGTTTCCTCACAGAAGAATACAGAGATGACCGTAACAACCACGAAGAAGATCATGTAAAGCGACACCGGCCATGACTTATTGTGAGCCCACGCCAGCAGCCCGGTTGCAACCGGAAGGGCCATGCCGCCGGCAAAAATCGATGCCAGTTGGTAACCAATCGAGGCGCCACTGTAGCGCACCTTCGCCGGAAACAATTCCGCAAAAAAGCTTGCCTGCGGTCCGTACATCGCCGAGTGACCCAGTTGGCCGATCAGGATGATGGCGGCCCAAGCCCAATAGATGTTCCCAACCGCCTTGTTCAGCATCCAGAAGAAGGGGAACGACAGCACGCCGCACATGCAGGCCCCCCACATATAAACCGCGCGCCGTCCGATCTTGTCGGAAATCCAGCCATAGAACGGCATCATGGCCAAGCCGACGGCGTAGTTGATGGTCAGGGCCGGCAGCAATGCTTGCCGGCTGAGCTTCAGTGCCGTTACCGCGTAGGTGAGCGAGAACACGGTGATGATGTAATACAGTCCGTTCTCGGCAAAGCGCATGCCCATGGCGAGCAATATATTCTTCGGGTGCTTTTTGATCGCCTCGATGACCGGCATCTTCATTTCGGCTTTCTCGTCCTTGATTTTTTGGAAAGCCGGCGATTCGGCGAGAGTCATCCGCACCCAGATGCCAATCACGACCAGCACGATGCTGAACAGAAAAGGCAAGCGCCAGCCCCAGGAGAGAAACTGAGCGTCGGTCAATGATTTGTTGGCCATCCAGAAGGCGAATACCGAAAGCAGTCCGCCAACCATCGCGCCCGTCTGCGGAAAGGATCCAAAGAAACCGCGCCGATTGGCCGGGGCGTGCTCGACCGCCATCAGTACGGCTCCACCCCATTCGCCGCCAAGTCCAATGCCTTGGCAGATGCGCATCAGCGTCAGCAGGATGGGAGCCCAGACCCCGACCTGAGCGTAGGTCGGCAGCAGGCCGATCAGAGTCGAGGAAATGCCCATGAACAGCAGCGTAATGTACAGCATCTGCTTGCGGCCGATGCGGTCACCGAAGTGGCCGAAGATGGCGCCTGCAAAGGGACGGGCAACGAAGCCAATGAAGTAAGTGGTAAAGGCAAGGAGTGTCCCCACCAACGGGTCAAACTTAGGGAAAAACAGCTTGGGGAAGACGAGTGCCGCGGCCGTGCCGTATAAAAAATAGTCGTACCATTCAATCGAGGTGCCGATGAGGCTCGCGAATGCCACCTTGGCGAACTGAGGTTTCTGAACCTCCGCCGGTGACTCCACGGTAGATTGCTGTGTCATGTTCATTTCCTCCGAGTGCGTTTGGTGAACTTGCGTATGCCTACTCGCGGACAGGACTTACTGGGCCGTCCAGCCGCCGTCGTTTGCAATAGGAACACCAGTCATGTTCTGAGCCGCGTCGCTGCAGAGAAAGACTGCGATCGCCGCGATTTGCTCGATGCTGGTGAAAGTTCCCGATGGTTCTTTTTCGATGAGCAGTTCGCGCTCGGCCTGCGGCAACGAAATGCCCTCCTTCTCTGCCCTCAGTTCGATCTGCTTCTGAACCAGCGGCGTGAGCACCCAGCCAGGGCAGATGGCGTTGCAGGTGATGCCTTTGCCGGCATTCTCCAGCGCAACCACCTTGGTCATGCCTATCAAGCCGTGCTTAGCAGTGCAATAAGCTACCTTGTTGACCGAAGCCACCAAGCCGTGGACGGAAGCCACGTTTACAATGCGTCCCCAGCCGCGGGCCTGCATTCCGGGCAGCGCCGCGCGGATGGTGTGGAAAGATGAGCACAGATTGATAGCGATAATGGCGTCCCACCGTTCAACCGGGAAGCTTTCGACCGGAGAAATGTGCTGGATTCCTGCATTGTTGACCAGAATGTCCACTTTGCCCAGACGCTTCTCGGCATCGGCAACCAGTTGCGCGCACTGTTCACCCTTGGAAAGATCGGCGCCGTTGTACAGCGCTGTCACGCCAAGTTCTTTTTCTATCCCGGCGCGTATCTTCTCGATCTCGCAGGGATCACCAAATCCATTCAGCATGATGTCGCAACCTTCGGCTGCCAGCGCCCGCGCCATACCAAGGCCGATTCCGCTGGTCGAACCGGTAACGATTGCCACACGTCCTTTCAGCATAGAGATTCTCCTCTGCTCTTTTGGCAGTGCCCTGGTGGAGTATTCGCATAAGTGCGCAGTCGCCTCATCCCTGCTCTCGAAGCCAGCGGGGTCGGGCGTGAAAGACTGCGAACAGGACGAATTTCGCCGGGGCCGTGCTACAGGTCATCGCGAACACATCGCGAGGCCATGTTATGTGCTTCAGAAAGACTGCTAGCCTTACCAGGAAAGTTACACAGGTGAGCAGTGTTTGCTCACCTGCGCCTTAATTGGCCGCTGCCTGAGTACGCTTTAGTTCGTCGACAATCGGCATCACCGGAACATTGTCCGGGATAATTAACTTCGCTGCGGTTGCCGCGACGACTTGCTCCACCGTGACGCCGGGCGCCACTTCTTTGAGCACCAGTCCCTGCTCGGTAGGCTCGATCACGGCCATCTCGGTGACGATGAGACTGACCCGCCGTACCGACGTCAGCGGCAAAGTGCATTTCTTCAGGATTTTCGGCTTGCCCTTGGCGGTGTGAGTCATGGAGACAATCACGCGTTTGGCGCCCGTCACCAGGTCCATGGCGCCACCCATGCCAGGAACCATCTTGCCGGGCACAATCCAATTGGCCAACTGCCCCTGCTCGTCAACCTCCAGACCGCCGAGCACAGTAATATCGAGATGCCCGCCGCGGATTAACCCGAACGACAAGGCGCTATCGATGCTGGCGGCTCCGGGAATGGCCCCGACATATCCGCCTCCCGCATCCGTGAGCGATGGATCTTCCATCCCCTGGCCCGGAACCTGGGCCATACCGATAATCCCGTTCTCTGACTGGAAGTAGACTTCCATCGCCGGCGGAAGGTATTGAGGCACCATGGTCGGCAGACCAATGCCCAGGTTGACCAGGTTCCCATCCTTCAGTTCGAGCGCTACGCGCTTGGCAATTACAACTTTATCTTCCATATGCCCCCAGCCCCCTTTCGATCAAGTAGTCCACCACGGGAAACGGAGTGGCAACCACGTCAGGAGGTATCATTCCGACCGGGACGATGTGTTCCGGCTCGGCAATAACCTTGTCCGCCGCCATCGCCATCACCATGTTGAAGTTGCGGGCAGTGAGCGAGTATTCAAGATTGCCGCGATAATCGGAGCGATGCGCGGCGATCAGAGCGAAGTCCGCTCGCAGCGGCGCCTCAACCAGAAACTTCTTGCCTTCGACTTCAATTGTCTGTTTGCCCTCTGCCACCACCGTGCCGAAACCGGTCGGGGTCAACACGCCGCCCAAGCCGAAACCGCCGGCGCGGATGCGCTCGGCTAGCGTCCCCTGGGGAACCAGAAGGACCTCCGTCTCGCCGGCGATCATCTGCCGCCCGGTTTCGGGATTGAGACCGATGTGAGAGGCAATGAGCTTTCGAATCAGCTTGGCGTCGATCAGTTTGCCAATGCCCCAGCCAGGTTTTCCGGTGTCGTTGGCGATAACGGTCAGGTTCTTGCGTCCCTGCCGAACCAGTTCGTCGATGATTCGGTGGGGCGAACCAACTCCCATAAACCCACCGATCATGAGAGAAGCGCCGTCGGGAATCATCTCGACTGCGCGTGTGCAGCTGATCGCTTTTTGTTGCATCAGCAACTCCTCTTATGGATGAATTAGCGTTATTTATAGGCCTGTAATTGTCGAGAGACAGTTATACCTTAATAATGACTCAGCTTGGTAATTATTTGCCTTCTATGGCCCATTAACTTGGCTTCCCCATTCTGCCAATCGCTACTGGTACCGGCGGAGCCGGGCGGAGGTGCATTGTCCTCCGTCCAGCAACCGGCCTCATGCTCTTTCCAACGCCATTGCCACGCCCATGCCGCCGCCAATGCACAGGGAGGCAAGTCCCTTGCGCGCTCCGCTCCTCTGCATCTCATACAAGAGCGTTACCAGAATGCGGCAGCCAGAGGCACCAATCGGATGCCCGATGGCAATCGCTCCGCCGCTCACGTTCACCTTCGATAGATCCCACCCCATTTCCTTATGCACGGCGCAGGACTGGGCGGCAAACGCTTCGTTGATCTCCAGCAAATCGAGGTCTTCGATCTTCCAGCCGGCCTTCTGCAGGCAACGCCGGGATGCGGGCACCGGGCCCATGCCCATCACCTTCGGGTCCACGCCGGCGCTGGCAAAGGCGGCAATCCGGGCCAGCGGCTTCAGGCCAAGCTCACTCGCTTTGCTGGCCGACATCACGACCACCGCCGCGGCTCCGTCGTTGATGCCGGAGGCATTCCCCGCTGTCACCGTTCCGTCCTTGGAAAAAGCGGGCTTAAGACCACCAATGTCTTCGATCTTCGCGCCAAGGCGAATGTATTCATCGTCGGCGAACATCAATGGCTCGCCTTTGCGCTGCGGAATCGGCACGGCGACGATCTCCGCCTTGAACTTGCCGGCCTTTTGCGCAGCTTCGGCTTTGTTCTGAGACGCCACCGCGAACTTGTCCTGCTCTTCGCGCGTGATGCCGTATTCCTTGGCAACGTTCTCGGCCGTCATTCCCATGTGGTATTGGTTGTAGATATCCCACAAGCCATCGACGATCATGCTATCGACCAGTTTGGCGTCTCCCATGCGGAAGCCGTCGCGTGAACCCTGTAACAGATGCGGCGTGGCACTCATGTTTTCCTGCCCGCCTGCAACCACGATCTCCGAATCGCCGGTCATGATGGCTTCGGCTGCCAGCATCACCGCTTTCAGTCCGGAGCCGCACACCTTATTGATTGTCATGGCCGGAGTCGTGACCGGCAGGCCAGCCTTGATCGCGGCTTGACGAGCGGGGTTCTGCCCGAGTCCGGCGGTGAGCACCTGACCCATGATGACCTCGCCGACCTGTGCGGAATCCAGTTTGGCGCGCTGCAAAGCGCAGCGAATTGCTAACGCGCCGAGTTCGGGAGCCGGAATCTTGGCGAGAGAGCCGCCGAACTTGCCTACCGCAGTTCGGGTGGCGGATACGATTACGATGTCGGTCATAAATCTCCTTACGAGTATGAATTCAAGCGCGGGTTATCTTCTTCGTCTGAGCTGCTGGCCGCCCCAACCGGGGATGAACTGTTCATGAATGTAAAGTGTCAGTCGTGTGAGCTGCAATGATTCGCCAAGCTTCCGCGTTGGCACGGCCTCTCCCAGGCGGACACCTGGTCCCAGGACCCTGATATGTCTATACCCAGCAACCTGCCTGAAAAACAGGGTTGATATGATGCGAGCCTCCAGCTGCGACTCACCACATCAGACAGCCCGCCGAGACGGCAGGATGTGTTCCATCAAGCAGAATGCTAGGGCAGAGAAAATACCAGTTTTCCGGAGTGAAGTAAATACTGGTTTTCTGGAGTGAAGTAAATACTGGCTTTGGGCAATCCGGAGCAATCCTCGCCCTAACCGGTCAGCGCCGGCGCCGGCCGCGAGAGGATAATCGTATCGCATTGTATTGATTGGACTTGGCGGACGCCGCGGCGATGCGACAGAATTGCCGCCTTGCCGCTGCTGGCTGCATCTTTAAAGAAGAGGCGATTTTGTCGTCGTTTTTTTGTTACCGTGCATTTAATTTCTTTCCATGCAGGGCAAGGAGAAGCGGATGTCTCAACCCATTTACATCGCTGCCTACAATCAATCCAAGTTCGGCAAGCTAATGGCGATGACGATCCCCGAGATCGTGGCCAATGCAGTCAATGGGGTTTGCCGCCAGATCGACGTGCCGGTTTCAGTTCTGGATGTGGCCTCAATCGGCTCGGCGTGCAACTTCACTTTGAATCGGCAGGGTTTGCTCGCCGGTCTGGTCGCGTCGGTTCCCGGCATGGAAGGCAAGCCGATTGAATCTGTGGAGAATGCCTGCGCCTCCGGCGGTCAGGCCGTGCTTTCGGTGATCTATAAGCTGCTCGGCGGTCTCGGCGATGTGGGAATTGCCATTGGGTACGAGAAGATGCGCGACGATGACGGCAAAATGGACGGCAAGTTAATTGGCGAGGCCCTCGGATACTTTTCGCATCCCGAGGATCGAGCGGGCAAGGTCTTCGTCTTCCCTCACCTCTTCGCCGAAATCATGCAGTGCTATCTCCAGGCGCACGGCGCTACCGAAGCCGACTTGGCGCAGATCGCCGTCGCCGAATACGGAAACGCAAAACATAACCCGTACGCGCAGATGAACAAAGTTCAGATCACGCTTGAGCAGGCGCTCAAAATCGAGGGCATGAATCGCTACGTGGTGGATGGCCTGCCGCTTAAAACTTATGACTGCTCGCAGATCACCGATGGCTATGCCGCGCTGATCCTTGCCACCGAGGAAGGGCTTCGCAAACTCGGTGTAGCCAAAGCGGATGCCGTCGAAATTGCCGGCTATGCGCAAGCAACCGACCCGTTGACCAAGAACGGGCGCAATATCCTGCAGCCGGCCGGAGCTTACAAGGCGATGCAACGGGCTTACGCGATGGCCGGCGCCAGTCCAGCCGACATAAACGTGGCCGAGATTCACGACTGCTTTACTGTGGCGGCGGCGCTTGGCACCGAAGTTATCGGCAAAGCCGCGCCCGGCAAGGGTGCACGCTACTGGGTTGATGGCGCGGCGGCAGTGGATGGCGAATGCGGCATTAACCTCTCCGGCGGACTGATCGCCAAGGGGCATCCGGTCGGCGCCACCGGAATCTCCATGATTGGTTTTTCTTATTGGCAGTTGAAGGGCATGGCTCCCGAGGGCATCCAGAAGAAAGATGCCAGGCTGGCTGCGACCTTCAACATCGGCGGCGCGCTGTGCGCGTCGGTCTGCACAGTGCTTCGCAACGCCGGCTAAATCGGTTTGGCAATTAGCGTATTACGCAATTCACCACCGGGCTAAAAGCTCTTCTCAGGGTGACACGCCGCCCGCTGCCGCACGGGGAAAAGCCAACTCCGTCGCGCCCGACAGCTTCTCATTGATGGGAGGTAAAGATGGCAAACACTAAGCCGACCAAAAGTCGCAAGTATGGCAAGGCCGCCGGCAAGAGCGTTGCGAGCGCAGTGCGCAGAGAAGAGAAAGGCACACTTCGTTCCGGCAAAGGCGGCAAAGGTGGCCAGGTGACGAGCCGCAAGCAGGCCATCGCTATCGGACTCTCGGAAGCTCGAAAAAAGGGAGCCAAGGTCCCGCAGAAAAAGGCAGCGTGATCTGATCCGCGCGGATTCTGCCCGGACCGGACAGGGCGCCGTTTCGCGAACACTAATCCGTATTAGGGCAACATATCCGCGCCTTTCGGCATCTTACGAACAGTGGAGTTGGTGTGAGGAGCTGCAATTCATGAGCATTCGCATTTTGTGCGTCGACGATAATGTGCCCTTGCTGATGACGCGGAAACTCCTGCTTTCACGACTCGGTTACGACGTATTGACGGCAACGACTGCGGAAGAAGCGCGCAGTCTCTTCCGAGCCACGGCCGTCGATTTGGCCATTCTGGATTACCACTTGCCCGGCGCGCTTGGCGACGAACTCTGCATGGAGTTCAAGGAAAGGCAGCCCAACGTGCGCGTCATACTCGTCTCCGGCTCATACCCTGATCGTGATTGCGACTGCGCCGATGAGTTTGTTTTGAAGGGGCAACCCCCGACCGTTCTGCTGCAGGCAATCGCGGCTCTCACCAAGCAGGTTGCATAACCAGCTCGGTCCAGCCACTCTGTTCTCCCACAGCCTGCCAGGCATCCAATAACAGGTATCGATCGGGCGCCGCATTTGCCGGCCAGCCTGCGGGAGGCATGCAGTGAAAGGCAAACTTCGCTATATCGTCATCGCTTTTGTTGTTTTGGTTGTGCTGGTCGCCGCGCTGCCATTTTTGATCAACGTCAACCAGTTTCGTCCCACGGTTGAGGAAGAACTCTCAGCAGTGCTTCACCGGCAGGTGAAGATTGGCAACCTCAAACTATCGCTGCTGTCCGGCTCGCTCACGGCCGACAACCTCTCGATTGCCGACGATCCGGCATTCAGCCGCTCCGCGTTTCTGAACGCAAAGTCGTTTCGGGTTGGGGTTGAAATGATGCCGTTGATCTTTTCCAAGCAGTTGCGCATTACCAGGCTCTCCGTCGAAAGGCCTGAAGTCACGTTGTTGCGCAACCCTGCCGGGAAATGGAACTACTCTTCCCTGGCAGTCGGGGGCTCCGGACAGTCGCCTTCGTCCACTCCCCAGAGTGGCGGAGCAAGCCCGGAGCTGGCGATCAAGAAGCTGGAACTTAAAGATGGACGCGTGGCAGTGGGGTCTACCACATCAACGAAGCAAAGCGTCTATGACGGGCTCAACCTCGAAGCCAGCAGCGTTTCCCTGAACTCGCAGTTTCCCCTGACGCTGTCAGCCAAATTGCCGGGCGGCGGCAGCCTCAAGTTGGACGGGAAGGTCGGACCGGTCGACCACACTGATGCTTCCCTGACCCCTGTGAATGCAAAGCTGGCAATCAGCAGCCTGGACCTTGCTCGAACCGGATTTCTGGACCCTGCCTCCGGCATTGCCGGCATTGCGGATTTAAATAGCGACATCTCGTCGGCGAATGGCACGGCAAAAGCCAAGGGCACGCTCAAGCTGGATAAATTTCAAATGGCAAAGGGAGGCTCGCCGGCGGGAACTCCAATCAATGTAGATTTCGATTCCGATTATGACCTGCGGCGCAGCGCGGGCACGCTCAACGATGGAACCGTGAAGATCGGCAATGCGGTCGCTCATCTGACCGGCACCTTCGAAAACCAGGGCGATTCCATGCGCCTCAACCTGAAACTGAATGCCCAGAACATGCCGGTGAAGGACCTGCAGTCCGATCTGCCTGCCGCAGGTATTGTGTTGCCGAAAGGCGCATCGCTTCAGCAGGGCACGGTGAACGCAAATCTCAACGCCGCCGGGCCGGCGGACAAACTCGTCACCACGGGAGATGTTGGACTCTTTAACGCTACGCTCACGGGCTTCGATCTTGGGGCGCAACTTTCCGCGGTTTCCGCGTTCACCGGGACCAAGAGTGGCAACGGAAGTACTTCCATCGAGAAGTTAACGACCAATCTCCGCGCCGCTCCGGAGGGTATCCAGCTCAGCTCGCTGCTGATGGTTTTGCCGGGCTTCGGTCAGGTCAGCGGAAACGGAACTATTAGCGCTCCCAGCAATGCACTTAACTTCAAAATGGTGGCAACGTTGTCTACTGCCGGCGGGGTGGTCAACGTGGTTGGTGGGCTAGCCGGCCAGCACAGCCAGCAGATTCCGTTCCTCATCGAGGGCACAACGTCTGCCCCGAAGTTCATCCCCGACGTCAGGGGCATGGCCGGCAGCATGCTCAGCTCGAAGGTTGGAAGCCTGCTGGGTGGCTCTAAATCGAACGGTCAGTCCAGCGGGATCGGGGGCGCGTTAGGAGGCATTTTGGGCAAGAGCGCGGGCAAGTAAACCCTTCACTGTAGTCTCTCAATGGCCGCTACCGGAGGTGCAACAGCCATCGGCGACAGAGTCACTGTATCGGTTCGAGACCAATTCCTACGTTGGTGTGTCCAAATTCTCAAGAGGCTGTCATGGCGACCGTAGCGCTGAGCGCCTGTGGCCGGAGCAGCAGCGCTGCGTACACGACAATTACATTCGATCAGCAAGAAGCTATTAGGGCGCGGAGTGGAGCCACCTTTTGTTTTCGGCGTTAGAAACAAAGGGTGGCTCGACTTCGCTCGCCATGACACTTGATATTCCGAATACACCCATTGGGAAATCGCCCTAGCCGAATTGGCACTCGCCCGTCACTTCAACTGCAGTGGCCGGCGAATCATTTGCTTGAGGTGTGCCCCAGCCGGAACGATCGGGTAGACCGAGTCCTCCTGTTCCACCTTGAAATCGATCAGCACCGGCCCGGAGCGCTCGCGGGCCTCGCGAATGGCGGGCACTACCCCGCCGCGTTCCGCGACGCTCACGCCGCGAAGTCCGAACACTTCGGCCAAGGCGGCGAAGTCGGGACTCATGATCGGAGAGAAGGAATAATTCTTCTCGTAAAAGAATTCCTGCCACTGCCGCACCATGCCGAGATAGCCGTTATTGATGACCGCAATATTAATCTTGAGCTTCTCCTGCACCAACGTCATGAGTTCGGGAGTACTCATCTGCAAACCGCCGTCGCCGACGATAGCCCAGACTTCGGCGTCGGGGCGCGCCATCTTCGCGCCGATTGCAGCAGGCAGGGCGAAGCCCATGGTGCCGAAACCTCCTGAGGTGATCAGCGTGCGCGGGTGCTCGTGCTTGTAGTATTGGGCCTCCCACATCTGGTGCTGGCCCACATCGGTGACCACGATGGAATCGCCCCGGGTCTCGCACCAGAGGTCGCGAATTACGTGCGCGGCGTAGAGGTGGCCATCCTCGTCAAGATTCTGAATGTCGTTCACGGCTGCCGTTTCTCTGATCTCATGGATATAGTCGAGCCATCGCGCATGCCTGGCCGGCTGCACGCTTTTCAGCAGCGAAGAAAGAATTTCGCGCAGATCGCCGAGCAGCGCAACATCGACTTTGACGTTCTTGTTGATTTCGGTGGGGTCGATCTCGACGTGTATCTTGCGAGCGAGTGGCGCGAACTGCCGTGGATCGCCCGTCACGCGGTCATCAAAGCGCATGCCTAGAGCAATCAGCAGGTCCGACTCCTGA
>Ga0181535_10007260_pt1 | contig 11195 bp, 5 predicted proteins | sample PEATcosm2014_Bin_44_FD_119774 | JGI IMG/M metagenome (GOLD analysis project Ga0181535, IMG submission 119774) | Peatland microbial communities from MTU Mesocosm Facility, Houghton, MI, USA - PEATcosm2014_Bin17_30_metaG | ecosystem: Environmental > Terrestrial > Soil > Wetlands > Peat | place...
TTCCAGCTACCACGCACACGAGCAGGCCGCGTCGACAGGACTGACGGCGTGACCGGTCGCCGGTTAACGAGAAGAGCAATGTAAAAAACATCGATAATTAGTACTGGCCATAGCTATTTGCTACTGCAACATCGCTATTTGGTACTGGTATTACTGCCAACTTGATAACTAATCAAATTTGCCCTTTGGTTGGACTCTTTGCAGGCAGCATATCGAGTTGCAAAATGGCCTGTATTACGAAGCTCTTCCCAAATGCGTCCAACAGGGCAAAGTATTCTTCACCGCCGGATTAGCGATACACAAAAGTTGCTGCATGATGTGTCCATGAACCAGGTCCTTTGCACCTCTCGGGTTCCGGCGGCGACAACGCGAAATGCGGAGTTCTATGCGTTTCAACTTTTCGAATCGGAGTGCAAGGGACGGTATGTCCACTTCGTTCGTGAACTCCGCGTTCGATGGGACCCTGAGCTAGGCCGCTTGGCATGGGACGAAAAGCCTATTAAGAGTTGCAGAACCGATCAAGAGGCTTTGGACTGGTACGTACAGAGAAGGATCAGCCTCGCAAAGAGCAGATTCATTTATCCGTGCAAATGGCCGTCCGTCCTTCGTGCCCCAGCGATTGCCAGTTGATTGCGAATCACCGATACCCTTATACGGAAGGGTCGGACCCAACCTTAAACAGCGCCTCGAACGCCATTCGTCCGCTCAGGCCGGCACCCGATACACTTTGCCGCCTCACCGCAGAAGGCACCGCCCGCTCCCGCGCCTTTCGTGCTTCCTCGGCTGAAACCACTACCACCCTCAAAGGAACTGCCCCGGCGAGCGCATTCGCTGGCTTTGCGCTCTCCGAAGCCGTCGTTTGCTTTCGCCAACCACTGCGCTGACGCTTGGCATCCTGCGCGCGATTCTCTCCGGCAAAAAACGGAGTCTTCTCCCCTGGAGGCGATTGCTGCGATGTCGCGTGCGGCTGAAATTGCGTGGCCTGGACCGCCGTCATGCTGTCTGGGGCGACAAGCAAATCAACCGCCTTGCTCTCAGATTTCGTCTTCCGCTGAGCAGCTCTCTGTCGCGTCTTAATCTTCGGAATGCGTACTCGTGCGGAGCAAACCGAAGATTTCTGCGTGACCTCAATTGACATTTGCCTGCGCGACGCGTCGCGCGGTCCAGCAACTTCGCTGCAACCGGCAAGCAGATCCCGCGCCTGCCGTAGACAACGGAGATAAGCGTCGATCTCGGCAATAATTTCGGCAACGGACATCAGCCTCGATTATATCGGGTAGACGCAACATTGACACCTGGACCGAGACGTCGCGCACCTGGGGCAAGGAAGCGGCGAGGAAATCACTTGGCGCGAGGTCGCTGGTGGCCTGACTGCCTTCCGAGTGGTCGAGCAAGCTATCGGTTCGCACATGGACGATACCCACTCGACAAGTCAAATGCATAGAAGAATCAAGACTCCGTGGCTCTCGGTAGACTCAGCGGCAATATGGGCGGCAAGGCAAGAGCAGCGAAACTATCTCCAGCGCGGCGCAAGGCCATCGCGAAGAAGGCGGCAGCCGCTCGTTGAGGAGAAGACACGATTCGGACTTTAAAGCACTCGAAGCGGCTGCTGCGATGCCACCTACAGCCGAACCAGCAGGTGGCATTCGTCTCAGTCTGCGGTGAGGACGTGCGCGGCGTGCAAATGTACCTTCACTCGGAAGCCGAGCACCTGCTGGACTGGTTTCACGTGACCATGCCACTGACCGCGCCGAAACAGATTGCCAAGGGGCTGCCTGAGAAGTTCGGCGACGCTGACAATCAATATGAGCTGCGCCCGCACGTGCTCAAAGACCTGGAATCCATCAAGTGGTATTTGTGGCATGGCAACGTGTTTAAAGCCTTGGATGAGTTGCAAGGCTTAGAAATGGACCTGGACGTCGCGACATTCGAGACCAAGAACGAAGCGGCCAGGAAGCTTCTGAAGGGCGTGGAGAAGCTGCGTACCTATGTGGAGCGAAACCGCCAGTTCATTCCTAACTACGGGGGGAGCGCTACCGAAACGGAGAAAGGATCGCCTCCGGCTTTGTCGAGTCAGCAGCCAATTAGGTCGTTATTGATCCGGCCCTGAAATAGAAGTACCGTGCCCTATCCATTTCGCAGGTTTCATCGCGAAATGGGTGGGAAGGCATGACAGTATTTAGGGGCCGGATCAATAGCAAACGGATGGTGAAATACCAGCAAATGGCGTGGAGTCAGCGCGGAGCACATCTTCTGCTTCAGGTCCGAACGCGCGTACTCAACGAGCAGTGGGAGAATACATTCCGAAGATGGTACCCAGCATTCCGTCCAAGTGTTGATGCGGAGGTCAAAAGCGCGGCCTGACACCCGGAATCTTCCGCTCTCTCTATCCATCGCCAAACGCGAGCAGTGTGTAGAAGATTGAACCGCGCTCGGCACGGCTTGTTTTACCATGAGTAGCTGGCTTCGATTCGCGGTTGGCCAACGTGCTCATTTACAGTTTCAGCACTGATAACAGCTTCGAAGTTCTTGTCTCCTCTCCCCGCATTCAAAGAGCCGAAGAGTTGAGCCAGGAAGTCGCGGTCCGTTATAACCTTGGCGGCGTTGATGTTATTGCCGCCGTCCATTCCTGAGACAATTACAACGGGCTGGCCCAGGTTGTTGTCTTCGTACCTGCCGACAATGGCATAATCCACGAAATCGTAAGTCGCCAGTTTCTTGGGGCTATATACGATCCACTTTGGGTTTGTTTTTGACTCGCGATCCTCAATCCAATGACTGGTCATGCTCGGATCGTTTCCGAAATGGAATCTCAGCGGCTTGAGCAGCCGCAGGGTCCAGGAGTTGCAATAGGTCCCTATCAGCACGACAGGGCCATTGCGCAGGTCAGAGATCGTGACCGTGCTTTCATCCCGCACCTCGTAATGGACATCATGCGCTCTCAGGAAGCCTGTAATGATGGTAAGCGATTCCATGTCATCGAAAGTTACGGTGTCGATGCCCGGTTCGCCCATGTTCAAAGTTAACAGCCGTGCGGGATTTTGGGCATCGCGGATATACATGGACGAATATGGATGGCCGGCGACCAGCACCAGAACGGGGCTTTTGGAATGTAGCACAGGCCCCCAAAATGCATCCAAGACAGATCCATGGGAAAACCTGTTTTGCACGAGAACGAAGGAGGCAACAATGACAAGCACCAGCGCCGACATGCCAGCCCAGAGCCACGGAAAACGGCGGGCGCGGGATGGAGCATGTTCGGTTGTGTCAGGTTCCAGCTCTGCCGCTGGAGTACTATGAATTTCGGCGTGCTGGTCCGAGCCATCTTTACTGTCTTCCTCGGAGGGCCACTGGAAGGTTGGGGTGTACGTTCCCAATGGCAGCGAGAAGTGCAACTCGTGCGCATGTTCCGGCTCTTGATAATAAAGAGCGAGACGTTTTCTGAGCTCCGAGGCTGCCACGCGCACCGTCGAGTCAATGGCGGGATCGTACCGCGATCCCTTGCCAAAGACATCGGTTCCCACATTCCGCTCTTTCAGTTGGTTGCCCTTGCCCTTCAAAGTCGTCTCGACGATATATCGCAAGAATAGTACGAGACGGCGGCTTTGACGCAACGCGCGATGATTCACCAACCGTTCCAGTTGCTCGGTGACCACAGAAGAATCTGGGATCGTGTTCTCCATAAAACCTTCTCCCATTCCCGGCACGGCTCGCATGTTCGCCGCAAGAGCCAAGCGAATATAAGCTGCCTTCTCTTCCGTAATCAACGGCTTACACGATTTCCTTAACTGTTAACTATTTGCTCCTAACAGTATAGAGCTTCCGCACTTTGAGCAGCAAGATATCGAATGGCCGACAACATCAAACAGCACTGTTTGTCTGATCTCACCTGTGCGGCTGTGCTCGTGGTTGTACTCATTGCCTCAATGCTACAGTGGCGAATAAAGAGCAAAGAGGGACGATCGTACCGCGGAATGCATACACACGCATGAGTTCAAGCGAGGCTGGGTGCAAGTACAAGTATTTGGAGGACAGGATGATTGCTATGAAGTGTAAACGTCTATATCTGTGGGGGTTCTTCGCGCTTTTGCTGGGTGTTCCAACGGTAATGCTGGGGCAGGCAGATCGCGGATCGATCAGAGGCACGGTCAGTGACCCATCGGGAGCCGTGGTTGATTCCGTTGATGTGGTCGCGACCATAGTTGCGACTGGTGAACAGTTTAAGACTGTGTCAAACGGTATGGGTTTCTACTCCTTACCGGAGCTTCCGGTCGGAAATTACAACGTGACATTCAAGCGAGCCGGGTTCAAGGAGCTTAGCCGGACCGGTCTTGTCCTGGAGGCACAGCACACCGTGCAGATCAATGCCGTGCTCCAAGTTGGCAGTGTGACGCAGACCGTAACGGTCACTGGAACGCCAGTCCTGGAATTGCAGACAGAGATGGGCACGAACATGAGCACCGAGACGATGACGGATCTTCCCCTGGACGTATCTCAAGGTCGCGATATAACGGGCTTCGCCTTTGCGGCAACGCCCAATGTCAATGGTGGCGAATGGGACACGAACATTGCAGGCTCGCAGGGATTCACCAAGGCCGTGCTCATCGACGGTACGTCTTCGGATTCGGGAGTTGTGGGCCATATCGCTGAATCCGAGCCCAGCATGGACGCCATCCAGGAATCGCAAATTGACGTTGCCGGCCTAAGTGCCGAGGACGGACGCAGCGGCGGCGGCGCATTTGTGTACGAACTGAAATCGGGGACGAATCGGTTCCATGGGTCCGCGTTCGAATTCCTCGCCAATGCATTCCTGGATGCAAATACCTGGGACAACAACTGGTACCTTTCCCAGTGCGCTTCCGGCGACACAACCTGCTCGCAGCAGTATAAGCGCGCCCAGAATAGCTATTACGATTACGGCTTCAGCGGTGGCGGTCCGGTCTGGAGGAAATGGCTCGGTCTGAAAAAGATGTATATCTTTACGGCATACGAAAGATACATGCAGGCCGACTGGGTATACGCGCCAAACCAGATGACCGTGCCAACCGGAAAAATGTTGACCGGGGATTTCAGTGAGCTCCTGACCAATGGAGCGACGGTCAATGGTTGCACCGCCAGTCCCTGCCCGATCATGAACGGAAACACTCCGTACTACGACCCGGCGGGCAACCCCATCTACTATGGGTCCATTTTTTCGCCCCAGGGCAATGTCTATCCAGGGAACATCATCACCGATCCGATCAGTCCGATTGCGCAGAAGATCGCGTCGATCTACCAGCAATATTACAAACCACAAACAGACAGGGTGACGGGCAACTATCCCGCGCTTGCCAACGCTCAGCCCTGGTTTCACCAGACGCAATTCAGCATCAAGTACGATTGGGATCTGCGAGATGCCGATCACATTTCCTCGTCCTACATTTATACCTTTCGGCCGAGAACCTGCCCCGATTCCGGATGCGGTGGAATAACCTCACTCTGGGCGCCAGGCACTACGGCCGGTGGCCCACTTGCCGACGCAACGCAGCAAATAGTCACCAGCAATGCATATCGCATCAATGAAAAGCATGTCTTTTCTCCCAATTTACTAAACGTAGTTGCCTACACGTTTAACGCATTTCAGAATAAAGGAATTCCCGCGACTCAGTTAGCGGGCGATACTAACTGGTCGTCCGAACTTGGCTTCGGCGACGTAGATGCAATCCACCAGTTTCCCTTGATCAACTTTGCCGGCTCTCCGAACGGCGTGGGCACCCCCGGCATCGGCACGCAAATTGGACCGAGTGGTTATGTGGCCTATAACGCGATTCTGAACGACACTCTCAACTGGACGAAGGGCAGACATCAGTTGAAGTTCGGAGGGGAGTATCGCGCCTTGGGATTTAACCAGGATACCTTGGGAGGCGGGCTGCAGTTCAACTTTAACAGCGCGACGTTCTCTCCCACCAATACCGCGATCTCAACCTACACGGGTTCGGCCTTCGCCAACTTCCTGCTAGGCGATGTTTCGTCTGCAAATAGGACCACTCCGATCGTACTGGATTCCCGACGCAAGGAAATCTCGTTGTTTGCTGAGGATGATATTCGTGTCACCCAGAGATTTATGGTCAGTGCGTCACTGCGCTGGGAAATCACAGAACCCTTGCATGTGTTGGGGGGGGAATGGACGAACTTTGACCCCAACGCCACAAGCCAGGCCTTTATAGGCTTGGACGGGAAGGGCGTAAAAGGTGCGGTTTCATGGCTAGCGCATCCTGGAGACAGCTTCGAAACTTATGCCGATTGGCACCAGTTTGCTCCAAAAATTGGCGGGTCTTATCAGGTCAATAAGAACATCGTCGTCCGTGGATCTCTCGGAATCAACTTCGTTCCACTGGGCTGGAACACTTACAGCGCCACTCCCTATGGATCTGCCATCGGTTATCAGGAAGTAAACCAAGTGCAGGCAGTAGGGACGAGAACCTCCTATTCGATGCCGGCATTTCAGTGGGACCAGAATCACTACCCTGGTGTCATAACTCCAGCCACTGGCCCCGATCCAACTCTTACAGCTTTGCCGTGGGGGGTTGACAGCATCGATTCTCATACACGGCAGCTTGGGTTCATGGAGAACTGGTATGCGGCCTTGCAATATCAACTTCCCAACAATGCCAAAATCGAAGTCAGCTACCTAGGAAATAGTGGACGAAACCTCCACGACGGAGCGTTGAACCCGCTCAATTATCCTACATGGAGCAAATATCAACCTTTATTGCTTTCCGGCGACTCCGGCAATTGGATCTCAAATCAAGGGGATGCAACCAACGATGGCGTTCCCTATCCTTACCAGGGCTTCTCGGGGGTCGCGTGGATGGCCGTCAAACCCTTTCCGCAGGTATGGGCGTCGTCGTGGGGTGGGGTATATTCCACTAATTCACCACTCGGCCAATCAGGGTACAACACCATCACTGTCGAAGGAATCAAGCAGCGCGGACCTCTGACCTTCGATCTGAGTTACAGTTGGGACCGGCAGACTGGAAACACAGCGTCGGCGTTTATCGATACCTGGACCTTCAATTATGCCTTCCAGGATCCATACGCCTATAAGCACTATGCGAGCTATCCATACACCAATGACAAAGTGAAGGGCTATGCTACCTATGTCCTGCCGTTTGGTCAGGGACGCAGGTATCTTTCCAGCAGTCACTTGCTCGATTGTTTTGTCGGGGGGTGGGAAGCTGCCGCCATCGTGTCGTATGGAAATGGGACCCAGGTGGGAGCAATTGGATCCTCTAATTATTACGCTGGGTGGTCAACAGTCTACGCCAATATGACTCCTGGTGCGAGCTTCAAGAATACGTTCAAGAAATGGAATCCGGCATGGAATCCCGTAAACGGGGCTGATTCGGCGAGCCAGTCTTTCAATCCGTCAAACTTTTCCAATCCAACCTATGGCGATCTCGGCAACAGTCCATATCTGTTCAGTAACTGGCGCGGCTGGGCAACGCCATCAGAGAATGCGAGCTTCTTGAAGAAGACTCATTTTGGCAGTGATCGGCGCTACGTCTTCACTTTGCGCGGCGAGCTCTATGACATCTTCAACCGGCATTACTGGAACAATCCAAACACCACTATCTCGTCCGCATACTTCGGACATGTGACGGGTGTTTCGGGAAACCGTACCGGTCAGCTGGGCGCCCGCTTCGAGTGGTAGCAACGCCTCCTGTCAAACAAGTACGTGCAGGAGAATCCCTGCACGTACCTTTTCCCGGCAAAAGATGCAATTTGGAGAAAAAGGCTATGAAACGGTGTATTCGAGGTGAAATCAGGAATCTCTTCCTGAATCGTCTTGCGATGAAAGGGTATGTTCTTTGTTTTGCGGCTTCGATGGTTCTAGCCGCGATCACAGGCTGCAGCGGCGGAGGCAGTACGCAGGCAGGCTCTAAGCAGGTAGCTACTCCAAGCTTTAGTCCCGCTCCTGGCTCCTTTACGTCGGCTCAGCAAGTGACGATTAGCGTTGCCACCAAAGGAGCCAAGATATATTACACGACGGACGGCAGCACTCCCGGGTATAGTTCGGCGGTCTATTCCGCTCCCATCCCGCTTTCAACAATCACGACGATCCGCGCCTTCGCTATGGCTGACGGCTATTTGAACAGTTCGGTGGCCTCCGGAACCTATACGATAAATATTCCCGTTGCCGCGGTGCCAACGTTTTCTCCCGCTCCTGGATCCTATACGTCAACTCAGCAAGTGACGATCGCCGACGCCACCGCTGGGGCTACGATTTATTACACGACAGACGGCAGCACTCCCGGCTTAGGTTCGGCGCTCTATTCCGCTCCCATCCCGCTTTCAACAACCACGACGATCAATGCCATTGCTGCCGCTCCGGGCTATACGAACAGCGCGGAAGCAACAGGCGCGTACACAATTAGCGCGGAAATCCCTGTAAATGCGTCACTCCCATCGTTTACATCCAGTTTTGGCGGGCCGTACGTCGGCTCAACACTGACGGCGGATATTGGTACCTGGACCAACAATCCGTCGCACTTTGCGTGTACGTGGTCTGTCAATTCGTATGTTGCCCAGGTAGATGCGTCGTGCGGCAACGCAACCACGTTTGTGCTCGCCAACTATTATCTTGGCGGCACAGTGTCGCTCTCTGTCACGGCATCCAACCCGGGAGGGACAAGCGGGCCGGCAACCTATACCGGAATGGGCGCCGTTTCCTTCCTGCCGACGGGAGCTGCTCCGGTTAGCACGTTTCTTGATTCAATCGGCGTACAAACACACGTTGGATATACCGATGCAGGCAGCCCCTATCATTTGCCTGCACAGGTCGCACAAGCGCTTCAGAGCGTCGGTATCAAGCATGTCCGGGATAGTTTCCCGACCGCCGGCAATCCAAGCATGATTCAGACGATCGCCAGCGGTGCGGGGGCAAAATTCGATATCCTCATGGACGGATCGGGATCGGATTACTCGACTATTCTGGATAACATCCAGAATAATATCGGCATAGTCGAATCCGTTGAGGGTGCGAATGAGGTGGACAACTTCTATGCGGAGTGGACACCGGACAGCGGCAGCACTTACAAAAACGCTGTCGCAATGCAGCAGCAGATGTGGCAGGATCTGAAGTGCACAGGCTGTGCTACAGCGTCTCTTCCGATCTATAGCCTGAGCGTGGGAAGCATTTCCAACGTGCCAAACGTCGGCAATATTTCATCATATGTTGACATGGCCAGCGGCCACATTTATCCCCAGTATGATGGGTACCCTTGGGACAACGATGCTAATTCCGGCGGGGGGATCGCGATCTATCCGCTCGTGCAGAGCCTTACGATCCAGGCGAATAGCGAATACTACCCCGGTCAGCCCGCGGTTACGAACAACCTCGCCCCCGGCAAGCCCAACGTGCTTACTGAGGCAGGGTTCTGGACCCAGCCCGCGTCGAACGGGCTCACGACCGATATTCAGGCAAAAGAGACTCTCACGCTTTTGCTCGACACATATGCCTTGGGGATTTATCGGACATATCTCTATGAACTGTTCGATGAATACAATGATGCCGGTGGCACAACCGAGCAGGACCATTTCGGCCTGTTCAACTACGATTACACGCCAAAACAATCTGCTACCACGCTGGCCAATCTGCAGGCGATCCTGGCGGACTCGGGAACCCTGGCCAGTCCAGGAAACTTTGAATATACATTGGCGGGTATGCCGTCGACAAAACTATACGGGATACCCACGGCTCATAGCCTCCTGTTTGAGAGGAGCGATGGCGTGCTCTTCCTTGCTCTGTGGAACGATACGCCGATCTGGAACGTTTGGAGCACCCCGCCCTCGCCGATCACAGTGACGCCGAGCAGCGTGATTCTCACTCCCGCCGCCGCTCCCAGTCAAATGGTTGAGTACGAGCCAACCGAGAGCAGCGGGACCACGCCAACGCAGACCGTTTCGGGACCGTCGATTAGTGTTAGCCTGGCGGATCACCCGATCTTCATCATGATTAAGCCATAAAGAGTTATCCGCCTATTTGGCATTCACGCGGCGTGGATGCCCAATAGGCGGGAAGCAATGCGCTGCGCGGATTACTCCGTGCGGGAATTATGTTGACGCGGATGTCGCATACGCGCTGAACGGCCAGCCTATACGCATGTACTCTGGACGATGCGCATGCGTGAGATTCACCTGATGGAAAACTGAATCCTTCGCTAACAATCGACAACTCATACAGTAACAACCTACTTACGGAGCAGAATAATGAACTGGAAGCTGCGCTGCAGAGCTTGGAAGCTGATGCTCCTAATTACAGGCATCATGGTGGTTTCGTCGTGCCGTGCACAGGTCAACATATCTGCCCAGATGCATAGTCTAACTGGCCGCTGGGTAACAATGGGTAAGACGTTGCGTAACGGAGAACAGGACAAGTCCTTCTTTGACCTAAAGCAGGACGGCAACAGGCTATCCGGCTCCATCCGTTGCCTGGGATACTCAATAAACATCAAGGGTACGATGAGCGGCAATCATTTTGAAATATTCGCCGCGGACCAGAACAACACCGGCCCTGACGTGGTCGGAGATCTTATAGGTAAGGAGTTGCACGGAAGGTGGTGGGGAGTCCCGTTTATGGCGCGACTGGGGACAACCGACGACGACTTGCCGGCGTTGAAGTATGTCGATCCTCCATCTCTACACGACGTGCCATTCAATGGTCTGGCACAGACGCCGCCCATGGGATGGAATAGCTGGAATCTCTTTGCCGACAAGGTGGATGACCTGACCGTGCGTGCGATGGCGGACGCGATGGTATCGAGCGGAATGCGCGATGCAGGTTATATCTATGTGAACATCGACGACTCGTGGGAGGGCCTGCGGGACGCGAAGGGGGTACTGCATACAAATTCCAAGTTCCCCGACATGAAGGCGCTGGCGGACTATGTGCATTCCAGGAGACTGAAGATCGGCATCTACACCTCGCCGGGGCCACGCACCTGCGCAGGATACCCAGCTAGCTACGGCCATGAGGAGCAGGATGCAAAGATGCTTGCTTCCTGGGGTATCGACTATCTCAAATACGACTGGTGTAGCGCGGCAGACGTCTATTCCAACGACAAACTCCAGTCCGTCTACCAGAAGATGGGAGACGCGTTGCAGGCAACAGGCCGGCCCATCGTTTACAGTTTGTGCGAGTATGGCCTGGGGAA
>Ga0181535_10007262_pt1 | contig 11193 bp, 12 predicted proteins | sample PEATcosm2014_Bin_44_FD_119774 | JGI IMG/M metagenome (GOLD analysis project Ga0181535, IMG submission 119774) | Peatland microbial communities from MTU Mesocosm Facility, Houghton, MI, USA - PEATcosm2014_Bin17_30_metaG | ecosystem: Environmental > Terrestrial > Soil > Wetlands > Peat | place...
GAAAACATAGATGTTGCTTCCCAGGGAATTCATCGCCTATCTCTCCCGTGAATTGGTGAAGAAACTGACGCCTGCTTCGATTGAAACAAGCAATCCGCAGGCGGTCGCCGAAATCGTCGCCAACATCATCACCGAGGAACTAGCGGTCGAAGACCGCCTCAACGACGAGGTGCGCGAGATCCTCCAGCAGTACGCCGACTACATGCGCCGCGAAGGCGTCAGCTACCAGGAAATGTTCCGCAAGGTCAAAAACACCATGATCGCGGAACGCAAGGTCATCCGCGCTTCCGGCCGCGATACCCACGACCAGATGAAGCTCTCCCGCGACAAAATCAACGATATGTCGCACAAGATCATCGTGGCCCTGCGCAAGACGCGCGAGTTGCGCATGCGCAAAGACCTCAACGAAGTGCGCCTTGAAATCGTCCGCGACATCACCGAGGTTCTCACCGCCGAGGAGAAAGTGGACCGCCTTTCCCGCCAGAAGATCCGCTCGCAGAAGCGCGAGATTCCCGAGGGCAGCGAGGAGTGGGACCTGCTGCACCGCAAATACTACGCCGAAGAACTGAAGAAACTGGGCATCGACCTCGCCAGATGATACCCGCCATAGTGGTCGTCGGCAGCCTGAACATGGACTTCGTCGTGTCGGTCGACCGCCTGCCCGTGCCCGGCGAAACCGTGCTGGGCCGCGACTTCCAGATGATCCCTGGCGGCAAGGGTGCCAATCAGGCCTGCGCGGCGGGCAAACTCGGCGCCGGCGCGGTTGCCGTCCGCTTGATCGGGCGCGTCGGCTACGACGTCTTCGCCGACCACCTCAAAGCTAGTCTGGCCGCCGCCGGAGTGGACGTCAGCGCCGTGCACGCCGCCAAATCGCAGCCCACCGGAGTGGCTCTCATCTGGGTGGACCGGCAGGGGCAGAATTCCATCGTAGTGGCTTCCGGCGCGAATTACGCGCTGGCCGCGGCGGATGTGGAAGCCATGCGCAAGGTCTTTCACGGCGCGGGCCTCGCCCTATTCCAGTTGGAAACGCCGCTCGATACCGTGGCCGCCGCGCTTCGCCTGGCGCGCGAAGAAGGCTTGCGCACCATGCTCGATCCAGCCCCTGCGCAGCCCTTGCCCGCCGAACTGCTCGCGTGTGTGGACATCCTCACGCCCAACGAAAACGAAGCGCGGATGCTGCTGGGCCGCCCCCCTGCGCGCGTTGCGCCCGGCGACGCCCCCGAACTTGCCGCGGCTTTGCGCAAACTTGGGGTCGGCAGCGTGGTGCTCAAACTGGGCGATCGGGGCTCTTACTATTCCGGCGATATCGGAAGCTTCCATACGCCCGCGTTTCCCGTGGAAGTGCGCGATTCCACAGCCGCCGGCGATACCTTCAACGCCGCGCTGGCCGTGGCTCTGGCGGAAGGCCAGCCGACCGAGCGCGCGCTCCGGTTCGCCAACGCTGCCGCCGCGATCTCCGTCACGCGCCTCGGTGCGCAAGCTTCCGCCCCCACGCGCGCCGAGGTGGACCACTTTTTGAGTGGGGCAGGCTCTCAGCCTGCGGCGGCCTCTCAGGCCGCCCCGCCGCGCTAGACGTGCTCCGTAAATAGGTTGTAAATCAGCCCGAAAGGGTCTCTGACGTAGCACCTCGGAAAATCCGGCTCGTCCTTGACGATCTCGCAACCGTTCTCGACCAGGCGGCGCTTGGCTTCTTCGACACTGTCCACAGTAACCTCCAGGACCGGTCCCAGCGCCGCGCCGCGTTCGATGAATAAGTTGATGTGCCTGCCGTGCAAGCTGATCATGTTCGGTGTTTCGTCAGTGATCGAGAACCCGAGCTGTTCGACGTAGAAGGAGGCCGCTTTCGTTGGATCCTCGGCCTGAATCAGAATATCGGTGCCAAAAGTGTTTGCCATGTTCCAAACAAAAGTAACAGCAATGTGGGGCAGGTTGCCAACCTGCAGGCCGATTGTCAATCGGCCTTCGCGAGCGAAGCTCGCGTTCCTGGCCACTCGCGTGCAAGCCCACACCCCAATGGCCAAGGGTTCCGTCTACATCACTATCGAACGCTGCAAGGGCTGCGGCTTCTGCGTCGAGTTTTGCCCCACACGCGTACTATCGCTCTCTTCGGCGTTCAATTCCAAGGGATACCACCCACCCCACGTCGTAGCTGCTGAAAAATGTAGCGGTTGCGACCTCTGCGGCCTGTATTGCCCGGACTTCGCCATCTACGGAGCCCGCCATGCAAGCTGATCCAAAAGGAGTACTTACCGGCGCACACTTCCTGGACGGCGACCACGCCTGCTGCGAAGGCGCCCTCGCGGCGGGTGCGCGATTTGCCGCAGGATACCCGATTACACCCTCCACCGAAGTGGTGGAGAGGTTCGCGGCGCGCATCCCGACCGTAGGCGGCACCTTCATCCAAATGGAGGATGAGTTGGCCGCTTCGATCGCCATTCAAGGCGCTGTCTGGGGCGGAGCCAAAGCATTCACGGTCACCTCCGGCCCCGGCTTCTCCCTCATGATGGAACACATCGGCTATGCCGCCATGACCGAAACGCCTTGCGTCTTCGTGAATGTGCAGCGCGGCGGACCCTCCACCGGCCTGCCCACCCTCCCCGCACAGGCCGACATGATGCAGGCGCGCTGGGGATCGCACGGCGATTATGGCGTCCTGGCCCTATGCCCTAATTCGCCGCAGGAGTGCTTCGACCTCACCATCAAAGCCTTCAACCTCTCCGAGCAATACCGCCAGCCGGTCTTCCTCATGATGGATGAGTGCGTCGGTCACATGACCGAGAAAGTCATAATTCCCGAAGCCAGCGAAATCGACATCTATCCGCGCCGTCATACCAGCCGCTCGCCCGCCGATTACCGCCCCTACGAGCCCATGGCGGATCAGGTCCCCGAGATGGCCCATGCCGGCGAAGGCTACCGGTTCCATGTCACCGGTTTGACCCACGACGAGCGTGGGTACCCGTCCATGACCGTGGAAACACAGGATCGCCTGGTGCGCCGCCTGGTTTCGAAGTCGGCCCCTGTAGCCGAACAAGAGGCGCTCTTCGAGACCGAAGCGCTTGACGATGCCGATGTCGTGGTGGTGTCTTACGGAATCACCTCGCGGGTGGCGGAAAAAGCTATCAAGATGGCCCGCGCGCAAGGTGTGCGAACCGGAAAGTTCCGCCTCATCAGCGCCTGGCCCTTCCCCGCCGGTCCCCTGGCCGCACTCACTCGCCATGCCAAAGCCTTCGTAGTGCCGGAGTTGAACCTGGGCCAGATGGTCCACGAAGTAAGTGGGGCAGGCTCTCAGCCTGCGGCGGCCTCTCAGGCCGCCCGCCGCGTCATCCCCGTAACCCACGCCGGTGGCAGCGTACACCAACCCGAACAAATCCTGGCCGCCATACTGGAGGCATCCCGATGAGCCCCATCAACATCCAAACCCACCCCCCCAATCCAGTCGAGCCCTTCCTCCGCATGGACCGCATGCCCCACATCTGGTGTCCCGGCTGCGGCATCGGCACCACCGTCAACTGCTTCACGCGCGCGCTGCTCGAATCCAAGGCCGATCTCGACAAGGTGGCCATAGTCTCGGGAATCGGCTGCACCGGGCGCGTAGCCGGCTACGCGAAGCTCGATTCGTTCCACACCACACATGGCCGCGCCATTCCCTTCGCCACTGGATTAAAGCTCGCCAACCCATCGCTGCAAGTGGTCGTGTATTCGGGCGATGGCGACCTGTCCGCCATCGGCGGCAATCACCTGATCCACGCCGCGCGGCGCAATATCGACCTCAAGGTGATCTGCGTCAACAACATGATCTACGCCATGACCGGTGGCCAGACCGCGCCGACCACACCGGGAGGCGCCATCACCGCCACCAACCCCTATGGCGCCTTCGAGCCCGCCTTCAACCTGGCGCAGCTTGCCGACTCCGCGGGAGCCTCCTATGTGGCCCGCTGGACCACCTTTCACGTCAAGCAGCTCAGCCGCTCCATGACCGAGGTGCTGCACAAGAAAGGCTTCTGCTTTATCGAAGTGCTGTCGCCCTGCCCCACGCTCTATCAGCGCCGCAACAAGCTGGGTGATGCCCTGGAAACCATGAAATACTATAAGGCAGCCAGCAAGATCCGCCATGGCGCGCCCACCAGCGAAACGGCGCTCTCCATGAAGGGCGAGATTATCGTAGGCAAATTTGTGGACCGCAACCGTCCCGATTACCTGGAACTAATGCGGCGCCAATTCACCGAGCAGTTGGGCGAGCGCTATCGCGAACAGGAGGCGCCGGTATGCGGCTGACGGAAATTCGAATTGCAGGCTTCGGCGGCCAGGGCGTGATCCTGGCGGCCACCGTGATTGGCAAGGCCGCGTCCATTTATCAAGGCGCCTATGCCACCATGACCCAGAACTTCGGGCCAGAGGCGCGCGGCGGCTCTTCGAGCGCGGCCGTGGTGCTCTCCGGCGAACCCATTGCCTATCCCTACGTAACCCAGCCCGATGTGCTGGTGGTGCTCTCGCAGGAGGCTTACGCCCGCTTCGTACCCGAACTGAAACCAGGTGGCACCCTTATCGTGGAGCGCGACTTGGTGCGCGTCAACGGCGTGCCCAGCGGCATGCGCGTGTACAGTGTGCCGGCCACCCGGCTCGCCGAAGACTTGGGTCGCAAGATGGTGTTGAACATCGTGGTGGTCGGCTTCTTCGGCGCCGTCACCGCGCTGCTAGACCCCGATGCACTGCGCCAGGCGGTGGCCTCTTCGGTGCCCGAGAGCTTCCGCGACCTCAATCTCCGCGCCTTCGATAAGGGCTACGAAAACGGCGCCACGCTCCTGCACGCCCGCGCCGAGGGGAACCCCGAACTTGACGCCTGGCTCGACTGTCTCGAACAAGAAGCCTGAGCTAATGCTAATCCACTTGTGGGGCGGGCAATCTTGCCCGCAGCCGGCTTTCAGCCGGCTTTCTTGTTGCTCCGAATGGATAGCTCATGGCAGACTGATGTGCGCACCGATAGTGGAAGTAGGCCGATCCATACAGGGGTTACAGCCTGAGACAGCATCCCAGGCTAATTCCCTTCAGAAGAGTAACTTTGATTTGCGCGACTTCTTCCGGGCTCACCGCGTGCGAGCTGGCAAGCAGCAGGATAGCTGCAAGCTCCGCGCCGGCCCCTACACGCGCCGCCGGCGCTGAGACATTCAATCGAATGCCACTCGAATTGGGAGTTTGCGCGAGACCACCATCCGGAGAGCACGGGACCTGCGCCGTGCGCTCCCGCGGACGAGGTCCCGGCGACGTGATCCAACCTAAATCATTCCTTCTAGCCGAACGTAGCTCGCTTCCATTCCGTGCTCCATGCCGGAAGCAAGCATGGCAGCCCGGGTTTGGGCATCGGGCAGGGTCATGCGCATGGTCATCAACGTGCCGGCGCCATCCGGGTCGAAGCGCGTTTCAACTTGGTTGTCCGGCGTTGGGTCGGGCAGGTGCATCCGCTCCACATGTACGATCCTGCCGTACGGCTCCAGTTCCAGATACTCACCGGTCAGATGAAATCCGCCACCTTTGCCGCTCGTCCATTCGTAACGGATCTTCCCGCCCGGTCGCGCATCGCTGATGCATACGGGCATCGTCCATCCCTCCGGACCGAGCAACCATTTTTGGATTAATTCCGGCTCCGTGTGCGCCCGGTACAGAGCCTCTGGCGGCGCCGCGAAGCGCCTCGTCACTACAATATGTGTATCGCCTTCGGTCTTAAGCGTCATCTTGCTCATCGCGTTTCCCCTCCTTTATCTGGTTCCATAGAGGCCAGAACGTCGTCTAGCCGGTCGTAGTTTCTCTCCAGGGCTTTTCGAAAAATCGCAAGCCACTGGTCCATCGCATCGAGACCCGCCTTAACCAACCGGCGAGGGCGCTTGGTCCCGTCCACTCGACGGGCAATGAGTCCCGCCTCTTCGAGCACCCGCAGGTGTTGGGAGATAGCCGGTTGCGTCACCTCGAACGGCTCCGCCAGTTCAATGACCGTGGCTTCACCTTGGGCCAGCCGTGCGAGAATTGCCCGGCGTGTCGGGTCGGCAAGGGCAGAGAAGGCTGCATCGAGATGCGACATTTAGCTATATCAGTACTATCTTATATAATAATCTGCTTATAGTCAAGCAGAGCAGAGCCTGCCGGTTCGGAGTCGCCAGAAGGTTCCGTGCGGCGAATACGTGTTTGTCCGGATGGAGAGCGGCGCTACGTGCGGGTTGCCTGCGTGGATGCTCAGCGCCGCTTGTGCCACGTTCGTGCTGGGTCCCCCGCTGCAAACGGGAACTTCGGCTGAGCTTTCACTGCGGCCCTCTTTGGGCGGTAGCTTCAGCGAAGCCTTACCGACCTTCGGCAACAGGTATGAGCATTCGTTTGAGCAGCGCCTGTATGGGGTTTTGTACGATTAACCCGTGAATCGTGCGAATCGCCAATCTCCGGCGAGATCTACTCGGAGCGGAACGGCGAGGCCGGCAGGTCGTCCGAGTTGTAGAGGTTGCACTCCGGGTTGCTGGCCCAGCCGTAGCGCACATACGCTGGAGCGGATACGGACGCGCTCCGGACCACCACCGTCGAGCCGTCGATGCGAGCCTGGGCCGGCGAGAACTTCCGGTCCGGTCCGGCGATTTCGAAACCCTTCAATTCCGTCCCCTTGGATTTAAGCCCGCCTGCGGCATGCTCGAACCAGACACGCAAGCTGTTGCCTTCCGGGGTCGCCTGCCGGTACAGCGGGCCGGAGTACTCGATCTTCTCGCCGTACGCGATGGCCCTGGCGGCGAGCGCCAGTCGCAGGGCGACATCCTGTTTATTGGTGGGGTGGATGTTCTTGGGCATGCCGATGTCGATGGTCACCGCCATGCCGGTGTTGGCCAAGCCCAGGGTCTGGCGCTGCGCGTCTCGGACTTCCGGCCACATGCTCTGCGGCGAGGTCTCGAAGTTGGCGAGCTGCACAAAGAGGAAGGGGAAGTCACCCTGCCCCCACGCTCGCCGCCAGTCGCGGATCATGGTCTGGAACAGACGCGCATACAGCGGGGCGCGCTCCGGCGCGGTGTTGCTCTCGCCCTGATACCAGATCGCGCCGCGTATGGGAAAGCGCGTGAGCGGCGCGATCATGGCGTTAAACAAACCCGCCGGCATCCACGAATTGTCTTCATTGGGCTGCCACGGACGGTCCGGGGGCGTGCGGCCCTCGGACTTCGCCTGGGCGGCGGCGCGCTCCCATTCGCGCTGCTGTTTCCGGCCCTGCAGCAGCGTGGTGGCCCGGACATCGTTCATGCTGCTCCACTCGTTGAAGACCGGCATCAAGGCGGCGTCCGCGGACAAGGCGCGCAGGCTGGTCCAGGCCTCGGCGGGCGTGCCGCCCCAGTCCGATTCGATCAGCCCCAACGGCACATCGAGTTTCTGTTGGAGATGCCGGCCAAAGCAATAAGCAATGGCCGAAAAGTTCGCGGCCGTCTCGGGACTGCAGGATGCCCAGGTGTGCGCGGCGATGTCCTCCAGCGGATAGTCCGAAACCTTGTGGAGCGCCTGGAACAAGCGCATGCGCGGGTAGTTCGCGGCGGCGATCTCCGCCTGCGCGTTGGCGGTGCTCTGGACGCGCATTTCCATGTTGGACTGTCCCGAGGCCACCCATACGTCTCCAACCAGCACGTCCTGGAGCACGATGGTGTTGCGGCCCTTGATGGTGAGTTCGAACGGGCCTCCCGGTTCGACGGGACGCAGCGATACGGACCAGCGGCCGAGCTCATCCGCCGTGGCGGTGCGGGTCTCGCCGCGGAACTCCACCGCGACGGATTCACCCGGATCGGCGGCGCCCCAAATGTGTACGGGCAGCCCGCGCTGCAGCACCATGTGCTCGCCGAGCACCTCCGGCAGCGTCACATTTGCGCGGACGGCAAGGACGCCGAGAAGCAGGAGCGTTAGGATGCGCCATTGGCGCTCGAATCCAAACATAAGTAGATAGTAATTCATGGCGGGAGTTCTGCCGCGTCCGGCCGACTCGTCGAATTGGGAATCGGCGTCCGTGATCTCATCGGCGCGGCGAGTTCATGCACATTCCTCGCGCAACCGCGAAGCCGGGAAGTGCGTCCATCGGAGGGAGAATAGAGGTGTGATCGTGCTGCGTCCTGTCACCTTGCTCTGCGCGGCAATCGCTTTAGGGCCGCTGGCGAGCCCTGCCTTGCCGCAACTTGCGACCCCCTCCGCCGCCTCCATGCCGGCTCCCGCTATCGATCGGGATGGACGAATCATGGTATTCGGCGCGGCGGTGGACCCGGACGGCACTCCTCAAATTGTGCCGGACTTATGGATGTGGAACGCCGCCAATAACGCCGTCCAGCGTCTGACGAACTACGCGAGCGCCAGCGGCAACTCCGCGGTCACTTCTTTTGCGCTCTCCGCGGATGGCTCCCAGGTGGCATATGTGGCATCCCTATCCGGCGGACTGGTGGGGCAGATCCACGTCATCGATACCGCCTCGGGCGCCGACCATTTAATCGCCACCGACAAGCAGGGGTGTGTCCAGCCCGAGGTGACCTGTCCGGATTGTTTCTTCCCCTGCGTGCAGAACCCGCACTTCACGGCGGATGGCCGCGTGCTGTACACCGCCTCGACGTTTTATCTCGCCAGCGCCAACGGACAGATCACTCCGCTTCCGATTTACTCCGGATACCTGGCCTCCGGACCTCGGCGGGTCATCAGCGACAACGGCCTCCTGGTCTTTGTCAGCTCGGCGCCGTCGGGCCCCATCAACACATCCGCGCCGTCGAATGTCTACCTGATAAACCTGGATGGCTCCGGCCTGCGCAACGTGACGCAATTCACGGATGCGAACACCTATGTGCAGGACGCCGTGATCAGCGCCGACGGCGGGACGATTGCATTCGCCGGCAATGCCGGCTCGCCGGATGCATCGGCGCCGCTCCAGGTTTTCGCCATCAACGCGGACGGGACCGGCTTGCGCCAACTTACTTCCGGACCGAATGGCGCCGCCAATCCCAGCCTGTCCGGCGATGGCTCACTGGTCGCCTTCGTCGAATCCGGGCAGATCGAAGTAATGCCGGCGGACGGCAGCGGCCCGGCATCCAGCCTGACCAGCTTCCAATACTCCACCGCTCAGGATGCCTTCCTGTGCGACGACGCCTCGCAAGTGGCCTTCACCATCGGCCCGAACGGCGCGCGCGGCGCAATCTTCGAAGCGTCCGTAACCGGCGCCGCGAGCCATCCCGTTTATGCTCCGGTTTCGATCAATTCCGGCGGCGTGGAGGGAATCGCCTACTGGGAGCCGCCTTCGCCCGGCTCCTTCATCAGCCTGTACGGATTGAATTTCAGCGGCGATGAGCTGGTGGTGGCAAACACTTTCCCGCTCCCGCCCACGCTGAATAACGTGTCGCTGCTGGTGAATGGAGAGAATGTGCCCGTGGAGGCGGTGACCCCGTGGCAGATCAACGCCCAGCTTCCGCAGAACACGCCGCCCGGAAATGTGACGTTCCAGGTGGTGGCGAACGGCGTTTCATCCAACACGGTGACCGAACAGATCCTGTCGAGCGCACCGGCGGTATTCGCCTTTTCCGAGCAAGACGCCCAGACGGGCACGAGCTATTGGCAGGCCGCCGCCTTCCATGCCGGGACCGGCACGCCCGCCGACGCGGCGCACCCTGCGGTGGCCGGCGAGATCCTGGAAACCTATGGCAGCGGCCTGGGACAAACCAATCCAGCGGTGCCCGCCGGAGAGCCGTCGCCGATTCCGCCGGCTTGGGCAATCGTCACTCCGCAAGTGACTATCGGATCGCAGCCGGCGCGGGTCACCTTCGCTGGATTGGCGCCCGGCCTGGCCAGCGTCTACCAGATCAACGTGGTTGTGCCGGAAGGCTTGACACCCGGCCCGCAGTCGCTGAATTGGACGTGGGACAACCGGGGCGCTTCCATTTTCGTGAAGTGAGTGGAGGGCGGGCTTGAGCCCGCGCGGGACTTGCAGTCCCGCCCTAGTGGTGTTGTCATTTTATTTATGCCCGATCTTTTCTCCCCCCTCACCATTCGCGGTGTCACTTTCCGCAACCGCATCGCCGTCTCGCCGATGTGCGAGTATTCGAGCCATGACGGCTTCGCTAATGACTGGCACCTGGTGCATCTCGGCAGCCGCGCCGTTGGCGGCGCGGGACTGCTGATCACGGAAGCCGCGGCCGTCGAGCCGCGCGGCCGCATCTCGCCCGCCGATCTCGGCATCTGGAAGGACGCGCACATCGAAATGCTGGCGCGCATCACGCGATTCGTCCGGGAGCAGGGCGGAGTGCCGGGTATCCAGCTCGCGCACGCCGGGCGCAAAGGCAGCACGCGAGTTCCGTGGGAAGGCGACGCCGTCGTTCCCGAATCCGAGGGCGGCTGGCAGGCCGTCGCGCCCAGTCCCATCCCGTTCCGCCCGCAAGAACCGGCGCCGGCGGAGCTGACCAACGCCGAGATCCGCGGCATCGTCGAGGCCTTCGCGGCGGCTACGCGGCGGGCCGTCTCCGCCGGATTCCAGGTCGTCGAAATCCATGCCGCGCACGGATACCTGATCGACGAGTTTCTCTCGCCGCTCACCAACCACCGCGCCGACGAGTATGGCGGCGCGTTCGACGGCCGCATCCGGTTGGCGCTGGAAGTGGCCGCCGCGGTGCGCGCCGCGTGGCCGGATTCCCTGCCGCTGTTCATGCGCATCTCGGCCATCGACTGGGTGGAGGACGGCTGGCAGCTCGAGGATTCCGTGGAGTTGGCCCGCCGTCTCCGGCCGCTGGGCGTCGACCTGATGGATTGCTCTTCCGGCGGGGTCGTGCCGCATGCCAAGATGCAAATTGGGCCGGCCTACCAGACGCCATTCGCGGAGCGCATCCGGCGCGAGTCGGGCATCCTGACCGGCGCAGTGGGGATGATCACCGAACCGCATCAGGCCGACGCAATCATTCGCGCCGGGCAGGCGGACATGGTGCTGCTGGCGCGCGAGTTTCTGCGCAATCCATATTGGCCGCTGCACGCCGCCAAGGCCCTCGGCGCATCCGCCGGTGTCCCCAAGCAATACCGGCGGGCGTTCGTCTGAGACCTGTGCCCGGACGCGAAAGCCTTGTGGGGCAGGTTGGCAACCTGCAGGCCGATTGTCAATCGGCCTTCCGTTTGCGGTTATGCCGCCCTGTGGGGCAGGCCCTCGGCCTGCGCGGGTCCCATGGACCCGCC
>Ga0181535_10007264_pt1 | contig 11192 bp, 10 predicted proteins | sample PEATcosm2014_Bin_44_FD_119774 | JGI IMG/M metagenome (GOLD analysis project Ga0181535, IMG submission 119774) | Peatland microbial communities from MTU Mesocosm Facility, Houghton, MI, USA - PEATcosm2014_Bin17_30_metaG | ecosystem: Environmental > Terrestrial > Soil > Wetlands > Peat | place...
GGAATGGCCAGCATCGGCAAGGCCGTCAAGGTCGTCGGCCAGATTTTCAGCAAGGAAGACCTTTATGTCGACGGAGACCTGGAAGGCACGGTGGAACTGCTGGAGCACAAGCTTACCGTCGGCCCCAACGGCAATATCCATGCCGCCGTCAAGGCGCGTGAGGTAGTTGCGCTGGGCACCATTCAGGGCAACGTGGAAGCGGCCGACAAGATCGAAATCCGCAAGGACGCTCGCCTGGTTGGCGATATTCGGACCGCGCGCATCATCATCGAGGATGGCGCGTACTTCAAGGGGAGCATCGATATCATCAAGCCGGAACCCGCCCGGACTGCCCCCAAGCCGCAACCGGCCGCACCGGCTGCCGCTCCTCCGGTGCCGGCTGTCGCCGCTGCCGAAGTGAAACGCTGAGGCCTAGAAGTAGCCCATGCCGCTGCCAGGACCACTCAAGGATTTATTGCGTGGCCAGCGCGGCAATCTAGCGGCCGGCGCCTCGCCGCTGGGGCGATTTCATCACGCCGGTCCCGCTGATGCCGAGGTGGTCACCACCCGGCATAGCCGCGCGCTGGAGGAATTCTTCCTCGATATTCGCGGCCAGTCCGGCCTCACCATTCTCGACCTGGGTGGCGCGTCGCAAGAAAACGTCAACTTCATCACCAGTCTGGGTCACCGGCTTTATTCCGAAGACTTTCTCCAGATTCTGCGGGAAACGTTCGGCCCGGGAGGGACCGCGGACCATTCCAATCCCGGCCGGATCGATTTCTTTCTACGCCAGGCGCTGGACTACCCGGACGACCATTTCGACGGCGTCCTGTTGTGGGACGGACTCGAATACCTGGCCCCGGCGTTGCTGCATGCCGTCGTATCGCGGGTGAGGAAGATCGCGCGGCAGAAAAGCCAGATGCTGGCTTTCTTCGAATCGGACGACAAACTCGAAACGGTTCCTTGCTACGCGTTCCGCATCCTCGAATTGAGCTCCCTGCAACTGATCCAGCGCGGCACCCGCCCGGCGGTGCAGCTGTTCAACAACCGCGGGCTGGAGAAGCTGTTCGCAGATTTCCAGTCGGTCAAGTTTTTCCTCACCCGCGAGCGGCTGCGTGAAGTGCTCGTACGGGTCTGAAGAACAGACAATCGTCCTTCGTCGTCTGTCAGGCCGCGCGCTCGTTGTTGAGGCGCGACGTCGAACGGCCGGCCGGGGCTCGCGAAATCGCAAGACACGGCGGCAAGGACCGCCGGCGCTACCGGCCCTCGAACGGCTCCGTTTTCACGGACCGCAAGCACTTAGAGACAGGCGGCACAAACCGATCGTCTGCCCTGCCAGGACCGGCGCAGGTTACCTGCCGCGCTACGGAACGGCATAGAAGCGGAAGTCGTGCTTCGGATCATGGAAGTGCATCCGGGTCGGAGGCGGGTGACTCGACAGCCAGAGGCGTCCTTCGGGGGCGGCGGACAGAAACTCGTAGGCGGTCACTTCCAGCCAGAGTGGCTGGCCGCGTTGCCGCGCGCCGGCCAGGCTCTCGTCGAGCCGCGCGAGATCCAGCTTGTCGAGGCCGATCCACGAGGCTTGCTGGTTGAAGTAGCTGATGGTCCAAAGGTCCGGATGGAAAGTGTGGAATGCAATCGGCGCTCCGGGCGGCCAGCGCTCCTGCTGCGCCAGGGCAAAACTCAGCGTTGCGTTATTTTCGACGCGCGATTGCGGGTAGATGGCGAAGACCAGGTTCCACGCAAACAGCGCTGCGCAAATCATCCACGGCAAGAGACGATTCGCTCTGGCGCGCTCCACGGCGCAGGCGGCGGCGAGCAGCAGGGGCGGCAGATAGAACAGCCGGTAAAACGTGTTCTGCGGCATCCAGACCAACAGGAACACGGCATACACCGCGACCCACAGCAATAGGTCGGCCGGCGGAACGCGAAACCGCAATGGACGGCTGCGTCTCCATCCCACCGCCAGCCCCATAAGACAGGCAGCCAAGGCGGCCGCTCCGACGATTGTGAGTGGCTCCGCTCTCATCTGGCCCAGCCGGCCGCCGAGAAAAAGGCGCAGCGTGCCAGCGACGGTCAGGCCCAGGTCCTGGAGCGGACGCCAGGAGAATGAGGCATCGGGCGAATACGCCGTCACCCAGCGAGCCAGGCCGGCAAGTCGAAACTGCCCGAACACGGTCCGGTAAGCCAGAGCATAGGCGAGGGCCACTGGCCCCAGTGAGCATGCCGCGTACAGGAAGGCCGCCCTCAACGCTTTTGGGGCACGTTCTGTTTTATCGAAGGCCACCGCTCCCTCACGGTCGCGGCTCCGATAGACCTGGAATACGGCGACCGGCAGGTATAGAATCGCCAACTCGTGAAATAACATGGCGGCGGCGTGGGTCAAAGCTGCCAGGACAATGCGGCGGCGACTTTCGAGCAAATCGTTCGCGCACAAGAGAAGAAAGATGGAGGGGATGTAGGCGTCGGCGTCGGTCGAGTACTTCCACCAGGTGGCGGCGAAGGCGAATGCCAGTGCGCCCGCCATGGCAGCATCCGTCCCAATGTTGCGGCGCCGCAGCGCCCGGTAGAGGAGCGCCACGCTTGCTGCGGCCAGCAGGCTATTGACGAACTGCATCAGGAACAGCGCGCGCGTTTGAACCCCAATCAGCAGGGCAGCGCGGTACAGCCAAACGTGGGCGGCGGCATAGAGCAGATGATTCGGGTGGAGTGTGTCGCGAAGCGGAAGCTGCTTTTCCACGTTGATGGCAAACGCGACCCCGTCCCAGTAGAAATTCCGGGTGGGCAGCAGCAGGTAGACGGCAAGCGGCAGCGCCAGCCACAGCCGGCTCCATCGCATCGCATCATGCTTGACCACCGGTGCCGAGTGTTGCACTTCCAAATCCGAAACGACCGGCTCAGAAAAGCCGGGACGACTCCCGGCTCAGCAGGCTGGACAGCCTGCGCCACGGGCTGAGAACCGCGCTCCTACAGGCCCTCCAGCAGGTGCCCCATCTTTTCTTTCTTGGTGCGGAGATAGGCTTCGCGGCTGTCGATCACGTGGGCCAGGCAGGGCACGCGCTCCACCACGCGCACGCCGGCGCTCTCGACGGCGTCGACTTTCTCCGGGTTGTTGGAGAGCAGGCGGATCTCCCGCAATCCGAAGTAACGCAGAATCGCCCCCGGCAGAGCATAGCTGCGCAGGTCGGAATCGAAACCGAGCTGCTCGTTCGCCTCCACCGTATCCGCGCCCTGGTCCTGCAGTTCGTACGCGCGCAGCTTGTTGAGCAGGCCGATCCCTCTGCCTTCCTGGCGCTCATAGATCAGCAGACCGCAGCCCTCGCGCGCGATGCTTTCCAGCGCGATCTCAAGCTGCGCGCGGCAATCGCAGCGCAGGCTGTGAAAAACATCACCCGTCAGGCACTGGGAATGGATGCGCACCAGGGGAACCTGGCCGGCCAGATCGCCCATCTTCAAGGCGACGGCCTCTTCGGCCCGGTTATCCGATCCGCCGGCGATACCGCCCCGAAAGCCGTAGATGCGGAATGCGCCAAACTCGGTTGGAAAGTCCGCTTCGGCCACTTTTTCAAGGGGCAACGCGGAATTACTGTTCATGATTCGTTTGGGGAACCCTTACTCCTTCCATTATAATGGCTTCGAGCGCTGAATGCTGCAAGGCTACCTGGTTACGTTGTTGGTGAAGCTGGCCACTATGGCTGCCATCGCCAGCGTTCTGGCACGCTCCAACCGCTTTAAGGCTATGCTGATGCGGGAGAACCGCACGCTCGGCCAGCGGCTGGAGCTGGCGATCTGGCTGAGCGTCGTTTTTGGCGCCAGCGTGGCCACGCGAGTCGCCGGCCACGACAGTTACAACGGCGCGGACCTGGGCCTGGAAGGCAGCTTGATGGCGGGCATTTTGGGCGGGTACGTCACCGGGCTGGTTTCCGGAGTGCTCATTTCGCTGCCGGCGCTTTTCCCGGCTCACGAACTGCTCACCTTGCCTTTGCTGGCAGGCGTGGGCGTGCTGGGCGGCCTGGTGCGCGACCTGGCGCCGGATCCGGAAGAGATCTGGCGCTTCTCCCCCTTCTTCGATCTCAACGTCTGGCGGTTCTTCAAAGCGAACCGCAACTATCAGCGCGCCGCGTTTCACCTGCTCCTATTCGCCTCTATTCCAGTAGCGGAGTTTCTGCGCCAGATCCTGGCCAAGTCCAACCTGGGCCGGGGCGCGACGAACAGCGTTTTCCGCCTGTATCCGAGCGATCCCAGCGTGGACCATCCTCTTACCTGGGTGGCGCTCTACCTCTCGACGGTTTTCGCCGTCACCATACCGCTGAAGATCTGGAACAACACGCGCAACGAAAGGAAGCTGGAGGAGCAGCAGCGGCTGCTCGTGGAAGCACGCCTGGCCGCGCTCACCAGCCAGATCAATCCCCACTTCCTGTTCAACACCCTGAACTCGGTCTCCTCGCTGATTCGGACCGATCCCAACCAGGCTCGGGTAATGGTGGTGAAGCTCTCCAAGGTACTGCGGCGCCTGCTGCGCAAACACGAGAACTTCAGCAGCCTGCGCGAAGAGCTGAGCTTTATCGAAGACTACCTGGCGATCGAGGTGGTGCGCTTCGGGGACAAGCTGCGCTTTGAGAAGGATGTGGCCGAAGACACGCTCGATATGCTGGTGCCGAGCATGCTGCTGCAGCCGCTGGTGGAGAATTCGATCAAGCACGGGCTGAGCGGCAAGATTGAGGGCGGCACCATCCGCATCCGCACCAGCCGCGGCGGTTTGCGGCTGCACCTGCTGGTGGAGGACGACGGCGTTGGCATCGCGGAAGAACAGCTGGCTACGGTGCTTGACCACGGCATCGGCGTCAGCAACGTGCACGAACGCCTGAAAGTTCTGTTTGGCAACGACTACCGCATGTGGATCGAGAGCCGGCCGGGACAAGGGACCCGCGTGCAGATTGAAGTTCCGGAGCTCGAAACCAACCTGGCGGCAGTTTCATGAATCATTTGAGGAGAACCTTTTGCCCAGACTCGAGGAACTGGTAGGCGAGTGGCCCGCAGGCGGGCTGCCGATGACGCTTGCCCAGCGGACGCGCCGCGTCTATGATCATCTCGCGGCCGTCTATCCGCTTTCCACCATGCTGTTCCATTCGCGCGCCCATCGCCGCGCTCTGGCCCGATCCGGAGTGCGCGACGGCATGAGCGTGCTGGAGGCAGCCACCGGCAGTGGCGAAATGTTCCGCCGCCTAGTGAAGGTGAATCCGTCCGGAGCCACGGTTGGTTTCGACTTGTCGCCGAACATGGCGGCCCGCACCGGTCGCCACGCGCGGCGCCGGTTTCCGGACGCGCGGACCCTGTGCCAGGCAGTGGACGCCCGCCAGATGCCGTTCCGCAATGAGACTTTCGATGCCGTGTTCTGCTGCTACCTGCTCGAGCTGCTTTCGGGCGACGACATCGTCCGCACCATTGCCGAGTTTCATCGTGTTCTGCGGCCCGGCTGCAAGCTGACGCTGGTGCTGATCGGGCAGAATACCGCCGTCTTCAACTCGGTCTACAAGGTGTTGGGCCGGGTCGCCCCGGCTTTCTGGGGAAGGCAGGTGGAGCGCAGGGTTCCGGAACTCATCGAGTCCGCGCATTTTCGCCTGCTCGAAGATCACTTTGTCCGCCAGATTTTCTATCCGTCCCGCGTGCTGGTGGCGCAGAAATAGCAGGGCATCCGACGTAGGGGCGGTAGGACAGACGATCGGTCTTGGTCTGTCGTTTTGCGTCGTGCTCTGGCATGTGACAGACCACAAAAGTCGATGGTCTGTCCTACCTGAGGCTACATGGAGAGCAGGCCGGACAGCCTGCGCCACGCGTCTAAGCGTCCGCGGCGGGGCGGGCGTCACGCAGGGTGGCTGACCGGCCGGGGTAGCCGCGGGCCGCGGAGTAGGCATCTTCTTCCAGCTCGAACGCGACATCGAGACGCGTGCCAATCGCGAACTCGGCGGCACGTTCGGAGAAGTTCCAGGCCTTGAGCGTCAGGCTGCGCCTGTTCTGCCGGACGGCGAGGCGCAGATGCTTTTCCTTCATCACCACCGGCGGCGCGGCCACTTCGACGCCGCGCGCGGCGAATAGCGGCGGCGGATTTCCGTGGCCGAACGGCGCCAGCGCGAAGACGTCTTCGATAGCCGCTTCGTTGACTTCGTCGAGCGCGATGAGGGCGTCGATCTCGAGCCGCGCCGCGAAGTCCTCGGGACCCAGCCGGGCGGCGGCATAGGCGTTGAAACGCCGGCGAAACTCATCCACGTTGGCCGCTGCCATGGTCACGCCGGCGGCGTGCTTGTGGCCGCCAAACCGCACGAACAGGGCGGGCATCGATTCCAGGGCCTCCAGCAGGTGGAACGCCGGGATGCTGCGGCCGGATCCCTGCGCCAGCCCATCCTCTTCATTGCGGCCGAGCACGAACACGGGCCGGTGCAGCCGCTCGACCAGCCGGCTGGCGACGATGCCAAGCACACCGCGGTGCCAGTCCTCGCGGTAGTAGACCAAAGCCGCGGCGGGTTCCTCCACCTGGAGTTGCTCGCAGGCGTCGCGGATGGAGGCCTCCACCTTCCGGCGTTCGGCGTTCTGGTTGTGCAGTTGCTGCGCCAGCTCACGGGCGCGCGCCCGGTCGGAGCTCAGAAACAACTCGATCACGCTTTGCGCGGTGTCCATGCGGCCGGCAGCGTTGATGCGCGGGGCGAGTTGAAAAGCCACCTGGCGCGCGCCGGGCACCGCGCCGCGAGCGAAGCCGGCTACTTCGAGCAGCGCCCGCAGGCCGGGATTGCGCGCATCAGCTAGACCCTCCAGCCCGTGCTTCACCATGATGCGGTTCTCGCCCGTGAGCGGCACCACGTCGGCCACAGTGGCAATGGCGACCATCTTCAGCAGCGACTCCGAGACGCGCGCCAGCTTCTCCGGCGGCCATCCGGACCGGATGAACAGAGCCTGCGCCAGCTTGAAGGCGACGCCGGCGCCGCAGAGGCCTTTGTCCGGGTAGGAGCAATCGCGGCGATTGGGATTGATCACCGCCAGGGCGGGCGGCAGATCGGCCTCGGGCAGATGATGGTCGGTGATAATGACCGCGATGCCCAGCTCGGCGGCCCGCACCACCACCTCCGCGGCGCGAATCCCCGTATCCACGCTGACGATGAGTTTGACGCCGCGGGCGGCCGCTTCCTCCACCACTTCCGAGCGCATGCCATAGCCATCTTTCAGGCGGTGCGGCACGTGATAAAAAGCGGAGCCGCCGGCCAGGCGGATGGCGGTCATCAGGAGCACAACGGCGGTGGTGCCATCCACGTCGTAGTCGCCATAGATGAGGATCGCTTCACCGCCCGCGATGGCGGCGCGCAGGCGCTCGATAGCCGGCTCCATGTCGCGCAGCCCGAACGGGTCATGGAGGTCGGCGAGCGACGGGTGGAGAAAGCGGCGAGCTGGTTCGGCATCGGTGAAGCCGCGCGCCGCCAGCACCTTGGCGGCCAGCGAGCCGATGCCCAGTTCAGCACCTAGGGTTTTGATGCGGGCGGGTTCCGGGTTTGGGAACAGCCAGCGGGCAGGCGTCAAGGAGGCCATCGGAGGCGTCATCATAGACAGGTAGGACAGACCATCGCCTTTCGTGGTCTGTCATGCCTCGCTAGAGAGCCACACTCGCCCTGGCGGCACAAACCGATCGTCTGTCCCACCAGTGACTGAAGCTGTGCCACGCCAGTCAATTCTTGGAGAAGTAGCCGGGAAGCGAATCGGGCTCCTCGTCATCGGGCGTCCGCGCCATGATTTCATCTTCGATGCCGCCAAACTCGTCGTACCAGTCCGGCTGCAGTTCGTAGACGTAGAGGCGCGAGTGGTGGTCGAAGGCCAGCTCCAGCGAGCAGGTCAAGCCGGTGAAGACGCGCAACTCGCGCAGGCGCGATTCGTACTCGCGGCGCTCCTCCCGGTTGAGCTCGCAATCGTCGAGCTGGGCTTCCAGTTCTTCGATATCGGAAGCCTCGAACTCGGCTGCGGCGAAGAGGACGAGCTTGGCGCCGCATTTTTGGGCAACGTCGAGGAACACCCGGTAATCGGGATGCTTTTCGGTATCCCAGAGGACCAGCGGCAGGCCTTCCAGCCCGCCCGGCCGGTTGTGAAAGACAGCGAGACCGGCAGAGTCGAGATAGTCCAGAATTTCGCGCTTGAGAGTATCGAGATTTAAGTCCACTTGGTGGCCGCCTTAGGCCTGAACCAACACCAGAATATCAGAGGGACCAGCCAGATCGCGGGCGGATGGCGTCACGATGGTCTTTGGCCCGATCCAGATTTTGCGATTTTGGCGAATGGCGTCGCGCACGTCGGCTTCACACACGAACGGCACCGGCTTGGGTGCGGGCTGAGTTGGCGCCGGTGGTGGCGCGTCCTCCGGCGCGGGCTCGGTCAGTCATGGGTAGCCGCCACTGGAATCGCCGCCGCGCCGTGCCAGAAAACGGTCGACCACAGCGGCCGCCACGTTCGGAACTACGGCAAAGGCTGGCGCGCCAGCAGGCTGCGCGCACGAGGCGTCACAGGACGGTCCTCCCGGAGCTTTCGGCGGGGCGGATCCGGCGGCGCGCGAGGCCAGATAGCGCTCTACCGCGGCCACCACCGCACCGCGGTCAATGCCGGCCGCGGCCGCCACGGAGGAACCGTTTGGCGCCTGGTTGATATCGAGCGGCATCTCGAACGCCTCTTCCGGTTTGCGCGTCACGTACGCCAGGCGCTTGATGTTGATCAGGTGCAGCGGGCTCACGTTGTCAGACGTGATGTTGCCGGCGATGGCGCCGCAGCCCAGCGTCATGCCGGGAAAAACGTTGGTGGTGATGCCGGTGGAGCCTTGCGGCGCGGGTGTATTCACCAGCACCCGCATGGCCGGCATGCGCGCGCCATACTCGCGGGTCCGAGCGTCATTGCGCGAGTAAATCACCGCGGTATGGCCCAGCCCGCCGAATTTCAGCAGCGCATGGCACGTATCGAGCCCGGCGGCGAAGTCCGGAACCCAGATCAGCGCCAGCACCGGCGACAGCTTTTCCATCGAGAGCGGGTGCTGTTTGCCGACGCCGCCCACCTCGGCACAAATAATCGACGTGTCGGGCGGCACTTCGAAACCCGCCATGCGCGCCAGCTTGGTGGGCGCTTGGCCCACGCACTGCGGGTTAATGCTGAAATTGGGCATCACCAGCAGCCTGCCCAAAGCTTCCTTTTGGGCGTCGGTGGCGATGTAGGCCTTTTGCGCTTTAAGCAGCGCCAGAACGCGGTCGCGCAGCGAGTTCTCGGCAACAATCGCCTGTTCGCTGGAGCACACCGTGCCATAGTCGAAGCTCTTCCCGGCGACGATCTTGGCGATCGCATCTTCCATGTCAGCCGATGTGTCCAACAAGACCGGCACGTTACCAGGCCCCCCGCCGAACGCCGGCTTGCCGCTGGAGTAGGCGGCTTTCACCATGCCCGGACCGCCGGTGGCGAGGATCACGCCCGTCCGCTCATGCCGCATCAGCGCGGTGGTGCCTTCGAGCGTGGCTGTGTCGATGCATTGAATGATGTCTTCCGGCGCGCCCGCCTGGACCGCGGCCTGGTACAGAATGCCCGCCGCTGCGCAGGTGCATTTGTGGGCGCGCGGATGCGGGCTCAGCACAATCGCGTTGCCCGCCTTGAGCGAAATCAGAATCTTGTAGAACGCCGTGGAAGTGGGATTGGTGGTCGGCAGAATCGCCGCCACTACGCCCACCGGAACGCCGAACTCGACGATCTTCTCTTCCGGCAACTCGCGCAGCACGCCCACCGTTTTCATGCCCCGCATGCGGCGCGGCAGCCAGTCGCAGTTCAGCAGATTCTTGATGTACTTGTCTTTGGCGTTGCCGTAGCCGGTTTCTTCCACAGCAAGCTCGGCTAGCGGACGGGCGTTGGCGCGCGCCGCCGCCGCTGCGCCCTCCACCACTGCGTCCACCTGCTGCTGGGTGTAGTCCCGGTATTTGAGAGAGGCCTGGTAGGCCTTATCGACCTTGGAGCGGACCTCCTGAATGGACAGGAGATCTTTATCGGCGAGCATGAGCCGCTATTTTTTCAGGCCGCTGTTGGGCAGGGCCTTTTCCACTTCCTCGTGCGGGTTGGGAATGACGTGAACGCTGACCAGTTCGCCCACGCGCCGCGCCGCGGCAGCGCCGGCATCGGTGGCTGCTTTGACGGCGCCGACATCGCCGCGCACGGTGACCATCACCAGACCGGCGCCGACGAACTCCTTGCCGGTCAGCACCACGTTGGCGGTCTTGACCATTGCATCGGCAGCTTCAATGGCGCCGACCAGCCCTTTCGTTTCGATCATCCCGAGGGCTTCCATACTTCCTCCAAGCGAGCGTGAAATCACTAACCTAACACACTTTCCGGGGCGAAGAGCGTCAGTCCGGATGTGTGCACTCGACGACGACTCTGCACCCTGCGCTTGATGCCACTGCTAGCGGCTCTGTTGCATCAGTTGCCTGAGGTAGGCGTTGATTCGCGTTTGATACCCCTCGCCCGATGCCTTGATCCACGCCACGACATCTGCATCAAGGCGGATGGTCACAGTAGTTTTCTTCGGTCGGTAAAACCTCCCGATCACGGCATCCGAAGGGATCGCCAGGATTTCAGGAATATCCGACAAATCGATTTGACGATCCGGCCGCGCAGCGAGCTTTTGAAGTTCCTTGCGTTTCTCAGCCGATAGCTTCGGCATATAGTTTCCTTTCTCGACGGGTCGCAGGGCGAGCTGAAATGATGCGGACTACCTCCTCCGTACCTTCCTCGCGATATGTATGCACGACGACAAGAATGATGATGTTTTCAATTGAACCGATTGCATGCCATCGCTGTTCGCCGTGCGTGACCCGATCCACGAATGTCACGCAGTAAGGATCATCGAAGACCAATTGTGCCGTCTCAAAATCGATACTGTGCTTCGTCCGGTTGAGCTGGTTCTTCGCCTGATCCCATTCAATCTCCACGTATTTACAGTATCGTACATATAGCACTGTAAAGTCGAAGGGCGCTGCAGTTGCTCTGAACCGCCGGCGAAGGCCGGGAGCCCGCCCCAGAGAACGCCCGCCTGGCGGCGCGGTACAATCCCAGGTGAATGTCATCCACGCGCGGCGTCGGCTGGGCGAAGTTCCGCGTGACCGTGGTCACGGTGGCTGCGCTGGCGATTCTCTCTGTGCTGTTGATCCTGCTCA
>Ga0181535_10007265_pt1 | contig 11192 bp, 7 predicted proteins | sample PEATcosm2014_Bin_44_FD_119774 | JGI IMG/M metagenome (GOLD analysis project Ga0181535, IMG submission 119774) | Peatland microbial communities from MTU Mesocosm Facility, Houghton, MI, USA - PEATcosm2014_Bin17_30_metaG | ecosystem: Environmental > Terrestrial > Soil > Wetlands > Peat | place...
AGATCAAGCTCGCCACCAAGTTGCCCACCTGGCTCGTCAACGCGCCTGAAGAATTCGACAAATTCCTAGATGAGCAATTGAAAAAGCTCCAGACTTCCTATATCGACTTCTACCTACTTCACTCACTCGACCAGGGCCGTTGGCGCAATGTCGTTCTCCGTCACCATCTCCTCACGCGCGCCGCCGCCGCCCTCGCTGATGGCCGCATCCGCCATCTCGGTTTTTCCTTTCACGGCGATTTTGCCGCCTTTGAAGAGATCCTCAACGGCAGCGATCTATGGTCCTTCTGCCAGGTTCAATACAACTACATCGACATCGAAAACCAAGCCGGGACGCGCGGCCTTGAAATGGCCGCCGCCAAAGGCCTCGCCGTCGTCGTCATGGAGCCGCTCATGGGAGGCCGCCTTGCCGATCCGCCTCCCGACATCCGCCAAGCCATGGACAACTTTCCCATGCACAGGTCGCCGGCCAGGTGGGCTCTCGATTGGTTGTGGGATCAGCAGGAAGTCTGCGTCGTTCTCAGCGGCATGAGCACCATGAACCAGGTGGAGGAAAACCTGAGCTTCGCAAACGCCTCATCGATTGGCGCCTTCAACTCTGCCGACCACGCCTTGATCGCCGAGGTCCGCGAAAAATACAACGCGCGCACCGTCATCCCTTGCACCCGCTGTGGCTACTGCATGCCTTGTCCCACCGGCCTCGACATTCCAGTTAACTTCGAGTTCTTCAACTACGCCCACACATTCGACGACCTGCCTAGCGCCCGCTTCCGGTACAACGTCTTTCTGTCTCAATCCCAGCGCTCCGGCGCCTGCATCAATTGCGGCACCTGCGAACCTCTGTGCCCGCAACATATTGCCATCTCCGAGTGGATGCCCAAGGTCTCCGCGCTGCTTGCCTAAGACAATCCGCCTTCGCACGCTTTCACCCTTCAGGGCGCTCGGTGAACACGTTTCCCGCCTTGGAATTCGTGTTCACTCCATGAAACTGATTTCATAATGTGGGAATCACTGCCCACCCTGTGTCCCGCATCACTGCCACTCTCACCCCCCTCAAACGACACTCACCCTAGCGGTTGATCACCTTGGGCCGCGCTATGAGGCATACGGAATGAGTGAACAGAAGCAAGCTGGAGAAATGGTAATTCTTGATGGGAACGAGGCTGCCGCCTCGGTTGCCTATCGTCTCTCCGAAGTCGTCGCCATCTACCCCATCACCCCCTCGTCGCCAATGGCCGAGTGGGCCGATCAGTGGCGTTCTGAAGGAAAGAAAAATATCTGGGGCGCATTGCCCATCGTGGAAGAACTGCAGAGTGAAGGCGGCGCCTCCGGTGCACTTCACGGCGCATTGCAGGCCGGTGCTTTCGGAACCACATTCACCGCCTCGCAGGGCCTCCTGCTCATGATCCCCAACATGTTCAAAATCGCCGGCGAACTTACCCCGGCCACGATGCATGTCACGGCCCGCACCCTGGCCACCCACTCGCTCTCCATCTTTGGCGATCACTCGGATGTCATGGCGTGCCGCTCTACCGGCTGGGCGATGCTTGCCTCCAACTCCGTGCAGGAAGTTCACGACCTCGCCCTTGTTGCCCAGATCGCTACCCTCGAAGCCCGCATTCCTTTCATCCATTTCTTCGATGGTTTCCGCACCTCGCACGAAGTCGGCAAAATCCTTCCCATCTCCGACGACATTATCCGTGCCATGGTCGATGACCAGCACCTCATCAATTTCCGCAAGAACGCACTCAGTTCCGACCGCCCCGTCCTCCGCGGCACCGCGCAGAATCCCGATGTCTTCTTCCAGGCGCGCGAAGCCTGCACTCCTTTCTACAATGCCGTTCCCGGCATCGTGCAATCGGTCATGGATCGCTTCGCTGCCCAGACCGGCCGCGCCTATCGCCTTTTCGATTACTACGGTGCGCCCGACGCCGAGCGCGTCATTATCCTAATGGGTTCCGGCGCGGATGTTGCTGAAGAAGCCGTCGACCTCATGGTCAAGCAGGGCGAAAAGATCGGCCTTCTCAAAGTCCGCCTCTATCGGCCCTTTGACTCGAGCGCCTTCCTCGGAGCACTGCCGAAAACCGTCAAGTCCATCGCCACTCTCGATCGTTGCAAAGAGCCTGGTGGAACCGGCGAGCCGCTCTATCAGGACATCCTTACCGTGCTGGCTGAGAACGCCGGCGATCTGCCCTTTGCCGCCATGCCCAAGGTCATCAGCGGCCGTTACGGACTCTCCTCCAAGGAGTTCACGCCGTCCATGGTCAAGGGCGTCTTCGATGAGCTCTCAAAGCCCTCCCCCAAGAATCACTTCACCATCGGCATCAACGACGATGTAAGCCACTCCAGCCTCGACTACGATCCCAACTTCTCCACCGAGGATCCCAAGACCGTCCGTGCACTCTTCTACGGACTCGGCTCCGACGGCACCGTCGGCGCCAACAAAAACTCCATCAAGATTATCGGCAGTGAAACTCCCAACTACGCGCAGGGCTACTTCGTTTACGACTCCAAGAAGTCCGGCTCCATGACAACCTCGCACCTGCGCTTCGGGCCCAACCCAATCCGGTCCAGCTACCTCATCACGCAGGCCAGCTTTGTCGCCTGCCACAACTTTAGCTTCCTCGAGAAGATGGATGTGCTTGATGCGGCCATGCCCGGCGCGGTATTCCTGCTCAATTCGCCCTACTCGGCCGGCGAAGTCTGGGACAAACTCCCCAAGAGCACCCAGGAAAGCATGTTGCGAAAGAAGATCGAGTTCTATGTCATCGATGGCTACACAGTTGCCCGCGAAGCCGGCATGGGCACCCGCATCAACACCATCATGCAGACCTGCTTCTTCGCCATCAGCGGCGTGCTGCCGCGCGACGAAGCCATCGAGCAAATCAAGAAAGCCATCAAGAAGACCTATGGCAAGCGTGGCGAATCCGTAGTCGCAAAGAACTTCGCCGCCGTCGACGCAGCCCTCGCTCACCTTCACAAAGTCGAGCTGCCCGCAACCGCGTCGTCCAGCTTCGATCTCATTCCCTCCATCTCGCCCAAAGCGCCCGAGTTCGTGCGCAACGTGCTAGGCCAAATCGCCGCGGGCAAGGGCGATCAGCTCCCCGTCAGCGCGTTTCCCGCCGGCGGCACCTTCCCCACAGGCACGGCCCAGTGGGAGAAGCGCAACATCGCACAGTTCATTCCTGTCTGGGACAAGGACCTCTGCATCCAGTGCGGCAAGTGCGTTATGGTTTGCCCCCACGCTGTAATTCGCGCCAAGGTCTACAGTCCTGAACTCGCTGCCAACGCGCCTGCAACCTTCCAGTGGGCCAAGCCCAAGTGGAAGGGCATGGAGCAGGATCACTACACCCTGCAGGTTGCTCCGGAGGATTGCACCGGCTGCGCAGTCTGCGTGGATGTTTGCCCAGTCAAGAACAAGAGCGACGCCGGCAAGAAGGCCATCAACATGGCGCCCCAGGCTCCGCTCCGCGAGTACGAGCGCGAAAACTGGGACTTCTTCCTCTCCCTGCCTGAAGTCGATCGCTCCAAGCTTTCGCACACCCAGGTAAAGGACCTTCAACTCCTGCAGCCGCTGTTCGAGTTCTCCGGCGCATGTGCCGGCTGCGGCGAGACCGCTTACATCAAGCTCCTCACCCAGCTCTTTGGCGATCGGCTCTACATCGCCAACGCCACCGGCTGTTCCTCCATCTACGGTGGCAACCTGCCCACCACTCCGTACACCAAGAACGCTGAGGGCCGCGGTCCAACCTGGTCCAACTCCCTGTTCGAAGACAATGCGGAGTTCGGCTTCGGCATGAGAACCGGACTCGATCAGCAAAAGGAATTTGCAGAGTTGCTGGTACAGCGCCTCGCCAGTGAGATTGGCGTCGAACTGGTTGCCGAGTTGCTCCACGCTCCTCAGAAGACCGAGACCGAAATCAATCAGCAGCGTCAGCGCGTCCTTAAGCTGCGTGAGCGTCTTGCCGGCAACAACTCGTCCGACGCGCGCAACCTGCTCGCGATCGCCGACGGTCTTGTCCGCAAGAGCGTCTGGATCCTTGGCGGCGACGGCTGGGCATTCGACATCGGCTTCGGCGGACTCGACCACGTTCTCGGCTCCGGCAAGAACGTCAACGTCCTGGTCCTCGATACCGAGGTCTACTCCAATACCGGTGGCCAAATGTCCAAGGCCACCCCGCGCGGCGCGGTTGCCAAGTTTGCCGCCGCGGGCAAGCCCAACAGCCGCAAAGACCTCGCCATGGAAGCGGTCAGCTACGGCTCCGTCTACGTCGCCCAGGTCGCCATCGGCGGCAACGACAGCCACGTCGTCAAGGCCTTCCAGGAGGCCGAAGCCCACGAGGGCCCCTCACTCATCATTGCGTACTCCAGTTGCATCGCGCACGGCTACGACCTGATCCACGGCCTCGAGCAGCAAAAGCTCGCTGTTCAGTCCGGCTACTGGCCGCTCATGCGATACAACCCGGCTCTGCGCGACACCGGAAAGAACCCCTTCCAACTCGATTCGAAGGCGCCATCAATCCGCCTCAAGGATTACACCTACCGCGAAGCCCGTTACACCATGCTCGCGCGCAGCAATCCAGAGCTGGCGGCCGAACTTCTCAAGGATGCGCAGGACGATGTCGAACGTCAGTGGCGCGTCTACTCGGCACGGGCCGCAATGCCCGGCCGCGGCGAAACCCCGCACATCGCGCCACCTGAAATCGTCGAGGAAAAGACTGAACAAAAACTGGCCGCCACGGCTGCCGGAGGAGAGAAATGATCGACATTTCAATGCAATATCTCGGCCTGAAGCTGAGCAGCCCGATTGTGGTTGCGTCAACCCCGCTTTCAGAGTCGATCGACAATATTCGCCATATGGAGGATGCCGGCGCTTCCGCCATCGTCCTCACCTCGCTCTTCGAGGAGCAACTGGCGCTTGAGTCCCGCGCTCTCGACGAAGATCTCTCCAGGGGCACCGACTCGTTCGCGGAGTCGCTCGGCTTCCTGCCCGATCTCGGCGACTATCGCATGACTCAGGAAAACTATCTCGAAAACCTCCGCCGCGCCCGCGAAGCCGTTGCCATTCCCATCATGGCCAGCCTCAACGGCGCCACTAAGGGCGGTTGGGTACGCTTCGCCAAAGAGATGGAGCAGGCCGGAGCCCACGCCATCGAGCTGAACACCTATGCCCTGGCTACCGACAGCAGGCAGACCTCGACCGATCTCGAACTGCAGTTGCTCGACCTGGTTTCGAGCGTCTGCCAGGCGGTTAAAGTTCCCGTCGCGGTCAAGCTCTCGCAGTCCTTCACAAGCATTCCTAATCTCGTGTCCAAACTCCAAACTGCTGGAGCCTCAGGCGTCGTTCTCTTTAATCGCTTTTATCAGCCCGACTTCGATATCGAGGCTCTTGAAGTGCGACCCACGCTGCACTTCTCAACACCCTCTGAGTTGTTGCCCCGTCTTCACTGGGCGGCAATTCTGCATGGCCACGTCAATCTCGACATCGCCATCACGGGCGGTGTCCACTCTGCTGAAGATGTCCTCAAGAGCATCATGGCCGGCGGCAACGTCGCCATGATGGTCTCCGCGCTCCACATCCATGGCATCGACCATATTGCCCGCGTTCTCGCCGACATGTGCTATTGGCTCGAGAAGCGCGAGTACTCCTCACTCAATGAGACCCGCGGCTGCCTCAGCCGCCGCTCGGTTCCTGACACCTCTCCCTTCGATCGCGGCAACTACATCAAGACGCTCAGCTCCTATAGCCTGCGCCAAACCGTAGCCGCCTTCTAACCTCGACTGTTCTCCCTGACGCCAACGGCGGCCGCACTTCGGTGCTGCCGCCGTTGGTGTTTCTGCTCGACACGCGAGAGCTCTCCGTTCTTCGCAGATCCCCACCGAGATCGACTATCATCCTTCCATCAGAAAATCCGCAATTATAGCGGTTCCAGGATTGGTATACCTTGAAGGCACTTCACCAAGTCGACGCGACCATCAGGGAGCGGCGATCTCGCATGAATTCTGACAGGGTACGTTAATCCTGGAACCGCTCTAAACCAGGCTCGAAGGAGCATCGGCATGGCCCGCAAAACATTCCTCTTCGTAATCGTCGCAATCGTCTCCACAGCCCTCTCCGCGCAATCTCCCGTCAAGTACCAGGCCACCCTCGCCTCGCTTGACACCCATCCACTCCCGCAGTGGTACGCCGGCGCCAAGCTCGGCATCTTCATCCACTACGGCCTTTATTCCGTCCCCGGCTGGGCCCCGCTCTCGCATCCTGACCACGACTTCGCCAACATCGACTACATCAAAGACGATCCCTATGCCGAGTGGTACCTCAACGTGATGCGCATTCCCGGCTCGCCCACCCAGGCCTACCATCGCGAGCACTACGGCGCAGACTTCGGCTATTACGACTTCGCCCCCATCTTCAACCGCGAATCAAAAAAGTGGAATCCCGACGAGTGGGCCGCGATCTTCCGCGATGCCGGCGCGCGATACGTTGTCCTCACCTCCAAGCATCACGAGGGGTTCACTCTCTGGCCAAGCACCACCCTTAACCCCAGCCCCACGCTGCCCAGGAACGCGCGCCATGCTGAGCGCGACATCGTTGGCGAACTGACCACAGCGGTCCGCAAGCATGGCATGCAGATGGGCCTCTACTACTCCGGCGGCTACGACTGGACCTTCTCCACCGGCCCCATCGAAAAAGCCCCCGACTACGAAACCGTCAAGCCTGAAACCGAAGCCTACGGCCAATACGCCTTCGCGCAGATTCACGAGCTCATCGACCGCTACCACCCCTCCGTCCTGTGGAACGACATCGACTGGCCAAAAACCGGAAACGCCCTTCAGGTTGAAGCCGACTACTACAACGCTGTCCCCGATGGCGTCATCGACGATCGCTTCGGGATCGCCCACGCCGACTTCACCTCGCCCGAATACCAGAAGCTGGACAAGATCAGCCCGAAGAAGTGGGAAGAGTGCCGCGGACTCGGTCGCTCCTTTGGGTACAACCGCGCCGAAGGCGAAGCCGAAACCATTGCTCCCGCCGAACTCATCGCGCTGCTTGTCGATATCGTCAGCAAAAACGGCAACCTGCTCCTCGACGTAGGCCCCGAAGCCGACGGCACCATCCCGCCCGTCCAGATGGAGCGCCTCAAGGCCCTCGGCGCCTGGCTCAAGCAAAACGGCGAAGCCATCTACGACACCACCCCCTGGACCCGCGCAACCGCTAAGAGCGCAGAAGGCGACGAGCTCCGCTTCACGCGGAAAGGCGACGACCTCTATGTGACTGTGCTCGGTAAGCCAAAGGCGCAGACAATTACCATCGACGATCTTCCAGCGAAGCCCGGAGTCCAGATCACGCAGCTAGGCGAGAACAACGAACTCAGCGCGAAAGTGCAGAGTGAGAACGTGAAGATCGTTCTTCGCGCACCATTGCAGGGAGACTACGCATACGCCTTCAAACTAGCCGGCTACGCGCGCGTGATCGAGTAGCGTTACCCACGAGCAAGGAGCGTTATCACCGTCTCTTCCAGCTTTGAACAGGCCTCCGGCAGCGCCGCCTTCACCGCAGGACTGAACTCTTCGCCCAGTTCAATTGACCCCGCGCCAACAGTCAACAGCAGCGACCTGCGGGGCAGGGAATCGTAAAACTTGCGCGCCAGCCCCAGCAGTTCCGGCGCACCCTGGTGGTGCGTGCCCCGACCCTCCGTCTCAGCGGGCTGCACTTCAAGAACGCTCACAGCCCCAGCCGCCGCCTCCAGAGAGCAATCGACAAACAGCACCGTCTCCGCCTCAGCGATCTCTTCAACCAGATCCGGCGTCCACTGTTGCCGGCTCACCACGCGCACGCCGACCTCATCCTTAAACCGTTCTTCCGCCCACTCAGCGAGCCAAGGCCCAATGCCGTCGTCCCCACGCAGCGTGTTGCCGCAGCTGAGAACGAGACATCGGGCCTTGGTCACTTTCATTCTTCAATCGTACTTTAGCGTACGACCTGGTCCATAACCTCGCCGTCGGCCGACATCAGTGTCATCGCCAGCGGCATCTGCCCAAAAGCATGCGTCGAGCAGCTAAGGCACGGGTCAAAGGTGCGAATCACAGCCTCAACGCGGTTCAGTGCGCCCGCGCTGAATTTGCCGTCCTTCACATACCGTCTTGCCGCCTGCAGCACGCCCCGGTTCATCGCGTTGTTGTTGTGGCCCGTCGCCACCACCAGGCTGGCCCACGTCATCTTGCCGTTCTCGTCCACCTTGTAGTGGTGGTTCAGCGTGCCCCTTGGCGCCTCAATCTGGCCTGCGCCCTCCAGCCGATTCACTCCGGCCGTCGCCCGCACATGCTTGTCGAGAATCTGAGGATCGTTCAAAATCTGTTCGATCTTCTCAATGCCGTACATCGCCTCCACAAGCCGCGCATGATGATAGTGGAACGAGCTCTCCACCGGTCCGGCAGAGATTTGCTTGAACTCCGCCAGTTCCTTGTCCGCCCTCGGCGTCCCCATGCTCTTCACAATATTCAGCCGCGCCAGCGGGCCCACGCGATAGCTTCCCTCTGGATAGCCAAGCGGCTTGTAGTACACAAACTTCGTGTAGCTATAGTTCTCAACAGCCTCGCCAATCACCTCGGTAAACCTCGACGCCGTGATCCCTTCTTCGATGATCGCGCCCTTCGGATCGATCAACCGCAGCGTGCCGTCGGTAAACTCGATCGACTCGTCCTCGTTGATCAGCCCCAGATAGTTCGTCGGGAAATTGGCAAAGACCTCGATCTCCGGCTTGAAGTTGTCTGCAATCTGTTTGTAAGCAACCAGAGCCTTCTCCAGGTTCTCGTACGCCTCCGGCAGCATCGCCAGCATCTCGTCGCGGTGCGCCATCGTCAGCGGCTCCGTCACGCCACCCGGAACCACCCATCCTGTATGAATGCGCTTGGTGCCCAGCAATTCGATAATGTGCTGGCCAAACCTGCGCAAGCCAATGCCCGCCAGTCCCAGGTCTGGCCGCGCGGCAGCCACGCCTAAAATATTTCGCTTCACCGGATCCGACTCCATCCCCAGCAGTAAGTCCGGTGAGGAAAGATGGAAGAAGCTCAACGCGTGCGACTGCACCATCTGCGCCAGGTTCAGCATTCGCCGCAACTGCGCCGCGGTGTAGGGAATCCGCACCGACATAATCGCCTCGCAGGCCTTCGCGGAAGCCAGCAGATGCGATACCGGGCAAATGCCGCAAATGCGCGCCGTCAGGCTCGGCATCTCATAGAATGGCCGTCCCTCGCAGAACTTCTCAAATCCGCGCACCTGCGTCACATGGAACTGCGCATTGTCCACCTCGCCTTGATCGTTGAGGTAGATCGTAATCTTTCCGTGCCCTTCCAGGCGCGTTACGGGATCGATGGTGATCGTCTGGCTCATAAGGCAAACTCCAAATCTTTACGCTCCAAAGCGCGTAAGCTCCGATATATCCAGCGGACCGCCGGTTATCAGCGCCGTCAGCGCCGTGTGAAATGTGTCAGCAGAGGGCGGGCAGCCGGGAAGAAAAACGTCCACCTTCACAAACTCGTGAATCGGGCGCACGATCTTCAGCAATTTCGGAACAACCACGCACGGAATCTGCTGCTGCAAGCTCGCATTCTCAATGTAGGCACGATCCAGAATCGGCTGCGGCCCAATCGGATTCCGCATCGACGGTACGTTCCCCGTTATTGCGCAATCGCCCATCGCAATCAGCATCTTCGAGTGGGCGCGCACCTTTTTGATCTTCTTCTCGTCGTCCACCGATGCAACCGCTCCCTCGACCAGCACGATATCCACATCGTCGGGAAACTCCTTGGCGTCCACGATGGGGCTGTACACCACATCAACCAGCTCCGCCAGTTCAAGCAGACGCTCGTCCATGTCCAGAAACGACATGTGACAGCCGGAACATCCGTCCAGCCACACCGTTGCCAGTTTCAGTTTGCTCATTGCGCCTCCCTCATCATTTTCAGATTGGGCAGAAAGTCAGGGTACTTGGGATGATCGGAGCCGATCTTGCTCTTGTCGAACAAGGCTCCCGTCGGGCACACCTGCACGCATTTGCCGCAGCGTGTGCAGGTTGATTTACCCCACTCGTCATTCAGGTCGGTAATCACAATCGAGTTGATGCCGCGCCCCATCACGTCCCAAACATGCGCGCCTTCAATTTCTGCGCATACCCGCACGCAGCGCATGCACAGGATGCAGCGGTTATGGTCCGCAGTAAACCTCTCGTGCGACGCGTCCACCGTCAATGCGGGATTCCGATACGGCAGCCGGATATGCGTCAGCCCCTGATCCTGCCCCATCGCCTGCAGTTCGCAATGACCGTTCGCCACGCACACCGCGCAGATGTGATTGCGCTCTGCGAACAGCATCTCCAGAATCATGCGGCGGTGCTTCTTCAGCCTCTCGGTATTGGTGCTTACCTCCATGCCCTCAAAGACCGTGGCCACACACGCCGGCAGCAGTTTGTTGCTGCCCTTGATCTCCACCAGGCATAGCCTGCACGCGCCTACATCGCTCAGCCCCTCCAGATGGCAAAGCGTGGGAATATCGATGTCGTGCTCCCGCGCCACCTCCAGAATCGTCTGGCCCCGCAGTGCACTCACTTCCTGTCCGTCGATGATGAGTGTTTTAACTTCAACCGGGTCACTCATGCCAACACCTCCGCGGGGACCTGAATGTTACAAACGCCGGCCGTGCAGCGCTTGTGTTCTATATGGTCGATATATTCATTGCGGAAGTACTTCAGCGTGCTCAGCACCGGGTTCGGCGCAGTCTGGCCAAGCCCGCAAAGGCTGGCCTCCTTCACCGTCGAGCACAAATCTTCCAGCAGTTCCAGGTCATCCATCGTGCCCGTTCCTTCGCAAATGCGCGTCAGCAGCGTATGCATCTGCGCCGTGCCTGCCCGGCAGGGAATGCACTTGCCGCACGACTCGGTCATGCAGAACTCGATGAAGAACCGCGCCACATTCACCATGCACGAGGTGTCGTCCATCACGATCATGCCGCCAGAGCCCATAATCGAGCCGGCCGCCATCAACGCGTCATAGCTCACCCCAAGGCCCATCATGTCCGCCGGAATGCAGCCCCCCGAGGGTCCGCCCGTCTGGATCGCCTTCAACGTGTGGCCGCCGGGAACACCGCCTCCGATCACGTCGATGATCTCCGACAGCTTGATGCCTAGCGGCACC
>Ga0181535_10007268_pt1 | contig 11187 bp, 9 predicted proteins | sample PEATcosm2014_Bin_44_FD_119774 | JGI IMG/M metagenome (GOLD analysis project Ga0181535, IMG submission 119774) | Peatland microbial communities from MTU Mesocosm Facility, Houghton, MI, USA - PEATcosm2014_Bin17_30_metaG | ecosystem: Environmental > Terrestrial > Soil > Wetlands > Peat | place...
ACCTGCTGGTGGACACCTGCGCGCCGGAAGCAGGCAAGGGAGGCTGTCGCGCTCTGGACAGCAGCATTCATTTTGGCCAGGTCTATGAGTACCGTGCACAACGCGTGGCCCGGATCACGGTGGAGAACAAAACATTGGAGCTGGCCAGCGAGCTTTCCTCGCCGGTGCGCGTTGAGGCTCGGGACATTTTTCCTCCCGCCGTGCCCACCGGTTTAGCCGCCGTGGCTACCACAGGCGATAACGGTGCGGGGAACGCTATTGATTTAAGCTGGCAGCCAGTTACGGATACGGACCTGGCCGGATACGCCGTTTATCGCCGGGAGGGCGACGGTGTGTGGCAGCGCATCTCGCCTGCCGGGCCGCTGGTTCCTCCGGCCTTTCACGACTCTCAAGTCCAGCCGGGCCACAACTACCGCTACGCCGTTAGCTCCATCTCCCAGGGTGGAAACGAAAGCGCTCGCTCGGCGGAGACCGATGAGTCCGTGCCCAATCCCTGACGGCCTTTGCCGCGCATATAGGAGTTGCCATGAAATATTGCCGCTTTCTCTTTGAGAATGAAACTCACTACGGCGCGGTGAAAGATCGCGAGGGTGAGCCGTGGATCGTGTGCCTGATCGAGGCTCCCGAAGAGGATCTGGCCTTTCGCCTGGAGCACGAGGGAGCGACCTCCAAAACGATTACTTGGGAGGACGCGACATGGAGCTTTAACTTTGAGCCGATGCCACTGAGCACCGCTGATTTGCTGGCTCCGGTGACGCCGTCGAAGATCATTTGCGTGGGTCGCAATTACAGAGACCATGTAAAGGAGATGGGCAGCGAACTGCCCGCCGAGCCACTGTTGTTTTTCAAGCCGGTGTCGGCGCTGAACAGGCCCGGAGGCGTGGTGCGCATGCCTGCCGCTTCGGCTCGCGTGGACTATGAAGGCGAGCTGGCGGTAGTCATTGGCCGCCGCACGCGCAATCTCAAGGAAGAAGATTGGCGATCGGCGGTGCGAGGCTACACGCTGGCCAACGATGTGACTGCCCGCGACCTGCAAAACAAGGACGGCCAATGGACCCGCGCCAAGGGCTTCGATACTTTTTGTCCCGTGGGCCCTATCGTCAGCGACGAACTGGACCCCGAGGCCGGACTGACGCTGGAGACGCGCGTGAATCGTGAACTGCGCCAGCATGGCTCGACCCTGGACTTCATCTTTCCAATTCCCAAACTGCTGGCTTACATCACGGCCACGATGACTTTGGAAGCAGGCGACCTGGTTCTGACCGGAACCCCTGCCGGAGTGGGTCTGCTCAAGGCCGGCGACAAAGTGGAGATCAGCATCCCCGGATTGGGCGTGCTAACCAACACCTTCCAGCCGGACGAGCCATGAGCCTGAGCGACATCGCGTGCTTCCAGCTACTGAGGCGGCGCAGATTCATTCGGCGATAGTTCAGCGGGAGGCTGAAAAGCCTTTCGGTAATAGATCAAGATCGCGATAATCGCGATGTAAAGCAAAATGTCAAAGCCAAAGATAGCACTATACATCGTGGTCGGGAATGGCTGCGGCATCTGCGGTTGCATGGGCATCATTCTCTGCTGAATCTCCGCGATGTGGCGCAACATCAGCGTTGGTCGCACCATATAAACACCGCATAAAACTATCCCGAAAGTCTGCATGGCCATAGCAAGCAATCTGCTCCACTCCTTCAGTTGCCACAGGCCGACGCCCACCGACGCCGTCAATGCGGCAAAGACGAGATAGATCGCCACTTTTCCCCAGCCATCAAACATCCACCCGAAGATTAACGCAGGCAGGGGAATAAAAACCATCAGCAGGCAACAGGCCGCCCCAATCATGTTCAGCACAGCAAGCACGGAGATCAGGACTGGGCGGCGGCTTTTGATGATCGTGCCGGGTTCGGCGGTAAATGCATCACGCACCTTTTCTCGATTGAAATAAATCAGCCATGAAACGCCCACGGCGCAAACAATTGCGTGAAGTATGGCGATGACTCCAAACATGATCCTCGTGATGGCCAGCGCTGTTTGAGCCTGAGATGCATCCACATTAGGCGGCGCCGGCAAAGGAACAAACATCATGAGCAGTGTGACCAAAAGCTGAATAAAACTGAACACGGCGAGTAAGCCGCCAATGATCAGGATGGAGTAGCGTGCCCAGCGGCGCATGCGGATGAGTCCGACAGCGGTCGAAATTCCCCAGGCAGCCAGAACAACGATGAAGACGCAGATGGCGTAAATGAAAACAGGCATCCAGTCAGGCATCGGCGCGGCGGCTGTCGCGCCCGGAAGCTCGCCAGAACGAATCTGCTTCTGTAAGATGATTCCACCGAATGCCATGGCGAGGGCCAACAGCAACTGAAAGAGCGACCCCAAGATGAGAATAATAGCTGAAAAAACCACACCAAATGGACGCTTCACGGCTTCTCCTTTGCTGTATATCGATGCGAATATTCCATGGCAAGTGGATTAGAGCAGGAGTTCAACCAGTATTTCCTGCCACAGAGCAATATATCATTGGCTTCCCAACCTGCGAATCAATATTTGCAGACATTTTATCTCCTGGATGGCGGAGAATTCCTCAAGCGTTACACTAGATACGAAGGCTCTTGCAGCCGTGATCTTCCCATTCCCCCGGAGGAAACATGCCGCAGAATCTGTTGGAACAATTGCGCAGCTACACCGTGGTCGTTGCTGATACAGGCGACATTGAGGCGATAAGCAAGTTTCGCCCTCAGGACTCGACCACCAATCCATCGCTGATTACCGCCGCGGCGCAGTTGCCGCAGTACCGGCCGATTGTAAACGGCGTGCTGCTTGACGCGCGCAAGGAACTCGGCGCGGGCGCAACCGATGCGGCCATTGCCAACCTCGCCTTTCAGCGGCTGGCCATCGCATTCGGCAAAAAAATTCTGGCAATTGTTCCGGGGCGCGTATCTACTGAAGTTGACGCGCGCCTCTCCTATGACACACAGGCGACCATCGCGCAGGCGCGCAGCATTATCAAGCAGTACGACGCCGAGGGTATCGGACGCGAGCGTGTGCTGGTCAAGATAGCCTCTACCTGGGAGGGCATTCGCGCCGCCGAAGTGCTGGAGCGCGAGGGAATTCACTGCAACCTGACTTTATTATTCGGGCTGCATCAGGCCATAGCGGCAGCTGAGGCAGGCGTCACGCTGATATCGCCGTTTGTGGGCCGCATCCTAGACTGGTACAAGAAAGACACTGGAAAGGATTTCCACGGCGCGGACGATCCTGGCGTGAAATCTGTAACTACGGTTTATAACTACTACAAGAAGTTTGGCTATAAGACACAAGTGATGGGCGCTAGCTTCCGTAACATCGGCGAGGTTGCAGAGTTAGCCGGATGTGACCTACTGACTATATCGCCGCAACTGCTTGCCGAGCTAGAAGCTACTGTGGGCGAGCTGCCGTGCAAACTTTCGCCTGAAGCAGCCAAGTCGATGAGCATCAAAAAGATTTCCGTGGACAAGGCGACATTTGACGCCATGCACGCCGCCGACCGCATGGCTACCGATAAGCTGAAGGAAGGCATTGAGGGCTTTTCGGCGGCGCTGGTCAAGCTGGAAACACTGCTTGCCCAGCGCCTGGCCGAGTTGGAAAAACAAGAATCGCAACTGAGTTAGCGCTTACTCCGACCAGACGGCCAGCAGGTTGCCCGCGCCATCGGAGAAGTGGAAGCGCCGCCCGCCGGGAAATTCGAAGGTGGGCACAACGACACTGCCTCCGGCGGCCACGATTGCCGCCTCGGTGGCCATCAGGTCTGCGGAGTAGAGCACCACAAGTGGCGCGAATTTAGGCTGAACCTGCTGCTGCGCGCCCTTGGCGAAACCGATGGCGATGCCGGCATCGGCGACGTTGCAGTCAATGTAATCCGGACCCCAATCCTTGAACTTCCAGCCGAAAACAGTGGAATAGAACTTTTTGGTATGCTCAATGTTTGCAGTGGTGAATTCGATGTAGGTGATCTTGTGGTGCAATGCAGAGTTGCTCATGAATTCTCTCCTTTTGTTTTGTATTGAGTAGGGTCGAGGGAAGGCGACGCGAATGCGAGGCGCAGGCACACCTTCCCAGTGTGCTCCTGAAGCGCCCCCATCCACATTCCCTCAAGTGCTGGAGAGTGCAGGTAGAGCCCGCTCAATCAATCGAGCGCGCGGACTCGCGAGGTACGAGAACAGGCTATCAGAATTTCGCGAATGTTGCGTAAAATCTTTGTGGAAAAATCAGCGCCTCAGCCATAGGGAAAGACCGCCAGTTATCGAGCGGCCTTGCATATTGACGCCGTTAATCTCCTGATAGCCGGTGTTACTCAGATTTGCGAGGCGCAGATAGGGGCGCAGCTTTCCGGCGTCTCGCGTTACTGCGGCATTCCACACAGGATAGGGATTCGCGTTCCAGGGCGGATTGCCTGGCTGCTGATATGGCTTAGTCAGCGCAACCGAGTTAGTGACAGTTAGAGCATGTTTCAGCGCGACCGTCCAGGTGGCGCGAAGATTCTCTGCCGGATAGTTCAAGGCATACTCAGATTGCAGGCCGTTCAAGGGCGGTTGCGCGCCGATCACTGAAGTCCATGCCAGCTGAACTTTTTGTCCGTTGGCTGGAACCAAGGTTGCGAATGATTCAACTCCGGCAAAGCGTAAGCCGCTCAAGTTTACCGCGCACCATGTATCGGATGGGCACGATGCAGTAAGAACAGAGTTAGCGGGGGGTGTCACGGTGAGATAGCGAAGATAATCAATCGTGTCATGCTGGCGGTTATAAAATCCCGTGGCAGAAAATGTGAAGCGACTGGATGGTGACCAATCAGCCCCTGTCTCGCCGCTCCATGCCGATTCAGGTTTTAGATTCGGATTGCCGATAGTGGCCGGATCGGAGTAATAAAGGTCGGTATAAGTCGGCAGACGGAAACCGTAGCCGCCGCTGGCGCGGAGTTTGAGCTGATTAGTCAAGCGATAACTGCCTGCAAGGTGGGGAGCAAAGGCAGATTGCAGCCCGCCGGAGAATAACTCCTCGCGCAGACCGGCGGATAAATTCCAGCGCGACTTAGATGGTTTCAAATCCAAATCCACATAGCCCGCGCCGCGATTGCGTGCATGAAGGCCGAGATTGTTGCTGTGGATGCTGTCGCCATCCGACTCCAGCCCGAGTAATAGCACAGATGAGTTAGCGACGGAGATGGTGTGGCGCAAAGAAGCCTGCCAGGAGCCGTCGATATGATTGTTCTCGTAAACAGACGGATCATTGCGCAGCAAAACAAACTCATCGGTATGGCGGCGATAACCAAATGCGGCTACGGTGCGGCTGCCTAACTCCTGACGACCTGAGGCAAACCATCCCTTGGTTCGTTCCCATGAGTTATAAGGGCCGTAAAACTGGTTTGCTCCGAAGGAGCGATCGCTCGCGGCAACGAGTAAGTCGGAAATACCCAGTCGCGAACTAACCCAACTCTCCGAAGATGCATCTTCGTTACGGTAATCGCGGTCAGGCATGAAGCCTGTGGAGAAGTTACGCTCCGCGGTCAACCGGCTGCTCCATCGCTTGCGTGCTAACTCGCCCAACATCGACTCTTCGTTCTCGCCAAAGCTGCCGTATCCCGAGCGAAGACGTAACGAGTTTGCGGAAGGTGCGGCGGTTATAAAATCAACCACGCCGCTCAACGCGTCTGCACCGTGCAGCGTGGAGCCCGCGCCGTGCAGCACCTGAATCGAGTCCATGGCGTCGAGCGGAATGGGCAGGTCGAGGTTGTGATGCGCGGTCTGACTGTCGTCGATGCGAAAGCCGTTCAGCAGCACCAGAGTCTGCTCAAAGGTTCCGCCACGAAGCAGTAGATCAGCTTGTCCGCCGCCCGTGCCGCGCTCTTCAAGAAAGACCGACGAATCCTGGCGCAGCAACTCCTGCGGCGACTCCAGGATGAGAGTTTTGCCTTCAACTGGCAGCACCACGACCGAGGCGGAGGACTCCGCCAGGGGCACGGGAACTGCAGTACCAAGAACCACCAGGTTCTCGGTAGGATGGGGAAGCGGCGGGGTCGGCGCCTGCGCGAAGACCGCGGGTGCGCATGCCGCCAAAAGGAGGCAGGCTGACCTGCACAGTGTTCTCATGAATTGCATTGCAACCTCAGATACATGGGGAAGTTTGAATCATGCGCGGGCAGAGCAGCTTGCAGCAGGGTTCACAGCGCAGAAAGCCAGACACTTTGCTTGAGTTTACAACAAGGCTGCGTATGGAGGCACCTGCCTCTCACGCGGCTCCTTAATTCGAGCCGAGAATCCGGCGATTCTTCTGTTCATCCGCGCCGCCACCGGCAAAATCGTCGAAGGCGCGATCAGTCACGCGGATCATATGTTCGCGGATGAACTTTGATCCTTCCGCCGCTCCAGCTTCGGGATGCTTCAGGCAGCACTCCCACTCCAGTACAGCCCAGCCTGGGTAATCGTATTGCGCCATCTTGCTGAAGATGGAATTGAAATCGATCTGACCGTTTCCCAGCGAACGAAAGCGCCCCGGCCTGTCTATCCAATCCTGATAGCCGCCATAGACGCCGCTCCGTCCGCTCGGCCGGAACTCCGCATCCTTCACATGAAAGGCTCGTACGCGCTCGTGATACAGGTCGAGAAATCCCAGGTAATCCATCTGCTGCAAAATCATGTGGCTTGGGTCGTAAAGAATGTTTGCCCGACGGTGTTCGCCCACGACGCCGAGAAACCTCTCGAAGGTTGCGCCATCGTGCAAATCCTCGCCGGGATGCAGCTCATAGCAAAGATCCACGCCCGACTCATCGAAGGCATAGAGGATCGGCAGCCAGCGTCGTCCCAACTCCGCGAAGGCTTCAGCGATCAGGCCAGCGGGCCGCTGAGGCCAGGGATACATGAACGGCCATGCGAGCGCACCGGAGAAGGTGGCGTGCTCCTGCAGACCGAGCCTCTGGCTGGCCTTTGCCGCCCAGATCATTTGCTGCACCGCCCACGCCTGGCGACCGCTTGGGTCAAGCGCCAGTTCACGCGGCGCAAAATCCGCGAACTGCAACTCATACGCCGGATGCGTCGCCACCAGTTGACCCTGCAGGTGCGTGGAGAGCTCGGTCACACAAAGTCCGGCCAGGCCCACCACTCCAAGCACTTCGTCGCAGTAGTTCTGGCTCTCAGCCGCGAGCTTCAAGTCGAAGAGCCGGCGGTCCCAGGTGGGAATCTGCACGCCGGTAAATCCCAACCCCGCAGCCCAATCCACCATCCCGCCCAGTGAATTGAAAGGCGCTTTATCGTCCGCGAATTGCGCCAGAAAAATTCCCGGTCCCTTGATTGTCTTCATTGTTTTTCGCTCCGCAACTACTGAGTACTAGAATTCAACCCAGGCATGCCGCTTATTGCTCTCAATGGCCCGCTCGATGAACCTCATTCCGCGCACTCCAGCTCGAATCCCCGGCAAAGTCGCGGGCAGCGGGTTTGGCTTATCCGCGCGCCACGCCGCCATGCCATCGGCAAACTCCCTGTATAGCACCGCCAAGGCTTCGATATATCCCTCCGGATGCCCCGCGGGAATGCGCGCTACGGCCTTCGCATCCTGCCCCAGGTAACCCGTGGCCGCGTGATGTATCTCCTCCGGTCCATCGAGCATTTTCACCATCAGCCGGTTCGGATCCTGCTGCCGCCAGTCGAGCGAACCCTTGTCGCCGTACACCCGCAGGCGCAGCTCGTTCATTTCGCCCGACGCCACCTGGGAGGCCATTAACGTACCGGTTGCACCGTTCTCCAGCCGCACAAACGCATTGCAATCGTCATCCAGCTGCCGCCCTTCCACCACCGATCGCAGCGTGGCATTGATGCACATCACGTCCAGTCCGGTCACATACTCCAACATGTGAAAGGCATGCGTTCCAATGTCGCCTATACAGCCTCCCGGCCCGTTCAGCGCCGGATCGCAACGCCACGCCGCCTGTTTCTGCCCGGTCTTTTCCAGCGGCTTGCTCAACCAGCCTTGCATATATTCGACGGCCACCTTACGAATCGCTCCCAGCTTCCCGCTGGCGCAGATGGCCCGCGCCTCGCGCACCATCCCATACCCGGCGTATGTATGGGTCAGTCCATAGGGCAACCCGGCTTTGGCAACAATCGCCTCCAGCTTTAGAGCCTCTTCATAAGTAGCGGTGGCCGGCTTGTCGCTCATCACCGCGATTCCCGCCTGCAACGCGGCTTCGGCTATCGGCAGGTGCAGATGATTGGGAGTGACAATCACCACAAAATCAATGCCATCGTCACGCTTGCTCTCGGTCGCGAGCATCTGTTTGTAGTCCTCATAGGCGCGGCCTGCATCGATGCCGAAGCTCTCACCCGCTGCCTTTGATTTTTCCGCCGACTGCGAGAAGGCCCCGGCCACCAGTTCAATACGGCCGTCCAGTTCGGCCGCCATTCTGTGTACCGGCCCGATGAACGCGCCCGGCCCGCCGCCCACCATCCCCATGCGCAACTTCCGGCTCATGCTCTCCTCCGCTCTCATTTATAGCTCCGCCGCTACGTTGTTTGCCAACCTACAGGCGTTTCCATTGAAGTTATGACCGTCAACGGTTTGGGAAAATTCGAGTGTTGATCCGGCTGAGCAACTTGTATCAGGGCTACAGAATATAACGCGATAGATCCTGATCCTTCACAATGGACGCAACCATCTGCTTGACGTATTCGGCCTCGATGAGAAAGACCTTATCGGTGCCGGTGGGGGTGATTCGTTCCTCATAGGGCAAGGGCGTAGAAGACTCGTTCTTGATAGCCTCTTTGAGCGCCGCGGCAGCCGCTTCGTTGGGCACGCGACGAACCACGTCTGGGGCCAGAAAGCTCACATCCTCCAGCACCCGCTCCATGATGGTGTGCAGGCGGCGCGCGCCGATATTTTCAGTTTGCTCGTTGACCTTGAAGGCAAACTCGGCCATCTCGCGCAAGGCATCGGGGGAATACTCCAGTTTCACTCCTTCAGTCTCCAGCAGGGCCGAGTATTGCTTGGTCAGTGAGGCCTTGGGCTCGGTGAGGATGCGCAAAAAGTCATCAACGGTGAGCGATTTCAATTCGACGCGGATGGGAAAGCGGCCCTGCAACTCGGGGATAAGATCGCTGGGCTTGGAGACATGGAATGCACCGGCGGCGATAAACAAAATGTGGTCGGTGCGCACCATGCCGTAGCGCGTGTTGACGGTGGTTCCCTCCACGATAGGCAGAATGTCGCGCTGCACGCCCTCGCGCGATACGTCGGGACCGTGGCCGCTCTCGCGCCCGGCTATCTTGTCTATCTCATCGAGAAAGACAATGCCGTTGGATTCAACGCGCTCCACTGCCGCGCGGTTGACCGAATCCATGTCGATCAGCCGTCCCTCTTCCTCCTCGACCAGATAATCAAATGCGTCGGCCACCTTCATTCTGCGCTTTTTGGAGCCGCCTCCGAAGATGTTGGGCAGCATGGCCTTGAGGTTCATCTCCATATCTTCAAGGTTCTGGTTGCTGATGATGCCAAACTGCGGCATACCGCGCTCGCGCACATCAAGCTCCACCATGCGCTCGTCGAGCTTGCCCTCGCGGAATTGCTGCCGCAACTTTTCGCGGGAGCGCTGATAACTTTCCGTGCCGGGCAGCGTAAGCTGACCCTCCTGCGCGAGCGGTGCGGGCGGCGGAGGCGGCAGCAGCACGTCCAGCAGGCGCTCTTCGGCGTTCACCTCGGCGCGATCTTCCACCTCTTCAAGCCGCTCCTCGCGCACCATGTCGATGGCAATCTCCACCAGGTCGCGAATCATCGATTCCACATCGCGGCCCACGTAACCGACCTCGGTAAACTTGGAGGCTTCCACTTTCAGAAACGGCGAACCGGTCAGCTTTGCCAAGCGGCGCGCAATCTCCGTCTTGCCTACGCCGGTGGGTCCGATCATGATGATGTTCTTGGGCATGATGTCGTCGGCGATGTCTGGCGGCAGCTTCTGGCGGCGCTGGCGATTCCTGAGCGCAATGGCCACGGCGCGTTTGGCGGCCTTCTGGCCGACGACGTGCTTATCGAGCTCAGCGACAATTTCGCGCGGTGTAAGCTCGTCGAGCGAGAGTTCTTGTTCTTCGGCGGATGCGGGCAGGTAAATGGCCATGAGGCGGTTTGTAACTCCTAATTTCGGGCCGATGCGAATGTTGCGCGCAATTCTTTGCGGACGACCAGCTTGAGGCCTGACCAGGTATCGTCGATGGCGCAGACCTTCACGTCGACGAAGGGCGTTTGCAGTGCGTGGTCGCGGATTACATTATCGGATAGATCCGTCTGGATGCCGGAAGATTTCTTAGGCCATGCAGCCCAAATCATTCCGTCAGGTTTAATTGCTGTGAAGAGCGAGGCAAATCCCGCTTTAAACTGATGAATCGACGTCGCGAAAAGAAGTGCAACGTCCACATTCCTGGCTGCGCGAACTGTGGGGATGACGATAAGCTCCTTTGGCATCGCTGCGGGTGCGTTCTTCACGACAACGCGATCTCCTTCTTTGATGCCGAGCTTCTTCAAAAGTGGTGTCCCCGAATAACCTGCCATGGTTTTCCTACTGAACCTACTATAGTTCTCAGTTCTTCAACTCCTCAATGGTGACGTGGTGGTTGGTGTAGATGCAGATTTCGCCGGCAATCTGCATGGCCTTTTCGGCGATCTCGCGGGCGCTCATGTCGGTGTTTTCCAGCAACGCGCGGGCGGCGGCGGTGGCATAGGGTCCGCCGGAGCCAATAGCGGCCAGCGGCTCATCGGGATCGATCACGTCGCCAGAGCCGGAGATCAAGAACGTTTGCCCGGCATCGGCCACCACCAGCAGGGCCTCCAGATTGCGCAGCATTTTGTCGGTGCGCCAGTCCTTGGCCAACTCGACGGCGGCGCGATTCAGGTTGCCGGCGTACTGCTCCAGCTTGGTTTCGAAGCGGGCAAAGAGCGAGAAGGCGTCGGCCGTGGAACCGGCGAATCCGGCCAGAATCTTGTCCTGGTAGAGCCGGCGGATTTTTTTGGCCGAGTGTTTCAGCACGTGATCGCCCAGCGTAACCTGCCCATCGGCGGCCATGACCACCTGGCCGTTGCGGCGAACGCAAATTACGGTCGTAGACCGAATCCGGGCACGTTGAGTTTTGGTCGTACTTACGTCCAAAGACAATGAAAAGACCTCCGCAGACAGTGGGC
>Ga0181535_10007269_pt1 | contig 11187 bp, 5 predicted proteins | sample PEATcosm2014_Bin_44_FD_119774 | JGI IMG/M metagenome (GOLD analysis project Ga0181535, IMG submission 119774) | Peatland microbial communities from MTU Mesocosm Facility, Houghton, MI, USA - PEATcosm2014_Bin17_30_metaG | ecosystem: Environmental > Terrestrial > Soil > Wetlands > Peat | place...
CCAGGCCTCCGGCAGCCAGCCAGAGCCCCTGGCCCACCACCATACCCAGCACTTGACGCGGCTGCGCGCCCAGAGCCATGCGTACGCCAATCTCCTGCGTACGTTGCGCCACCCAGTAGGCCATTACGCTGTACAAGCCCACCGCAGACAGCAACACCGCCAGGCCTCCTAGAACGGCCATCAGGCTCGCGGCCACCTTTTGCGGGTAGAGCGATGCCCCGATGAACTCCTTGAGCGGCACAGGATCGTAAACGGTCACGTTAGGATCGATGGCCTCGACCTGCGCCCGCAACGTAGAAAGCATGCCGTCCGGGTCGCCGTGCGTGCGCACGTAAAAGCCGAGATTCATATCCTCGCGGTAGACCTGGCGGAACGGTACGTAAAAATACGGCGGCGCGGATTCGCCGAGGTAATGGTATTTCGAGTCCTTCGCCACGCCGACGATGCGGAACCACGCTCCCCAGCCGTGTACCGTCTTGCCCACCGGATCGCGCCCAGCGAAGAAGCGGCGCACAAAGGTCTGGTTGACGATCATGACCAGCGGAGCCTTGTCGCTCTCGTTGTCCTGCTCGGTAAAGTTGCGGCCTTCGAGGATAGGAATGTGCATAAGCGGCAAGTAGCCGGGCGAGATCACATTGCGGAAGATCTTCATGTTCTCGGCTGGTTGCGGCGAGTAGCCCTCGATGCGCAGGTCTTCCCACCAGCTCGGCTCAAAGCCCAGCGGCACACCGTCAGAGTAAGCAACGCCGGTCACGCCCGGAGCGGTCGACATGCGTTCCGCAAGCCGCACGCAGAACTCTTTCCGCTGTGCCAGGCTATATCCGTTGGTATTGAGATAGAACTGATTAAGCAGAACGTGATCCGGATCGAAGCCGGGGTCGATGCGCAGCGTGGATTGAAAGCTGCGGCCAAAGAGCGCCGCGCTAACCAGCGCGACAAGAGCCAGCGCAACCTCTGAAGCCACGAGCGCCTTGCGCAGGCGATTGCGGTTTCCGGCCACGCCGCTGCGTCCGCCGCCGTTCACGCGCGAGCTCAGGTTCAGGCGGCCTACCTGCAATGCAGGTGCAAGCCCGGCTGCCACAGCCGCAAAGATGCAAAGCGCTGCCGCAAAGCTGAGAACCGCGAGGTTTGGCCGCGACTCCATCAGAGTTGGCAATCCCGCACCCGGCGGCCGCAGATAGTGCAGCGCCTGGCCAAGCCACGGCGTTGCCGCGACACCGAGCACCGCTCCGGCCAGCGTCAGCATCAGAGTCTCGGTAAGCACCTGGCGCACGATCCGCATTCGCCTTGCGCCCAGCGCCAACCGTGCACAGAACTCGCTTTCGCGCACCGTAGCGCGAGCCAGCTGCAGGTTGGTTACATTGGCGCACACGATAAGCAGAATCAGAATGCAGACGGCGGCGAGAATGCTCAGGGGGCCAACCAATTGCCCCTGAGCCCCAAACGGCGATTTCCAGAACGGCAGCACGGTTGCGCTCATGCCCTCGCTCACGTCCGCATGCGCCAGAGCCATCCGCTTCGCAAGTCCTTCGAGCTCGGTGCGGGCCTGGTCGATGGTCACTCCCTGCTTCAGGCGCGCGATGCCCAGCATGTTGCGATTCTGGCGGTTGCGCAGCATCCATTCCTGCACGCCGTTCAGCACCGGCTGCTCCATATAGGGAACCCACAAATCGTAGCCCAAAACGGGTAGCGAGCCATGAAACTCGGGCGCCGCTACGCCCACGATCGTCAGCTCGTGCTGATTCACGCGCAGCGTCTTGCCGACGATCGACGGATCGGCTCCGTAATGCGAGCGCCAGTAGCGATCGCTGATCACTACGATGGGAAACTTTCCCGGCGCATCGGCGAACTCGGCGGGCAAAAAGACGCGGCCTGCCTCGGCCTTCACGCCCAGCACGGAAAAGAAATTGCCGCTCACCAGTTCGCCCCACACGCGTTCCGCATGGTCTCCCAAGCCGATGGTGAATGCGTTGGGACGCGTAACCGCAATGCCGTCGAAGAGCTTGAGGTGATCGCGAAAGTCGATGAAGTCGGGGTAGGAGGTCGTCACCACATCCCCGCCCGGCGTGACCGACTCGAGCGTTACCAGCCGGCTCGGATCCGCGGCTCCGCCCAGCGGTTGCAGCAGCACGGCATTGATCCATGTAAACACGGTAGCGCTGACGCCAATACCAATGGCCAGCGTAAGCACTGCGACCGTGGTAAATCCGCCGTTGCGCACCATCATGCGCATACCGAACCGCACGTCCTGCAGCAATTCCTCAATCCACGGCAGCATGCGACGTTCGCGATAAACCTGCCGTGTCTGCTCTATACCGCCCAGCCGAATCAGCGCCTGGCGTCTCGCTTCTTCAGGATCAAGCCCGGCGCGCACGCCTTCTTCCGTGTGCATTGCGATGTGGCTCGCCAACTCATCCTGAAACTCGTCCTCGGCCGGGCGTCCGCGCAGCCCGCCGAATACGCGTATCCAGATCGATCGCAGCTTAGCTCGTAGTAGGTCCATCGCCTCTCCTCTCACGCTTCCGCGTTCGGCGCCAGAAAGCGCGACAGAATCTCGGTAGTCTGCTCCCACTCGGCCGCCGCTTTGCGCACTTGCTTTTCACCGGCCTTGGTCAGCTCATAAAACTTCGCCTTGCGATTGTTATCGGAAACACCCCAGCGCGAGCGAATGTACCCTTCTTGCTCCAGCTTCAACAGCGCAGGGTAGAGAGTTCCATAATTCAGCTCCAGCAGATCGCCGCTGGTCTGCTCAATGCGCCGCGCCAGGCCGTACCCATGTTGCGGACCCATCAGCTGCAGCGTCTTCAGCACCATCAGCGCTAGCGTTCCCTGCCAAACATCGGTCTTTCCGCCCATCGTACCCCTCCTATGGCAAACCAATAGAGAGAAGCATACACAACCCCCTATGGGAATGCAATACGAAGCAATCTTAATTTTTGTTGCGGTTCATCTGTTACGCTGGCGATTGAATTCCTCATCTAGCTAACTACGGAGACCATCCCTGTGACTCTGCGCGTCTTCCTCGCTGCCGGCTTCGCAGCCGCGACGCTCCCTCTCCAGGCGCAAAATGCCGACCTGGTCGCATCAGCCGAGCGCCAGCTTCCGGCCCTCACTGAAACCTACAAACATCTGCACCGCAACCCCGAGCTCTCGCACCACGAAGAAGCAACTTCCGCCTTCATTGCGTCTGAATTGCGAAATCTCGGCTACGCCGTTACCGAACATATCGGCAAGTATCCTGACGGCTCGAAAGCATTTGGCATCGTTGCCCTTCTCCAGAATGGAGCCGGTCCACGCCTGCTCGCGCGCACCGAGCTCGATGCGCTTCCAGTCGAAGAAAGGACTGGGCTTGATTACGCATCCACGGTTCGCTCCACCAACGCGCAGGGCCAGGCCGTCGGCGTCATGCATGCCTGCGGGCACGACCTGCACATGACAGTTTTCCTCGGCGTAGCGCGCGAAATGGCCGCACGCAGGAGTCAATGGCACGGCACGCTGATGCTCATCGGCCAGCCTTCCGAGGAAACCATCGACGGCGCAAAAGCGATGCTCGCGGATGACCTCTACGAGCGCTTCGGAAGGCCGGACTTCGTTCTTTCCGAACACGACTCGAATGAAGTCCCGTCCGGCTCCATCGCCTTGAAAGGAGGACCACTGCTCGCCAGTTCCACCGGCGTCTATGTCACCATGCGCGGCATCGGCGGCCACGGTTCCTCGCCCCAATCCGGCAAAGATCCCATCGTGCTCGCCGCGGAATTCGTGCTGGTCGCACAAACCATCGTGAGCCGCCAAATCGACCCGCAACAGCCTGCGGTGTTGACCGTCGGCACCATTCATGGCGGAACGAAAAACAACATCATTCCCGATGAAGTTACGATGGGCCTCACCCTACGCGCTTATTCAGCTGAAGTCCGCGACAAGATTATCGAAGACATTCGTCGCACCGCGAAAGGGCTGGCCGAAGCCTATGGCGTTCCTGCAGATCGAATGCCCGAGGTCACCCTGGGTGAAAGCACTCCCGCCACTCTCAATGACTCCGCGCTCGATAACCGCCTGCACTCCGTGGCCACGGCCACTCTGGGCGCGGATCGTGTCCTCGATGGGAAAGCTGTCATGGGCAGCGAAGACGTCGGCCTTTTCACCCTCGACGGCAAAATTCCCGGCGTCATGTACTGGCTCGGCGCGGCCGATCCAGAAAAACTCGCCGAAAGCCGGAAGACCGGCATTCCGCTGCCCAGCCCACACTCAGCGCTCTTCGCGCCCGTCTATGCTCCGGCAATCACCACAGGGGTAACAGCCATGACCGCCATGGCGCTCGACCTGCTCAAGTAACGAGCCGACCGGCGCCAATTCCTCCGCCTACCTGAAGCTCTTTTGTTACTTCGATGGATCAACCAGCGCCTGATACACGACGGGCCTGCTCTCAAATTCAAGATTAGGACTAGCCGGCCCCAGCAGGCGCTGAATCATTCCGATAAAAACCACATCGTTCGTCGGGTCGATCCAGAACCACGTGCCCGCAGCACCATCCCAGAAGAACGTTCCTTTCCCATCCGGCAAATTCGCCTCGGGCGGATCGAACTCCACTGCGCAGTTATATCCGTAGCCGAATCCCGGCCGCATCACCTGCTGGCCGATGCCAAACTTCCCTGTCAGCAGTTCTGCCGGTACATGATTCGAGCTCATCAACTTCACGCTCGAAGGCGCCAGAATGCGTTTGCCGTCCAGTTCTCCGCCGTTTTCGAGCATCTGCGCAAAGCGGTAGTAATCTTCTGCCGTCGAAACCATTCCTCCTCCGCCCGAGGGCATCGTGGGTTCCGTTTCGTATTGGCTCATTCCGCCGCCCGGGCCTCTCTGCGCCGCAACCAGCTCGCCATTTGGCCCCGTCGTATACAACGTCACAAACCGGCTGCGCTTCTCCGCCGGAACATAGAATCCCGCGTCCCGCATGCCCAGCGGCTGATAGATGTGGTCGCGAATAAAATCCGGCAGCGTCTGCCCTGAGAGCTTCTCCACAATGTAGCCCTCAATATCCATTGAGATCGAATATGTCCAGCCCTTCCCCGGCTGATACAACAGCGGCAGCTGCGCCACTTTGTCGATCATCTCCTGCAGATTTTTCGAGGCGAGCACATCGGCATCGCGATACATTTTGTCTACCGGCGTATTGCCGAAAATCCCATAGGTGAATCCAGCCGTGTGGCTCATCAGTTCGCGCATTGTTGGCGCATGATCCGGGTCCTCGAGAATCACCTTCCCGTCGGCATCCATACCCTTGAAAACCTTCAGGCGCGCAAACTCCGGAATATACTTCGCGATCGGATCGGTCGGCAGCCACTTGCCCTGCTCGTAGAGAATCATCATCGCCACGCCTGTCACCGGCTTGGTCATCGAGAAATCGCGGAAGATCGTATCCCTGGTCATCGGCGCACCGCTTGCCACATCCCGGTAACCGTACGTCCGATAGTCCACCACCTTGCCGTGACGCGCGAGAATCGTTACGATTCCGGCGATCTGCTTCTTATCCACGCTCTCCTGAATCAGCGCGTGCAGCCGCTCCAAGCGCTCTGAAGAGAATCCCACCGATTCCGCCTTCACGACCGTCAAGTCGAGCGTGTGCCGCGCAACCTGATGCGCCGGCGTTTGTTGCGCCCGCAAGCGCGCATCACCCAATGCGACCCCTGCAATCAAGAACGCGGCCGCATAAACCGAAACACTTCCTGTCCTCATGAATCTCCTGTGCCGACTTAGTAGATCAACTTAAGTGAAAACTGAATCTGCCTCGACGTACCGGCTGTCTTGCTGATCTCGCCGAATCCGGAACCGTTCAGAATATTTGCCGGCAATCCCATGTTCACAATGTTGAATAAGTTGAAAAACTCCGAGCGAAATTGCAGGTCCACACGCTCCGCGCCGCTCTCCCGGCGGCCAAATGGCGTGTCTTTGATAACCGCATAATCAAAGTCGTAGTAAGCCGGCCCTCTGAAGCTGTTGCGGCCAAGCGAGCCGAAGCGCCCATCATTCGGGCCGGTCCCTCCGGTAACGTGAATCGGAATCGAGAAGAAATCGGTTGCGTTGTCCGCCCCTTCGCCAAAATAGTCATAGCGATTCGCGCGCGCGGTGGAGAGTTTCGGCTTCGCGATCTGGTCGGGCCGGTCCACACCATTGGAACCATAACCTGTCTGCTGAATACCCGAATAGACCGTGAACGGCGAGCCCGAACTGATGCTCGAAATACTGAGCACTTCCCACCCGTACGTCACCTTCCTGCTGATTGGGTGCAGAAACTCCACGCTCTCGAGATGCAGGTCCTGGGCAGCGCTGAGTCCAAAACCATGCGTCACATCGAACCCGGACGGCCCTTTCTCCGGATGTGTATCGTACGGATCCTGCGAAAAGCCTGATGCTACCGCTCCGGTCGATCCCGTGCCCCCCAGAACCTGGCTTGAGTCGTCGATCGACTTACTCCACGTATAACTCGCCTGAATGCCGGGCCCTCCATGGCCCGTCGTTCCAGAAAGTGAAGTTTGAAGCGCATGATAGGTCGAGTGCGCGTCCGAGAAAATGACATTCTCTACTCCGAAACCACCGATCACATTCCCTGCGCCATCGAACTGAGTATGTGGAGCAAATCCAGGACTCGCGCCCGGATACGCATTAGGAAAACCGTACCGCGGTAGCTTCTCGCTTGCCGTACCCACATAGTTCGCGTCAGCCGTCAGGTTGCCAAGTTTCCGTTCCAGCCCCGCGGTCCACGTAAACAGCGTGGCATTCCCGAATGAACGATCGACTCCGCTCAGGTTCAGCGCGCTCACCGCACCGCTTTCGGTCAGCGCTGCCAGGTCGTTTTCATAGCGGTTCACATCCATCACCGTGTTGGGAGCCACGGTGTTTGTCTTTCCTGAAGCAAAGATATTCACCCCGGCCGGCGTGTAAGTCTGTGGAAGCTCCGAGGGCGTGATCTGGTAACCATACTTCAGCGGCGTCGATGCAGCAGACAGTCTGCGAGGATAAATGACAAACGGTGTGGAACCGGTAAGAAAGTTATCCTGCCAGATATTCGGTGGTATCACCGTGATTCCGCCGCCCGCATGCACTTGTAACTTGTTCGTAACTTGCCATGCCGCCTGCACGCGCGGGCCGAACCCGTTCTTGTTGGTCTTGTAACCCGGCTGCGGATTGATGACATACTCCTGCACGCCATTGACGGTGAGGAATCCACCGGTGCGGCGCGCGCGCTCGCTGATCGGCGTATACAACTCCCAACGAAGCCCGTAATCCAACGTGAATCGTGGCGTCACCTTCCATGTGTCCTGCGCATAGACATTGAAGTCGTTGCGATTGATGGCCGCCGGGCCAATGTGCGCGCCGCTCGAAATGAAGCTCGGCGCAATAGCCACTGTGTAAGCGAACGGACTGCCGGAAAGGAGTCCGGAAAGTGTATCAGGCAATGGATCACCGACCGCAATGTTATGGGTCCCACTCTGCGACGGAATCGCCTCGGTCGCGTAGGCCGTTCCGCCGCCAAAATCGTATTCTCCGTCGGGACTAATGCCGAAGTAGGTCGTGTCGCGATTGAGCCGCCCCTCAACCCCTGCCTTGAAAGCATGGTTTCGGGCCGTGTAGGCCACGGTCTGACTCCCGTGAAAAAGGTTGCCGTACGCCTGCATCACCGAGCCCGCCGCGCCATTGAAAGCCTCATACGTCCCGTCGTTAAACTTCACCGCGGGATCGCTATAATCCGACGTCGGAAATCCCGGCGTGGATCGCGTAATACTGAGCAGAGATTCCAGGATCAGCCGCGCCGACTGGGTGCGCGTGTACCGTCCCACCACGTTCCTCTGGCGATCGATATACTGCACGCCAAACGCAGGATCCACGGCCGTCTGATCGGGATTCGTCGTTGGGCCCGTCAAGTTGTCCATCGTGAAGCGCGCGAAGAACTGATCCTTTTCCGAAAACTTGTGATCGATGCGCACTGAGAACTGATCCGCATCCGTCGCCACCTTCGATGCCGTCGCGTAAGTACGGTCCCCAAATGCACCGGCGGGGTAATTTGGCATCGGATAGCGCGCAAGGACCGCCGCGATGCTCGGGTCGACCGGCACCTGCAACGTATCCGTCGAGCCATCAGGATAAGTCGCGTTATCCATGCCCGCCCGCTCGGCGGCCGTGGGCACAGGCATCACCTGCGTCGTGCCCAGCACCTGCCGAAATCCCTGATACTGCGCAAAATAAAAGGTCCGCTTCCGCCCGTCATAAATGTGCGGCAGATAGACAGGCCCGCCGTTCGTGAATCCAAATTCATTGCGCCGAAACGGCGGAATTCTCCCCGGATAAGCAGGCGTCGCATAGTCGAAAAAGTTCCGCGCGTCGAATGCTGAATTGCGCACGAACTCGAATACTGAGCCGTGAAATCCGCTCGCGCCCGACCGCGTATGAATGTTGGTGAACCCCGACGCTCCGCGGCCAATCTCCGCAGGCATCCAGCCCGAGCTTGAATCGATCGACTCCACCGCGTCCACATCGAAATTCGAAAACGTGCTCCCGCCCATTTCGGGATCGCTGATGTCGGCATCATCCATGGCAAACGTCGCTTCCACACCGCGCTGCCCGTTGATCGCAAACTGTTGCGTAAAATTGGTCGCACCATTCGTATCGGTCATTGTGCCCGCGGCCAGCAGCAGCAGCGAGCTGAAGTCCCGCTTGTTCAGCGGCAGTTCGCTCACCGCCTGGCTCGACAGCTCTTCGCCGCCTGTCGCGGACCGCTCTTTTTTCGGCAACGCAGCAACCGCAATCTCGTCGCGATCCGAGAGCGTGATCACAACAGATGGCCCCGCCGGCGCAACCTCGACCGCCCGCGTGTATTCGACTCGCTTCCCGCTAGCCTCAACCGTCAGCCGATATTGACCCGGCAGCGCGCTAACCCGGAAAGTTCCATTCACTCCTGTTGTCGCTTCATCTCGCGCCGTCCCGCCAACGAGCACAATCTTCGCGTTCGCAATCGGGGCGCCCGCCGCGTTTCGCAGTGTCCCTTCCCACACGGCCTGCACTTGCTGTTGCGCGCTGGCTGCGCCGCAGGAAAGCAGCATCGTCAGCCCAACAACCCAAAATCTCAAGAATGCGCCCGACCCAAAACAGCCCGCCCAAAACCGCTTACATAGCATTTTTTTCACGAATAGGAGACCCTTAATGTGCAGTTCGCGCCCCGAAAGAAGTCGGTTCGCAGCTTCAATGACAACACTCACCGCAACCGCCAAATTATACCTGTCGCGTCGCTGCTAAAACCTTTTTGCAGGTTACTCCCACTCCGTTGTTTTCAAAATGTGACGAGACGTAAATCAAATTTCCATCAGGGGAATCCGCACTCCCCATGCAATCCCTCATCACACGCGCTGCCAATCCCCTTTCCTTCCCTACAATGGAACCATCCGCATGGCCGAGCCCGATCTAAACCCGATCTCAACCAATCCCATAGCGACCGACACTATCGTTGCCATCTCCACACCGCCCGGCCGCGGAGGCATTGGCATCGTTCGCCTCAGCGGACCCCAGGCCGCGGATATTGCCATCGAGCTCGTCCAACTGCATCATCCCCTCGAGCACGCACGCGCGCGGCTAGCCGACGTTCTCGACGTTCCCGACACAAGCGATGCCGATGCCAAACCCATCGACGAAGCGGTCGTCACGTTTTTTGCCGCGCCCAATTCTTACACCTCCGACGATCTCGTCGAGATTGCCGCCCACGGTTCACCAGTTGTTTTGGACTTGCTGCTGCGCCAAGCCCTCGACCTCGGCGCGCGGCTCGCCGAGCCCGGCGAGTTCACGCAGCGCGCGTTCCTCTCCGGCAAACTCGACCTCACCCAGGCCGAAGCTGTCCGCGATCTCATTGAAGCCCAGACCCTGACCCAGGCCCGTCAGGCCGCCAGCCAGATGGGCGGCGCTCTCAGCCACCGCGTTCAGCCAATGAAACAGGCGCTCGTCGAACTCATCGCCCTCCTTGAAGCAGGCATTGACTTTGCCGAAGACGACATCGACGTAACCCCACAATCCGAAATCGCCCGCCGCATTAGCGAGATTATCCCGGCTCTCGCCGCGCTTGAAGCATCCTACGCCCGGGGCCGCGTCGTGCACGACGGCCTGACCATGGCCATCGTCGGCCGCCCCAACGCCGGCAAAAGCTCGCTTTTCAACCAGCTCGTCGAGCGCGATCGGGCCATCGTCACTGCCACGCCTGGCACCACACGCGATCTCGTCACGGAGCGCATTTCGCTGGATGGCATTCCCCTCGAACTAGTCGACACCGCTGGCCTGCGCGAGGCATTCGAAGAAGTCGAGCAGCTTGGCATCGCCCGCAGCCGCGAAGCGCTCGCCGATGCCTCACTTGTCCTCGTGGTCCTGGACGCAACGCAGCCGCTCAACAGCGAGGAGCGAGCACTCTTGTCCGCCGTCGAAGGTCGCCCCACGGTTGTTGTCCTCAACAAATGCGATCTGCCCATCGCTAATGATCTGCATTTTGATTTGTTTGATGCCGAATCAACGGCCATCCCGCCGCTCAAAGCCTCCGCCCTCACCGGCGAAGGCATCGCTACTCTCCGCGAACGCATTCTCGCCCTGGCCACTGGCGGAGCCGCAGCCGAACCCGGCCTGCTCACCAGCCTGCGCCACCAGCAAGCCATCGCCACCACTCGCATCGCACTGGCCGACGCGGCCCAGGCCAACAGGGACAACATTCCCCACGAGATGATTCTGATCGACCTTTATCGCGCCCTCTGGGCCCTCGATTCCCTCACCGGCCAAACCACATCCGACGACATCCTCAATCTCATCTTCTCCACCTTCTGCATCGGCAAATGAAGCATCCAGTCCTGCAGTCCCAGTGCGCCTGTTGAATCTGCTCAACAAATCTGGGTATTTGAGTCTGGGTATTTGAGCCGACAAATCAAGCCGCATCGGCTTTGCCGCGCTGCTCGCCATCGAATAAGTTACGGAGGCAATCAGTGTCCCGCCGCAGCGGCAGACTAGTGTCGGCAACGATTGCCCCATGAATTAGTTGATGTGCTCATGCATCGTGTAGAGGATGGTGAACCGCGAAATCGACATGGGCAGGGATCGACCCGGCCTAAATTCCAAGTTCGCTTCTCACGGCTATTCCCGGCGCACCCATTCTCGCATGGAATGGTCTGC
>Ga0181535_10007270_pt1 | contig 11186 bp, 9 predicted proteins | sample PEATcosm2014_Bin_44_FD_119774 | JGI IMG/M metagenome (GOLD analysis project Ga0181535, IMG submission 119774) | Peatland microbial communities from MTU Mesocosm Facility, Houghton, MI, USA - PEATcosm2014_Bin17_30_metaG | ecosystem: Environmental > Terrestrial > Soil > Wetlands > Peat | place...
ATCAGGTACCCCGAGCAATATACCTACCCATCCCTTCTTCTGCGTATATGACAGATAAAATGATGCTTATGCCATTCTCGCCTTTCCTAGAGGCTGGATTCCAGGCTTAAGCCAAAGTTTGCAGCAACAAGTGTCTTGATTCCGGGTTTCAGTGAGCGTAACAATACGAACCGGGATCGCGCGGGAGGTTTTTCAGGCCTCTTGCCTCCCCACATGAGGGAACGACTATGTCTTTGCGCTCAGGATTTCGCACTCTGGTTTTCGCCGCCTCAACCGCCGTGCCGATGCTGATTTTGCCCATCGCACAAGCTCACGCCGGCGTTTTCGTCTCCATCAACATTGCGCCGCCCGCGCTGCCTGTTTACGAGCAACCCCCGCTGCCCGCGCCTGGTTATCTCTGGACTCCCGGCTACTGGGCCTACGGCGACGCAGGCTACTATTGGGTTCCCGGTGTCTGGGTAGAGCCTCCCACTGCCGGACTTCTCTGGACCCCCGGCTACTGGGGCTTTGCCAGCGGCGTTTACGGCTGGCATGGCGGCTATTGGGGTCCGCATGTCGGCTTCTACGGGGGCGTTAACTACGGCTTCGGCTATGGCGGCATTGGCTTCTGCGGCGGTGAGTGGCGCGGCGGCTTCTTTGCCTACAACCACGCGGTGGCCAATTTTGGCGGCGTTCACGTAACCAACTTCTACGAGAACCGCGAGATCGTCAACCGAACCATGATCGTCAATGAGAACCACTACAGCTTCAATGGCGGCGGCGGCATCCAGGCACGCGCTTCGGAAGAGGAGATGCGAGCGGGCAACGAACACCATTTCGAGGCCACTTCCAACCAGGTCCAGCATGAGCATTTTGCCGGGCAGGACCGTTCGCAGTTGGCCTCCGTCAACCATGGACGCCCTGCAACCATGGCGGCCTCCAACATTAACTCCTATCATCAGGTAGCTCAGGAACATGCGCATTCCCAACCCATCTCGGCCGGCGACCGTTCTGTGGGCCACAGCTACAACCCCAACACCCGCGAGGCCAATCAGGACCAGCGCATCTCCAACGGCCTGCGCAGCGGCCAGATGACCTCAGGCGAAGCGGCCCGCGCGGAGCGTACGCAGTCCCACATTGACCAGCAGGCTCACAACGATCGCGTTGCCAACGGCGGCCATCTCACCGGCCAGGAGCGGCAGCAGATTAACGGCGAGCAGAACGCCGCAAGCCGCCAGATCTACAACGAGAAACACAATGACAATACGATCAAGCCGAACGAGGTCAATAACCGCGAAGCCAACCAGCAGCAACGCACCGCCCAGGGCCTACGCAGCGGCCAGATGACCTCAGGCGAAGCGGCCCGCACCAACCAGAACCAGGCGAAGGTCGCGCAGCAGGTCCACAACGAGCGCACTGCCAATGGCGGCGCACTCAACGGGCAACAGAAGCAGCAGGCCAACAAGGAAGAGAACAAGAACAGCAAGCAGATCTACAACGAGAAACACAACAGCACCACCACCAAACCGGCTCCCAAGGGCAAGGGCCGCTAAATCAGAGCCGGGTGGCGCAGCTCTCATTTGTAACATGTGAGTGAACCCAGGTCCCAAAAAACGGGACCTGGGCACCCGACTCTGATGAAAAATCATCGGGATTTGGGCCACGCACCCAAGAATGTCACTCTATTGTTTAAATCCCAATATGTGTCAGGAAATCCAAAAATACAAAGACAATCAGTTGACAAGATTCTGACAACATCCTTCCTCGGCTTCGCTACTCTCCAATTTGACCGAGCACTCTTTGTGTTCGGCAGCCGCTCTGCCCATCCTGGCGGAGAGAGTCAAAGTGAGGTCCCATGAACATCTCAGCACCCCCCACTGAGCCGACCGGTCGCGTCTTCAAGTCTCGCAAAACGACCCGGGTCATCTCACGGATATTCGCTGCTTTTACGCTGTCCGTTGCAATTCTCTCTCTGCACACGGCAGCGCAAACCAGCGGTGTGTATCAGGTCACCAACCTCGTCTCCGACGGATCGGTCACCGCCGCTTTCACCGATCCCAACTTTATCAACCCTTGGGCAATCTCCGACAGTGGGACGTGGTGGATCAGCACGGCGAACACGGGCTACAACTACGTCGTAGGGTCTACCGCCCCGATTGGAACCATCAAGTTCAAGGTCATTGTCCCCCCGGCTTCGGGCACAACCGCCGGCTCGCCCGCAGGTTCAGTCACTACGGGTGGAGCTTTCGGAATGCTTCTTCCCAACGGGACCAAGGCTTCGTTCCTGTTCTCGACTCTTGATGGAACGATCTCCGGATGGAACAGTCTGCTGGGAACCGCGAACGCAATCTCTCAAATTGCGATCAATAACAGCTCTGCCGGCGCTTCTTACCCCGGATTGGCGATTCTCAATACCGCGACCACGAGCTATATCCTGGCTGCCAACTTTGGCGCCGGCAATAAGATCGAGATCTACGACAGCACCTTCAAACCCACAACGCTCCCCGGCACATTTACCGATCCGACTCTGCCCGCAGGTTACGCTCCTTTCTCCGTCCACGTCATCAACAACAAGGTATACGTGGCTTATGCGCTCAAGAGCACTACGACTCCCGCTCAACTCGTCAATGGTCTGGGCAATGGCGCCGTCAGCATCTTTGACGTGAACGGCAATTTTGTCGCACGCGCCGCAACATGGGGCAACCTCGACTCCCCCTGGGGAGTGGCAATCGCACCGGCCAACTTTGGCATCTTCGGTGGCGCGCTGCTGATTGGAAACTTCGGCAACGGGCTCATCAACGCATACAATCCGACGACCTTTGCCTACCTCGGTCAACTCACCGACGGAACGGGCAAGCCTCTCACCTATGCCAGTCTCTGGGAATTGCTTCCTGGCGGCACAACGGTGGGCAACACCACGTCAGTTAGCGGCGGAGATACCAGCACGGTTTACTTCACTGCCGGGCTTGCCTCGGAGGCTCACGGGCTCTTTGGAGCCATCGCTAACAGCACGACCGCCACTGGCACGCCTGCGTATGGCTTCAGCGCCGCAACGAGCGCGCTTACTGTTGCGGTTGGATCGGCCGCCGAAACCACGGTCAGCATCGCTCCCACCTATAACTTCACCGGCACGGTTAGCCTGAGCTGCGCTGGCCTTCCCACTGCCGCCACGTGTTCGTTCTCGCCGGCCCAAATCAGCTCGACGGGCTCCGCACCGGGCACCTCGACTCTTACCATTCAAACCACCGGAATCATTGCGCAACTGCAACACACACGACATGGCGCAGCGGGAATCGCAACCGCTCTGCTCTTGCCCTTCGCCTCCGTCCTGGTGTTCTATCGCCGGCGCTCATCGGCACTCAGCGGTCTGCTCGGCATGTTCGTTCTATGCGGAATCCTGTTCGCGGCAGCCGGCACAATGATGGGCTGCGGGCAATCGCTACCGCCCTCAACCCCGTCAGGAACCTCACAGGTCGCTGTTACAGCCAGTGCCGGTTCTACCAGTCAAACCGTGATGATTGCGTTAACTGTTCAGTGACCCAGGGTTCTTCCGGGTTGGCCGGGTTTCCCAGGTCCCGATTCCGGGCACCAATCGGATGAGGGATTGTCGAGATACATACAACTCGCCTGTCTTAGTTTGGGGGTTCACTCACGTTGGTGGGGGACAAGGGTGGGTTACCCGGCCTTTTTGACAATGCTTGACGTTGGATTCGAGTGGTAAGTATGCACATCGCGAAGACCATTTCGATTAGACTTCCTCCCGATCTGCTCTTGAAGGCGCAGAAGACTGCCGAGCGGGAAGACCGGACCGTCAGTGAACTTTTCCGGGAGGCGCTGCGGCGCTACCTGGCCGCCGATCCGGATTGGGATGCGTTGTTGCGCCGCACACAGGCCACCGGCAAGACGCTGGGCATAGCCACAGGTGCGGATGTTAAGCGACTGTCGGATGAATTCCGGCGGACGCGGCGTCAATCCGCGGCCCGCTGATGCAGGTTGTTGCAGATACGAATGCCAAGCAGTTTAGTGTTCCGGTGTCCCAGGTTTCATCGGCACGGCAAGTGTGGACAGCCCGCGCACGCGCCATCAGTTAAAGCGTGATGAGATCGTTGACAGTTCAGCAACCCTGACTTCTACCTGGTTGGCAGGGTGCCCCGGGTCTGGTCCGCCAGGGCGGACCAGACCCGGGATTTTCTTACCCGTCGACCGTCCTTGCCTCTGTCGGCAGAAATCCGTGGAGACGAAAGCTCTAAGTTCCCAGATTCCGAAAATTCGGACCTGGGGAACCCGGCGGTCTTGCATGGTTAGTTCGGGGTGCAATATTCCTCCAGGCAGTTATTGAATTGCTGGTGGTATTCTTGTACGCAATTTGCGATGCAGCTCTCCCCCGAATCCTCGGTCGGCCAGCATGTAGTCGTATCGCTAACATTGAGTGTATCCGTGACATTACCATTTTGGTCCTGCGACCAGGTATCAGTAGTGGTTTCGATGGAATAGCAAAACTGCTCGCTGCCACCGTTGCCGGAGCTATCGTCAGTGCAGCCCAGTGTGCACTCGTTCATCCACGATTGCAGCTCGCCATAGCATTGCCCGTATTGCGACCAATTGCAGGTGTACCCCTCAGTGCCGGACGCATGAACTTTGGTCGGCAGCATCTGCGCTACTCCAATGAGCAGCACAACAAACAGAAGCTTCGTGATGGTCTTCATCTTCGTTCCTTTCCATTTCCTTTCTACCGGTGTTGGTGTTGAAGGCAAAGATGCCTCTAGCTTGGTGTGGTTGGCAACACAATCGCCAGAAGATTTTCTTGCCCCTTCTCGTCGAGCCTGCCCACCCAGGCATGCTTCACCTTGCCGGTTCCGTCAACGAGCAAAACGGTTGGCGTACCGCGGACGCCTTGGGAGTTGAGGCTTGCGCTTACGATCTGGTTCGCCGCGACTCCCGCATCCGATAAGAACTTCTGAGCATCCGATTGAGGCTGCGGCAGCACAGCGACAATATTCAGCCGCCCTCGCGATTTCTCCGTGAGCTGCTTGTAAAAAGGGAGGCTGTCTTTGCAAAAATGGCAAGTTGTGGAAACCACCAACAATAAGGAGTCTCGATCCCTGGGAAGCTGTGCTCCGGGCAAACTGACGGTGGTTCCAGCAAGATCTTGCGAGGGCGCTTGCGCAACCTTGTGGAGCGCAAAATCTCCTCGATAAGCCAGGCCAAGGAAGACCAAAACTCCCACGATGACCGCAATGTTCGCGATCCTGTCAAGATACTTCATTTTCATCTCCAACTTGGTACGGGTAAACTCTGCCGAAAGTAAGCGCCTGTGTCCGACGGGGATGACCATCCATCCCTGACTCCAGTGGCGCGCGCGAGCGTCGCGCTGAGGGATGGCGACCGATGTTTCCCATCGACCGATAGTCCGACTCTTCTGATTCAAAAACTCTGTGACCTGAAACAAGGGGAAAGTGAATCGTTACGGAGTCTGCGCCGATTCCCAGTGAATGTCAAGAAGCTTGATTCCCTTTCGCCGGACGGGTGGCCCGGCTCCCCATGGAGTCCACTAAACCATGATCTGGTTGGCAGGCCGGCCACCCGCCACGAGCTACTGTCCGATGAGGACTAGCAGGGTTGTGCCCAAGCCAATTGGCTGGGCGACCTGTTACCCTTTCCGCATCATGCGATCCATATCTTTTGTCGCTCTCTTTTTGATTGCCCTCTTGCAGGGCATGGGGCAAACGGCGGACAACTCAAAGCCATCGCTTCCCAAGGATCCACGCGAGGTCTTTGCGGCTGCTGCACCATTTTATGACTTCTCTGACCCGGCCTTGAAGCCTTGGCACCTGAAGGCCACTTACCAGCTCTATGACGAGAAGGGAAACCCGACGGAGCAAGGGACTTGGGAGTACTGGTGGGCGTCCCCAAAGGTGCATCGAAGCAGCTGGACGCGATCGGACGCGACTCGTACGGAATGGTGGACGGCTGACGGCGCGCTGTACCGCAAGGAGAGCGGCAGCCCGTTGCGATTCTTTGAGAGGAACCTGGAATCGATCCTTTTGCATCCCTTACCCGCTCGCAGCTTCCTCGACTCGAGAATGCTGAAGCTCGATTCCAAAATGATTGCCGAAGGACAAAAGAACTTGGCCTGCGCCAGTGCTACATTGCAAATGGAATACGACGGCAAACCGCAGTTGCCAAACTCCAACGCGACTGAGCGCTATTGCTTTGACCTTTCAACCATGGCACTGCGAACGACCTACTCGGGCTTGATCGGTACCGAGTACGATCATGTCGTAAAGATACAGGGCCGCTATCTGGCACGGCAGGTTGCGATCTTAGACGCCGCAGGAAAGCAAAGCCTCTTCTCGGTCTCCGTTGAAACCATAGAATGGATCGATTCGTCGGATGCGATGCTGAGCGCACCTGCCGATGCGGTTCTTGTACGGGCGGCGACCAGCCAGACTACGCCCAGCCGGACGGGCGGTGACGTGATGGACGCGATTTTGGTTACAAAGACAGCGCCTGTCTACCCGGCAATTGAGAAGATGGCGCACGAACAAGGAGTCGTAGTTCTTGCGGCCGTAATTGGAGCGGACGGAAGGGTTCACGACCTGGAGGTTTTGGCCTCGCCGTCACCGCTTCTTGCAGATTCTGCGGTGGATGACGTGAAGCACTGGGAATCCAAGCCGTATCTGCTGAACGGAGTGGCGGTCGAGGTGGAAACGTTTGTTACTGTAATCTTCAGCTTGGAGAAGTAGCCAGCAAAAAGCGAGGGCCAGCCGCATGCGGCTGGCCCTCTTGTTTGTCAGGAAGATGGACGCCCTACATCTTGATCGAAGCGGCGCGCGCCGAAATGCCGCTCACTTCGGCGGCTTTGGCTTCGGCGTAGGCGGCTGCGCCTAGCCGCGCGGCGCGGCTCTCGAGGACGATGCGCACCGGCATGTTGATCAGCAACTGGCTCAGCCGGCCCTTGTCGGTGAAGGCTTTCATGAAAGTTCCGTCCTTGAGCTTCTCGAGGATGCGGGGCGCAATGCCGCCGCCCACATAGAGGCCGCCGACCGACAGAATCTTGAGGGCCAGGTTGCCGGCCTCCGCGCCATAGGCTGAGACGAACATATCCAGCGCCTTCTCGCAGATTTCGCTTTTGGCCGCCAGCGCCAGCTCGGTAATCACGGCGTTGGGGTCGGGTACGGCGGCGATGCGCGCCGCCAGCCAGGCCGGCTCGTCCATGCCGCGCACCTCGCGCAGGAACTCGTAGATGTTGGTCAGGCCTCCGCCGCTGATGACGCGCTCATAGCTGGTGCGCCCGTTGAACTTCTGCTTGAGAAAGCGCAGTAGGTCAATCTCGTCCTCGTTGCGGGGCGCGTAGTCCGCATGGCCGCCTTCGGAGGGATAAGGGATGTGACTGTGGCCGTTCCAGACCAGGAAGCTCTGGCCAAGGCCGGTTCCGGCGGCGAGCAGGGCACGGTTGCCGGCTTGGCTGGGGTCGCCCTCGTTGAGGGTGTAGATTTGCCCGTCTTCGAGCTCGGCAATGCCGTAGCCGTTGGCTTCAAGATCGTTGATCAGGAAGACGTGCTCGATGCCGAGGCCGGCAGCCAGCTCGCGGCTATCCAGCGTCCAGGGCAGATTGGTGAGGCGCAGCCGCCCGTTGCGCACAGGGCCCGGCACGCCAAAACAGGCCGCGGTCACCTTGTCCGAACCCAGAAACTCCTTCACGATCGTCTCCAGGCCAGAGTACTCCTTGGCCCGATAGATCTTATCGCGGGTGGTTGTGAGCTTGCCATTGGTAAAGTCATACAGCGCCAGATCGACCTTGGTGCCGCCTACATCGCCCGCCAGAATCATCGTTCCCTCTCCAAGAAACCGCAGCCTTCCGCATCGGTCGCGGGTAAAAGCGCAGCTGCCGCCTTGTCCAGAATCAATGTCAGTATACCGCTGGCGGGCCAAATCAGCTGGCTGGGCAGCCGTTCCAGATCGCATGGACCGGTCAGAACTTCCTTTAGAATCTCTGCTTTATCGGCTCCCGCGATCAGAAAGAAGACCGAACTGGCATGGTTGATGACCGGCCAGGTGAGCGTGATGCGCCAGGTGTCTTTCTGGGGCACGTGGTTGGCGGTGACCAGACGGTTCATCTCGTGCAGAGCCGCGGTGCGGGGGAAGAGCGAGGCGGTGTGCCCGTCAGGGCCCATTCCCAGTGCGATCAGATCGAAGCTGGGGATCTCGGCGCCCTCCAGGCGAAAGCTGTTGCGCAGTTCCGCCTCGTAACGGGCTGCTGCTGCCTCCGGTTCCAGCTCGCCCTCGATGCGGTGAATCTGGCAAGGGAGGAGCGGCACCCGGTCCAGCAGCGCCTCGCGGGTCATTCGATAGTTGCTGTCGGCATCGTCGGGAGGAACGGCCCGCTCGTCCACCCAGTAGAGGTCGAGATTCTCCCATTGCATGCGGCCCCGCCACGGCTGACTGGGGTCGGCCAGCATCTCAAACGCGGCTTTGGGCGTGGAGCCGCCGCTGAGGGCGATCCGCGCCCGCTTGCCGTAATCCATCGCCTCGCCCGCCATCTCGACAAAATACTGCGCAGCCCTGCGAGCCAGCGCTTCCGCATCCGGCTCCACGTAGTACTTGATCTTCAATAGTTTGCCCGCGCGCATGAGTGCCTCTTATCTATAGGGTACGCGAAAAGTTATGAGGACATTGTAAAAAGCGGCTCACTCGATGGGCTGTCCAGTTAAGGGGTCAAATCGCTTGCATGAGAGGTGATTCAGGAAAAGACTCTACCGCCCCAGATACACCCGGTACTGCTGTTCCAGCACCCCGGAGGCGCGGGCCAATGCAAGCTTCGACAAGTTGTACTGGTAGAGGCTCTCGACCAGGTTGCTCTGCGCGGAGGCGAGCGTGGCCTGCGCGGTAACCAGGGGCAGGTTGTCGTCGACGCCGGCGTTGACGCGGTCGGTCTCGTCGCTCAGGGCGCGGGTGGCCAGCTCGACGTTGGAGCGGGACACCTCAACCAGCTTCGAGGTCGCGTCCACATCGAGCAGCGCTGAGCGCACCTGCTGGTCGATGTGGCCCTTCAGGTCGTCCAGTTGCGCATTGACGGCGGCCAACTCGGCTGCTGCTGACTCCGTATCGCCGCGCAGCTTGCCCTCGCGGAAGAGCGGCACGCTCAGCGTTCCCTGGGCGATGAAGTTGCCGTGCGTGCCCACGCCGCTGACATCGCTCACGCCGTAGTAGCCGCTGAACTTGAGGCTGGGCAGCCGCTGGCTGCGATAGGCCAGGTGGATGGCCTTGTAGGCGACCACTTGATTCTGCAGATTCTGATAGTCCTGGCGGTTCTTATAAGCGGTGGCCCGCACCTCTTCAGGGGTTTGCACGGCCAGCTCGCTGTAGGGAGCGGGGTCCGTGAGCGCGATCTTCTGGCCAGGGTCGATGCCGATCTCGCGCTTGAGCAGGATCAAGTCCTTGTCCTGAGCGTTCTCGGCGGCGATGACGGCCTGCTGCTGGGCCTGGAGCTGGACCCGCGCCCGCAATTCGTCAAGATTGGCCACAGTTCCGGCTTCGTGGGCGGCGTGCGCCTGGCTGAACACCACTTGGTCGGCGGCCTCCAGGGCTTTGGCGTTGTCTACCTCGCTGGCGGCGGCAATGGCATGCAGGTAGGCCGAGGCCACCTGCTGCACTACCTCGCCGCGGGCTGTCATCTTGGCAAAGTGGGCCGCTCTCTCGCCGGCACGCGCCCCCTGGAAGGCAGCCAGCACCGGGCCGGAGAAGAGCATCTGGTTGAAATGAATTTGACCCTGGGTGAGGTCGTCGCGCGTGATCTCAGAGAGCGTAGCGCCCGGTGGGAGCAGCGAAACAAATTTTTTGGCGGTGTCAGGCCCAAAGCCCAGCGCGGCCAGATTGTGCTGGTAGACGCCGGTGTCGCCAGTCAGAGTGAGCGACGGCAGAAATGCCTGGATCGCTTCGATCTTTTCACCCTGGAGCGCCTTTTCGTTGTTCTCGGCTTCCTTGAGGCCAAGATTGTTTTTGAGGCCGAGGCTGACGGCATCATCCAGCGAGAGCTTGAGGGTGTCATCGCTGGCTGGTTGGGCGGTGACGCTGCCGAAAAAGGGGTTGGCGGCCGAGGTGGGGTTGGGAGACTGCGCACAGGCTGCCGCTCCCGCGCCGGACAAACAAGCGATCAGCGCCAAGGCGGCGACTAAAGCCGGCGCGCCCGCCCGCCCAGAAACAAGATTTTGTGAGCGATTCACTGCCATTCATTGTCTCAGATGAATCAGCCGGGTTGAGGGATTCCGGTTTAACGCATAGAAAACCCCTAATCCCACGCCTTGGGACACAGCCTCCCCTTAATGGGAGCATACTGATGTATAGGCCGGTTTTGCTGTTTCTCCGAGGGCCAACCCTCCCCTTGGGTTTCCTCGTCTCCATCGCGGCCTTTACACTTGCAAGGGTACGATCTGGGCTGTTCAACCCAGTGGCCCGATAGACAAAGCTTACGGACCGCGACGCGGATTCGACGCGAGGGGTTTTCCCTCGAATCCGGGCGCTTACGGCGCATCGCGAAGACTTCAACGCAAGAACGGGCTTAACAGAGAGGGATTCATGACAGTTGCTGCTCGCTTTCCCGGCATTCGGGTCACTGCAAACGGAAACCAGCTCGTCTCCTATCACACAGAGACGAGGATCGCCGACGCCGGTGTGTTTTATCCCATCACTCCTTCCACGGAGGGCGGCGAGCTCTTCCAGCAGGCCTATGCCGAGGGACATCTGAATGTCTTCGGGCACAACACCATTGCCATTGAGACGGAAGGCGAACACGCGGCCCAGGGCGGCGCTATCGCGCATTCTGTCTGCGGCAAGCGCGTGGTCAACTTCACCTCCGGCCAGGGCGTTGTCTACGGTGTTGAGCAGTATTATCACGCGCCCGGCAAGGGTTCCACCATGGTGCTTGAAGTAGGCGCGCGCGCGCTCACCAAGCACGCACTCAACGTGCATTGCGGACACGACGACATCTATGGCGCTCTCGATACCGGCTGGATCATGCTCTTCGGCAAAGACGCGCAGCAGACCGCGGATCAAGCCCTGATCCTGCGCCGCGTGACCGAGCTCAGCCTGACCCCCGGCATGAACATCATGGACGGGTTCCTCACCACGCATCTTGAGCGGACCTTCTACAAGCACGAGTCGGAGCTGATCCGCGAATACCTTGGCTCTCCCGAAGACATCATCGA
>Ga0181535_10007271_pt1 | contig 11186 bp, 9 predicted proteins | sample PEATcosm2014_Bin_44_FD_119774 | JGI IMG/M metagenome (GOLD analysis project Ga0181535, IMG submission 119774) | Peatland microbial communities from MTU Mesocosm Facility, Houghton, MI, USA - PEATcosm2014_Bin17_30_metaG | ecosystem: Environmental > Terrestrial > Soil > Wetlands > Peat | place...
CACGCCGCGAACGTTGTGCTCGATCATTTTCTCGGCCGCGCGTTGGGTTAGGCTGGAGTCATAGTTCGTGTCGCTGAGGATAATTTCGTAACCGAGTTGCCGCGCGCGGCCTTCGAAGCTGTTGATGACTTCCGGAAAGAATGGGTTCTCGATATCGGAAACGATCATGCCCAGCGTGCGGCTGCTTCGCCAAGCCAAGTTGCGCGCGTGAGCGTTGGGAAAGTAGCCGAGGCGGCGCACGACAGCGAGAGCGTGACTCCGGGTTTCCTGACCCACTTGGCCAGTCTTGTTCAGGACGTGAGATACGGTGGCCGTGGATAGATTGGCCTCCCGAGCGACGTCCCTAATGGTTAAAGCCATGGGAAAAGTAAAAACCTCTGCGAAAATGTACCCACCCAACCGAAACATGCTACTGCTCATGCCTTAAGACAATAGGCAACCTGGGAAAGCCCTAACGAAATAAAAACGAACCGGGATAACCCCATTGCAATGCTCAGTGACTTGTGTTAACATCTTTGTAATCAGATGTGTAGGCCCGTAGCTCAGCCCGGTTAGAGCGCTACCTTGACACGGTAGAGGTCTGGGGTTCGAGTCCCCACGGGCCTACCATACAACCGTTTTATTTTGTGAGGCTTAGAGTCCTCACCGCGAATTTGGCTCCTCCGCGCTAACCCCGTGGGTGTGCCTTTGCGCACGGCTATAGTTTCAAGGTAGCGGTCTGGAGTTCGGGGTCATGCAGCTCTTCCGATCAACCCATTGGTTCTAAAAGCGTTATTCCGTTCCATCTTCAAGGGCATGCTGTCCCCGGAAATCTGTGTGTCAATAGGTGTGTCATTAGTTTGCGATTCTCACCGGGCGTTTGGTAGTAAATTCACGGTCTGTTTCCGGAATTCACTAGAGAGATGTTGATACGTGTCGTTGCTGGGAGCTCAACCAAATATAGGGCTGACGCGAGCCCGAAGTACTGCCGGCGTCCTTCGAACACGTCAAGAGTCTCACGAGCTTCGACTCTGATACCAGCGATGCTTGGGCGCATAGCGCCCGATTCCAAAGCCGGAGATTACTCAGATGTATTGGTATCTACTCCATTCGGGGAAATTCCCTGGCCGAAGCTCTCGCGATTCGATGACGAGGAGATGAAGGCCCTCATGATCGATGTAGTACAGAAAACATACACGCGTAACGGCAGCATGCGGTGGCAGCGAGATCACCTAAGAAGGTGGAGTCGAAACGAAAAACGCCCGGCTCGAAAGTTGGGACGCCCCTGAGCCAATGGGAAGCTGTGGTCGCGCAGGTCCGCTGAGAGCATTATGCAAGTTGAGGCCGCGGCGGGTGCCTGTTGTACCCCCTAAGTCCTACAGGCTCCCCAGGCTTGCGCCTCCGTCCACAAACAGCGTCTGCCCAGTAATGAATGCAGCGGTCTCGCCAGCGAGAAATGCAATTGCTGCCGCTATTTCCCAGGGTTGCCCGAGTCGCTTCATCGGCACTCTCTTCAAATAGCGGCCCTCGCCTTCGCTATTTTGCGGGTTGTTGGCGCGGAATAGTTCCGTTTCGGTCGGGCCAGGCGCAATCGCATTTGCGGTGATGCCGTCGGCGGCAAGTTCAACCGCCATAGTTCGCGTCAGGCTTTCCAACGCTGCCTTCGCTGCTGCGTAACTAGAACGAAACGCGAAGCCGCGAGTCACAAGGCTGGTCACATTGATAATGCGACCGAAACGCATGGTCCGCATGCCCGGCAGGAGAGCTCGCGTGAGTTGCAGCGCCGGGCGTACATTCAAATCCATAATCGTGGCGAAGTCATCGATTTCCACGGAATCAAACGCTTCATGTTTGGAAACGCCGACATTATTAACAATTCCGAGGACGTCTCCCCGTGCGGCCAACCCCTTGGCGAGAACACCTGTCTTCTCCTGGTCTGCAAGATCTGCCCGGATAAACACGCCGGGGAAAGAACCCGGGGAATTGCGCGCAACACCTATGACCGACCAACCTTGTTCGACCAAGACGTCTGCGGCCGCACGGCCGATGCCCTTCGATGCGCCAGTTATGACAATGGTTCTGTTCATTACACGCCTCTTCGTATTTGCCACGGCTCAGAACCGCTCGCGATTGAAGCGCGGATCTGGCGGTCATCACGATCCTGTTGACTCTCCCAAGATTAATCAGGAGCGTCGTTAAATGAGTCACCGTTTACTTCTTTCAGTTCGTTCACGTCTCTTTGGGCGCTTCGACTTATGCAGCGGACGTTGCTACCCCAACCGGAGCGTTGTGCGCCGACGGCATTGATGAGAACAGCGGTATGAGTCCTTCAACCAATGTGGGGTGCGTCAGAACGGCGTCGCGCATTGCGGTATAGGGCAGACCTGCGATCATTGCAACCTGGACAGCGGTCATAATCTCCGCGGCCCCGACGCCGAAAGCTGTAAAGCCCAGAATGTGATCCCTGTCCGCCCCGACGAGGGCCTTTAAGAACCCTCGCGTTTCCGAAAGTGTGTGGGCACGCAGGTTGCTTTCCATGGGGACTTTGAACAGACGGTACGGGATGCCTCGCGTTCTCGCTTCGCTCTCGTTTAGCCCAACGTGAGCCAATTCGGGGTCAGTAAATAGACAGTAGGATACTTGTCTGCCTGTGGTGACGCGCTTTCCGCCGGTTAGATTCGCATGGACCACGCGAAAATCATCAACGCTGATGTGCGTATACTGGGGGCTGCCTGCCACCTCGCCGATGGCCCAAACGCCCGGCGCCGTTGTCTGCAGTCGCTCGCTGACCTTGATATATCCACGGTCGGTCAGCTCGACTCCCGCTACCTTCAGCCCCAATCCCTCGGTATTGGGAGTGCGACCCAGCGCAGCCAGCACATGGCTGCCCTCCAGCGTCTTCTGAGCTCCATTTTGCTCGAGAACGATTCTCACCGAGTCTCCCGACCTGCCCGAAACGCTCTTGATCCGACTATTCAAAAGCAACTGGATGCTCTCGTCCTCAAGCAGGCTGCGAAGTGCGTCGGACACGTCGTCATCTTCTTTCGGCATCAGCCGACTGTTACGGCCGATCACCGTCACTCTGCTTCCGAATCGGCGCATTGCCTGGGCGAACTCTATTGCGATGTAGCCGCTGCCGATCACGAGCAGGTGTTCGGGGACTTCGTTGAGTTCGAGTGCCTCAATGTGTGTGAGCGGTTGTGCTTCATGCAGACCAGGAATCCCTGCCAACGAGGCTCTCGTACCCGTACTGACGATCACGTTGGTGCCACGGAGCCGGCGCGTGCTGCCATCGGCGAGAGAAACTTCCACTGTTCTCGGAGCCAAGAACCTCCCAGTTCCAAGGATGAATTCCGCTCCCGCGCTACTGTAATTTTTCAGATAGCCCGCATTCATGCCGGATACCATTTTGCGCTTGCGGTCGCGGACGCCGGTCATTTCGATCTTGAATCCGTCGTGGTTGACGCCGAATTCTTTACCGCGGCGAAAGTAGGATGCGACCTTGGCGCTATGGATGATGTTCTTGCTGGGCAGGCACGCAATGTTCGGGCACGATCCGCCAATGTATTTGCGGTCGATTGCGGCGACTCGCTTTCCTTCTCCCGCAAACGTCCAGGCAGCAATCGTGGATCCCGTGCCGCCGCCCAGAATCACCAGATCAAATTCTTCCGGCTGGGTCTTATCAAGTTGCTGTACCTGGTCGGACGAATTGATGCTAGCGGTGCTCATGCGACCTCTGCTTTCTCAGGTACACGCGCGCTGCTGGCCTGCATGGACTTCACGAGATCCGCCGCGGACGCTCCTTCGAGCGATAACCCGTAGCCAACTTCCCGAACAATGCGCTCTTTCAGCGGTTGGATGAAGTGCACTCGTGTATTGCGGCGAGTTACTTCGGGAACCTTCAGGTACAGCTCGGCCAATTCCCGTGCCCGGCTAAGAGTCTTACCCTTCGACACAACCTCCGCGACGACACCCCACTCTTGTGCCGTACGCGCTGTCAGCGGCTGGGGGTTCAGCAAGAATGCCTCGGCTCGCCCCGCCCCCGCGCGATAACTCCAGGTGGTGAAGATTCCGTCACCGGGCACGATGCCGCCGGCAAAGTGCGGCACATCGTGGAAGGTCGCATTCTCAGCGGCCACGATTACGTTCGCAAGCAGCGCATACTCCGAATGGATGTGAGCGCGTCCCTCGACGGCGGCAATGACCGGCACGCGGATGTTGGCAATGTTTTCCAGAATTTGAGTGCCCTCGTCATGAACCTGGCTCCAAACGCCGGGATCGGCGACATTGCCGAAGGATGAAAAATCGATACCAGGAATGAATTCACCGCCTGCGCCGGTGAGGATCGCAATCTTGTTCGCTCGATCCTGCGCGATCCGGTAAAAGGCATCCGCAAACTCAGTATGGTCTTGTGCGGTGAAAGTGAATGGCCCGCCGTTCGTGTGAAATTCAGCTACAAGTATACCCTTGGCGTCGCGCGTCAGTTTCAGGCTACGATAAGCACCGAAGTAGTCCTTTTGCAATTGCATAGCATTCTCCTCTCTAGTTTGTCTTGAGATCAAAATCACGGTCACAAATTACATCAGCTCTGGCAAACCCCTAAGGCGTGGCGACAACACTTCGTGCGTCTGCTTGGCGCAGCGTTTTCTTTTTCTTGGCGGCAGGAGGCAGAAACTTCCGGTCGATTAGGGATTGCAGCGCGTTGCGGAACGAGTCCTCGGTATCAATGGTGGCTGTGAACCCAGCCTGGCGCAACTTGATGGTGCTCACGAAAGCTCGCGGTCCTTCCGGGGCTCCGTAGGCGAATGCGAAGTCTGCGTGTTGGTCTCCTTGACCAACCAACTCCCGAAGGTTCCGCGATCGAAGGTTGTACTCTGCCACGATCTGGTTCCAGACATCCGCGTTTTCCTTGAGGTACGCCGCCAAGCTCATTGGCACATCCGGCCCGGTCTCGACGCCGAGGGTTTCACCCAGGGCCGGCCACAGACTGCGCCACTCAAAAACGTCGCCATTGGTAATGTTGAATGCCTCGTTCACAGCGTGGGGCGACTGCGCAGCCCAGACCATTGCGTCGGCAACGAGATTCGCATCGGCGGCTTCCCAGACGAACGATGGACCTCCAGGAAAACTGAACGCTTCACCCTTCTCGTGGCGGATTGCCGCGTAAACACCAATAGCAGGGAGAACGTTCAACGCGCCCGGAGTGGGGCCGGTGACAAGCTGAGGACGCAGTGCCGTGTAGTTGAAGCCGTAACGGGCGCCCATTTCACGCACATAGTCTTCATGGTCGAAGAAGAAGTTCGCATGGTCCTTGCGGGCATCACGTTCCCGCGCCGGGATGGGGATCGGGTGCAGGTGCGCGCCGTAGACCTTCGTTCCCTGCAGAATGCTGATGTGCCGGAAATTGGACGCAGCGCGCACGATCGGCTCCACCACGTTGCGGAGCATCGCATTGTTAGTCTCGATCTGATCCTTATTGGACCATCCAGCGACCAGTTCAGGCCTTTCGTGTATAGCCGTATAGGCGATGTGCGTGATGTCAGTGAGCGATTCGAGCGCGGCGCGGGTCACTTCCTTGTCCCGCAGGTCGACCGACAGAAATTCAATACCCCGGCCGCTGGACAACTCTGGCTTGCGGCGCGACACGCCGACCACCTCCCAGCCCGCGGAAAGAAACTTCTCAGCTGCGGCAGCCCCTAAGAGGCCGCTTGCGCCAGTGACCAGCACCTTTTTCTTTTTACCACTCGAGTTCATACTGTCACCCTCCTTTCTAGTCCTCCAATGTCGGTTGCCATTACTGTCGTGGAACGACTCCGTCCAACCACTCTCTTCAGCGGACGCTTATTACGTCGGACAGGGACGAATTATGCTGGAGTTCCGTGTCCGGGTGAGATGACAATCCGGTGGAAAGCGACGTCACCCTTAGTACGTCCTGCCGCAGTAAGTACACCGACACAGCCAGAAGAACCAGGTCTTTTAGGAGAAACGCCGTGGTTTCAGTCATTGCTGGAAATCCGCCAGCAGATGGAGCCCAGCCGTTAGGCATGAACGGAATAATCGTTACTGTTGCTATGAAGGAAAAACACGAACCGAGGGCGCCCAGAATTCCTAGTTTCTTGTTCCAAAATCCTGCTAACAGGAGTGCGCCGAATCCCCATTCAGCAGCTCCTAGAAAGTAGCTGGTACCCCGAGCGCCGAAGACAGGGTACATCCAGAAAATCAGAGGTCCATGGCTGATATAAGGAATCAACGCCTGCGCCTCATATTGGAACCATTTCTGATATCCAAAGAGCAAGAAAATGATGACCATTGATGCCTGAATGAAATGGTAGTCGAGGTCGTGTTTACCAATACCAAGCCTAATCAAGATCTTTACCAGGAAACAGCATTGTTACTGATCGCCCCGCTTGATCCCGAAATTCCCGATCGCCCTCGCGCACTCTAACGATGGCAATCGAGGGACCAAATGTCCGTTTCCGCTAAGTCATTGATCCTTCGCTGCAGCGGCGAAGCCCAAACGAGACGGGGCGCTTCTGGAGTCAAAACTGTCAAAAGTCACTTTTTGACACCCCGTACCAACAAAAGTAACGGCGGATGGTCCTATTGAGCTGGAGCGGGATTTTCAGTGTTCACTTGGATCGGCGGCGCTGGCAGGCGAGTTGCTTCAAAACTTCCTTCATATAAACGCCAGCGTGGAATTTGGCATTATCGTCAAGAAGCAGTAGGAGCGCGCTTTCTCCCGCTGGGCCGACGGCGCTTAGGTTGGTGATATCGACGACGAGTTCGCGCCCATTAAGCTGCTGCTTGGCTGTTGTGTACTCGCCAATGAACTCACCAACCCAGGGTTCAGTGAGCATCCCCTCGACCACCAGCCGGCATCGGCGCGGGCCCTCAACAACAGAGATCTTCAACATGCACACCTTTCCTTGAGCGTCCGAGAGCGCAACACGCGTACCAAAGTGTGCATCTGTAACTACCTGAATTCTCAGCAGAGGATTGAAAGCAGCCGGGGATGAATAGGAATGTCAACTTGGGGTTTTTGACACCTTCGGGCGGGCCGGCATCATGCGGCGTAGTCCCCGGGATCAATGCCAAGCTTTTTCATCCGCGCCAGGAGGGTCGTCCGATTGATGCCCATGCGAGCGGCGACTCCATTCGGCCCACCTACACGCCCCTTGCTTAAAGTGAGCGCTCGCACAATCTCTTCAACCTGTTTCTTCGCACGTTCATCGCTTTTCTTCCCGCGCTCAGCAGCAAGTTTCTGGGCCCGCTCATCAGCCAGACAGAGTTTTCCGTTTAGTGCCTGAAGAGTTGTTTTGACAATTTGCTCTATTTCGCCATGCTGTGTCTCCGTACCTGCGCGCTTATCCCCTTCCGGGCCCAAGCTTTGCAACTCCGAAAGCGGCGCATCTAGCGACTTCCCGCGCGTCAGGATGACAGAGCGCTCTACGAAGTTCTCTAATTCGCGGATGTTCCCCGGCCATCCCCAGGCTGTGAATGCCCTCATTACAGCCGCCGGAATTCTTTCAATGTCCTTCTGTGCCCGCTTGGCGAATTTTTGGACAAAATAGCCAACGAGGAGCGGAATGTCTTCTTTGCGCTCCCGCAGGGGAGGTATTCGGATCGGAAAAACGTTTAACCGATAATACAGATCGTTCCGGAATTCGCGGTTCGCAACCATTTTGAGCAGGTCGCGGTTGGTCGCGGCAATCAAGCGGACGTTCACCTTCAGAGTGTGCGTGCTTCCCAGCCGCTCGAACTCCTGTTCCTGCAAGGCCCGCAGGAGCTTCGGCTGGATTTCCAAGGGAATGTCTGCGACTTCGTCTAGGAAGAGTGTGCCGCCATCGGCTAGTTCCAATCGCCCGATTTTCTGGCTGATCGCGCCCGTAAATGCTCCTTTCTCATGTCCAAACAATTCGCTCTCCAGCAAGCCGGTAGGAATAGCAGCGCAATTGAGTTTCACGAAGATGCGGTTCTTGCGCCGGCTATGCTCGTGAATGGCGCGGGCAACCAACTCCTTGCCCGTTCCCGTTTCGCCGAGGAGTAGGACGGTTGAATCCCCAGGGGCAACGGTTTCGACTAATTGCAGAACGTGCTTGAGCGCCGGACTGCTCCCCACGATTTGCCCGAAATTCATTTCTCCGTGGATTTCCTGTTCCAGGTAGAGTTTCTCCTGGGCGAGTCTCTCTTTCAGTTCGGAAAGTTCGCGGTATGCTACTGAATTCTCAATGGCGATGGCGATCTGACCGGAAGCCTCGCTGAGGAAGGCGACTTCCTCTGGAGTAAAGGAATTGTCTCTGGTCCGGGAAATCGCCAGAACTCCGACGGCTCGGCCGCGGTTGACCAGCGGTATCACACACTGGCTCTTCACGCCCTCTGCAACCAGTAACTCGTAGTAGTCGGAAGGGAACTCCTCAGCATTCGATATGGTTCTAACCGCGGGTTCAAATGTTTCAAGAGCTTTCTTGGCAATGCCCACGGGGGTGATGAGCATCTCTTCTTTAACGAATCCCTTCCCTCCCGGGAAGTCCAACGCGGAAACTCGGAACGTGCCCGATGCTGGGTCTGGGACAGAAATATGTACCACGTCACAATCCATGAGCTCGCGAACAGCGGCTGAAATCGCGCGCAACACTTCCCGGAACTCCAAGTTCGACGTGATCCGGTTCGTCAGCTTAAGCAGGAGCTGAAGCCGATTATTCTGAACCGTTAAAGCTTGTTCTGCTCTCTTGCGATCTTCGATGTCCGTATTTGTTCCGTACCATTTCGCAAGCTTTCCACTTTCGTCGAAGAATGGAGTCGCTCGGAACAGGAACCACCGGTACACACCATCGAAACGCCCCAAGCGCCCTTCGATTTCAGCCGACTGGCCGGAGGCTACAACCGTTCGCCAGTATTCCACTAGCGCGTTCAGATCGTCTGGATGAACCGCAACAGTCCACCCCCAACCCTGGACTTGATCCGCTGTCAGGCCAGTGTAATCGAGCCAGCGTCGGTTGAAGAATTCAGCGGCCCCATCTGCCTCGGCAGACCACGCCATTGACGGAATGCTTTCGATAACTTGGCGGAGCTCTCGCTCGCTACGGTGGAGCTTATCATTCTGGCGTTGTAGTTCGGCGCGTGCAGCCTCCGCTTGCCGGAGGTTAAAGTTATCGTCAATCGCGAAGGCGACGACACGGCCAATGAGCCGTAAGAAGCTGACGTCGTCATTGCTGTAAACGATTCCAGGGCGGCCCGACATACCCAACGCGCCCAGGCGGCGATGCGGTGTAGTTAGGGGAATAAATAGCAGGGGGCCGACGTCAAGGCCGTGGGTTACAATCCCTTGTTTCAGCCGTTCCGGTAATCTTTCGTCGCTGTTCCAGTCGCGAATGTGGAACGGTTCTTGCATGGTGTATGCCTGCCACGACGGACGCTGTTGAACCGGCACATCCGCATATGCAGCCACCAGGTTCTTCTCTTGACCCACCACCGCCCATTCGACTTCTGTGGAGTTCTCCTTGTAGACAATGATGTAGAACTGTAAAAAATCGAGGAATTCTCGCAACTGTTCCGAGAGGATCTTCGTCAGATCCTCGGGTTCTCGGCACACAGAAAGTGCTTCGCTGAGGCGAAGCACTGCTTCGTAGCGTCGACCGTCTCTCCCTTTTGGAATGGACGAATATCCGCCCATCTTGTGTGCCGAGCCCCCTCTCCGAAATCAATCCAAAAGTCTAACACATGCGATACGACGGTTCACCGTATGAGATCCGCATTTCCACACGCAATGGCTGCCCGTGCCTGTACCCGAAGCCGCGGCAACGATTCGCCGAATCTAAGATTTGGGTTGGTGCCGCAGACTTGCGGAATGGCGTGGATAGTTGGCGGATTCCGATATGCTTGCCTTGAAACATTTCCCGTACAGGCCCAACCGAGAAGGAATAGCACCGCTGTCGGGTCGGAGGAGGCGCGCTGACGCGCTGGCCTCCGGGCTTCGGTTGTCGCCCGCTTTTCGGATCCGCCGCCTTTCCATTCGCGCACCCGCCACCAAAGTTACTTTGGGGTTAGAATCGAACCCAAGGTAGGAGTGGTCCAGCCCGCGTCGGCAAATACTGAGGGGGGACGGGGATCATCCGTTTCTCCGCGAACAATCTCGAGATTGTGCCGGCCTTGTAGCAACGCGGTGATCCGAAGGAAGGCCAACGATTGCCGGCGAATGTTTTCCGCTACGACACCGCCCTTCTTGCCAACCACGGAACAGAGTTTGAGCGTGAAGTAGCCCACCCCAGAGAGGAAATCCACCATCACGCTGCCCTCTTGGAGATTCAGTGCCTGAATCACGTCGGATGGGCGCTGCAGCGTCTAATTGACGGATATACGATAATGCCTGAGCCCGCAGCCATTCGGCTACAAATGTCAGCAACGTGGGGAGCGCTTAGAGAGTTCCCGCTGGAGGGAACGGCATTGCAAGCTAAGTAGCTTGGCGGCCTGAGAGACGCTACCGCCGAAATATGTCAAGACCTGCTGGATGTGCTTCCGTCCCACCCACGCAAGGCTTCGTACGGCGGTGGGGGGGGGTCGCAAGATGGCATCGGTGTAAGTCAGGACTGCTGCTCCTTCGACCTTCTGGGAATAGTGCGGGACCTGGAATAGAGTGGACACTATGAAAGCTTCACAGACTTCTCCAGGCCGCATATGGCCGGAGCGTGTCTCGACGAATAGATGGTCAGTGACTTTCCATCTTGGGAAATACGGGCTGGGCAGTACGGCCATAGCGCGCTCACATGGCGCAGCCAGAAGTGGATTTTGCGTCGAAAGAACCGAGGCTCTGAGTATTCCTCTGTGCCGAGTTGCTCGCAAAGTCCGCTTGGGCCAAAGAGGGGTACGCGGGCGGGTTGTCCATGGACCGTCCAGCTTTTCCACACAATCCATAAGTAGAAATCCAGTAAGCCTGGAGCATTGGCAAGTGCCGCCACCGCTTCGCGCTCTACGGGGATGCGGTGCTGATCGATTTCGCCATAGAAGGCCTGGCTCAGAGTAATCGTATTCTGAGTCGCCTCAGATGAGTTCCCGAAGCCAGACGCGGAAGGGTTGAACCAGACGCGAACCTGGTCGAAAATGGCCTCGTCAGAGGAATCTGTGGGTCACTGATACGGTCGAATGGCGCCGGGAAGCTCGGCTCGCGTAGCCGGCGAACCCGATGCCGGGGGGAGCGGCTTTTTTTCGTA
>Ga0181535_10007272_pt1 | contig 11185 bp, 9 predicted proteins | sample PEATcosm2014_Bin_44_FD_119774 | JGI IMG/M metagenome (GOLD analysis project Ga0181535, IMG submission 119774) | Peatland microbial communities from MTU Mesocosm Facility, Houghton, MI, USA - PEATcosm2014_Bin17_30_metaG | ecosystem: Environmental > Terrestrial > Soil > Wetlands > Peat | place...
AAGCGTCAGAAGGCGAAACAGCAGAGTGCTGCTCCGCTTCCCATTACCCATCCCACCAAAGTATTGGACCCCGAAAGTGGAATGACGAAGCAGGCGCTCGCCGAGTATTACCTGGCCGTGGCTGAACAGATGCTTCCGCATATCTCGGAACGGCCACTCAGCGTGGTTCGTTGTCCGGGAGGCATCGGAAAGCCGTGCTTTTTTCAAAAGCATGTCGGCTCCGGACTGCCCAACGGCGTGGAAAGCGTTTCCGTGCCGAATCGAAAGACCGGCAAGCACGAAGAATTCCTTACCCTGGATTCAGCCGACGGATTGTTGGGTCTTGCGCAGATGGGAGTGCTCGAGATCCACCCGTGGGGCTCGCGGAACGACTCTCTTGAGCAACCAGACCGCATCATTTTCGACCTGGACCCCGATGAATCCATTGGCTGGCAAACGCTTGCTGCGACCGCGCGGGATTTGCGCACTCGTCTTGGGAAGCTTGGTCTAACCAGTTTTCTGAAACACACCGGAGGCAAGGGGCTTCACATCGTAGTTCCAATCGAGCCCGAACATGAATGGCCAACCGTCAAGCAATTCGCGCACGCTGTCGTTTTGGAGATGGAAAAAGAGCACCCTGATCTCTATGTGACCAAAATGACCAAAACGCTGCGCAAGAATCGAATCTATTTGGATTATTTGCGCAATGACCGCGAAGCTACATCCATTGCGCCCTTCTCGCCGCGGGCCCGTCCCGGCGCGCCAGTAGCCATCACTCTAAGTTGGAGCGAATTGGCATCGCAAAGCGCTCCCTCGTTTCATGTGACCGACTTTGCACAATGGCGATCAAGGCTGAGCCGTGATCCCTGGAAGGATATGATTCGAACCAGACAGAGACTAACAGCCGATGCGCTCAGAGCGGCAGGCGTCTTGTCGAAGCGATAGACAATGATCGAGACGACCGACTTGCGGCTTGGAAGCCATTAACTGAATTCGCAGACTTACTTAAGTTCGCCGCACTGCTCCAGGGCAGATTGATCGGTGATCGTTAATAACGAGCCGCGCAGCTCAATCACATTCCGTCGCTGCAGATCCCGCAGAATGCGCGTGACCGATTCACGGCATGTCCCAATACATTCCGCGATTTCGCCGTGCTTGAGAGCCAGATGTATCTGGATGCCCCGCTCCGTCTGTTGCCCCTGCGCGGACCATTCCAGGAGCAACCGGGCGAGCTTCGATCGGTTGGACGGCGTAACGCCAATCGTCCGCAGACGCGTATAACTCCTGTCACAGTATTCGCCCAGTTCACGCGCCGCGGACAACGAGGCTGCGGGATGGGCCAACAGGAATCTCATAAAATCGGCGCAGCTTATCGACGCGATTTTGGAGGGGTACAGCGTCTCAGCGCTGGTTCTTTGGGGACTGGTTGTAAACGCCGATGGAAGTCCCACGAATTCACCCGGCCCGGCGATGTGCACGGTCAGTCGCTTGCCTTCGTTTGAATTCATAAAGACCTTCACCTGACCTTCGAGAAGAGCGAATACCTCCTGCGGGGGTTGCCCTTCAACATAGAGTACGGTACCTGAGCCGCAGGTAGAAAACGACGCCAAGGACTGAAAATCGAGCAACGCCTTCTCCGACAAGGACATTAGAAACTTACCCTTGCGGAGGTCCTGCAGACTTCCTTGCGGAACCTCAAATGGTAGAAAGCTGCTGGAAGGAATAGCAGTACTCCTGCCGCGCTTCTTTGCAAACCATTCAATTTCCTGGGGAGGTTCTTCGACCGCAGGGCCGTCTTCCTCTCGCAGCGACCTGGATTCCCGTCTTAGAAGCTGAGAACTTGCGCGCTTAACGCGGCCGTGCTCTGTAAGTACAGCGATCTTTTTCAGCCACATATCTGGCGGTGCGAGGACCGGGACAACCAGGTTGAACTCCGATTCGTTGGCGTTCGAATTCCAACCCTTGAACAGGATCAGCGGAGCATCGGAACTGGCCCGGATGAACGAAATGTCATCTGGGGAGACAGCGCTGTTGCTTTCCGTGATTGCGACTGCATCGATGTCTTCGTTCGAACTTAAGAAAGACTGAAGCTCGGGAAGGCTGACGCAGCTGTTCACTGAATAGCCGGCATCTAGGAGGGTTCGGAGCCTATCGAATTCGTCGATTCCAAAATGGGCGATTCGGGCGGTCATCTTCCCGCCTTTCTTCTTTCAACTTTTTCGCGCTGCGCTTTCAATGAGTGCAGTCACGGCCGTGTGATCTTCTGCGCCATCACGGATAATTAGGCCTCAACATTCAAAGAAAATCCTTACTCGCCCAATTTCAGGCAGATACCGCTTTCCACTTCGCCACGTTTTGTTCAAACGGCGAATTATTTGCCGGTTTTCGCAATGCGTTGAACACATCTCAAGCAGCTTCTAAGTTTCGAAAGCGACAGTCGGTCGGATAACGAACATCGAAGTTGATTCAACATCCTACAACGAGAAGGTAAATGTCAACCATCTTCGTAAGTTTGGACTGCGCCGCAGGCGCGTCACCCTTCGATCTATCCGATAGCTGGTTTGATAACTAATGAACGCCCTGGGAGCATGAACTACGTGGCCTGCACCAAAGGTCGAGAATACGATTGCGAGCGTAAACCCGGTATATATTTAGAAAGTAGTAACTATAGAAGAAGGGGATTAAGATGAGTCCAAAGCCGAAGTTCGGAATGATTGCGCAAGAAGATTATCTCAACTGCTGTGGAATTGCCGTCGTTGGAAAAGTGTCCTGTGACACTTATCACCGATGTTGTCAGCAACCGGCCATTTGTCTTGACAAGAAAGAACGACAAGGGCAACATCACATCAATATCTTCACTGTCTAGGTTCCGCAGAACGCCCAGACTCAGATCTGAGCTGGACGTTTTCGTGCGCCTTTTCAAAGTAGGAGTGACCCGAATAGAAAGTTGACCCCCCCCATGATCGTCAAAATGCAGGATAGAGGCTGCGGTGTCACCAGTCTGCGGATTGGTGCACGGAATGTCCGACGGTACTTCACAAAGGGAATGCCGACAGTCGATCTCGATTTGGATAGCGTGCAGATCCAGTGCGACCTGGGCCAGGATTTCTGGCAGGACCATCCGGAGATTGTCGATCCACGACTTTGCGCGTGGCTTACGGCCAAGAAAACTAGATTGAAAGTTGATGGGGATGGAGCTGTCTTACTGATGCTGCCGGCCGGCAGGAATTCGTTTCGTCTGCAAACCAAGCAGTCAAGGGGAGCGGTGAAGCCTAGCCCCCCGTACGATCCGGCCGCATGATTTGAAAAACACTCAACCAAACCAGAAAGACGCTCCAGCAAAGGAGCCATGATGATGGGCGTCTTCTAAACCGCATCTGAAAGTTTTGCGAGAGGAAAGACAATGACCACATCTGTTTTTGCGACTGAAAGACTTTTGAAGGGGAGCACGCAATGGGGGAATGTTGGAGCAGCATCGTTCTGCAAGTCTTTATCGCCCGAAGCGCTCAGTGAGTTTGGCGAGATTACTTCCTACTCCTCTTGCGCCGTCGGTTCAGAGCTGTACAGCGAGGAGCAAATCCCAGCGAAGGTCTTCATCCTTCTGCAGGGACAAGTGAAGGTTTCAATCAGCGCGCGCAATGGGCGGCGCTTGATCCTTCGTCTCGCCAAGCCGGGTGCCGTTCTCGGCCTATCCTCCGCATTCTCCGGGAATTTCTATGAAGAGACCGCGCAGGCAATAAGCCCTTGCAATTTCATCTCGATACGCTGTGCGGAGTTTGCCCGTTTCCTGGTTCGTCATCCATCCGCTTTTCAGGCCGCCATGCGGGAGTTCGGAAGCCAGTATGAACTGGCTTGCTCGCGGCTGCGTGTAACGGGAATGGCTCTCAGCGTTCCGGCAAAGCTTGCCCGGCTTCTGCTGGAGTGGACTGCAAGCGCCCAGCCAACCGAGTACGGTATTCGTATCCATGTCTCACTTACTCATGGAGAAATTGGTGAGTGCATTGGCACATGCCGTGAATCCGTCACTCGTATCCTGGGTGACATGCAACGCAAGCAAATTGTCAATCTGCGCGGGTCAATCCTAACGGTGATGAATCGTCCTGCATTGGAAGCCTGCGCGGGCCTGTGAAGCCCAGCGGAGGGCCTGCCAGATTATGCTGCCCGCGGGTACATGCGTGAGATATCTACCCTCAATGCGGGCGGCTTCCAGGTGTCTTCTGGTTCTCTGACCGCTGTACCTGTACCATCTCCGTGCCCCATCCATTCGCCTTTTTACTGGCGAATGGGTGGGAATGCACAAAACCTCATAGAGCGAAATCATGCGGTCAGAGACCTAGCGCCGCTCCGATGCCGACTTCTTCGCGGCAATGATTCCCTCTGGAAGTGCCCAAGCGAATAGCACCCCGCCGCTGCTGGTGACGATGTATTGGCGGCCGTCCAATTCGTAACTGATGGGAGAACTCTGCATGGGTGATCCGGTACCCGCATGCCAAAGGGTCTTTCCGTCATTCGTATCGAGCGCCAGCAAGTTTCCGTAAGCATCCCCGGTAATTGTCAGGCCCGAATCGGTTGTCATCACGCCTGCGCCCGACCCGCCCGACCCCACTTCATGGCTCCATCGAATCTTGCCGGTTTGGTAGTCGATTGCCTCGATCACTCCTTTGCCCCACAATCCATAATCCGCGCCCGCCCATCCATAAGCACCATCGGCCGGCTTGGCGAAATAGATGCTGTAACTGGGGTGAGCGTCCACAATAAACAATCCGGTCTTCGGATCGAAGCTCGGCGCACGATAGTTGGTGAGTCCGCCTTCATCCGGAGCGACAAGCCGTCCATCCGGCGCAGGCTCCTTGGCTGGATTGGGAATCGGCCGGCCCTGCTTATCGATTCCCAGCACCCAGTTCACCGGGCCGTACGGAACTGTCAGCAGGTTCTTACCGTTCGTGCGGTCAAGAACAAAGAAATAGCCGTTGCGCGAGGTTTGCATCAGCATCTTCCGCGGCAGGCCATGAAACTCCCCGTCGACCAATACCGGCGTTTCCACCGCATCCCAATCGTGGGTGTCGTGCGGCGATACAGAGAAACTCCACGTCAGCTTCCCGTCATCGGGATTGATGGCCACGATGCTGCACGTATTTGCATTGTCTCCGGGCCGTACCGTTCCATTCAACACGGGAGTAGGATTCCCCGTTCCCCAATAAAGCAAGTTCAATTCTGGATCGTAAGTGCCGGTCATCCATGTCATGCCTCCGGTCGCCGCATTCGGCGTTCCCGCGGGAGGCGTTACATCCCACTGCCACTGCGTCGCACCGGAATCTGGATCGAAGGCCCGTAGATAGCCGGGAAGGTTGTCGAGGTCTCCGCCCACACCGGCGATGACGTGATTCTTGACGACGAGCGGCGCCATGGTGCTCCAATAACCCCGGCTCGCATCGGCAATGAGCTTGTCCCAGCGTACCTTTCCGTCTTTTGCGTCGAGCGAGATGAGATGCGCATCGGGTGTGGTGAAGAAGAGCCAGCCTTTGTACATCGCTACACCGCGATGGCCGATATGTTCGCCCTTGGAAGGCCGATTGTAATGCCAGATCAAATGGCCGGACCGCGCGTCCACGGCCCACACGTTGTCCGGCACCGTGAAATACAAAACGCCATCCACGAGCAGCGGTGAGGATTTTATCTGAGCGGTCTGGTTGGTTTGAAAGGCCCACGCCAGCGTTAGATTTCCGACATTCTGCGGTGTGATTTGTGTCAGGTGAACATGACGCCTTCCCGAATAATCACCGTGATAGAGGGGCCAAGAATCCGGAGACGGGTGCAGGAGTTGGTCGTTCTCAAGATCCTGCGCGTTGAGCGATGGCGCGCATGGAATGCACAGGCAGGTCGCGGCAACAATGGATAGCACCGAGTCTTTCAGCAACTTCATATCGGAATCGGACCTCAAATTCAGCTTGCAGCCGGCACTTATCAACGCAGCGTCTGCAGATAGGCCATCAGGTTATGAATGTCGTCGTCGCTGTACTTGTTGAAGAGCCGCACATGCGCATCGACAGGCGAATCTACCGTAAAGCGCACCCGGCTGATCGGCCATGAACGGTAAATACTCTTGCCATCGCGTAGCGCAACAGTGAACTCGTCGCGGTATGCAAGTATTCCGGAGATCGTTTGTCCGGAAAGGAGTTTTACGCTAACCGTGCTCTCGGCGCCTTCGGGATACAGCATGCGCTTCTCGAGCTCCAAGCCCTCGAACCGCGTTGCAACTCCCGCGAGATCACCGCTGGGCGAGTGGCATTTCACGCATCCGCCTTCGCTATCGAAATATTGCTTGCCGGCTTGCACATTGCCCGTTTGGAGATCGGCAACTGCGACTCCGCGCCGTCCGCCGGGATGAGCAGCAGCGGCGGCTTCGCGCGCACGAATGAATGCGATGATGCCGCTTATCTCCGGATTGGAAAGATTGAAGCCTGGCATCTTGTTGTCCGGTCGCCCCTCATGGACCACCTGAGAAATCTTTTCGCCCGTCTTGTCTTCCCGCACCAACTTCGATTGCGTCAGGTCAGGCCCGGCCTCTCCGCCCATCGCGTCGCGGCCATGGCAAAAAGCGCAGTTTTGTTGAAAGAGTGTGTCTCCTGTCTCCGCCAGGCCAGACGCCTCTGTGCCTTTTGTGCCACTCCCTGCAGCCGATGATGCCGGTTCTGCGCTCGTAACGAAGCGCAGCAATGCCGTCAGTTCGCCATCCTGCAGGCGTGGAAAGCCGGGCATTCGTCCCTTGCCAATGTGAATCAGGTCCGCAATCTTGTCGTCCGTCATTCGATGATTGATCCCCATGATCGGCGGAAAGGCAGGCAGAATGCCCTCGCGCTGTTCGCCATGACAAATCGCGCAATGGGTCGCATAGGATGCCGCCCCGGAACCTTGGGCAGAAGATTGGTCCGCATGCATCGCCGGTTCATTTTGCTTGGCCGCGCGAATCGGCTCCTGAATGTATGCAGATGCGAGGAGACCAACTGCAACCGCAGCCGAAATATATACGATCCGAAGTCTCTTCAACCTCTTCAATGTTGAAACCCCTGAAATCCCGCTTTGCAGAATGTGGCAATTGACATTTGACTTACCACTTTCTATGCGGAGTATTTGATTAATTGCATGAATCCGTAGTCCATATGTAGTTGCTGGTGGCAATGCCACAACGTGTCGCCGGGATTGTTCGCGACGAAATCGACTTCAACCGTGCCGAGCGGCATAACGTTGATAACATCCTTCATCAAACCGCTCAGATGCTTGTCGCCGATGCGCGTCACCTCAAACGTATGCCGGTGCAGGTGAAGCGGATGCTGATCTCCGCTGCCGTTGCGAAACACCAGCCGATACCGCTTGCCGGCACTGACGATCAGCGGTTCGATCTGAGGCCATGATTTGTTGTTGATCGTCCACGTGTCGAATTGCGAACCATGCTGCTGGCCGATATCGCGGAAGGTCAGGACAAAGCTCTCGTCTGGTGCAGGAGCGTTATTCGTGCCGGCAAACTGTGTGTAGTCCCACGTCGACGGTGCGGGATCCTTCCAGATCGGCGGCCCCGATTGACGGGCGTACTCGACCACGATGCCAAGACCCATCTGTCGCGCCTTTTCCAGTGTCGATCCCAGAATCCAAACGCCCGGTGCATTCATCTCCACGATTGCATCGACGCGCTCGGCAACGGCAAGCGACAGCACCTCAACGCTTGTTGGATTGGGAACCGGGTTTCCATCCATCGCTATGACCGTGAAGCGATGGCCGGGCAGCGCCAGCACCACATTTTCGGTCGCACTGGCATTCAGCAGGCGCAAGAGCACGCGTTGCCCTTGTTTCACGCGGATCGGATCACCCGCTCCCAGCATCCGATCGTTGATCGTGGCGTACTTGTAGCCGACGTCGGAACCCGCGGTCAGCGGCATGTTCGACGACTGCTCGCGCATGGTTTCGACCATCGGGACGAACGACGGCTCCCAATGATGGATCGCCAAATTGAATTCCTGATCGTAGTGCGCCGGGTTCTCTCGGCCCTCGATCAACAAAAATCCGAATTGCCCACTGTATGTGCCCGCCGAGAGATTCCCGTACGCAGATGCGTGGGTGTGATACCAGCGCGTGCCCGCTGGTTTCGGGGTGAATGTGTACCGATGTCGCTGGCCGGCGGGAATCATCGGCGATCCCTCTTCCATGGCACCGTCGTTCAGCGAGTCGATGGCGAGCCCGTGCCAGTGCACGATATCGGGGTCGGCACTCGCATTCATCACGTCGATGCTTACCGGCACACCCTCGCGCAGGCGGAGCAGCGGACCTGGAACCTGACCGTTGTAGGCGAGCGTCTTGACGGTTATGCCTGGGCCAATCTCCAGCGTGCACGGCTCGATGCGAAGGATGTGGTCGGCCTTCCCAGTGGCGCGCAAGTCTCCCTGCTTCGTCTGCGCCGGCAATAAGGCGCTCAGCGATTGGCTCGCCAGCAACATCCCCGCCGACGAAAGAAAGTCTCTACGGTCCATCGGAATTCGTTCGCCTGTTTTCAATTAGTTCTTCTCGCGCAACGTTCTAGGTGTAGTGGCTGTACCGGAAGGCGCCAAAGCCATGATCTTTGACGCGCCCCGGATTGAAAACGTCTTCCTTTTTGAGGCCTACTCGCGCTTGTTGCTGTTCATCGCGCGCACGGACCAATTTACAGTCGCGCTCTTAACGAGCTTGTACAGAAGCCGCCGGCCGCGGATGGCTTGCAGTGCTTCCATCCGTCATCCACAAAGCCCAGCGAATTGCCTCAAAATACATCTTGCGAATATCCGGATCGTCCCACGACTCTTCGGTATGGCCGAGTGTCGAATAGAAAACACGCCCCTTGCCGTACATCTTGCTCCACGCAACCGCGAAGTCATGATCGGTGCGATGTACCCGCGGATTGTTGGAGTAATCGAGCTTGTTGGGATCGAGGCTCAGGAGCACGTTCACCTTATCGCGCGACCATGTTTTGGGTTGATAGATCTCGTCGTATTTCACAAACGATTTCGGAAAGTGGCGCACAGCGGGAAAGTCCGGGTCTTCGTTGACGATCGGCGCGTTGAATGTCATCCACGGATGCTGGTCGAACCAGCCGCCAATCATCTCCCCATACTCCGGCCAGTTGTAATTGGTATCGAGCGCCGCATGAATCCCGACGAAGCCCTTGCCGTCATCATGGATAAACGACAGCATATCCTTCTTCTGATCGGCATCCAGGTCCAATTCACCCGTGGTACTGGCAAAGACAATCAGATCGAAATAATTGAGGTTTTTCGCATTCCGCCCGAGGTCCTTTTTTGTGAGTAACTCCGTATCGGTGCGGATCATTGTGTCCCACAGGCCGCTCTCCTTGCCCATGGTGAAAACAGCAGCCATGGCGTCGGATATAGAGTCGTGCTCAAATCCCTTGGTTTGCCCGACAACCAGGACATGTTTCAAGTGGATCTGCTTGGCGTGGGGAGCCGGTGGCATGGCATCGGTCCCCGGCGATTGCGCCCAGCTGCGCGTGCCCTCCATTGCCACGATCGAAGTGAACAAACCGAAAGCGAGGATCAGGAAACTTCGTCCAGCGCGCAAGGAATCTCCTTTGAAGTGATGTCAGATGTCTGAAAACGGCCGCTCTTGCGGACTTGCTTCGTCACGGATGCGCCTGCAAAGCCACTCACTCGTTCCAGGCACGCCGTGGCGAAGTCTATCTTGCGAGCGTCGGGCGGCCTAAACTCCGCCCGGTGAAAGTCTATCGGGCGCTTCCAAATCACGCAAATGCCTTCATCTGGACGCCCAAATTGTGCTCCCAGGAGATCAATCGAAGTTTGCTTCTTGAAGTTGCGAAATAATGAAGTCAATGCACACAACGGGACGCGAGATGGATGCGGTTGGATTCGATTTTGGTACCACAAATAGCTCAGTAGCGATCATGGATGGCGCCTCTCAGGTCCAGTTCGCGTCGTTTTCGCTGGAGGGGACGGAGACGTTGCCCTTTCGGTCTGTTCTCTACTTCGAGCAATTGAAATCGGCGGAAGGAGCGAAACGGACGCATAGTCTGACGGGCCCCGCAGCCATCGAGCGTTATCTCCAGGCGGAAGAAAAGGGCCGTCTCATCCAGTCGCTCAAGTCTCACCTTTCGAGTCGAACGCTCACCGGGACGGAAGTTTTCGGCCGCCGGTACAAGCTCGAAGACCTGATTTCCCGCATTCTCAGTGATCTGCGCAAACAGACCGCACGGCAATTCGAGAAGCCCATTCGGTATGCCATGGTGGGGCGTCCGGTCCGATTTGTTGGCGCAGAGACAGACGACGATCAGGAGTTTTCCGTCTCGCGATTGCGTGAGGCCTTTCTGGCGTCCGGTTTCGAGCAAGTGGATTTTGAAATGGAACCGATTGCGGCTGCCTACGCGTACGAATCGACCCTTGATCACGACGAATTGATTCTCATCGGCGACTTCGGCGGCGGCACCAGTGATTTTTCTCTGCTCCGTGTTGGCCCTGGTGTGCGGCGGCGAGGGCGCACTCCACAGGATCTGCTCGGCAACAGCGGTGTGGGTCTTGCTGGCGACGCCTTCGATGCTCGGATCGTTCGCAAGCTTGTCTCGCCCGCATTAGGGTCCAATTCCGAGGCGCGTTCCCTCAACAAGCTGTTGCCCGCTGTGCCGGCGTGGATTTATGCCAACCTCGAACGCTGGCATTACCTTTCGTTCCTGAGGACGAATAACGTAAGGGAGATTTTGAAGAGCGCGCTCATTCGAGCCCTGGAGCCGGAAAAGATCGAAGCCTTGATCGCAATTATTGAGGAAGATCTTGGCTACCAACTCCATCAGGCGGTGCAGAAAGTGAAGTTTGAACTTTCGCGCAGGGAGAGTGCCGAATTCCGCTTCCGCGACGGGACCATGGACCTGCGCATCCCGGTGACGAGAGCCGCCTTCGAATCGTGGATCGAGAGTGACCTGCAAGCTATCGAGGGTTCCATCGACACGCTTCTGCAGACTTCCGGGATCGATCCGCGTGCCGTCGACTGCGTATTCCTGACCGGAGGAAGCTCTTTTGTACCCGCTGTGCGCCGCATCTTCGAGACGCGGTTTGGAAAGGACCGCATCCGAAGCGGAAACGAGTTTACCTCGGTTGCCCATGGGCTGGCTCTGCGCGCTGCGGAGTCCTTGCGTCACAAGTCGTGAAGGACATCG
>Ga0181535_10007275_pt1 | contig 11183 bp, 10 predicted proteins | sample PEATcosm2014_Bin_44_FD_119774 | JGI IMG/M metagenome (GOLD analysis project Ga0181535, IMG submission 119774) | Peatland microbial communities from MTU Mesocosm Facility, Houghton, MI, USA - PEATcosm2014_Bin17_30_metaG | ecosystem: Environmental > Terrestrial > Soil > Wetlands > Peat | place...
CCGTGTGATGTCGGCCACCAGGAGCGGCAATAACGTGATGAAGATGCCGGCCCCGACACCATCCAGTACTTGCACGCCGAGCAACCACACGGCGTGGTCCGAAAACGTATAAAGCACCGCCCGGATCGGCAGCACGACGAAGGCCACCAGCAACAAAGGTTTTCGTCCCCAACTATCCGCCATCCGTCCGACCAGTATGGCGATCGGTACCATCACAGCCTGGGCTATGATGATGCAAGCTGACGTCAGCGCCGTTGCCACGTCGGGATGCGCGATCGCGAGCTTTTGACCAGCCAGCGCCAGCAACGGCGCATTGGCGAACTGAAATAGCAACGCGCAACTGGCGAAAACCCCCAGCGCGCGCATTTTCGCGAGTGACAACAATCTCGCGGGCTTAAATGCCACCTTAGCCCCAGCGTCCGCTCCGGGAAGCGGATCGGCGCCTCGGGCACGAGAATGATCGATCGCATCAGCCGGAATGGCCAGAACCGCGGCGATGACCATGGCGCCGAAGACTGGCACCAAAAGAAACACGCCGCGTTGCGAGAAGTAGTACCCGACCCCGGCCGTGGCGATCGCGATCGAGACGTTACCGGCGTGGTCAAAGGCGGCATTCCGCCCGGTACGCCTTGCCAATGTCTCGCGTGTATAAAGGCCCAATGTGATGGCCGCGATGGCAGGACCGAATACGTCCCCGGCGACCGCCATGATTGTGTGGGCGAACAGAACCGGCCAAAACGATGGCGTCAGAAAGATCGTGGTCGCACCCATGGCCAACACGCTGGTGGCGATGACGACGATGGCTCGTTTCGCTCGTATGGCGTCAATCAGCATGCCGATCGGCACTTGCATGGTCAGGCCAAGCAATCCGCCTATCATCGTCACGAGGCCTACGTACGACTTGCTCCAATGCTGCTGGGTGACCAGGAATACGACCAGGTAGGGTCCCAGCGCGCCCTGCATATCGGACAGCAGGAAGTTAACGGCGTCGAGGGAGACAGGCCGAAACCCCTTGCGGACAGCGCGTTTGTTCGGCAGATCGGCATCCAGCGGGGATTTTTCATCGACTGCCGGTAACGCTGCTCGTGTGCTCGGTGATGTCCCCATTGAGACGGGTTCCTTATGGCTCCTGCCTTCTCGGACGTTCGGAATGGTCGATCCAATGCGTCACCGCGATCTCTGCCCTCAGCGTCTGGGCATGGCATCCCCATGATCGTTGTTCGCGATCATATCATGATCTGGGGACATCGTCGCGACGATGATCGCGCGTATCTTGTCAGCGAGCCGGCAGTCCGCATCTTGATGCGGGTCTGATCGCGCGCCGCGGGGACCACCACAAGGCCCCGCATCAAGATGCAGGCCACGCCCCCGAGATCGGCCGACGGAAGCGTTGGCGGCGGCAACGCTTCCATCGGTTGCGGTCATGCCTCCGCGAGATCGAGCGGCTCGATGGTTTCATCGCCCGATGCCTGCCCGAACCTGCGGACCAGCAACACCGCGACCGTGTTGCCCAGCACATTGACGGTCGTCCGTCCCATATCCAGGAAGACGTCGATGCCGGCGATGAGGGCGACCGATTCGATCGGCAATCCCATCGCGACCAGAACCGTCGTCGCCGCCACCAGGCCGCCGCCCGATACGTTGCCCATGCCCTTGGTCGCGATCAGGCCGGTTATCAGGATGGTCACGTATTGCGTCAGACCGAGGCTGATATGATTGGCCTCCGCCACGAAGGCGACGGCCAGCGCCACATAGAGCGACGAGCCATCCTGGTTGAAGGCATAGCCCAATGGTATCACTGTCGAAACAATCTTGTTCGGGATGCCGAACCGTTCCAGGATCTCCATGTGGATGGGCAGGGTGACTTCCGAGGACCGCGTCGTGAAGGCCAGGATCAATGGCTCGGCCAGTTTCCTGACCATGCTGAACGGGTTTTCCCCGACCAGGCGGATGACGGTCAGCATCAGCACGACCACCACGGCAAGCCCCGCGTACATGGTCAAGATGAGCTTCATGAGCGCATAGAGCGTCTGCCCGCCCTGGGTTGCGATCAGCCAGGCCATGACGCTCGCGATCGCCAACGGCGCCAGGGCGACGATCCAACGGACCATCGTCATGACGGCGAGTTGAACCCCGCGCAAGGCAACGGTCACGCCCCGCTCGGCGCCATCGAGCGTCGACAGCGCCGCCCCGAACAGGATGCCGAACAGCAGCACGGAAAGCACCTGCTGCTGGGCCATGGCGTTGATGATGTTCGCCGGCACCAGGTCGGTCAGGAACTGGACCCAGTCCACCTTCAGCCCCGCGTTCGCCGGCACGCTTCCGAGCAGGGAAAGGTTCGCGCCGATCCCGGGATGGAAGATCTCGTTCATGAACATGCCGAGCAGGAAGCAACCGCCGGTCGCGGCATAGAACCACACGAAGGCGATGACGATGATCCGCCCCAGGATCTTCACCTCGCGGCCCATCTGGTAAATGCCCAGCGCGATCGAGCTGAAAATCAGCGGGATGATCAACATACGCAGCGCTTTGACGAAGGTCTGTCCGATCGGCAGCAGTTGCTTGGCGAAACCGGGCCACAACACGCCGATGGCGCAGCCGACCGCCAGGCCGATCAGCATCTGCACCGGCAGCGGAATCCCCCGGCGGCGGCGCCCCTTGTCCTTCGTGGCTTCGGCTGTCCCGGCATCGCTGTCCATGACGTCATCCCTTCGTGGCGTTGCCCGCCGGGCGGTTCTTCAGCCAATCCCGGCAGAGCGCGACAACCGTCTCGACATCGGCGTCGTTATTATAGAGGTGGAACGAGAACCGCAGCAGATCGCGCCGGATGCCGAGGCGGACGCCGTGCGCCGTGAGATGGTCGTACAGACCGGTCATCTCGGTGTCCGCCGAGGAATCATGGGTCGAGCCAAGCCGGCTTCCGATCGTCACGATGTGGGTGCCGTATTCCGCCGACGCTCCCCCGAAGACCGGAAGGCCGATCTCGCTCATGCGCACCGCGAACCGCTGGGCCAGCGCAAAGACGTAGCGTTCGACTTCCTTCGGCCCGAGTTCCAGCAACAGCCCGATCGATTCGCCGACGGCCGCGGTCGCCGCGTAATTGTAGTTGCCGACGTCGAAGCGCCGGGCCGCCCTGGCAAGACGGTAGGATGCCGCATCGCCGACGTCCGCCTCGTGCCCGGTGCCCAGGTCGACACCGAAACGGGACAGATAGACCGGGTCGAGGGTATCGGCCACCGCCGACCTGACATACAGAAAGCCCAGGCCATAAAGCGCCATCAGTCCCTTCTGCGCCGAGGCGGCGAGCGCGTCGACCTGCCATGCCGTGACGTCGGTATCCATGACGCCGATCGACTGGGCCGCGTCGACGATCAGCAGAACGCCGCGCTCCCGGCAATGGCGGCCCAACTCGGCCACCGGGAAGCGGAAGCCCGGCGCGAAGGAAATGGTTGCCACCGTGACCGCGCGCGTCGCTGCGTCGATGCTCGCGATCATGCGGTCGAGCGGGACGGTTCCGTTGTCCTGAGGAACGGTCTTGACCTTTACCCCGAACTTGGGGCCGAGCCCGTACCAGGGAAAGACGTTGGCCGGATGCTCCAGCGAGTCGCAGACGACCACGTTGTCGCCCGGCCGCCAGGGCAGCGCCGCGGCAAAGGCCGCTATCCCGTCAGTAACGTTGCGCGTGTAGGCGATCTCATCCGGCGTGCACTTGATGAGGGCCGCGAACAGGCCGCGCGTCTTCTCGACCGTTTCGAACAGGGCCTTCTTGTCGAGCGTGCCGGCCTGCCGGTGGTCCAGCAACCCGTCGATGGCGGCACGCGCGCCGGAATACAGCAGCGCGCGCGCGGCGGCGTCCAGATAGGGACCGCTCTCGGCGCCCGGGAATTTGCGCCGGGCGATCGCAAAGGCGTTCTGAGTCACGGTGATTCTCCTCCAGCGCACCCGCCTGTACCGATGCTCGATGCGCGGGGTGGCGTCAGAATAGACAACGCCGGGTTTTTGGAAACCATCATTGTGCGGCTCGCGGCGACGAACCCGACTGAAATCGCCCTGGTTTCCGGCCGGCTTTCTCCCTTATGGGACAGCCCCCACGCCCAACCGCCGCAACACCCCCCCAACTCCCGCCCCGGCCCCATCAGTTCCACCCGCACGGCGCGCCGGTCGGCGGGGTCGGCGCCAGCGCGCGTAGCCCGGGATGCCGAAGCGCGCTGTCCCGCGCCCACCACGAAATGGAGCATGACCGACGCGGATCGCGAGTGCGCCACGCGCTATTTGAGCTGGCTGTCCTTGTTGCCCCTGCGGTTGAACCCGACGGTCGCCGGACGGCGATCACGCGCCGACTGACACGCAATGCAGGTCCTAACTCCGGGCATCGCACGGCGGCGCGCTTGCGGGATTTCGTCGCCGCATTCCACGCAATGGGTCTCGCTCTCCCCCGTGGGCATGCGCGCCCGCGCTCGCATCACCCCGTCGGTGATGGTATCGTCGATCTGATCCTGCACCGCCCCGTCCGGAGCCCAACCGGTCGCCATTGCCGCTCTCCGACGTCCCTATCCTCTCGACCAGCCCAACAGGAAATCGCAACTGCCGTTCCAGGCCAGCATAGCGCGGAATACCGAAGCGCGGTAGGGCGTGTGTGGACGGCCCCACGCCCAACCGCCGCAGCAGCGCCGATAGGCGGGCTACGATGCTGCCCGGGCGGCGGGAGCGGCGGGGACCTTCTCGCCCCGGATGGTGAGCACGGTCACCACCCCCGTGACCAGTCCCAGGCAGGAAAGGGCGAGCAAACCCATGGGGAAGCTGCCGGTGTGTTCCTTGAACCAGCCCAGAACATAGGGGGCGGCGCCGCCGGCGATGTTGCCGATGCCGTTGATCATGGCGATGCCGCCGGCCGCCGCTGTCGCCGGCAGATATTCCGTGCACAGCGCATAGAACGGCCCCTTGATCGAATATGTGCCGACGATGGCAAAACACAGTCCGATGACCGTCGGCAGCAGGGAATGGGAAATCACACTGATGGCCAGTCCGGCCGAGAGAGTGAGCAGTGGGATGGCGGTGTGCCACACGCGTTCACCGGCGCGGTCCGACCGGCGGCCCCAAAGCACCATGCCGATACAGCCCAGGCCGAAGGGAATGGCGGTGACCAGACCCGTCTGGAAGTTGCTGAGACCAAATTCCTTCAGGATCTGCGGCTGCCAGATGTACAGGGCGGCGCTGGCGCCGGCGCTTCCGGAATAAACGAAGGAGAGCAGGAACACTTGCGGCTGCAGTAACGATCGCAGCGCGCTCATCTCGGGCTTGGAGGAGGACCCGGCGCGACGCTCTGCCGCGGCGCGACGCTCCGCATCCAGACGGGCCAGAAGCCAGTCCCGCTCCTCCGGTTGCAGCCATCTGGCTTGCGGCGCGCCATCGGAAAGATAGAACAGCGCCACCACTCCCAGCAGCACCGCCGGAAACGCCTCCAGCAGGAACAGCCACTGCCAGCCCGTGAGCCCGAGAAATCCGTGCATTTCCAGGATCAATCCGGAGATCGGCGACCCGACGAAGCCGGACAAGGGTAGCGCGACGGCGAAGATGCTGATCATTTTGGCGCGGTAGGCGGAGGGGAACCAGTAGCTCATGAACAGGATGCAGCCAGGCAGGAAGCCCGCCTCGGCGACGCCCAGCAGGAAGCGATTGACGTAGAACGACCCGGTGCCAGCGACGAAAGCGGTCTGCATCGAAACCAGGCCCCAGCACACCATGATCAGCGCCAGCCACCGCCGCGCGCCAACGCGCTCCAGCGCCAGGTTGCTGGGAATCCCGAAGACCACGTATGCGGCGAAAAACAGCGACACGCCAAAGGCCAAATCCGTCGGTTTCAGGCCGATATCGTGATTCATCGTCAATGCCGCCATTCCGACATTGATACGATCGATGAAATTTATCAGGAAGCACACCATCAGGAACGGAACGATTCGCAGCGCGACACGCTTTATCGTTCTCCGTTCGATCTCGCTTATTCCGTCCGCGGAGCTCCGAGCCGCCACGATTGCCACGTTCTTCCTCCGATTTCTTTGCACGCTCGGTATGATAACCCGGAATATCGTTACCGTATACGCTGTTCTTTCGCGCCTCTAATCATGCAACGGTTCCTTCATCCCCCCGACGCCCAACCGCCGCAGCAACCCCCCCAACTCCCGCAATTCCTCGCCCGACAGCCCCGCCATCGCGCGGGCGATATCGGCGGCGTGCCGCGGAAACAGCCCCTCGATCAACTCCCGTCCCGGTCCCGTCAGGTCCACCCGCACGGCGCGCCGGTCGGCGGGGTCGGGCAGCCGGGCCACCAGCCCGCGGCGTTGCAGCTTGTCCACCACGTCGCTCATGTTGCCGGCGCTGGTCAGCACCTTGCGGCCGAGCTCGCGGTGCGTCATCGCGCCCTTGTGCAGCAACGCCTCCAGCACGCCGAGCTGGGTCGGCGTCAGGCCGTGCGCCGCGAGCGCCGGCTCGATTTGCGCCAGCACCGAGCGGCTGGCGCGCATCAGCTTCACATAGGCCCGGACGGCCTCCTCGACCGCCGGATCGTCAACGCCGTACACGTCACCTGTTCATCATCACGGGCAGGTCGGCCTTCTCCAGCACGTGGCGAGTCACCCCGCCCAGGATGAGCTGGCGCAGCCGCGAGTGCGAATAGGCCCCCATGCACAACAAGTCGGAGCCGAAATCGCGCGCCGCCTTCAGCAGCCCCGCCCCGACCTCGCGGTCGATCGGCTTGAAGGTGGTGGACTCCGCCTGGATGCCGTGCAGCGCCAGGTAGTCGAGCAGTTCGGTGGCGCCAGGCCCGCGGCGCTGGTATTCGTCGGCCGAAAACACCCGCACCGCCTCGGCCCGCTGCATCCACGGCATCGCCGCCCACACGGCCTCGGCCGATTCGGCGGTGCCGTTCCAGGCCACCGCGACGCGACGGCCGATCTGGCTGGGTGCGCGCTGCGGCGAGATCAGCACCGGCCGGCCGGAATCGAACAACACCGCGTGCAGCGCGTCGGACGACGACACGTCCTCGGCCGCCTCGGGGTGCGGCACCACGGTGATGTCGGCCAGCTTGGCCTGCTGGGCGACCAGATCCTCCTCGCGCCCGACCACCGAGGCGAAACTGGCGGTGGCGCTCTCGGCCCCGTAGCGGGCCTCCTGCACGGTTACGCCGTGCTCGGTCACGAAGCGTTCGAACATCGTGCGCACCGCCAGGGCGCGCTCGGCGCTCTCCTTCTCGGTGGCCGACATCATTTCCTCGATCATCGCACCGGACAGGCCCTCGCCGGCCAGCGGTGCGACGTCGCGGCTGTCCATGCGCACGTGCAGCGCGGTCACATGCGCCTTCCACATGCGCGCGACGATCAACGCGGTGGCCAGGGCGGCCTCGCCGGCGGCAGTGCCGGTCAGCGGCAAAAGCAGCTTGCGGATGGACATGGTCGGACTCCCTAAACGCAACAGCTCCCACGGAATACGCCCAGCGGAACGCGAGCGGGCTCAGTCTATCACGGATACAGCTTCATGGTGTCCCAGCCCTCGGGCGCGCGCACGTAAACGGTGCGGTCATGCAGCCGGAAGGGCATGTCCTGCCAGAACTCGAAGCGCGCCGGCACCACCCGGTAGCCCGACCAGAACGGCGGGCGCGGCACTTCCCGGCCCAGATAGGTGGCCTCGAATCTGGCGACCCGGCGGAGCAGCGCCCCGCGCCGGGGCAGCGGCCGCGACTGCTCCGAGGCCCAGGCCCCCAGGCGCGACAGCCGCGCGCGGGATGCGTAGTAGGCGTCCGCCTCGGCGTCCGACACCTGCTCCACCGCGCCCTCGATGCGCACCTGGCGGCGCAGGCTCTTCCAGTGGAACAGCAGGGCGGCGACCGGGTTGGAGTTCAGCTCGTCGCCCTTGCGGCTTTCCATGTTGGTGTAGAAGACGAAGCCGCGCTCATCCCACTCCTTCAGCAGCACCATGCGCACGGACGGGCGGCCGTCCGCCGTGGCGCTGGCCGCCGCCATAGCGTTGGGGTCGTTCGGCTCGCTCTTTTCGGCTTCGGCGAACCAGCCCCGGAAGTGTTCGAACGGGTCGGGCATGGGCGGCGGTCTCTCCTGCGTCGCCGCCTATGTGGCAGGACCGCGCCGCCCCGCCAAGCGGCAGGCGGAAAAATGCAACGCCTTCCCCCGGGTCTGCTTTTGCGACGACAATGAAGGTTGGGCTACGTCCGTCGGCGCCGGCGCACGAACCCCATGCCGGCAAGACCGGCGCCGAAAAGCGCGAGCGAGCCGGGTTCGGAAACGTCGGCGTCCCCGTACACCTGGAACGAATTTCCCGCCGTGTCCGTCGTGTCGCCTCCCGAATATGATTCCGCGGTCAGAGCGGAGGTCGAGAAACCCCAACTTCCCTGCCAGTCAGCCCCCGTCACCGACTCATCCAGTAATTCCAGCCAATAGGTGCCGGCGGCCAATGCGATGCCGCCAGTCGAGAAGGTGGCCTCATATATATTGTAATCACCGTTCGTCCCGGAGAGCGTATCCGTGAGCGATGCGCCGACCCCGTAATTTTGTCCAGCATCACCGAAAGCTTCACCGGCGATGTACCAATCCACCGTTGACGGCGTGGAGCCTGCATACACCCAATTGGAGAAAGTGATGCTCGTGACCGTCGCGGCGCTCGACAGGGTGAAGGAATCGGTCACGTCCCCGAGGTTGATGCTGGCACTCCCGGTGCCAAGATCGGCGCCATTATCGTAGAGCAAGGTGTCGGCGGACGCCGAAGACACTGAAACCGCCGTTCCGAGGGCCAAGGCGGCGACCGCCGTCATGATCGCGCGACCGGGCGAAACGAGCGAGGGGGTCTGAGGCATTGTCGGTTCCGATGACCTGTGCATGGGCGATTGTATGCAAGTACGCACGATTCGTGCCATATCGTTAAAGCCATGTTAATCAAATGACTTAAAAATCGTTGCTTTTGACACTTTCAGGACGTGCCCGAAATCCTGGCGCGCAGGCACCGGCGGCCCTCCGGCGCCATGCCGATCCGCCTCGGGCTTCGTCCGGCGATTCGCGCCCGCCATTGGCTGCCCGCCGGCCCTTCCCCGGCGGGCCGGACGCGGTTCTTCCCCGGCCCGGCTTGCCGGACTGCCCCCGCATGTGTCACCAGGGGGTGGAATGACGACAAAACGTGGGATTTGGATATGAACCAGGGCGACGACACGGTCGGGCCCGCTATGGGTACGCTGATGCAGGGCCGTCGCGGCCTGATCATGGGGGTCGCGAACGAACGTTCGCTGGGCTGGGGCATCGCCGCGGCCTGTGCGGCGCAGGGCGCCGAGCTGGCCTTCACCTACCAGGGCGACGCGCTGGAGAAACGGGTGCGCCCGCTCGCCGCGAGCCTCGGCAGCAGCCTGTTGATGCCCTGCGAAGTCACCGATGACGCCAGCATCGACACCGCCTTCGCCGCCCTCGCCGGGCACTGGGGCCGGCTCGACTTCCTGGTCCACGCGATCGGCTTCGCCGACAAGCAGTACCTGCGCGGCCGCTACGTGGACACCCCGCGCGAGGCCTTCGCCCAGGCGCTCGACATCTCCTGCTACAGCTTCACCGCGGTCGCCTGCCGGGCGGCGGCGATGATGGAATCGGGCGGGGCGATGTTGACGCTGAGCTACCTGGGGGCCGAACGCTGGACACCACACTACAACGTGATGGGGGTCGCCAAGGCGGCGCTCGAAGCCTCGGTGCGCTACATCGCGGCCGACCTCGGCCCGCGCAACATCCGGGTGAACGCCATCAGCGCGGGGCCGATCCGCACGCTCGCGGCCAGCGGCATCGGCGACTTCCGCTACATCCTCAAGTGGAACCTGTACAACTCCCCGCTGCGCCGCAACGTCACCATCGAGGATGTCGGCGGCGCCGGCATGTACCTGCTGTCCCCGCTCGCCTCCGGGGTCACCGGCGAGGTCCACCATGTTGATACCGGCTATCATATCCAGGGCATGAAGAACCCGGAGGCGCCGGACTTCTCCGTCGTCAACGAGTAACCCCGCGCCGCGCGGATTCGATTATGGGGCATAACAATTATGTCGCATAACAGTTTCGGGCACCTGTTCCGCGTCACCACCTGGGGCGAAAGCCACGGTCCGGCGATCGGCGCCGTGGTCGACGGCTGCCCCCCCGGGCTGCCGCTGTCGGAGGCCGATATCCAGCCCTGGCTGGACCGCCGCCGGCCCGGCCAGTCGCGCTTCACCACCCAGCGCCAGGAGCCGGACCAGGTGCGCATCCTCTCCGGCGTGTTCGAGGGGCTGACCACCGGCACCCCGATCGCGCTGCAGATCGACAACCTCGACCAGCGCTCGAAGGACTACGGCGAGATCGCCGAGCGTTTCCGGCCCGGCCATGCCGACCTAACCTACCTGCTGAAATATGGCATCCGCGACTGGCGCGGCGGCGGCCGGGCCTCGGCGCGCGAGACCGCCATGCGGGTGGCCGCCGGCGCGGTGGCGCGCCTGGTCCTCGGCGCGGGGGTGCGCATCCGCGGCGCCCTGGTGCAGATCGGCCCGCACGCCATCGACCGCGCGCGCTGGGACTGGGACGCGGTGGACGAAAACCCGTTCTTCTGTCCGGACCCGGTCGCCGCGGCGCAATGGGAGCCCTGGCTCGACGGTGTCCGCCGGGCCGGTTCGTCCTGCGGCGCGGTGGTGGAGGTGGTCGCCGAGGGCGTGCCGCCCGGCCTGGGCGCGCCGGTCTACGGCAAGCTCGACGCCGACCTGGCCGCGGCGCTGATGAGCATCAATGCCGTGAAGGGGGTGGAAATCGGCGACGGTTTCGCCGCCGCGGTGCTGTCGGGCGAAGCAAATGCCGACGAAATGCGCATGCGCGACGGAATGGTGACCTTCGCCTCCAACCACGCCGGCGGCATCCTGGGCGGGATTTCCTCGGGCCAGCCCGTGGTGGCGCGGTTCGCGGTGAAGCCGACCAGCTCCATCCTCGCCCCGCGCGCCTCGGTGGACCGGCACGGCCGCGACGTGACCGTGACGACCAAGGGACGGCACGATCCTTGCGTGGGCATCCGCGCCGTGCCGGTCGGCGAGGCCATGGTCGCCTGCGTCCTCGCCGACCACCTGCTGCGGCAGCGTGCCCAGAACCCCGACGCCCCGGATACCCCGCGCCTGCCCCGCAACTGACCGCCCC
>Ga0181535_10007279_pt1 | contig 11178 bp, 10 predicted proteins | sample PEATcosm2014_Bin_44_FD_119774 | JGI IMG/M metagenome (GOLD analysis project Ga0181535, IMG submission 119774) | Peatland microbial communities from MTU Mesocosm Facility, Houghton, MI, USA - PEATcosm2014_Bin17_30_metaG | ecosystem: Environmental > Terrestrial > Soil > Wetlands > Peat | place...
CGGCGCTTTCGCCGCGTTCGAGAGCGAACTCGGGCCGCGTTGGAACGACACGATCGTCGTCGCGATCACCGAGTTCGGCCGCACCGCCCGCATCAACGGCACCGTCGGCACCGACCACGGCACGGCGACGGTCGCCTTCCTCGCCGGCGGCGCTCTCGCCGGCGGCCGCGTCATCGCCGACTGGCCGGGGCTCAGGGTCGCCGATCTCTACGAGCAGCGCGACCTTAAGGCCACCGCCGATCTGCGCGCCGTGCTGAAGGGCGTGCTTGCCGAACACCTCGGCCTCTCGGCCGATGTGCTTGCGCGCGCGGTGTTCCCCGACACGCTCGGCGTCGCGCCGATGAAAGGACTGGTCGCGGCGTGAGGCGGCGCTACTTGCCCTGCTGGACGATATAGGCGGCGAGATCGTCGGCCTCGTCGCGCGACAGTTGTATGTCCGGCATCTTCGGGTGCGGGTTCATCAGGAAGCGCGCGATCAGATCGGCGTTGAAACCCGGAATGTTGGCGATCGTCGCGAACGGCGGCACGTTGTCCTGTCCATGGCTCTGGTCGGGCGCGACGATGTGGCAGGCGGCGCACCAGCGCTTCGCCAGCGTCTCGCCGTGATCGACGTCGGCGGCGTAGGCGTCGGCTGTCAAGGTCAGCGCGGCGAGCCCGGCCACGGCGGCGCGCCGCAGCGAAAGAAGAGCGCGCGAGGGCGTGGCGTGGGCTGGCGTCATCGTCGGCTCCTCGTGTCGCGGCTCGGCGGCCGCCTCCACGAAGGATGATGCCAATGGCGGGCGCTGTCCAGAACGGCTGAACGCGCTGCGGCGGCGCGCCGCCGCGCCGCCAGTCGAAAAAGGGCGGCCTCGCGGCCGCCCTTTCGCATCGCTCGAGCGCAGGCCTCCGCTACGCGGGGGAGAGCCGGGGGCCACGAAGGCCCGCGCGCGTGGGCTTACTTGCCCATCAGCGATTTCGCGTTGTCCGGCGTGATCGCGGTGGTCGGCACGGTGACGACCGTGTCGACCTTCTCGGCGCAATCGAGCAGGATCTTCTTGGCCATGTCGATCGCCTCCGGCCCGCCGGTCGGATAGGTGAAGGTCGCGGCCCACTCGCCTTCGGCGACGGCGCGAATGCCGCCGGCCGGGCCCGGCAACCCGTCGGTGCCGAGGATCTTGATGTCGCCGTCCTTCTTGCCGGCGCCCTTGGCGGCGAGCCGCGCCCCGGCCGCCATCATGTCGTTCGACGCGTAGACGGCGACGATGTTGGGATGGGCCTGCAGCATCGCGGCGAAGGCGGTCTGCGCCTTGTCCGGCAGCCAGTCGGCCGCCTGTTCCGCGACGATCTGGATCTTGGCGTTGTCCTTCACGCCGTCCTTGAAGCCGTTGAGGCGCTCGACGGCCGGCGTCGAACTCGGCAGGCCCTCGAGCACCGCCACTTCGCCGCCGCCCGGCAGCAGCTTGTCGGCGACATACTTGCCCGCTTCCTGCGCGATCTTGAAGTTGTCGCCGCCAATGAACGCCGTGTAGTCCTTGCCGGGTTCGCCGACCGTCTTGCGGTCGAGTTCGATGACCGGAATGCCGGCCTTCATCGCGCGGGCGACGACCGGGGTCAGCGGCGCCGCTTCGAAGGGCGAGATCAGGATGAGATCGACCTTCTGGGTGATGAAGTTGTCCATCTGCGAGGTCTGCGTGTTCACGTTGCCGGCGCCGTCGGCGATCTGCAGCGTGAATTGCGGCGCCGCCTTCGCCGCCGCCGTCAATTCGTCGTTGACGTGCGCGCGATAAGGTTCGGCGTTGTTGGCCTGCGAGAAGCCGATGACGAACTTGCCGTCCTTGGAGCACTCCTTGACGAGCGGCGCCGCCTGAGCTGCGGCGCAGCCGAGCGCGACGACGCCGGCGCTCAGCCAGAGCGCTCGACGATGTCTCGAAATCGAGGACCTCATTTTCCACTCCCTGTCACATTGCTGTGTCGCTCTTGTTGACTCATCGTCCCAATCCCTCGCGGCGACTAACGAGAGACTGAAGCACTGCGGCGAGGACGATGATCGCCCCCGTTGCGAGCAATTGCAGAGCCGCGTTGATGTTGTTGAGTTGGAGGATATTGGCGAGGGCGCCGAGCATGACCGCCCCGGCGACGGTGCCCACCAGCGAACCGGCGCCGCCGAACAGGCTCGTGCCGCCGATGACGACGGCGGCGATGGCGGTGAGCTCGTAGCCTGTGCCGTCGTTGGCGCTGCCGAAATTGAACTGGCCGGCGTGAACGATGCCGGCGATGGCGGAGACGAACCCGGTAATGGCGTAGACCGAGATCTTCACCATTCTGACCGGCACGCCGGACAGCCGCGCCGCGCGCTCGTTGCCGCCGACGGCGAAGACGTAGCGCCCGAACCGCGTGAAGTTCAGCACGAAGATCGCGACGACGGCGACGACGACGAACACCAGCGTCGCCACCGGCACGATGTTGTTGAACAGCCGCTCGCCGAGGATGGCGAACACCGGCGGCGCGAGGCCGGGTCCCTCGCCGTAGGAGATGTTGATGTACTGGTTGTTGGAGATGACCAGCGCGAGCCCGCGCGCGACCTGAAGGCCGGCGAGCGTGACGATGAACGGCTCGAGGCGGAAACGCGTCGAAATGACGCCCTGGAGCGCGCCGAAGACGGCGCCGCAGGCGACGACGAACAGCACCGTCGGAATGAGGCCCCAACCGACCGTGGTCATGATCGATGCGGTGAGCACGCTCGACAGGCTGAGTAGCGCGCCGACCGACAGATCGATGCCGGCGGTGATGATGACGAAGGTCATCCCGACGGCGATGATGCCGGTCTCCGACACCGCGCGGACAATATTGGCCATGTTGTCTGGCGCGAGGAACAGGATCAGGCCGTGGCGCCGCGGCGAGAAGATAACGCCGCCGATCGCGACGACGATCAGACCGATGACGCTCTGGAAACGCACCGCGATCGCCAATGGGTCGATTCGCGATCTCGCGTGACCTTGGGCGGGGGTTGAAGCGCGGGCTGCTTCAGTCATGGTCCGTTTCCACCGGTTCGTCTTTGGTCATCCGCGCCGTACGCCGGCGCCGCGATCCGTCATGCGGCCTCGCCGTCGCTCGCCTCGGCGACGGCGAGCACTTCGCGCTCGTCCGCCCCCGCCGGGAACTCGGCGACGCTGCGGCCGCCGCGCAGCACCACGACGCGATCGCAGAGGCCGAGCAGCTCGGGCATCTCGCTCGAAGCGATCAGCACGCCGAGCCCCTGTTCCGCGAAGCCGCGGATGCGAGCGTAGATTTCGCCTTTGGCGCCGACGTCGACGCCGCGCGTCGGCTCGTCGAGCAGCAGCAGCCGCGGCTCGGTCATCACTTCCTTGGCCAGCACGACCTTCTGCTGATTGCCGCCCGAAAGGGCGCCGGCGGCGATCTCCGGGCGCGCCGGACGGACATCGAAGAGCTGGATCGCCCGCCGCGCCAGACGCTGCTCGCGCGCCGGCGACATCACGAACATCGGCGAAACCCTGCGGATGATCGAGCCGACGAGGTTGCGGCTGACGCTGTCGCGCAGCATCAGTCCGGCGCCGCGGCGATCGTCGGTGACGAAGGCCAGCCCGCGCGCCCGGGCCGAATGGATCGAGGCGAGGCTGGCGGTCGCGCCGGCGACCTCGACGACGCCGCTCCAGCTTCCGACGCCGGCGGAGCCGTAGAGCGCCGAGAGCAGTTCGGTGCGGCCGGCGCCCATGATGCCGGCGAGCCCGACAATCTCGCCTTGGCGCACCGTCAGCGACACGTCGGTCGGCTCGCGCCAGCCCGACGGCGCGTGTTTGGCGCGGAATCGCGCGCGTTCCAGGCGCAGGACGGTCTTGCCGAACTTGCCGCTGCGGCGCGGGTAGAGCTCGGCGAGCGGTCGGCCGACCAGCATTTGGACGAGGACCGATTGCGGCGTCTGGGCGCTGGCGGTGCCGGCGACCTTGCCGTCGCGCAGCACGGTGACGCGGTCGGCGACGCGCGGGACCTCCTCGAGGCGGTGCGAGATGTAGACGATGCCGACGCCGCGCGCCGCGATGTCGCGCATCACCGCGAACAACCGTTCAACCTCGGCTGCGGTCAGCGCCGCGGTCGGCTCGTCCATGACGAGAATCTTTGAGGCGTAGGTCAGCGCCTTGGCGATGGCGACGATCTGGCGGCGGCCGACCGAAAGATTGGCGACGAGTCGATCGACGTCGAGATCGTCGGCGACAGCCGCGAGCCGCTCGCGCGCCTGGCGGCGCATGGTCGCGCGATCCAGGACGCCGGCCTTCGTCAGTTCGCGGCCGAGGAAGAGGTTGGCGGTGACGTCGAGACTTGGAACGAGATCGAGCTCCTGAAAGACCATGGCGACGCCGGCGGCTTGCGCGGCGCGCGGGCCGGCGAAGCGCACCGGCTGGCCGTCGATGCTCATCTCGCCCGCGTCCGGCGCGATGACGCCCGAGAGCACGTTCATCAAAGTCGATTTGCCGGCGCCGTTTTCGCCGAGCAGCGCATGGACTTCGCCGCGCTTGAGGTCGAAGTCGACGCCGCGCAGCGCCTGGGCGCCGCCGAAAGTCTTGACGACTCCCCGCATCTCGAGGAGGGGACGGTCCGTCTCGGTCATTACGGCGCTCCGCAGGAATCGCGTTCGACGATCGACGCATCGAGCCGGATCGTTCGCGGCGGCGCGTCCGGCGCGGCGATCCGCTCCATCAGCATGGCGGCGGCGCGCCGGCCGATCTCGCCGCAGGGCTGGGCGACCAGCGTCAGCCGCGGCTCGAAGCAGTCCGCCCACTCGAAGTCGTCGAAGCCGGCGACGGAAATGTCGGTCGGCACGCGCAGTCGGCGCTCGCGCAGCGCGCGCATCACGCCGATGGTGGCGAGATTGTTGCCGGAGACGAGCGCCGTCGGCCGAACGGCGAGATCGAGCAGCGCGCGCGCCGCGTCGGCGGCGCGTTCGGTCGTGCCGCTGCTGGTGACGAGATAGCGCTCGTCGACCGGAAGGCGGAGTCGGCGCATGGCGTCGCGGTAGCCGACGACGCGCTCCTTGGTGGTCTCGAAACCGGGATTGCCGCCGATGTAGCCGATGCGTCGGTGGCCACGGCCGGCGACGTGCTCGACCAGGTTTCGCATCGCCGCACGATTGTTGACGCCGACTTGGTCGAACGTCGGGTCCGGCATGCGGTCGACCAGGACGCATGGCACGTGCGCGGCGCGCAGATAGGCGAGCGCGCGCCGCTCGGGATCGGCGCATGGGGCGAGGATGATGCCGTCGACGCGCCGCTGGTGCAGCGCCGCGACGGCCTCGAACTCGCGCGTCGGATCGTCTTCCGTGTCGGAGAGGAAGACCATCATGCCGAGACGCGAGCACTCGGTCTCGACCGCGCAGATGATGTCGCTGAAATAGGGGTTCGAGATGGCCGAGATCGCCACGCCGACCGAACGCGTCGAGGCGGTCTTCAACGCGCGAGCGAGGACGTTGGGGATGTAGCCGACCGAGTCGATCGCCGCCTGGACGGCGCGGGCCGTTTGCGGGGCGACGCGGCGCGTCCCGTTAACGACATGCGATACTGTCGAAAGCGACACGCCCGCTTGGCGCGCCACGTCGGCAATCGTCGCCATGTTTCCTCCCGTCGTCGCCTGCCTCTTCGGGCGCGGCGACAGCGAATTTCATAGCATGCTGCCATCATCGAAACGTTTGCGCAAACGTTTCTACGCCCGTTTGTGGCGGGCGCCTGGGTCAGGGCGCGAAAAAGCAACGCTATCCGAAACTTGCGGCCGAGCTGAGGCGGCGCCGCCGCGCCCAACGAAAAAGGGCGGCCTCGCGGCCGCCCCTTCGCGTCGCTCGAGCGCGCCGGCTCAGAGCGAATAGTACATGTCGAACTCGACCGGATGCGGCGTCATTTCGAAGCGGTACACCTCGGTCATCTTCAGCTCGATGTAGCTGTCGATGAGGTCGTCGCTGAACACGTCGCCCGCCTTGAGGAAGGCGCGGTCCTTGTCGAGGTTCGAGAGCGCCTCGCGCAGGCTGCCGCACACGGTCGGGATCTTCTTGAGCTCCTTCGGCGGCAGATCGTAGAGGTCCTTGTCCATCGCCTGGCCGGGATCGATCTTGTTCTGGATGCCGTCGAGGCCGGCCATCAGCATCGCGGCGAAGGCGAAGTATGGGTTGGCCATCGGATCGGGGAAACGCACTTCGACGCGCTTCGCCTTCGGGTTGGACGTCCACGGAATGCGGCACGAGGCCGAGCGGTTGCGCACCGAATAGGCCAGCAGCACCGGCGCCTCGAAGCCCGGGACCAGGCGCTTGTAGCTGTTGGTCGAGGGGTTGGTGAAACCGTTGAGCGCCTTGGCGTGCTTGATGATGCCGCCGATGTAGTAGAGGCATTCCTGGCTGAGGTCGGCGTATAGGTTGCCGGCCATGACCGGCTTGCCCGCCTTCCAGATCGACTGGTGGACGTGCATGCCCGAGCCGTTGTCGCCGTAGATCGGCTTCGGCATGAAGGTCGCCGTCTTGCCGTAGCTCTGAGCGACCATGTGGATGCAGTACTTGTAGATCTGCAGGTTGTCGGCCATCTGAGTCAGCGAGCCGAACTTGAGGCCGAGTTCGTGCTGAGCGGAAGCGACCTCATGGTGGTGCTTCTCTGGCACCGCGCCCATCTGCGCCATCGCCGCCAGCATTTCGCCGCGCATGTCCTGCGCCGAGTCTTGCGGCGGGACGGGGAAATAGCCGCCCTTGGTGCGCATGCGGTGGCCGAGGTTGCCCCCCTCATAGGCCGTGTCGGAGTTGATCGGCAGCTCGATCGAGTCGATCATGACGCTGGTGTTGTAGGGGTCGGCCTTGAAGCGGATGTCGTCGAAGACGAAGAACTCGGCTTCCGGCCCGAAAAAGGCGGTGTCGCCGATGCCGGTCGACTTCAGATAGGCTTCGGCCTTCTTGGCGATGCCGCGCGGGTCACGGTTGTACGGTTGGCCGGTGGCGGGATCGAGGACGTCGCAATTGATGACCATCGTCGAGGCGGCGAAGAACGGATCCATGACCGCAGTCGCCGGGTCCGGCATCAGAGTCATGTCGGACTCGTTGATCGCCCGCCAACCGGCAATCGAGGAGCCGTCGAACGGCAGGCCCTCGGCCATCGCCTCCTCGTCGATCAGCGTCTGATCGAAAGTGACATGCTGCCACTTGCCCCGCGTGTCGGTGAAGCGAAGGTCCACGTATTTGACGTCATTGTCCTTGATCGCCTTCAGGACGTCCTTGGCGGTCTTCATGGTGTGCCTTTCTTGCTCGTGTTCGGTAGTGCCCCTGCCCGCCGCCTGACGGCGGGAAGCCTTCAAAAAACGCCGTCGCGCGTCAAAAAGACGCCGTCAAACCGCGTCCGCGCCGGTTTCGCCGGTGCGAATGCGGATGGCCTCGTCGATTTGCGATACAAATATCTTGCCATCGCCGATGCGGCCGGTCTGCGCCGCCCGCCGGATCGCTTCGACCGTCGCCGCGAGATTTTCATCGGCGACCACGACCTCGATCTTCACTTTGGGCAGGAAGTCCACGACGTATTCGGCGCCGCGATAAAGCTCGGTGTGGCCTTTCTGGCGGCCGAAGCCCTTGGCTTCCAACACCGTGATCCCCTGCACGCCCGCCTCCTGCAGAGCTTCTTTGACCTCGTCGAGCTTGAAGGGCTTGATGATGGCTTCGACTTTCTTCATGGGCCGGAGGTCTCCCTCGATCGCGCGCGTCGGAATCGCCCGAATCCTGCGCTCGCGAAAATTCGCCAAGATTTGAGCGTGGTGAAGGCGCCGTCCATAGCATCGCCGTCCGGCGGGCGCCACTACGCGCGCCTTTGGTCGCGGCGGAACGGTTACCGCACGCGCCGACTGCCTCAAGCGTCGGCGCGGCGCCTAGAAAATAGGCGCCATGCTCAGATGGTCGGCCCCCACTCGCCGGAAGCGAAAATTCGCCACGAGTTGAGGCCGGCTTTGGCGACCACAGTGCGGCCGGTCTTGGCGACCCGCACCAGGTGGGCGAAGACCTGTGGGTGACGCCAGGCGTTGGGGCGGCTCGGCGAGCAGACGGCGCGGTATTCGTCGGTGTCGTCGGCCTCCATCAGGATGGTCCCGACCCGGTCGGGGCGCAGCGTCGCCGGCAGCGTGCGCTCGGTCAGCCACTCGCACTCGAAGTCGCGGCAAAGCTGCGGCCTGCTCGCGTAGATCTTGCAGCCGCCGGAGGCGATGCAGTGCTCGCATGGCGGGCCGGGGGGCTTGTTGAACTCGGGAATCTCCAGGGCCGTGCAGCACATCGTGCACGAGCCGCAGCTCTTGCCGGGAGCAGGGGCCAAGTCGTTGAGCCTCATAGGGCGCCGGCGACCATTCGCCGCGACGCGGATATCCTTCACTCTATGATTCTGCCGTCGCGATCAATGGCGCGGTCGGAGTCGATTCGGGCGGCCGGCGGCGGACGACGAAATAGAGCGTCGCGGCGATGGTCGGCGCGGCGATGGGCAGATCGAGCCCGCCGGCGACGATCCGTGACGCCAGCGGCAGTAGATAAGCGAGGATGAGAACGCTCTTCTCGAACGGCGCGAAGCCGCGCTCGAGCCCGTCGCGCGCCAAATAGACGAGCGGGAAGGCGAGCAACGTCAAATCGTAGTCGAGCAGGAAAGGGCTCGCCAGCAGCGTCGCGGCGACGAGCGCCGGCGCTTCGCCTGGCCCCCGGAAGTCGCGCCGCTGCAGCCAGAAGAGCGCCGCCGCCGCGGCGAGCGTGGTCAAGCCTTGCGCGGCGTAGGCGAGCGTGAGCGGCCCGTGCAGCAGCCGCACCGCGGCGAAGACGCTCTGCATCTTCTCGTCGCCGACGAGATGGCGTTCGAGCGCCGCGCGCGCCAAAGGCGAAGCGTCGAGGAAGCCGCGCCAGACCAATTCGCCCCAGATCAGATAGCTCGCCGCGCACAGCGCCGCCGCAGAGACGGCGGCGGCGGCGAAGGTCGTCCAGCGTCGCGACGCGATCAGCGCGATCGGAATCATCAGCGCCAGTTGCGGCTTGTAGACGAGCGCGCCGAACAGCAGGCCGGCGCCGACCGGCCGTCGCTCGAGCCACAAAGCGCCGGCGCCGATCAGGGCCGCGCTGAGGAAGCCGTTCTGTCCGTGGCCGGCGTTGACCAGGAAGGCGGGGAAGGCGAGCAGGACCGCGGCGTCCAGGCGCGGCCCGGCCCAGGCGCGCAACACGCGCCAATAGGCGTAGCCGGTCGCCGCCAGCCAGGCGATCAGCGCGGCGAAATAGGGAGCGAGCGCCAGCGGCAGGCAGACGATGAGATAGGGCGGCGGATAGAAGAACGCGGAATAGCCGACCGCGGGGCCGAACTGCGCCTTCTGCGCCGCCCAATGCGCCGCGACGTCGTAGACGTCCGCCGCGCGGCCCTGCCGCGTCAGTTCGGAAGCGGCGAAGAAGCTGAGAAAATCGGTGCCGAGCGGCTTGCCGGCGAGATCGACGCCGCCGCGCGCGGCGACGATCCAGATCAGCGCCAGGCCGACGCTGGCGGCGAGCAACAGCCGCGGATAGACGCGCGCGCGCGCCGCGTTGAGCCATTCGGCGTCGCGCAACGCCGCCAAGAGCGCTTGCATCCCAGGCTTCATCGCCGCGAAGCTAGGCGGCAGGCGTTAATGCGCGGATAAGCCGCAGCCCGATGCGCCGAGGCGTCGACGCCCGCCAAGCCAGGAAGACAATCCCTGCGGCCGCCCTTGACAGTTCGCCCCGACGCGTGTCTTTCCGCCCGCGGTTTCGGAGGAACGCATGACGACGGCCTTGGTGTTTCCGGGGCAGGGCTCGCAGACGGTCGGCATGGGCAAGGCGCTCGCCGCGGCGTTCCCCGCCGCGCGCGCCGTGTTCGAGCAGGTTGACGCCGCGCTCGGCGAATCGCTGTCGCAGGTGATCTTCGAGGGACCCGAGGCCGAGTTGACGCTCACCGCCAACGCGCAGCCGGCGCTGATGGCGACGAGCCTCGCCGCGTTCCGCGTCCTCGAAAGCGAAGCTGGGCTCGATATCGTGCGCGACGCCGCCTTCGTCGCCGGCCATTCGCTCGGCGAATATTCGGCCCTCTGCGCCGCCGGCGCGCTGGCGTTGGAGGATACGGCGCGGCTGCTGCGCATCCGCGGCGCCGCGATGCAACAGGCGGTTCCGTTCGGAGAAGGCGCGATGGCGGCGATCCTCGGCCTCGAGTTCGACGCGGTGACGGCGATCGCCGCCGAAGTGGCGAAGGACGGCGGCGTCTGTCAGGCCGCCAACGACAATGGCGGCGGACAAGTGGTGATCTCGGGCGCGAAGGGCGCGGTCGAGCGGACGATGGCGATCGCCAGGGCCAAAGGCGCCAAGCGGGCGCTGCCGCTGCCGGTTTCGGCGCCGTTCCATTGCGCGTTGATGCAGCCGGCGGCCTTCGCGATGGCGGCGGCGCTGGCGACGACGACGATTCTCAAGCCGAAGGTTCCGCTGGTCGCCAACGTCATCGCCGGCCCGCTCAACGATCCCGAGGCGATTCGCGCCAGCCTCGTCTCCCAGGTGACCGGCGTGGTGCGCTGGCGCGAGAGCGTGCAGTTCATGGCGGCTCGAGGCGTCGATCGCTTCATCGAAATCGGCGCCGGCAAGGTTCTGGCCGGCCTGGTCAAACGCATCGCGGCGAACGCGAGCGCGACGAGCGTCGGGACTCCGGCCGACGTCGAGGCCTATAAGGCGGCGCGCGTCGTCTGAAGGCGCGCCAAACGAGGAAAGGCCAAGGCGGTGTTCAACCTCACGGGAAAGACGGCGCTCGTCACCGGCGCTTCGGGCGGACTCGGCGGCGCGATTGCGCGCGCGTTGTACGGTCAGGGCGCGACAGTGGCGCTTTCCGGCACGCGTCGCGAGGCGCTGGAAGCGCTCGCCGGCGAACTCGGTTCGCGCGCCCATGTGCTGCCCTGCGATCTCGCCGACGCGGCGGCGGTCGAGGCGCTGGTTCCCGCCGCAGAGGCGGCCATGGGCTCTCTCGACACCCTCGTCAACAACGCCGGCGTCACGCGCGACAACCTGTTCATGCGGATGAAGGACGCGGAGTGGGATACGGTGATCGCGGTCGACTTGACCGCCGCGTTCCGCCTTTCGCGCGCCTGTCTGAAAGGCATGATGCGCCGCCGCTTCGGCCGGATTGTCGGCATAAGTTCGATCGTCGGCGTGACCGGCAA
>Ga0181535_10007281_pt1 | contig 11176 bp, 9 predicted proteins | sample PEATcosm2014_Bin_44_FD_119774 | JGI IMG/M metagenome (GOLD analysis project Ga0181535, IMG submission 119774) | Peatland microbial communities from MTU Mesocosm Facility, Houghton, MI, USA - PEATcosm2014_Bin17_30_metaG | ecosystem: Environmental > Terrestrial > Soil > Wetlands > Peat | place...
TACTCGACATCGGTGCTCTGGTCGACCACCGCCGTGGAGGTGATGCCGAAGGTCGGGGTCAGGTCGGCACAACCGATGTTGGCCGCCTGGACGGGCGCACCGAACTCTCGGGTCCACAGGATCACTCCGGTGGCGGGGTCGAGACCATACGCATAGTTGTTCTCGGTGTTCACCAACAACTGCCCGTCGTCGACCAAGGGCTGCCCGTAGACCTCGCCGTCGACCGGCGTGTCGAACAACTTACCGAACGTGCCGCCGCCGACCAGGGAGGGGCTGAGGTCGGTCTGATCCGGATACCAGCCGGTCCTGTAATTGTCGGCACCGCGGGTCCCGCCGTCGGTCGCGCTCGTTGCTGCGCCGACGGTCGTACGAATGGCCGTCACACCGACCAACAGACCGCTGAGCACGGCGAGCACGGCACATGCAGCCACGACTCGTCTGCGGGCCCGCGCGTGGGTCATCTTCACCACCCGGTCCACTCGACCACAATGCGGGCCACGACCTTTCCTGCCTCCTCGGTGACCATCATCCCCTCAGGCAACCACCACCGCCCGCCAACCACCCGCTGGGTCCTTCGAGTACGGCGGTCACACTACCGAGATCGGCTGGGTCAGCATGGCGTCCGCGTGGACCCCCTACCACTTCCTTCGCCAGTGGCCCACCATCCGGTTGCACTGGCCGTCGGTATGCGCTGAAATACCGCGGTCACTGTGACCGAATGCCAACGGTCCCGGCATGGGGGTGACCGGTCCAACTCGCGCCATCAGGCCGGTTGGACCGCGCCTGCGCATCAGCCGCGGCCACGGTCCTCCGTCGAACCCACCACCGGTGACGAGCCGGCCCGGAACGTCACCAACCACGAGCTGAGCCGACCCTGCCTCGACGTGGGCCGGAGCGCCCGTGCCTGGCCTCCGACGCGCCAGCTCCCGGGGTGCGCACGCCCCCGAAGCGGTCGTCTCCGGGAACTGCCACACGTTCGTAACAAGCTGCACAGCGCCGGCTTAGAAGCGGGTCTTAGGCTTGCGTCGTAGCGAAACGGCCGGCGCCCTTTCCCCGTCCCCAAGCCCCCCGAGGGGGGCGCCGGCCGAATCGCGTCTGGCACGGTAACCGAGCGATCCGTATCCGGCCCGTCACCCCTCCCTAGCTGGGGGCCAGGTCATCTTGGCGTTCATGGGCGGTGGGTGAGCGCTTCGACGCCAGGAGACAACGGTGACGACTTTGCCGTCGCGGCTGATCCGCCGAATTCGGGGCGTACACTGAGTGGCGCACCTACGTCAGTCACGAGACGGGTGTGCAGATGGCGGCCCCTCCCAGCAGCGAGGGGCCCCTCCGCGTCGAGGCTCGGTATACCTCCGGAGCCTGTGGACCAGATGCCCGAGTTGGGCGACACGATCGCCGTCTTCGGCCCGCAGATCACCAGTGCCGGCGGCGGGCGTATATCCATGAACCCACCGCCGGTCTGGGCCATCGAGGTGACCGCGTGAACGCGACAGCTTGGAACTCCTCTCGCCATGGCCGCCGTCGGTGCGGCGGCGGGAGGAGCCCACTACGTGGCATCGCGCGGTCGTGCCCGCTCCGAGCGAGTCCAGCTCGCGGGATCCCCCAAGGAAAGTTAGCCGGCCCCACGGGGAGGTTCGTCACCATGAACCCACCGTCGGTCCGGTGAAGGGGACGACCGGCGTAACGTATCGAAGGTGAGCCAACACTTCGGCTATGCGATCGACAAGCGCTACCTGCCCGTGTTGTTGCCCTTTTTGTTGCGACCCGCAAGGGACGGTGTCACGCTCACCGACGAAGCCTCCATCGTTGCAACCTTTGGTCTCTTCAAGATCGTGACGCAGCTTTCAAACATCACTGGTGCGCACATCACTCTGAATTACCGCTGGTGGACCGCGGTTGGGGTTCGCATGTCACGTGTTGACGACGGGTTGACCTTTGGAACGAACCACGACCGAGGCGTATGCATTCACTTCGCAGAGAAGGTGTCGTCGCCGTTGCGTAGAAGCGGCCATTCGGCACTCACTGTGACCGTGGCCGACTTGGAGGGGTTGACCACGGCCTTAGGCGGCGACAAGGAAGGCCCGGCTGCACCCTGAGCCTGACCGATCTGAGCACGATGTCGGACGTTGGCGGTGCAGGGACTTCTCCGCCGTTGGAGCCCCGGGGCGGCAGGACGGGTCCCGCAGTCACAGCTTGGCAGCGTCATTCTCGCAAAGGCCGAGGTCGCGCCGGCTCTCAGCAGTCGTCAGCCGCCTGGATCGAGTGTGACGGTCCGGACCTTGACCTGATCACCGAGCCAAGGTCTACTAGATCGACGATGGAGAGCTCGGTTTCGGAGAGGCTTGCGAATTCGATTCCTGCTCGCATAATTCCATCCGGCCCGGCCTTTGCATTTCGCACCTCACCCGTGAACGTGATGTCGATGGACGCGCCTATCGGAAGACGCACGGAGACGCGACGACCCACGAGATCGGACGCGCCAGGGCGGCGAAGGTCCATCCCCAGACCGAGACTCGAGAAGTCGAAAACCCCGCAGTCCCGCCAAAGGTGGGAGGGTTCGCCCTCGACATGGCAAGAGCCCATCCAAACGGCGGATTGGCGTTGTGCCCGTCTGCGATTGTCCACGGTCCATCCTCCAGCTACGGCTGACGCGATCAGCCCGTTGATCAGTGTCGTCCAAAGCCCTGGTCGACTTGAACACATCCTGACGAACACACTCATAGTTCTCGGCCGAGGGCGGATTCCTGCTTGGAGGTTTGACTCGGGGTGGTGCCCGAGTCCGTCTGTTCCAGAGGCCGCCGAACCGGAATAAGACTGGTTCCCGCTCGGCACGATGTGCATCCAGTCACGCCCACAAGCCGCTTGGGGGCAAGGCTGGTCGAATCCCGACTGGCGGATCCAGCCTTGGGGCCAGGAGGGTTAGATCCCGAGGGTGCGATCCCTGTACCACAGCACCTTCAAACAACATCAGAATTCTTACTGCCTGCTTGCCACAGTTGCATGCGCCAAGCAGGCACTTATGGGCTACTGCGCTGCGTCGCTCGGAGGCTCAAGTCCGACTTTGGCGGTCAGGATCGACGCTTGGTGATCGACACGCGCTGCTCGAACGAGAACTTCGAGGAGCCGCTCAGGTGGCCGATGGCTGCCCAATCCGGCATGGCGACCGGAGTGGCGTCGGGATCGAGGGTGATTGTCCACGACGGCACCTCGGAACCCTCGATCGGTTCCACCCTCGCCTGCCGGTTGATGGCCTGAACGGCGGCGACCAGTCCCTTGTCGCGGCCCGATCGCAACAGCGAGGCCCAGCTCGCCCCGTCGTCGTCGCCGGCGGCGGGACCGTCGAGGAGGTGGAGGTACAGTGCATCGCCCTCGCGCTCCAACGCGATGGGCTGGTACTCGGCCGGTTGGAACATCGGGTGCAGCGACAGGACGGTCTCGATCTCGTCGAGGCTTCCAGTAGTCGCCGACACATCGAGCAGGCGGGCCAACCGCTCGCTCATGATCCAGCACGAGCCGACCATCTCGGCTTCGAGGATCTCCGTCGCCTTCTCGGTGCCAACCGCATCGGCCAGCGAGAGCCCCAACGAGCGGACCAGAAGGTGCACTTGGACGGCGACCTCTTTACAGATGACGACCAGCGCGTCCCAAGAAAAGAGTTCGAGGTGCGGCTCGGCCAGCACGGGTCCGCCGTAGAGGGCCATGCCGTCATCGTCGGGATCCGCCGAAGGGCGGCGTATCTCGAGCCCAGCGAGGGCCGACTTCTCCACCCGGCTCAGCAGAGGGTGGTCGGCGACCGGATCGTGTGACGGGTCAATCGTCACGGTCCACTCACAGTGTGGGTGCTCTGGATCCACCGACTCGAGGCGGGGCGGACGGTGGACCGGACGAGTCTGTGCCCGGCGGTTCGTGGCGACAGCCGTGGCATCGAAGGTGGGATCCTCAATGGTGTGGCACATCGTGAAGACCTGCTCCTGGCCGTGAGGTTCCACATCGAGGAGCGCGCCACAGCTCTCCAGCCAGAAACGGCCCTTGTGCGGGCTCTCGACCTCGTAGCGGACGTCCATGTACTGGTGGACAAAGCCACAATCGAGCTGCAGGCCCTTGAAGATGGTCGCCACGTCATCGCCACCGGCGAACCCGAGGGCGCGTTGCATGCGACGGGTGTAGATCGGGCTGGCTCCCATCCACTCTTCGATGGCGATCGTGGCGCTGTCGAGGATGCGCGGATCGAGATTGACGGCCGCGAGCCCGGTCCGGTCATTGACATGGGCAGTGATCATGTACTCACGTGCGAGCTTGGCCAGCTCGTTCCGAGACATGTCCTCCGGTCGTCGCTTTGTCATTGCTTCCTCCCGACCGTGGGTTCCAAGGCAAAGATCATATAAGGTTCTATGATACTTAGGAGCTGGTCCGCCGTCCACGACCGAAGGGGATGATCCACGTGCCGCTCCAAAACTCCGATTCTGAGGAACTTGACGATTACAGCGGTCCTTTCGAACCGGATCTCCGGCTGAGCGACTTCTCAAAGAAGGCACTGATGAAGCTCGTGGAGATCGGCGGGGAGATCTATGGCGCCGTGAACCGCAGCTGGTACGCAGAAGCCACGAAGCGCTTCGGTCAAGAGGTGGCCGACGAGATGCACCACACGGTGTGGTTCGAAGAGAGCGGCGCGGGCGACCACGAGAACTACACGATCAGCCGCCTCATGGGGTTCTCGGGCGAGAACGAAGTCACGACGCCGCTGAAGGTGTGGCAGTGCCTTCCGGCGATGTCGACTCGCATGACCCTGACATTCCGACAGGTTGGTGAGAACGAGTGGGAGATGTTCACTCCCCAGTGTGTCGTCCCCGAGACGGGGGAGGCGGGCGGCGCCGAGATCATGGACTACATGGTGAACAAGATCTGTGGTCACCTCGAACTCTTCGGCTTTCGCCATGGGGCAGCCCGCTGGAATCCGAACATCCGCATCGACCCATTGAAGCTCCCCCCCAGGGCCTCTGCCGCCGAGCCGCACTGCAGATGGCGGATCACCCTGGAGACCGAGCCGGTTGACTACGCAACTGAACCGGGCGCCTACGTTCGCGAACATCATCTTGAGCGCCATACGGACCGACAGATCGTGAACATCGAAGCTGGCAAATATCGACGAGTTGCGACACGCACTCAATAGCGATGGGAGACATCGCGGCGGTCGAGTTCGGTCTGGATCATTGGAGAACCCATGGCGACGTGAAGGGTTGGTCGTGAGTACTTCGACGACTTCACAGATCGGACTGAGCGCACAAGGCACCCGGTTGAATCGCCGCGGCAAGGAGAATCGACGGGCGATACTCGTCACGGCGGTCTCCTGCCTTGCCACGGGCTCACCCGAGGCGGTAAGCGCAAACCGAATCGCCAAAGAGGCGGGCGTCACCTGGGGAACGATTCAGCATCAGTTCGGTGACGCCGACGGCCTCTGGGCCGCTGTTCTCGAACAGGTGGCCGACGCGCTGACCTCCTACCGCGTCGCCGGCTCCGTCCGCCAACAACGAACGATCGCCCGGCAGGTGTCGGCCATCGTCGAATGGCTCTGGCACGCTCTGGACGCCCCCGAAGCGAGGGCGGTACAGACCATCCGCATGTGCCTCGGCCGTGACCACGAGATCTTGGCGAGAACGTGGCCGCGCACAGCCGCCGCCATTGAACACGTGGATAAGGCTTGGACGACGCTGATTGGCGCCATGTTGGAGGGACTGGTGGGTTCGAGGACGAAGCTCCATCGCGTCGAACAACTCCTCCCGGCGGCGATGCATGGGATCCAGATGCAAGGGGAGATCAGCACACTCACTGACGTCGGAGAAGCTCGGCGTGGTCTTGCCGACGCGATCACCGCCTACTTGACGACGTGAATCCCAGCAAGGTGCCCCAGTCGCCGTGAGGGTGGGGCACTCCGGTACGAAGGGTCACCAGGGCCACCGGTCTACATACCCGTTCCGCTGCAGCCAGTGCCTCGGATCGGGGAGGACAGGGATTACGAAACGCAGCCTTCTCCAAGCTCGCACCCGCCACGGAGCTTCTCGATAGCGAACTCGGCGGACGCTTACTTGGTCGCTCACCAGGCACCATTGTTGCACCGCTGCCACCAGCCTGAGGATAGGTGCCCCCGTACCGGGTGGAGCACCACCTTTTGACAGGGGCGATCGCCCGGCTTGGGTTGATTCGTTACGGCCAACCCATGACCGCCCCCGTTTCGGGATGCCAGAAGAAGTAATGAACTGACCCAGCTTTCGTTACAAGCGGTTACTCCCCGATGTAGGCGAAAATTGGACCCACGGCGTCGTCAATCTTGAGAACCGGAGTGACTGTGAACGTCATGTACTCGGAGTACAAGAGAACGTCTGCGTAGGCCGAGGTCAGGTCGTCGTTCTCGGCGATGGTGAAGCCTCCAGTCCCGTCGGCTCGTACGTAGTTCGCGATCTCACCTTCTACTGCTCCACGCTTGCCAAAAACATCCATGAGGCGCTTGACCTCGTCCTTGGTCAAATGAGGCTTGAGCTTGTACTCGCTGATGAAGAGCATGGCTCTACCAGTCCTTTCAGGGCTCGGTGACCGACCGGCAGTCAGATTGCGAGCCCGGCACCGCTGTGCGGACTCTATCCCGGTTGTATATGCGTTGCATGGGTGGATTTAGATAGAAGGGTTTTCTTCCGCTTCGGCGACCTGTGGGTCGGGAATCGAAAAAGGACCCTGCCCCCGCTCGCACCGGCTAGGTGGGACACTCCGGCACACCGGGGCAGCCCAAGCATCCGAACTCGATGATCGAACATTCGGAATTTCCAGCCCTACTCGCCGGTAAAGCGAAACTCGGCCTGCCAGGGACCGTCGGAATGGACGACTTCCCAATAGCGTTTTGCGATGTTCTCGGGATCGAAGGCGGTGCCCGCAACGATCTGCCCGGCGATCGTCAATGTCGACACGCGGATGCCATCCGGCTCCAAATCGGCTCCGAGCATGGTGGCGGCGGATCGGAGCGCTGCTTTGCCGAGCGAAACGGTCGCGAGGGCTGGGATCGGATGATCTGCGAAGCCGCCACCCGTCACGATGATGGTGCCAGAGCCCGCCACCTGCATGGCTGGGGCAGCGACCTGCGTCACGACGATGGCGCCGATGACGTCAACCGCATAGGCCGTCTGCAAGTGTTCGACGCTCGAGCTAAGGAGCTGGTCCGGAGCCCCCATGACTGCGTTGTAGATGATGAGCCCGGGCGCACCCTGCTCGTTGTAGAGCTGAGCCATCCGAGCTCCCAGACCTTCAGGGTCGCTGGCATCTGCCGCGATCGTGTCAATCTGGGCTCCGCTGTCAGCCAGGCTGTCAGCGAGATCGCGGAGTCCGTCCGTGCTGCGAGCCACCAAGGTCACTCGATAGCCGCCGTCGGCGAACCGACGAGCCACGGCCATTCCAAGACCCGGCCCGGCACCGACCAGCAGAAGGTGACGGTTGTCGATCGAGGGGCCGGAGCCACCTGCTGAGTCTTCGGGCATGAGCCCGCTTCCTTTCGCATCGAACGTCCTGGGATGGCGAACCGGATACTGACCGTTCGTGACCCATTTCCGACTCTAACGGTCACTCTCGGCAGGAGCAGCAGCCGACTTCTACTAGATGCGGGCTGTGACACCGCCCCTGCCCCCGTACATTGCCGGGGCGGTGGGACAGGCACTTTCGGACTACTCGAGCCGGGCGCCTGTCTGCCTCGCCAAACGCCCGCGGTGGGCAGCGCGCCGTCCCAGGATGCGCCGCGCTAAGGCGTGGGCGAACTTCCGGCCAACAGTGCGTAGATCTCGACCATCGGAGCGGTCCCGTTGACACCGTACTGGGGGTCGATCAGCCCGGTTCCAGCTTGGCGTTGCGCCCACATGGTGGTCGCAAAGCTCTGGGCCTCGGAGGCGTAGGCAGCGTTGGGCGCAACCTGATTTAGAAGGAACAAGTTGCGGAAGTAGATGGCGTTGAACGCCGGCCCCTGGTTGACGAGCGCCGTTCCCGTGCCGAAGTACGACACGGCCGCGGTTGCCGTCTGCTGCGCCTGCTCCAGGTACGCGGTGTTCCCGGTCACCTGGTACAGCAAGACGCCCGCGCCGACCATGACGCCCTGGTTGTAGCTCCAGATCGTGGTGTTGACGCTTCCGTTCGGATTGACATGGTCGTTGTACAGGCCGCTCGTGGTTCCGAGACAGTGGACGACCCACTGGTACACGCTCGTCGCCCACGTCAGGTCCGAGGTGTTCCCGGTGAGCCGGTCCAACTCGAGCGCGAGCGCCGCGCCGGCTCCGTTCGCGGTGGTGTTGCGCTCGCTTCCCGCAACGTCCTCCCAGAAGACGCCTCCGGGACAGCCGTCACTGTCGTTCGTGTCCCACCCGGAGATGATGAAGTTGAGCTCGTTCTGGGCCAAGGTCAGATAGGTGCGGTTCGACGTCAGCAGGTAGGCGTGGACCAGGTTCAGCCCGACCCACCCGTTGTCGTCGTAGTACGTGGCACCACTTGGCCCGAGTGGCGGCGGCACGGCCGATTGGTAGGCGGACGGCTGGGCAGAACCCGAAGGGGAGACTTCCGACGGGTCGGCGTAGTGGCCGAGGCCTGTCTGGCGGGCTGCGATGTCGGACAGGTAGCCAGCGCCGTTTGGCGCGCCGTAGACGTAGACCGTTCCGGCGACGGCGTTCGTGAACGGCCACAGGCACGAATAGGTGCCGCACGAGTTCGAAGGACTACCGCTGTAAAGGGATTGGCGGGCGACATAGAGCTTCTGTTGGAGCGCGTTGTAGGTCGCCACCGCCTGCTGCTGGCTCGTCGAGCTGGCCGAGCTGGCCTGGGCTCGTCCGGCCGACGGTGCGGCGCCGGCGGTCGTGGCCGCAACGGCGATGGCGAAGCAGACAACCCCCGCGCCACCGAGCGCCCGCATCCAGAGCCGGCTCCTCGAGGAGGAGGCCTGGTGTGACGTGGAGGCATGCACCAGCGGAAACCTCGACTGATGCCGTTCTTCGTGCCCGCCTACGCGCATGGCGTTCCCTCCATTTACCGACAGGGATTGCTGGTCGCAACAGTATGTCCGAAACGGGGGTTTGAAATCCACTGCTCGCTGGCTATCGACGCCGAGGGACTCAACCTGGCCCGAGCCGCGTGGTGGCGACGCCGATGGATGGATGGTGCCTCAGTCGCTGCCGGGACGGTGGGGCAGTCTTGCGCCGCTTCCGTTCCGAATCGGTGATCAAACTCCGGCAGACATGCCAGGTCATGCTCACTGACGAAGCAAGCCGGATGAACAGGGCGATCTGGAACCCCTCCGTGAATGTCCGCCACCCAAGGAATCCACCTGGGTTGCCAGTCTCCCTGCCGATCCCAGCTTCGACTCTCGCCGACGGCGGGTCTCTCGGGATCAACCGGCTTCCCGCACACGTGGCAGATCAATGATGGCACTCAGAGATGGTCGCACAACTGCCCCCGTTCACCGGGACGAGGCGCCACTTCCGGCCGTAGAGTCTCGGCATGACCATTGACAACCAAGAGCAACTCGATGCTCTGATTCGTGCAGGTCGGGTCGTCGCGGAAGCCCGCCAAGCGATGGTAGACGCTGTCTCTCCGGGAACCACTACAGGTGAACTCGATGCGGTGGGCAGAAGCGTATTCCGCCGCCACGGAGCGCGGTCAGCTCCCCGTGTCACCTACCGATTTCCTGGCTCAACGTGCATCAGCGTGAACGACGAAGCTGCCCACGGCATCCCCTCGCTCAAACGCCAACTACTTGCCGGCGACCTGGTGAATCTTGACGTCTCAGCGGAGCTGGACGGCTACTTTTCCGATACTGGGATCAGCGTGGCTGTGGGCGAGGTATCACCAGTTGCCGCCAGTTTGTTGTCGGCGACCAAGCTTGCCCAGCACGACGCCATGGAAGCAGCTCAGCCAGGAGCCCGACTCCGTGACCTGGGTCGAGCGGTCCAACGCAGAGCGCGCCGTCACGGGTTTCGGGTAATCAAGAACCTCAATGGTCACGGCATCGGGAGGGGCCTCCATGAGCCCCCCTCAGTGCCGAGTGTCGACGACGGTCAGAGAATGGTTCTTCGCGAGGGATTGGTGCTGGCCATCGAGCCCTTCTTATCGGTCTCTGCCGATCACGTCGTCGACGACGATGACGGATGGACCCTGCGCACTGCGGACGGGAGCTTGGTTGCTCAGTTCGAGCACTCGATTGTGGTCACACGAGAAGGGCCCTTGGTTCTGACTGCCTAATAGCCGCATGGTGGAGCTCAGGCTCGGGCCGTATGCGGCCAACCTGAATGCGGGAGTCGTCGCAGAGGGTGAGCAGGTCCATCGCTGGGCGCAGTCCGTGGAGGATCGCCAGGCGGACGCCTAGAGCTTCCTACGCCCCGCACTCCCCCGCCGGCGCCGACCAGGCGTTGTCGAACCGTTGTGCTGGGTTCAGTCCGGTCGGCTCTATTGCGGCGCAGCTCCCGATGTCAGGATCATTCGTGAGGACCGATGAAGGACAACGGAGTCCGTCACCACGCCTCTCTCAGCATCCCTAGCCCCTAGCGCCAGGTGGATGGTGCTAGGGGTCTTAGGGGTGCCATCGTCAAGCCACCGACCGCCCGATCTCCCGGCGCTCCGCCTCCGTAGTCCCCGACAACATCCCCTGCAGCTCCGCTGTCCCCCAGCGCCGCCTCGAGGCACTCCTGCCGCACAAGGCAGCCCGCACAGACCGCCTTTGCCTTGTCCATGGTCGCGCCGGTGCCGCGGACAAGACCGTCCGGTCTGGCCACGGCAGGCGGCGTCCTGGTGCCACTCCGGCCGCTCCAGGAAGTCTTCGAGGCTCACCTAGGCCTTCCGGACCGAGAGTTGAGGTGACAGATGGCCTCTGCGGTTGATGGTTGTCATGCTGCCTGGTTTCGCTTGTGGTTGTCGAGGATCTCTTGAGGGGTCCGACCGCGCATGTAGTCGCCGTGGTTGCGCCGCCGGCGGTTGTAGGTGACCAGCCAGGCGTCGGCTTCGGCCTGGAGCTGACGGACCGAGGTGAAGTGACGGCGGTGGAAGGCGGGGCGCCAGCACTCTTGGAGGATGGTGCCGTGGAAGCGCTCGACCACGGCGTTGTGGTTGGGCGAGCGGGGCGGGATGCGATGATGCGCGAGCCCTTTGGCCGCCAGGGCACCAA
>Ga0181535_10007282_pt1 | contig 11175 bp, 8 predicted proteins | sample PEATcosm2014_Bin_44_FD_119774 | JGI IMG/M metagenome (GOLD analysis project Ga0181535, IMG submission 119774) | Peatland microbial communities from MTU Mesocosm Facility, Houghton, MI, USA - PEATcosm2014_Bin17_30_metaG | ecosystem: Environmental > Terrestrial > Soil > Wetlands > Peat | place...
ATTCCACATGGCATCGGCGGTGGAAGCGTGCAGGCCCAGCCGCTGAGCATACAACTCGTGCATGAACTGTCGAGTCAGATCGTCCTCCACTGGCCACAGTGTCATCACCACGCTGCGAGCGCCTGCCACGCGAAAGGCGCGTTGTAGGCCCAGCACGCCCTCGCCGTCGTGCACCTCGCCGTTGCCCGTATTGCAGGCCGAAAGTACGGCCCAGTCCACATTGCTCAGATCCATGGATGCAATTTGCTGAGCGGTGAGGATCGAGGTTTCCTGGCTCTGGTCGCTGACGGCAAAAACCAGCCCCGACCGAAGCAGCGGGTTGCCGCCGCCGCAACTGCTGTTGAGAAGAAACGCATGAGTAGCAACGTGAAGAACGCGGCTATGGGGCGCTTCTTCAAGGAAATGCGAACGTGTCGCATCGCTGCCGGTCTCCAGTTTGGAGGGTTCGTTGCTATTCCAGCGCTGCCACGCAGCGTTGATGTCGCTGACCTCAGCCGCCGTGCCGGGCAGAGAGTGAAACTCGACCTTATCCAGGTTCTCGCAACTGATACCCGCATCGCGCAAATTGGAGACCAGCGGAGCGTTTGCGAGCAGTTTGAAGTTCGGATTTCCGAAAGCCAACAACCCCGCTTTTTGGTGAGTACCTTCCGCGGGAATCAGATCGCGTTCGCTGGAAAGCATATGAATGACGGGCCCCTGCTCGACCAAATAGCCCTTCCCCTTTGGAAGCCCGCTGAGGGGAATCAGGTTCAGCACACCATCTGGCACCACCAAGGCCAGCTTGGCATCGCCCAAATCGGCCTGCAGGGGATCCCATACCAGTTTGCGCAGAGCTTCGGCGGCTTCGCGCCACTCACGCTCATTACGCACCGCGCCGAGTCCTCCGGCATGAGCCTCGGCATCGGCGCTTGCCCGAGCGCGGTTTACCAATTCCTCGATCGGCTTGGCATCGCCCAGGTCGTAGACGCGAATTTGGTCCGTACCCGGCTTGAGCACAAACGCCATGTAGGCTGGGTTTCTTGTACGCGCTGGATCGATTCTTTCGACGGCAAACCGCTGATAAGACACATAAGAGATGAGAACTGAATCGACCGGCAAGTTATGGCGAATTTCTTCCAAGCGGGCTGTGCTCACCCGCTCATCGTTGCGAAGGACGGCGCTGCGCTCGGCCAACTCGCGCTCGATCTTCTCGATCCGGCTTGTGGCTTGGGACACAGCATCACTGGCGGCCTTGCTGCCTTCCTGATTCTCCGGCTGCTTTTGTTGCACGGCAAGCAGATCGGCTCGTGCTTGGTCCATCCCCTTAAGCAGTCTTGCGACTTCTGGATCGTTGCTTGCGTTCAGATTTTTCTGGCGGCGCGCCATCTCGTCAGCCACTAGAGCGCGGGAGCGCACCATCTCCTGGTAAATTTCGGCTGAAGGCAACTCGGTATGGCGTGTCAGAACTGAGAATGCGACGTCCAATCCATATGAGCGCTGCTGATAATAGGCAAGTGCCTGACGCTCCGGCAGGGTGCGAGCCTGGAGCACAAAGTCCTCGCGGGTCGACTTTGCAGCTACCAACGCCTCTTCGATAGCCCGCGTCAGGTCTCCGCCCGATGCCAGGGAGCGCGCATAGAGAGACTGCAGCCTCGATCGCGTATCGTTAGGTGTGCTCTTGTTGCCAAGAGCTATTTCGTAGTCCTTCCAAGCCTGGGGAAACTGGCCGTCACGGCTATATACAGTGGCGCGATCGCCGATTGCGCTTGCAACGAAATAATTGTTCTGTCCATAGACAGGCTCAAGCATCTCAATCCCCCGGTCAAAATGTTCGATGGCCTTAGAATTCTCTCTTGAGTGCGCGTAATGGATGCCGAGATTTATTTCCAATTTCCCCAAAAGAGGATCGTCGGGACGAGCGTGTCGTCCTATAGCAAGTGATTCTTCCATCGCTGCGCCAGCGCCAACAGAATCACCCATTTGTTCTTTAATGTCAGCTAAATTTGAAAGTGTCTCAGACAAGTCCCACTCATAATCGTGTCCCAGTTTGCGTTCCACGGTAATGGCCAAGTCATCAACACGCAGCGAACATGCGTAGTCGCCCAGCGTGTCGCAGACAAGGGCCAGATACTTTGCGGCCTTCATTGCTTCATGTGAGTCCTGAAATTCTTTCTGACTTATCTCAAATGCGTTTTCAGCAAAGGGGCGCGCCTCAGCAGGTCTGCTCAACCAAAGATAGGTATTTACGATGTCTACTAAGGCATTCAGGTAGGCCTTACTTCTCTGACCAGATGCTACCTCGGCAATGGATGACTCACGTTTTGCCCGGTTCAGGGTATCAATCGTGACAATTCCCTCGTCAAACTCCAAATTCACCAGATCACCTAGCGCATCGGCTACTTCTGTCGTGTTGCCGGGATGCGCAACCTCGGCGGCGCGCAGCTTTTCGCGCGCCTCGGCAACTTGATCTTTCAGAGACTGAACGGGTTTAGCTCCCTGCTGTGCAGCGCAAGGAAGCAGCAAGATCAAAACGAGAAGAGAAAAAGTCAACTTGCTTGTGGATACGCGCACTAATACTCCGTCCCTGCAAAACAAACTCACTCTGAAAAGAAAGTGAAGCAATACGTCAAAACAATATATCGTTACTTCGACTCGGAATGTTCTCCCTGAGCCGGATTCGACATCGCGATCAGCTCCGCAACTTGCCGATCCTGCTGGCGAGCCCGCTGCTCCAAATCGCCCCGCAAAGCGATGGTCCGCTCCAGATACATGTGCGCTGCTACAGGATCGTTGCCAGCTAGTGCTATCTGCGCCAATATATAGAGCGCCGCCTCCTGCTGGGGCGAGTCTCCGGAATCGGCAATCTTGCGCAAACCTCGTGTGGCTGCGGGAAAATCACCCAGACGCATCTGGCAGGCACCGGAGTAGAACTCTGCTGCATGGGCCTCAGCACTTTGCTCCGCCACCTGCCGCAGGGTCACGATGGCGTCTTGGCAGTTGCCTGCGGCATATTCCCTCATCCCTGTCTCAAAGTTCGCGTCCGAGCCATCACCGCGCAGGTTGGGCACCACATAAACGGGCAGCGTCAGATCGGCCAATTGGGAAAGATGAACCGCTGCGGCGGAGGCTCGAACAGGTTGCGATGATGTCGCAGCTTGCGGCAGAGACTTCAGCTCACTCTGCGCGACTGTCGGCTGTGCAAGCTTGGGTTCGAGACTCTTGTAGGTGAAAATACTCACCAGCAGCAGGGCGGCAACGGCTCCTCCGCTCCACGCCCAGACCGGCCAGGCAATTGGCATTTTAAGCCGCGGCTGTTCGATCGTTGCCACCGACTGCTGTGCAAGCGACTGCGCCATGGTTTGAATGGTCTGCAAATGCTTGAGGCAAACCGGGCAGTCGAAGTAGTGCTCTTCAAACCGTTCTGCTTCAACTTCGGGCAAGGTGCCCTCGACGTACCCTAAGGCGAAATGCTCGGCTGGTGCTCCGTTGCAAATTGTCATAGCGCATCCCTTTCATGCAAGTGCGCTCCCGACTTGTTTTGTGACAGCTTGGAGACAAGATTGACTACTTTGCGGGTAGCGCGCAACTTCCTCTGCCGCACCACATCCGGGCTCAGATGCAGCCGTTCGGCGATAGCTCCCGGTTTTAGCCCATCCACCAGTGTCATGTGCAGGATGGATTGATCCACATGATCTAGGCTGGCAATAGCGCACCGGGCTAACTCCCCCTCCTGCCGCCTCGCAATCTCGTCCGTTGCCTTCGTCAGATCGGGTATATTGTCGGGAAACTCCAGTGAAACCGGTTGGTGTGCGGCATTCCCGAAGTGGCTGTTCAGCAGGTTGCGCGCAATTCCCAACACAAACGCAGAGAGTTTGGCCGCTTCCCGCAGTTGTCCGCGCCGCAAAGCACAGATCGCCTCTAGCATGACATCCTGCTGCAAATCGGCTGTTATCTCGGCGTTGCGGGTTCGCGCCAGGAGCATAGCCCTAACGCGAGGAAGATACTGTTGAACAAAACGCTGTTCCGCCTCCCTGTCTCCGGAAGCGATTGCTGCCGCCAACAGATCAGTCTCCCGAACTTTCTGGACCGCTAATCCCGCGGTTTCTGGGCCGGCTTTGCTCAACATCTGATCGTTTCAGGTCAATTTACTTTCTTCTATTCTCACATATACATCGGAGAAGAGCTGCTTTCTACCCCATATTTCGGGAGAGCATTCTGCCTTCTAGGACTTGAACCAAACCTACCCCGCCGGGTCTTGCGCAAGGCTGCCCCGAGTTGCACCACGCAGCATGACGTGCCCGCAGGGGAGTTTGGTGCCGAATGGAGAAGATGCGTCTCACCTGGCTGCTCGGCGACCCTGAAGCAGACACGTTGCACCGCGGCTTCCGAGAACCGAGGGCCCGGTGACCGGGGCACATTCACTTCAAGGAGCCAGTTCGAAGCCATGGGTCCCGGAAGCTATCTCCCGACTCTTACTGACGACCACACATAATCGGTGCATGTACTCGCCGACTGTTCACCCGCTCAGGCACCGACTCTGGAGATCGGGGGATATGAAATCCGGCCAAAACCGTGGTCGGCGGATGCCTCTGAGGACGGCATTGCACTGACCGGATGGAAGAGTGTGACAAGGACGCGGCTCGAAGTGATAATGACCTGCCAGCTCCAGCAGGCGCGGATTGAAATGAATCAAGCTGCCATGGCGTTCCAGCACCGCTGATTTCAGGTTGTCGTACAGCAGGACGCGTGCAGAACCATGGAACGACGCAAAGGCATTCACGTGCCCGCGCAGGAAGTTCTCCAGCGTCTGGCGCCAGGGGAAGATACGGATCCAGCAGCGTAGCCCGCAACTGTTCGGCGCGATGAAATAGCTCCACTTCGATGGCCCGCTTCACCGTATCGGGATGAACACCGAGCGCCTGGGCGATCGTGCCCACCTTCCAGTGCTCGGCATAAAAGTAGCGGCGGATCTGAACCCGCACTTCCGGATCGATCATCTCTCCTTCATCTGCGAATCGATGTACGCGGAAAAGGATCGACCAGGCGGCCGGGGCGCCCGCAAACCACGCAGCGCTGCCAAAAACCTCGCCGCTCACGCGGCCGAACACCCAGCGGCGCGACCGCCGGCCACATGATCGCTTTTCCCCCCTCCGATGGTGGACCAGATGAAGTCGATTGGGAACCTTGATCCGTCACGCGACATCGAAAATGCCGGCAACGATAGGCTCGCTGGCAGTCACGATGGTCCAGCGGCCCCTCGACGCTCTGCTGATGCCGGCGATTGGCTGCCCGATGCTGCCGGCGCCGCGCTTGGGCCCGGCACTCCGCGCTGCAATAGCGCTGCCCGCGATCACAACACGCGCAGATCCAAAACATCGCGCGGCAGCCAGGATAATGGCAAAACCGCAGCCGGAGTACAACTTCTTCGTGAATCGTCATCCGCTCTTACAGGCGGCTTTTGACAACCGCAGCGGTTCATGCCAAGGTAAAGTCAAGTCCGGGTTGCCTTCGCTTTTGGCATGAAGGCTACCTACAAAGAACCCCGCTGCTTGAACAGCGGGATACTTTCCCTATCCGCCTTCTCCCGGAAACACCTTACAACTTCCAGCTTCCCGGCGATGATCGACCGACGATCGCGTCTGCGGCGCGGATGATATCAAGCAACTCTAAACCGGCACTGATCAGAAAACGACGCTTTCAGATGAGCGATGACACAATGGTCCAGCTTCGCCAAGAGCCTGACGACCGCGATCCAGCCAATGAGCTACACGGGTAACGGTCTGGCAGAGGAAGGAAAGCTGCGGCTGAGAACAGTCCAGGCCGCTCGCTCAGCGCCGAACGGTGGACGGACCGGGCAGACGATCAGGGTCCTTGAGCTTCGGCAGCGCTTTTTCCCAGGAACAGTGCTCAGCAAAGCGTCGCCACAACGCCTGGCAGCGTGCCAGCAGACTGTAATGCGTGTAAGGGAGAGAGAATACTGGAAGGAAGGTGAAGGTCAAACCGCAACGAACGCACCTCCCACGATGAATCCAAATCCAGTCGTGATGCTCGTCGTGAGCCTGCTTGCGGCGCCGCCCGTGACCAACGATCAAACCGTGTTCACAAAACGGGCAACGGCGTATGATGAACTCGTCACAGTCTTCCGCCCAGTCGGCTGCAAGCCTGTCCGGCGTGACGGAAACTGGGATAAAGTAGATCGTACTTCACACGGGTTCCGCCTCTGGCTTCGACCAGCCAAGATCTCCATCGGAAGCGGAACCCGCCTCCTGAAGAAAAACCAACTGAAAGAAAATATAGATGCTTACCTATAGTCTTCGAGGATGGGTATAAGGATTCTGGCCGGTTATTTCCTGTGATACAGGCAGGACCCAAAACGAGCCTGCCGGGCGCTCGATTCGCGTCTCTGTCGAGCGGTCATCCGACCGGAGCTTTCTGGGCTTCCGCGGGCACAAGGCCCTTCTTGCTATAGCATTTCTTGTTGCACAGGTAACCGTTGTGACGGTTACCTGTGCATTTTAGTTTATGTAGTCAGTGTTACGATTGACGCTGGTGACGATACTTCGGTAATATTCGTTCGAATCCGTTTCGAGCAGGGGAGCACGGTTGAAAATCAGTGAGTTGTCGCAGGTCTGTCCAAAGATTGAGCTGGACGAAACAAAGGCGAAGAAACCGAATTTTGCTGAAGACTTCATGCTGGAGCATTCCCACGTCGGTCGGTGCATCGCCTTGATTGGGATTTCAGCCAGTTATGGAGCCACGGCCAAAGAACTGCAACATTCAACACAGTCTTACGGATTTCCTTCTTGAAGCCTCACCGCCTACATAGCTTGGGGATGAGAAGGAATTCCGAAAGAATCCCCGGCGCACACGATATTGCAGCGTAACCCTTGAGATGGGGTGAGTTTTTCGCTCTTGTCTTTCAGATTCTCTGAACCAACGCAGTCCCACCCAAACGGAGTGAAGAGAATTGTTGATAGTGTCACAGCAATTTGCCAAGCCTGGACCGCAAAACAACGATATCTTGAAGAGTAAGAGCTGGCTGCAGCGTTTGCTCTCTTCCGATCCTCGGCAGCCGAGGAAGAATGCACGGCAAATGGTGTCCGGTCTAGCTGCCTACTTCTGGACCGGTGCCACCCCACGACCTCACACCATTCGGGATATCAGTCCCACAGGATTGTACGTGGTGACCGAGGAGCGTTGGTACCCGGGCACCCTGATCCAGATGACACTCCAGAAAATAGGCACAGGCAGACCGAAGACTGACTTATCCATTGCGTTGATGGCTAGAGCCCTCCGGTGGGGCAACGACGGGGTCGGCCTTGAGTTTGTGGTGCAGAGTCGCCCCAATCACCGCAACGGAGACGCTATTCATGCAGAAGGCGCGACACGGGAAAAGCTGGATCGATTCTTCGAGCTGATCAAGGAGAACTGATACTCCTCATTCCTGCAGATGACTCTTGTCCAACGAGAGCCTTCTTTACCATTTTGCCAATCTCTCTTTTCGTCTGCAAAGTCGCGCCGGTAGAATGGCAATTCGGACACGACCCAGATTTGAGTCCCAGAGATCCTGGATGCGGAAAGCCGGGTCGGAGAGATCGTCACAAACTGAGAAGTGATCTCGTTTTGTGGCATATTCTCCGCATAGCCGGTCGTACATCCAAAATCAAGATGGTTCCCGTCGAACCCATGCGGTGAAGCAAAGCGCCGATCTGCCGATAGATTACGCAGGAATGGGGTCTTCCCGCGGTCGTTCCTGTTCGACCACAGAGAGCTGGAACGGCATCGTGGTGGGGCGGATTGCATGTTGCGGAAAAGGGTTTGCGGCAATGCAAAATCAGAACGAAGCCAATCTGCTGGCTCTGATCGATAGCTCCGAAGACATGTGGGGTTCAGTGGACCTGAACTATCGCATGCTGGTCTTCAACAAGAACTTCGCGCGCTACATTCAAAGCTGTTTTGGCGTAGAAATTGCGGTGGGGATGAATCCGGCGGATATTCTGCCGCAGGAACGAGCCTCTGCCTGGCCACATCTCTACCAGCGCGCGCTGACGCACGGCGCATTCCGCTGTGAGTATACGTTGTCCGACGGGCGCGTCTATGAGATTTCCGTTTACCCGCTTTTGGAGCATGGAACGGCCACCGGCGTATCGGTTTATGGCAGGGATATTACTGACCGCAAGCAGGCAGAAGAGAAGCTGTCCGCCTCGACCAAAGCACTGCAGTTGAGCGAAGAGCGATACCGTGCGGCATTTGAGACCAACCTCGATGCGATCTGCATCAACCGCTTGAGCGATGGCGAGTTTGTAGATGCCAATGACTCGTTTTTGAGTACCCTGGGATACAACCGCGAAGATGTGGTCGGAGAGAGATTACTGGATCTGGGCATCTGGGTGGATATGGCGGACCGGCAGCGGCTTATGGATGCGCTGCACAGGGAATCGCGCTGCCGAAACCTTGTGATCCGCTTCAGAAAGAAGGATGGGGGAATCTTCTGGGGACAGTTGTCCGCCTCGCTGATCGAGATAAACGGCGTGGTCTGTATTCTCACCATCACCCGGGATATTACCGTATCTAGGACGAACGAAGAGCGCTATCGCACCGTTTTCCAGACCACCCAGGACGGGATCACCATCAGCCGCACCAACGACGGGCATTACATCGATGTCAACAAGTCCTTTCTCGACTTCATGGGCTATGAGCGCGAGGAGATGATCGGCAGGAGCTCGCTGGAGATCGGCATATGGGTGGATCTTACGGATCGCCAGCGATTGATCGACCTGATTCACAACCACAAGAGCTTTCGCGATGAGAGCGTGCAATTCAGGAAGAAGAGCGGAGAGATACTCTGGGCACTGATCTCGGCGTCGGAGATCGAGATCGAGGGCGAGCCCTGCCTTATGAGCGTGGTGCGGGATGTGACCGAGGCCCGCGAAGCGGCGCAGAAAATCGAGGATCTTGCCCACTATGATCAGCTGACCCACCTGCCGAATCGTAAGCTGCTGCTGGATCGGATGCGTCAGGCATTGGTGACGAGCTGTCGCAGCGGCCGTAAATGCGCCTTGCTGCTGGTCGATCTGGACAATGTGAGAACGCTGAATGACCTCATGGGGCATTATGTCGGCGATCTAATGTTGCAGGAGGTGGCACAGCGCTTGAGTTACAGCGTACGCGAATTCGATCTGGTCGCGCGTATCGGCGGCGATGAGTTTGTGGTACTGCTGGAGGAGTTGAGCGATGTGACCGGGCACGCTGCCGAGCAGGCCCGAATCGTGGGAGAAAAGCTGCTGGCTTCGCTCGCGCAACCCTGCATGTTGAATGGCCGCGAGGTACTCTGCACGTGCAGCATCGGCATCTCCGTATGCGAAGATCAGCGACTGGAGGCCGGTGAGCTCCTGCAGCAGGCCGATATTGCTATGGATAAGGCAAAGGCGGCGGGGCGCAATACGCTGCGCTTCTTCTCGCCAGACCTGCAGGCCGCCGTCTCCGAGCGGGCGGCGCTGGAGGACGATCTGCGCGAGGCGATCCGAGGCCAGCAGTTCTTGCTTTACTATCAGCCGCAGGTCAGTCATGGAATTATTGTGGGCACCGAGGCACTGATCCGCTGGCACCATCCGCGGCGCGGAGTTCTGTTTCCCAGCGACTTTATCTCGCTGGCTGAGGAGACGGGTCTGATTCTGGATATGGGCGGCTGGGTGCTGGAGTCGGCCTGCGAGCAGATCGCCCGCTGGTCGCGCCGTGCGGAGACGGCTCACCTGTCGGTCGCTGTCAATATCAGCGCGCTGCAGTTCCGCCAGCCGGAGTTCGAGCAGCATGTGCTGGCCGCACTGAAGCGAATCGGAGCCGATCCACGCCGGCTGAAGCTGGAGCTGACCGAGAGCATGTTGGTGGATAACATCGAAGAAGTGATCGCCAAGATGACCAGACTGCGCTCGTATGAGATCAGCTTCTCGCTGGACGACTTCGGCACCGGCTACTCGTCGCTCTCCTATCTGAAGCGCCTGCCGCTTGATCAGTTGAAGATCGACCGGGCCTTTGTGCGCGACATTCTGACCGACTCGTCGAGCGGAGCGATTGCCGAGACGATCATCTCGCTGGGCAAGGCGATGGGGATGCCGGTCATCGCCGAGGGTGTGGAGAGCGAAGAGCAGCGCATCTTCCTAGCGCGACTGGGCTGCCACGCCTATCAGGGTTACCTAACCAGCCGACCTTTGCCGGTCAATGAGTTCGAAGACCTGGTGACAGCACTGAACGAGGTCGCCGCGCCGTCACAATATGTGCCGGGGGAAGGCTGGCTCGGAAGATGTTCTGATCGAGGGCACTCAACGCATCCGGCGATGAGCTGATGTCCCGCAATTTTGAGCAATGCGGAAATGCAATGCTGGCCAGGGCCGGAAACAGCTGGTCGCAAGAATTCCATCCCTGTTCTGTTATTGCCATCACGGAGTCGGAGGGCATCTTGTGGAGCAGTGCACGATAGCGGACAGGTAGAAGCGACGGGCGGAGGGTCAAATCGTGGGCTCCGGTTGTGTTGTCGCCAAAAGTTACCTTACCTGGAAAGTGTTTGTTCGCCCTTCAGGACATAAGATAAAGAAGAAAACTGCAGAATGTCGCACGGGTGCTTTCAGCTCGTGACGTTATCTGCGAATCGATTGAAGATCCGGAACGAAGGAGGGGCCATAGTGGACCTTACGACTCTGATAGACACACCTCCTCGGGACTGGCCAAACGATGCCGGGAAGATGTTTCACAAGATTCTGAATGATAGTCTGGCCCGAGAGTCCGACCGGCTCATGGCCGCCAAACTGGCTGGCGATTCTACTGTTATCAATAACGATCTGGCTGATGCCTTATAGTTTTGGCAAATAAATTGTGACACTATCAAGAGTAGCTTGTATCCAATGAGGTATGGAACGAGAGGATGCTCGCAAGTTATCTCCAGCGGCGCAGCAAGAGCGCCGCAATCAAGTGGTTCGCGCTTACAAGCGCGGAGTGCTTCATCTTGGGCAAGAGCGCGATAGATGTCCTGAATACCGGTATCGTCGGTTCTGCCAAATATATCTGAGCGGACAGGCTCAAACGCGATACGTTTTGCGATACGCCGAAAGAGGGGGTTGTCCGTGCTTACAAGGACTTAGATTGCCATCGGTGTCTTGTAAGTTGTTGAATTGCTTAACTTTTTAACCTTGACACGGAAGA
>Ga0181535_10007287_pt1 | contig 11169 bp, 11 predicted proteins | sample PEATcosm2014_Bin_44_FD_119774 | JGI IMG/M metagenome (GOLD analysis project Ga0181535, IMG submission 119774) | Peatland microbial communities from MTU Mesocosm Facility, Houghton, MI, USA - PEATcosm2014_Bin17_30_metaG | ecosystem: Environmental > Terrestrial > Soil > Wetlands > Peat | place...
GGCCGGATTCGGATCGATGCGGAGTGAACGATGCTCAGCATGACAGCGGCGAGGGCTGCACGGAATGACCGCGGGATGGGTTCGTGCTTTCCCACCCAAGCAAAGCTTGGATGGGGCACCCATGTTCGTGCTGGATCACGCTGCGTGAAGAATGGTTTGATTTCTTTCTGCTACCGGCGGCCCTGAATCACGCGCTGGCTGGTGCCGCTACTTTTTTTTTGATTGCGGCGGGCGGCGATCTCGTGCATCTCCTTGCCCATGCTCGATTGATTCACGCCTAGTTGCAGAAGGAGATTGATCAGATTGCTTGTTCCCCAATAGAGCGCGAGACCCGAGGCGTAGTTAAACAGGATGAAGCCCATGAAGACCGGCATGATGAAGGCCATCATGCGTCGCTGCGCGGGATCCATGCCCGGCGAGGGGGTGATGTATTGGGTGAGGAACATGGTGATGATGATGAGGATCGGCAGGATATGCAGCGGGTCGGGCGTGGAGAGATCCTTGAGCCAGAACCAGTGCGCCTGGCGCAGTTCCACCGTATATTGCAGCACGCGGAAATAAGCGAAGAACAGAGGAATCTGCGGCAGCATCGGCAAGCAGCCGCCATACATATTCACGCCCTCGGTTTTGTAGAGCTGCATCATCTCCGAGTTCATCTCGGTGCGCTTGGGGTCGTTGATCTTGAGATGGGCATAGCGCTTCTTGAGGGCTTCAACCTTGGGTTGAATGCGCATCATCTTCAGCGAAGAGCGCATCGCCATAAACCGGAACGGGAGCATGATCAGCGTAAACGTCGCAGTGAAGATGATGATGGCCCAGCCCCAGCTGTCCGAGCTTTGACCGAGCAGATTATGCAGCCAGCGCAACGCAAGGTAGAGCGGCTTGGCGATGATGCCCCACATGCCGTACTGGATCAGAGGCTCGAGCGACGGGCCGGTCTGCTTTCCATCGGGGCCGGTGGCAAAGACGTTCTTCAACACGTCGGTCTGTTTGGGCCCGGCAAAGACGCGCACTCGGGTTATCCCGCTTGTACTTCCCATCGCAAGGCCGAGGACAGGATGCGGCTTCCTCTGGCTGTTGGGATTGGAGAGGTCACTGGGCACGTCGACGGTGTTGTGCTGGGTGAGCAGCGTCGCGGTCTCGGGAGATTCCGGCAAAAAGGCGGCGGCGAAGTAGAGGTCGATGACGGCCGCGAAATCGTAGGGCTGCTCGGAGGTGGCGTTGCCGCTGACCTTTGCCGCAGCAGTGGTGTCTTGATGGCCGCCTATGGATGTGACGAGTTGCGACTGCGAAGGAATGGTGCTGCGCGTCGCGGAGGACGGCAGGAACTCCTCCATATCGCCCAGGCCCGCGGGCCAATCGATCAGTGCGCGCACAGGGGTTCCGTTGCGGCGCACCTCGGCTTCGGCATCGATTACATACGTCGAATCGAAACGGAAGGTTTTCACTACATCGAGTCCGCCCTGCGCGTAGTGGAAGGTGAGCGTGTTGGGTGCGAGCAACGTGCCGGTTACAGAGGCTTGATAGAGAGATTGATTCAACTGCTGCGTCAGCGAAGAATCATAGGTAAAGAGCGACAGAGGGAAGCCGAATTGCGCGGCGAGTTGCGGCTGCACGAGGTCGAGCGGCTTGCCCGCCGTGTCGAAGTACTTCTTCAGGAGCCAATGCTTGACCTGCGCGCCCTGGTTGGTGAAAACGATGCGATAGAGCTCGTTTTCGACCGTGGTTTCGGTTTCGGCTGCGGCGGCGATTGTGGGCGCGGTTCCCGAGGACTGGGCTGGCGATGCCGAGGCGGCGCCCGATTGGGGCTGGCTCGCGGCATCAGGCTGCGCAGAACGCTGCTGCTGCGTCTGGGGCGTCGGCTGGGGCGTGTCCTGCTTGGGTTTGAAATATTGAAATGCCAGGAAAAGAATGACCGCTAAGAAGGCGAATGTGGTCAGGCTGCGGAAATCACCGCCGCCGCTGCCACCGCCGCCGGGACCTTGCGACTCTAAGTTTGGATTGCGAATTTCGGGCAAAGGGAACTTCCTGTCGTTGGAGAAAAGGCGCGAGCATACGCGCCTCTCTGTCTATGGTAACGGTTCGTGCGGAAAAGGGGTGGCGGCGGGCGGTACTGGATCGAGTCCTCCGCGGCTGAAGGGATGGCAGCGGAGCAGGCGCCAGGTAGCGAGGCCTATCCCCCGCACGGGTCCATGGGTGGCAATCGCTACGGCCGCATATTCGGAACAAGTAGGAACGAAACGGCAACCGCCCGGGCTCAGAGAATGCAAAGCCGGTGAGAGCCAGCGGCGGTAGAACCCGAGGATTGCCAGCAAAATGCGGGTCATAGGATTGGCTTTGGCGCGGCTGGCGGCGCAGTGCGCGCCGCTTCCGCGTTTGCCTGTCCAAGGATACGCACGAGCTCGGCTTCTAGTTTCGAGAATTCGGCGGTCAGCACCGACCGTCGTGGATGGAGGACGAGGTCGAAGCCGGCGGGAAGCAGATCTACGTGCCGGCGCAGGATGTCGCGCATGCGGCGCTTGATGCGATTGCGCTCGTGCGCCTTGCCGAGCACCTTGCCGGCCGTGAGACCGACGCGCGGGCCGAGGATCATTCCTGGAGTCGTCTTGGGGAGCGGTTCCGATTGCGGTGCGAGAAACCAACTCATGGATGCTGATTGGCGCTTGCGGCTTGCGGCGTAGACCCGCTGATAGTCGGCGTGCTTGCGCAAGCGCGCGCCGGACAGCGAGGGAGCGCGCATAGCGGACTCGTGCGCGGCCCCGCGGCGATTCATATTGTAAGAGATGCTCATGGAAGTGCCGGAGAAAACTGGCGCCGCATTGGAATCAACGGCAAAGGGGCTCCGGCCAAACCGGCGGGACACACCTTAGTCGCGAAATCCGGCGCTGACCGAGACGCGCTTGCGTCCGGCGGCGCGACGGCGGCTGAGCACTGCTGCGCCGCTTTTGGTTTTCATGCGCGCGCGAAAGCCGTGCTTCTTTACCCGGCTGCGGCGGTTGGGTTGAAATGTGCGCTTGGGCATTGAAATGCGCTCCTGAGTCCTTGAGAAATCTGCGCCTTAACGGCAAGTACTAAGTGTATCGCAGGTTGAGGCAGGAATCCAGTTTGAGCAGGAATCGACGAGGCAATCGCATTTGAGAATTATGCGGGAAAGGGTACGGGCTTTAGCCCGTGCATAAACTGCGCAAGACATGTTGGGCTTCAGCCCCGAGGGACAGCTTTTGGGTAGATTTGCCCTTGATTTCAGCGTCCGCGCCGCGTCGATTCCATCAAAAATTGCACGCTCGCACTCCTACTGTCTTTCCCCTCGGGGGCTGAAGCCCTCTTCTCTTCCATCGCTTTTATGTACGGGCCAAAGCCCGTACCCTTCACCATACCGTTCAGCGATCGAAATGCGATTGCCCTGAGCGAGCGACGAGTGACCAAGCAGAGGTCCCGAATAAAAACGGTTTTGAAAACGATCGTCAAAAGTCCGTGCGCAATTGAACATCGAACATGGAATTCGAAACTTTTTTTGAGCTTTCACCATCGATGGTGCAACTGAAAAGAGATTCAGCAAACTATTGTGAATGGGGGATTGCAATGACCTCCGAATGTGCTACTATCGGGTCCGTTCAGGAAAGATTCCAAGCGTCCCACGGAACGAGAATCATCCGGTGTCCCGAATTGCAGGTCAGGGACTAAACACGGCGACCAGGCAGCTCTTGATAAGCAACTCGACAGTGAGCGAAGACCTCATTGTGCAGAGAGCTATTGCCTAAACCGGCCAGATGAACCGTTACGGCCATACATAGGCGACGCAGGCAAGGACTCGGTCGATGGTATTCGCTATTTCGCCGGCTGCGGCACTTAATCCCTGGCTCCAGATTCTCGGAGCTCTCGAAAAAAAGGTGATCCGCCAATCGTATGAGACGTGGCTCAAGCCCACGCGCTACAGTCATGCGGCGGGTCGCACGCTTTATGTGCGTGTGCCTTCGGCTGAGTTTCAACATATTGGTGACAAGTACGGCGATCTGATTCAGGAAGCGATCGATCTCCAGTCGCTCGAATTCGACGATGTCGTTTTTGTGACGGCAAGCGAAGATCCTTCCATCCCGCCGCAACGGAAGGATGGCGGATTTGGTCCGTTGTCCGCGCACGCGCCCACCGCGCCTCCGCCGGCGCCGAACCATCGTACTGCACCGGAGCAGGCGCGTTTTGATTGGTCGACCGCGGCGCAGCTGAATTCGCGCTATACCTTTGATAACTTCGTAATCGGAAATGGCAACCAGTTCGCTCGCGCCGCGTCCCTCGCGGTCGCAGAGCGGCCTTCGCGCGCCTACAACCCACTGTTCCTCTATGGCGGCGTCGGCATGGGCAAGACGCACTTGATGCACGCCATTGGACACGAAGTGAAGCGGCGCCAGCCAATGGCGAATATCTGCTACGTTTCGGCGGAAAAATTTACCAACGAAATGATCACCTCACTGCGCAACGACCGGATGACCAGCTTCCGCGATCGTTTCCGCACGGTCGACGTGCTCTTGATCGACGATATTCAGTTCATCGCGCAGAAAGAGCGGACACAGGAAGAATTTTTCCATACCTTCAACGCACTGCACGAAAGCATGCGGCAGATCGTGATCGCGTCCGACCGCCCGCCAAAGGAACTCGCGGAGATTGAGGATCGTTTGCGCTCACGGTTTGAGTGGGGCCTTATCGCCGATATTCAGCCGCCTGATCTCGAAACGAAAGTCGCCATTCTGCAGAAAAAGGCAGAGTCCGAGCAAGTAGTGTTGCCGACTGATGTTGCGCTGTTCATCGCGTCGAATGTGCGCACCAACGTGCGCGAGCTCGAGGGAGCGCTCGTGCGGCTCATCGCATGGTGCCAACTCAATCGGATGGAAATTACGCTGGTGGCAACGCAGCAGTGCCTCAAGCAGTTCATCGACATGCAGGTTCGCAAGATCACGATCGAGTCGATTCAACGCGCCGTGGCCGAGCAATTCGGCATGAAGGTGAGCGACCTGAAGCAGAAAAACAACTCGCGCAACGTGGTTGTGCCGCGCCAGATCGCAATGTACCTGGCCAAGCAGATGACGGAAGCGAGCTTGCCGGAGATCGGCCGTCAATTCGGGAACAAGCACCACACCACAGTGATGCACTCGATCGGCAAGATCGACGAACATCGGCGCACCAATAAGGATCTGCACCGCACGCTCAATAAGCTGCAGGAGCAATTGAACGGATAAGCGGAGATCCAGGAGAAAAAGAAAGGGCGCTTTCTCGATCGAGAAAGCGCCCCTTCTTTTTCTCTAAGTTAAGTACTACTTTATAAACTGTGCATTCTGCATCGCCATCTTCACGCGAAACCCTGTCAGGGCGCTGCCGGCGGCGATTGCAACGATCTGCGCCGCCTTGTGATAACGGGTATGTTGGAACCAGCGGGGAACCGTGACGGACGAATAGGCGAAGCCGAGTTCCCATGCCGTCATGGAGCTGGCCACACCGACCCGGTTGTTGCTTCCAAAAATCGTGTTCATCGGGTCGCCCTCTTGCCCGTGTCCCATGCCCAACTGGGTTGTCGTTGCGTCCGCCAAAAATCCAAGCCGCTCGCCGGCCAAAACGAATTCTTCTGTTCGTCCGAGTTTCGAGCGATCTTCCCCAGTGGGAACGAATCTGGGATTCAAGCTGTAAGCGGGCCAGGCGAAGATGCGAAGCGTCTTGTCCAAACGTGTTGCCTGCTGGGGGGTGGGAGCGGATGGCGGCTCAGTGAACGACGCATCCTCTGCATGCAGTTGAGCGACGCCCAGAAGCGCGCCCAGCATAAGAACAACAACTCGTGATTTCGTCGTATTGCTCACAGAACTTGCACCCCTGAACGATGACAGGTTCAGTTTCCCGCAAAGGGCCGCGCGCAGCCATACTACTTTGGCGATGGAAACGGCCCACGAAAGTGCTCGCTTCTGGCACTACGGTCACACACTAATGGGTTACTGCACGAATTTGACGGGGGTCCTGCGGGGTGATCTGCCGCTGAACCGGGCTTGAGCGAGAGCGTCTCGTCCAATTTCGTTACTTTTGTTGAGTCCCGAGGTTCCACGAAAGTTTGCCGAAAGCGTGGCTGATTTTGCTGATGAACGGGTTTATCGAGCGATCTGGAAATTGCGAATGGATGTTCTTACGCGATCTGCGGCGAATAGGCTACCGCCGAAGATGGCCGCGATGCGCGCCGGTTTACGGTAGCGGGTATGCTCGAACCATCGCGGAATCGCAACCGACGCATAGGAAGAGCCAAGCTCCCACGCCGTCATGGAGCTGAGAACTCCCAACGGATTTCGGTTTCCGAACAGGGTATTCAAAGGGTCGGCTTCATGACACCGTGCCCGCAAGCCGAGTTCGGTAGTCGCTATGTCGGCCAGGAAACCGAGACGCTCGCCTGCCAGCACAAATTCCTCAGTCCTGCCAAGAGCCTCGCGATCGCCCATCGCCGAGTCGCGGCCCAGAACCGCGCCATAGGCTGGCCACGCGAGGGCGTGAAGCGCCCGGTCGAGACTGGCTGCGGTTTCCTGTTTCGGCGGGAAGCTTGGCCGGGTTATCGCGAACAACGACGCGTTGACGGGCTCTTGTGCTCCCGCCGTGCCGGGCAAAAGAACGGCAAGCGCAAGGACAAGAATTTTCGATTTGCGCCATCTGCTCACCTCAACGCCTATCGGCGCTGCGTTCGGGAGCCTTGAGCAATTCCGCTTTTCTTTGGGCCGATGGTGCTAATTGTTTCCCGTCATGAGCCCCACAAACATTTTTTGGAACCGGGGCAGATCGACGTCAACCTGTGCGTGGACCAGCCGCACGCCGGTTGAAGGTTTCAGCTTTTCGGTCCATGTCAGCGTGTCGCCATAGGCTGGTCCGTGGCTGAGGTCGACGTCCATGTAGAGCACAGATTCCTTCGTAATGAGCGTGGGATCGAGCCACGCGCAGGCGGCTAGTTCGTCCCACATGTAGTATCGGTCCTGACTCCAGGCGGCGATGTAGCGCGCCGTAGACGACTGCGATTTTGAAATCTCCTCGAGTATCTTTTGCGTGAAGGGGGCTTTGATGGAGACATCGACGGTCGTCACGTCGACACGCGGCCAATCGGCACGCAATACGATATGGGCTGCTTCAGGATCGAACCAGAAATTGAATTCGTGGCGCGGATCGGTCGCAAATTCAGGATCGTCGGTTTGCGGATTGAGACTGCTGCCCATCAACACAATCCCTTGTGTGAGCGTGGCGAATTCGGGATCGACGGAAATGGCCAGCGCGATGTTGGTCATCGGCCCGGCAGCGTAGATCGTCACCTGATGCGGGTGCGCGTGCACCTGGCGAATGAGAAAGTGAACTGCGTCTTCCTCGATCGGCTTGAGGGTGGGCTGGCCTTCGGGCAGCGGCGGAATCTCGTAGGGTCCGTGCGCCTGAAGGTTGCCTGGGGTCACAGGAGTGACACCGTGCGCGGTCTCGACGAGCGTCGATGGCCCTTGTCCCCAGGCGCCGAGCCACGTGACCTTGCCGTCGATCGCCGCGTTGAGTTGCGCCTCCCGCTGGGTGCGGACCAGAGGAAAGACGGCGCCTTTGGCCAATGGGACGTTGGCGTGGCCGGTGAGTTCGAGCATGCGCAGAGTGTGCGCGGTTTCTTCGTCGCGCCATGCATTGCCGGTCACCATGGTGATGCCCAGAACCTCGATCTGCGGCGCCTGCAGCAGGGACAGGATGGCCATTTGGTTCGATCCTCCGGGACCGGAGCCGTCCTGATCGATGAGCACGAAGCGTTTTTGCGCGCAGGCGAGAGATGCGGCGAGGGCAAGAAAATGCAGCAGTCTGAGAATTTTCATTGCGGGTATTGTGGCATACCCGCGATGGATGAATTAAGTGGCTACCGTCGAGGTCGACGCTCAAAGCCTCGCGGCTTGACGGGTGCGGCGACAGGCAGGTTCGTTTTGCCGGCGGGATAAACGGCTAGAAAACGGTCTTGCCCTTCCCCCGAGCTTGCCGTCTCCACGCCTTCCAGGCTGCGAAAAGCCAGGTGGAGCAGGCGGCGTTCGCGGCTGTTCATGGGGGGAAAAGCATAGGGGATGCCGGATTTGAGAACCTTTTCCGCAGCAGTCTCGGCGGCCATCCGCAGCTCCTGCGCACGCAGCGCTTTGAAGTTGCCGGCATCGAAACTCACCAGGTCGTGCTCGCGCTGATCGAGGCGAAGCATCTGCGCAGCAAGGGTCTCAAGAGACTGTAGGAGTTCTCCATTGTGTTGCGTTACGAGCGGAACATCGGGCCCGCCGAGTTCGATGTAGATCTGGCGCGATTCGAGGCCCTCGGGATCGCGCGCGCCGTCCCCCGCAGTGATGCGGTACTTGAGGCGCAGACCGCCCAGCTTGTTGAGATTGGCGAGGAATCCAGCTATCTTTTGTGCGGCTTCTTGCAGATCGGCGATCGGCATAACGATCTAGTATCGCAGAGTCCAGCGGGGGTGTGGAAAAGCAGGGTGGTGTCCTATTAGTGCGTTGCTAGGATGTGGTGTCCCATTCGCGTTGACGGCGGATGACAGAATGGACCTATGCCGCCCACGGGACCCATTATGCTGGATGCTGCTCAAGCGCGCGTATTGGGAGCGCTTGTTGAGAAGGAAATCACGACCCCAGATTACTATCCGCTCTCGCTGAATGCTCTAGTGAACGCCTGCAATCAGCGGTCGAATCGCGAGCCGGTGATGGATTTGAGCGACGACCAAGTGCGGGACGCGTTAGTAGTTCTCCAGGAGCATCGATTGGCCGGGCCCGCGCAAGGAGCCGATAGCCGCGTGTCGAAATACGAACACAGGCTTGGCGAAGCATTCAACTTCAGCCGCGCGGAAACGGCTCTGCTGTGCGTGCTTCTGCTGCGAGGGCCGCAGACCCCGGGCGAATTACGCGGGCGCACGGAACGCATGCATCGGTTCGAGGAGATCGCGGACGTGCTCGGCGGGCTGCAAAAGCTGATGGAACGCGAGCCGTCGCTCGCGGCGGTTTTGCCGCGCCAGCCCGGCACCAAGGAATCGCGCTATATGCATTTACTGTCGGGCGAAGTGGCGGGCTCATCGGTGACCGCTGCAGAGCCGACGAAGGTGCCAACCTCCGCCGTAGAGAACGATCGCATCGCGCAATTGGAATCCGACGTTGCGGAGTTGCGAAAAGAAGTCGCGTCGCTGCGGGTCAAAATCGACGATCTGTTCGGAGATTAGTGCAGAAGTTTCGAGGCTCCAGGCCCCATTTTGCTCACGGTGCAGATTCGCGGAATCCTCCGGCGGGGATTGGTCTCTAAATCAGCTCATATCCAGCAAACCAATAACCTATTTCGAAAGCGGCCGTGTCTTCGGCATCGGAACCGTGGATGGCGTTCTCCTGGAGCGAGCCCGCAAATTTCTTGCGAATGGTTCCCTCGTCGGCGTTGGCGGGATTGGTGGCGCCCATCAGCTTGCGCAGGTCCGAGATTGCATTCTCTTTCTCGAGGACCATGAGAAACAGCGGCCCTGAGGACATGAATGCGCAAAGATCGTTGAAGAACGGACGCTGGGAGTGTACATGGTAGAACCCCTTCGCCTGCGACCCAGAAATAGATGCCTTCTTGATCGCGACGAGTTTGAATCCGGCTTTTTCAATCTCGGCCAGGATCGCTCCGGTGTAGCCTTTGCCAACCGCGTCGGGCTTGATGATGCTGAACGTGCGTTGCGCCACTCGATTTGCTCCTCAATGGGCTGTGGCCCATCCATGATTGTAATGGTCATTCGGGTCCGAAAGCCGGACGACGGAAATCTGATAGAGTTTCGGCATGTTTCGCATCCTGCGTTCCTCCCCTTGCCGTCTTGGATGTCTTGCGCTAGTGGCCGCGCTTCTTCCAGCCCATGTTTTTTGCCAGACCGCAGCTTCCGCCGCCCCTGCAACTACCGAACTTCGCGTTTTCGATCCATCCCTGATCGACAAGAGTGTGGACCCCTGCGACAACTTCTATCGCTATAGCTGCAACGGCTGGTTCAAACGCAATCCGCTGCCTCCCGACCAGACTTCGTACGGTCGCTTTACCGAGTTATATGAGCTGAACCGGCTGCATCTGAAACAGATTCTCGAACAGGCAGCAATTGTTTCGCCTTCGCGGACACCGAATGAGCAAAAGATTGGCGATGAATATGCGAGTTGCATGGATACGGCCGCGATCGACAAAGCGGGCATCGCGCCGTTGCAGCCGGAGCTCGACCGGATAGCCGCGCTGAAGTCGTCGGTGGAATTGCCTGCCCTGGTGGGGCATCTTCAAACGATAGGCGTGAACGCTTTCTTTGGGATGGGCTCCAACCAGGATTATGCCGATGCCAACTCCGTAATCAGTTTCTATGGGGCGGGTGGACTTGGCCTGCCCGAACGCGACTATTACACGCGCACCGACGCCAAGTCTGTGGAGCAGCGCAAAGAGTATGTCGATCACGTCAGCAAGATTTTTGCGCTGGCCGGCGAACCGGAGGCGCAGGCTCGCAAGGATGCGGGCACAGTGTTGGCAATCGAGACGCGGTTGGCCAAGGCTTCGCTGACGATCACCGAACAGCGCGACCCGCAAAATCTGAATCACCCGACCGACCTCGACAATTTCAGCAAGCAGCTGACACATTTCTCGCTGCGCGCATACGTTGACGCTACGCATGCGCCCTCCTCCGGCAAGATGAACGATATGGAGCCAAAATTCTTCGCAGAATTCAACGCATTGCTTGGCTTTACCCCTTTGGGCCAGATCAAGACATACCTGCGCTGGCACCTGCTGCACACCTATGCAGGCACAAGCATGCCGACAGCGTTCGACGAGGAATCCTGGCATTTCTACTCGCATGTCTTAAATGGCGCGGAAAAGCAGCAGGAGCGTTGGAAGCGGTGCACCAGCCGCATTGATGGCGAAATGGGCGAAGCGCTGGGACAGGTGTATGTCGCGAAATATTTCCCGCCGGATGCAAAGCAGCATGCGTTGGAGATGACACTCGCCATTGAACAGGCGATGGACAAAGACGTTGACGGACTGGATTGGATGAGCGCCGACACCAAGGTGAAGGCTAAAGAAAAGCTGCACACCGTGATGAACAAAATCGGCTACCCGGACAAGTGGCGCGATTACTCCAAGCTCGAAATCGTTCGCAGCGAC
>Ga0181535_10007288_pt1 | contig 11169 bp, 12 predicted proteins | sample PEATcosm2014_Bin_44_FD_119774 | JGI IMG/M metagenome (GOLD analysis project Ga0181535, IMG submission 119774) | Peatland microbial communities from MTU Mesocosm Facility, Houghton, MI, USA - PEATcosm2014_Bin17_30_metaG | ecosystem: Environmental > Terrestrial > Soil > Wetlands > Peat | place...
ACGCCCAGCATGCTCTACCGGATTGCTCCTTTGGCCGTCCTGATCGCGGTGCTGGTCACATTTGGCGTCCTCAACCGCAACAGCGAAATCGTTGCCATGAAAGCCACCGGGATCAGCCTCTACAGATTGGTGGTTCCCATCGTCTCTATTTCTGCAATTTTGGCTGTGGCATTGTTCCTGTTCGATCAGTACTATCTTCCGCAAGCCAACCGAAGGCAGGAGGCACTGCGCAGCACCATCAAAGGACGTCCTCCACAGACTTTTTTGCACCCGGAACAGAAGTGGATTTTCGGTGAACCACGCGCGGGCGAGCCCAGCCGAATCTTCTATTACCAGTTTTTCGATCCCGGCATCGTTGAATTCGCCAATTTTTCCGTGTTCGAATTCGATCGATCAACATTTGCGATATCCCGGCGCATCTTCGCATCGCGCGTTTTCTGGGACGCAGGCAAGGGTTCGTGGGTTTTTCAGAATGGATGGGAACGCGATTTCGATGGAGCTACACAGACCCGGTACCAGGATTTCAAATTCGCGTCGTTTGCCGAAATTCACGAAGAGCCTGGCTACTTCACCAAAGAGAGCCTGCAATCGCAGGAGATGAACTTCGGGCAGCTCGACCGATATATTCGCGACCTGCGCCAGAGCGGCTTTGACACGATGCGCCTTCGTGTTGCTTTGTGGCAGAAACTTGCCTATCCGCTCATCGCTGTCGTCATGGCGGTGCTCGCTATCCCGTTTGCGCTTTCCATGGGTAGACGAGGATCGCTCAGCGGAATTGCCGTGGCAATCGCCGTCGCGCTTACCTATTGGGTAGTCGACGGCCTCTTCGGGGCCATGGGCAACGTGAATTACCTGCCCGCGGCGCTGGCTGCGTGGAGCCCGGACGTTTTGTTCGGACTGACTGGTGGATACTTTTTGTTGCGAACGCCAACATAGCCCCGCATGGCGCTCAGGAATAACCGAACCGCTCTCAAGTCCTCATTCCATTGACGCGTACAATGAAGAAATGCTTCGCGACCTGAGACCGCTCTTTGTTTACATGCGGCGCTACCGCTGGGGTTATCTCTGGGGCACACTTTCGTGCATCGCCACGAATGCCGTGTGGGTGCTTTTCCCACTTGTCATTGAGAAAGCCATCGACGGCCTGGAGCACGGGGTATCAAGAGGCAAAGTTCTGGTGTTTGCGGGACTGCTCGTCGCAATCGCCCTCTTGAAGGGCGTTTTCCTCTACGCCCAACGCTGGATTCTGATTGGCATCTCGCGAGAGATCGAATTCGATTTGCGCAACGACTTGTTTCGCCAGCTGGAAAAGCAGGACTCCGGTTTCTACGAGCGCTATCGAACCGGCGACATCATGGCGCGCATGACGAACGATTTGAATGCAGTGCGCATGTTGCTGGGCCCAGCGCTGATGTATAGCGCGAATACGATCTTTTTCACTGTGGGCGCGCTTTTCTTCCTGCTTCGCATTAGCCCGTGGTTAACGCTGGTTGCCTGGGCGCCGATGCCCGTTGCCAGCATCCTTGTCCAGTACTTTGGGCGAAAAATTCATGACAGATTTGAACGGATCCAGGAAAGCTTCTCGGAGATCTCATCCCAGGCTCAGGAGAACTACTCCGGCGCACGCTTGGTGCGCGCATTTGCCCGCGAAGAATCGCAAATTAATCTCTTCGAGATGCTCAATCGCCGGTACATTGCGCGCGCTCAGCGTCTCGTGCAGTTGATGGGCATGTTATGGCCAACCCTGGAGTTTATCCTCGGAATCTCGATGATCATCACCCTGCTGGTCGGCGGGCACGAAGTGATCGGTCACCGTATAACACCGGGCCAGTTCGTTGCCTTCAATACTTATATGATTCTCCTGATTTGGCCCATTATTGCAGTGGGGTGGGTCGTGAATCTTTTCCAAAGAGGCACTGCCTCCGTCAAGCGCATCGACGAGCTGCTCAGTGCTAAACCTGCGATCGATGATAGCGGCGCTGACACTTCAATTCCCTCGGATGCGATTCTTCGCGGAGAAATCGAATTTCGCCAGCTCAATTTCAGCTACGGAGAGACTCAGGTACTGCACGATATTTCGTTGCACATTCCGCCTGCTTCGACGATTGCGATTGTCGGCCCGACGGGGTCCGGAAAGACCACTCTGGCGAATCTGATCTCGAGAATCTATGAGGCGCCAGAGGGCTCTCTTCTAATAGACGGCCGCGCGATCCGCGATTATCCTCTCGCCGTGCTGCGCCATAACATTGGCATGGTGCCCCAGGAAACATTTCTTTTCAGCGAAACAATTCGTGGGAACCTCACATTCGGGGTTCCAGATGCGGGCGCAGAAGACATGCTGGAGGCCGCCGAAGCTGCGCACATCCGCCGCGAATTTGAGGAGTTTCCGCAGGGGTTTGAAACCATGGTGGGTGAACGAGGAGTAACTCTTTCCGGAGGGCAAAAACAGCGAGCCGCCATTGCACGCGCTCTGCTCCGGCGACCCGCAATCCTCATCCTCGACGACGCCCTTGCCAACGTGGACACATACACCGAAGAGCGCATTCTAAACGGATTGGGTGCCTACACCACAACCGCAACGACGATCCTGGTTTCACATCGCGTCTCAACGGTGCGAAACGCTGACCAGATCGCCGTACTTCAGAACGGAAGAATCGTCGAAATAGGCAGGCACGAAGAGTTGCTCGCACTTGACGGTTACTATGCGAGCCTCTATCAAAAGCAACAATTGGAAGAAGAGTTGACGGTTGCAGGTTAGGCGGTCCAACTCGTCGGACCGCTCGATTCGAAATCCGGTTCAGAACCCGTCCGCCCAAGTTGAGCAGGACGGGCCGAGCGAAACGAGGATTGCTCTTCGAGATTCACATCCTGGGCCACCTGCTTCCACGCATCCCGAACGTCCCGAACACAGTAGATCGCATGTTCGAATTTCTGCCGCGACGCCGATTGTGAAGCCTGCATGATCTGCGCAAAGATTGACGCATAAAATTCGCTTAAGGCCTGCGCCGGCCGGCCGCCGATATCCATACGCAAACGTGCCTGGAGATGAATGATGATGTCCAACGCCCGCTTCACGGCGATGCGGCGGCTGTCCGGGTCGGAGCGATCGACAGCATTCGCGGCAGTATTAAGGAAACGAATGATCCCGTCGTAGAGCGCGACCACAAGATCCACGGCTGACGCGCCTTCCAATGCACAGTCTTGATAACTTCCCATCTGATTGATGCTCCTTAGGGCAGATTAGGAAAATCCATGTCCGTTTTGAGATCGTGCAAGGTCGCCGCTCCCTGGTGGTCGCGTCAACTTTAGGCTATCTCTCCGGCTACACCATTTCCTGATCCGCTTAGCCGCCCGAATTTTGGTTATAGCCGGTGATCGCGGAGTAAAGCTCATTGACGCCGTCCAACTGCGACGGGAGTTCCTGCATGATCTCGTTGGCGCTATTCAATTCGGCAGTGAGGCTCTTCTGCTGCGCCGAAATCAGGGCGTCCTCTTTGGAGATATCGGCATTCAGTGTGGATTCGACATTGCTATTGGAGCTCGAAGCAAGCGATAGAACACCCGTAGCCGAACTGGTGCCTGCGTTTGTGAGCATGTTGGAAAATGTCTGACCCCAACTATTTGCGTTCTGAAAGAATCCCACCACTCCGCTGTAGTCGGAGTTGAGGACCGAGTCAAGGGACGTGGCATCAAAGGTAAGCGAGCCATCGTCTTTCTGCGAAACAGTGATGCCCAGATTGGCCAGGGTCGAAATGTCCGAGGAGTTCGTGTAGTTTAGCGTCGTACTTGTCCGGGCAGTTGTGTCGTAGAGGCTCGAGTTCACCGTCAATGCTCCAGCCGAACCCGAGGTTCCCGAAACCAGCGATATGCTCGTACCGTTGTTAGCAAGGGAAGCCGAGACCCCAATATTGGCGGAATTGATTGCACCCATCAGTCCTGAGAGTGTGTTGTCCGACGAGTCCAGGGTGAGAGTCTTCGCGGTGCCGCTGCCCACCTGAATGGTGACCGAACCGCGCAGCGAATCGGAGTTGCTGGCCACCGAACCTAGGTAGCCGCTCGCCTCCGTCGAATTGGTGCCGTTGTCGGTATAACGGAGCGCCGTATCGCCGCTGGCGACAACATTGGAAGTCACGCTCAATGCGCCGCTCGATCCCGCGGTCTGCGACAGAACCGACAGGGTTGATTCACCGTTCGCATCGACAACGTTGGCTGTGAACCCGAGACCGGCCGCGTTGATTGTGCCGGCCAAGCCGGAGAGCGTTTGATTGCCGGTCCCGGACCCGGTGTAATAAGTGTTGGTCGCCGGATCGTTTGTGCCAGGGCCGATGACGATGTTCTCCGTAGTCCCGTTGCCCACGGTGACGGCCAGGGAGCCGGAAAGCGTGGCATCCGTGGCGTCGGAGATCGAATCCAGGTTTCCGTTTGGATTCTGTGTGTTCAGGCCTTCCAGCAGCTGCTGCTGCAGCAACGAGAGCGTCGGAGAACCGAAGAGCGGCTCGGCATTGCCCGAGGCGTCAAGACCAGTTTGAGTATTGATCGCGCTAATTAGCGAGTTGTAATCGCTGACAAATTGGTTGACCGTGCTCTCGACCTGAGCATTGTCGTTTGCAATCACGACTTGAATCTGCTCAAGACTTCCGTCAGATTCCTGTGTGCTGGGAGCCAGCAATTGGAAAGTGACGCCGGGAATCAGATTAGCCACGGTGTTGGACGCGCTCGTCAGGTTAACGCCGTCCACGGTCAGATTCGCATTCGAGCCCGCCACTGTGGATGTGTAGGCCAAAGCTGTGCTGGGATCGGTGATGTTTGAGTTCACGGTTAACGTTCCGGCGGAGCCTGTGGTCTGGGATTCGAATGACAGGCTCGACGTCCCATCGCTGTTAGTCACAACCGAAGCCGTTACGCCTATTCCGGCCGAGGTGATTGCGCCGGCAACAGCGGAGAGGGTGTTGACGCCGGTCCCGGTGTAGATAGTGTTGGCAGCCGGCGAAGCAGGCGCTGCGCCGATGACGATGGTCTGCGCTGCATTTCCGCCCAGTGCGATTGAAATGGAGCCGGTGAGCGCATCGTTCAAACCACCCACCGGGCTCAGAGTGCCTGCCGAATTTGCCGTACTCGTACCAGCCGAGCCGGTATAGCTCAAGGTCGTGCTCGCAGCGGCCGCAATTGAATTCGCGCTCACCGATATGTTTCCATCCGCGCCCGACGTGCCCGAAACCAGGCTCAACCGAGACCCGGTCGCATCCGTCAATACGCTGGCGTCAATACCCGCAGCAGAAGAGTTGATCGCCGCAGCTAGTCCCGCAAGGGTGTTGTCTGAAGAATTCAGCGTGATCGTCAGCGGCGTGCCGCTCGTACCTAGCTGGTGCCCGCACCTACACTGATCTGCGCCTGGGCGGCGACCGCTGAGCCATTTTGCCCGGTGGTCATGTAGCCGACCGAGATCGAGGTCGTCGCATTCGCGGCGCCGAGGCTGTCGGAAATCGCCGCATTTTGGCCGCCGTTCGAGAGGTTGATAAACACGTTGCTGGTGCCGTTGCTATAGGACATCGCGCCATTCGAGTCGCCCACATTGGACGAAGACAACGACCGGATATTCAGACTGTCAATCGACGCGCCTGTGTTCGAGGAGTCGCCGGTGTAGATGTTGGTGCTCGTCGAGCCAAAGACCGCTTGCCCGTTGTAGGTGGTCGTGGTGCCGATGTTATTAATCTCCGACAAGATCGACTGGTACTCCTGATTCGCAGCCGTATCCTGAGAAGAGTTGAGGGTGCCGTTCGAGGCTTCGGTAGCCAGCGTCACGGCCCGGTTAAGCAGGCTTGTCACTTGCGAGAGAGCGCCGTCGGCCACTTGCAGCAGACCTACGCCTTCCTGGGCATTGGTTTGCGACTGAGCGAGGGCCACGGAGTTGGCCTGAAGACCATCTACCAGCGAAAGGCCGGCAGCGTCGTCCGCACCAGAGTTGATCTTCGATCCGGAAGACAATTGCTGCAGAACGGTGTTCAGGCTGTTAGTTGTTTGGTTCAGGTTATTTTCCGCATACATCGCGGAGAGGTTATTCAAGACGCCCAGGGACATGGGGTGCTCCTTACGGGACGCGTGGATTTACGACCCGTTGCCGGTAAGTGCGCCCATAATTTTTTGAGTAACCGTGGGCTGCTGCTTGCGGTGCGGAGCCGTCGCATCTGGCCCCTTTTTCGGCACTCGTAGTGCGGACTTTATCGAATGGCAATAGTGTCCTGCTGCGGACAGTCTGGGGCATTCCGTTCTAATCTTTGAACCTTTAATTTCCGTCGCCGATAACTCCGCTGAAGGAGCTGTGTCCCAATGATCAAACTCACCAGGCTCAACGGAAGTCCAATCGTATTGAACAGCGATTTGATCAAGATCGCCGAAGCGTCGCCGGATACGATGCTCACGCTGATCAACGCAGAAAAATTGATCGTGCGCGAGGAACTCGATGATGTGGTGGAAAGAGTTCTAGGTTACAGAGCACGACTGCTCGCTAACGTGGCTCGACAGATGCCCGATCTTGGCGATCTGGCACGCGTCGTATCTCTTTCAAGCCTGGACGTCACCAATCGCGCCGATGAGTCTCCGAGGCTTCCGCGCAAGTCGCCGCAACCGGGTTTCTAGTCTTGCGATGAGGAGTTGCACATAATGGATAAGGCGAGCTTTGGAGGCGCGATCCTGGCGATCACCGGCATTATTGCCGGCTTGTTGATTGAAGGTGGCAACCTCGCTCAGATTCTGCAGCCGACAGCATTTCTGATTGTCTTCGGAGGAACCATGGGCGCAGTGCTCCTGCAGTTCCCCCTGAAAACCGTCGGTGCGGCCTTCGGCAAAATGGCGCATGTCTTTAAGGCGCCGCGCAAACAGAGCGATTCATTGATGAAGCAACTAGTTGCGTTCGCCAACAAAGCCAGGCGCAGCGGCGTTGTTTCACTCGATGCCGATCTGCAATCAATCCGGGATCCATTTCTGAAACAAGCCATCATGCTGGCCGTTGACGGCACCGAGCCCGTGGAGCTACGCAAGATCATGAGGGTCAGCCTTGACGTCACTGCAGAGAACGAAGACAGTATTCCGTCAGTGTTCGAATCGGCGGGAGGGTTCTCGCCGACGATAGGGATTCTCGGCGCGGTGCTCGGCCTCATCCAGGTCATGCAGCATCTGGACAATATCCAGGAAGTCGGGCGTGGAATCGCGGTTGCATTCGTGGCAACGATCTATGGAGTGGGCGCGGCCAATCTCTTCTTTCTGCCTTTCGCCGGAAAAATGCGCCTTCAATTGCGCGAAGAGCACCAGCGCCGCGAAATGATGCTTGAAGGGGTGGTCTCCATCCTCGAGGGAATGAATCCTCGCATGGTTGAAATCAAGCTTGCGGGCTTTCTAAACGAGCGAATCCAGCAGGAAAAGGGGCGAGCCGCATGAATCCCAGGGTTCATCGCAGCCGCGTGACACACGACCGTTGGCTGGTCTCCTATGCAGATTTCATCACACTGCTCTTTGCTTTCTTCGTGGTTCTCTACGCATTCGCTAAGGCCGATCAAAAAAAGCAATCGGATATTTCTACCGCGATCGATGGCGCATTTCGCTCACTCGGAATTCTCCCCGATGGTACGGTCGGTGCTTCGGGCACAGATCTTTCGATCGCAACCATGAAAAGAGTCATGGGCGAAGATGTGATGTCCCCGGCGAGAGTTAAGGACGATCTTGAACACATTCGCCGAGAGCTTACGCAATCGCTTGCCAACCAGGTAGCGAACCACACCGTTTCTATCCAGATGGGGCGGGACGGTCTCATTATCAGCCTCCGTGAAGCCGGTTTTTTCAACTCAGGCTCGGCAATACCGCGTCCCGAGACGCTCGCGACCATGCAACAAATCGTCGCTTCCGTAGGCCGGACACCGTATGACGTCCGTGTGGAAGGGCATACCGATAACATTCCGATACACAATGACGAATTCGACTCGAATTGGGAGTTGTCCTCGGCACGTGCTACGCGAATTGCTCGAATCATCCTTGCTCTGCGTGCCATCCCGCCGGAACGTCTTTCAGTCGCTGGATATGCGGAGTTTCACCCCGTCGCCGACAACGCAACTCCAGAAGGCCGGGCGCAGAACCGCCGCGTCGACCTGATCATTCTTCCGCGAACGAAGGTCGATTTCGCCCAAGCCCCGCCTCCGGATTCCGGCGGAACGTGGGCTAAGATTACCGACGACAAATAGTGGGGCTCGGCCAACCCTACTCGATCCCGAGCACCTTCACAATTACGCGCTTGCGGCGTTGACCATCGAACTCCGCGTAAAAGACGCGTTGCCAGGTTCCCAGATCGAGCCGGCCTTCCGTCACCGGCAGGGTCGTCTCATGATGCAACAGAAGAGACTTCAAATGCGCATCGCCGTTATCTTCGCCGGTCCGATGATGCTTATAGTCCGGACGCGCCGGCGCTAGCTCTTCCAGCCACTTGCCTATATCCTCGATAAGTCCGTTTTCAAGATCGTTGACGTAAACTGCAGCTGTAATATGCATCGGCGAGACAAAGCACAGACCGTCCTTTACGCCGCTGCGGCTCACAATCTTCTCCACTGTGTCGGTAATATGGACCATTTCGCGGCGCTTCTTGGTTTCAAAAACCAGGTATTCCGTATGACTCTTCATTGCACTCCTCCGGGCTCCATCGCGACGATGGCGGCGTTGCGGTTCAGACCTTATCCTAATGACACTGCCTATGACCCGAACGAATGCTCAAATCGCCGAGACACTTTCGCAAAACGGAGTGGACCAGCTCACTGCGGGATGCCCGGCTGAGGCAGTGGAATCGTTCCGGGAAGCCATCGCTGCAGATCCGGCGCACACCGAGGCGTATCACGGTCTGGTGCGAGCCTTGCGCGATGCGGGCAAGATCGAGCAATCGATTGCCGCTGCACTTGCTCTAACGGCGCTGACGCCGAATGATCCCCTGGCTCATGCGGCGCTCTCCATCTCGCTGCAGCATGCAGGTCATGTGCCGGAAGCGGAAGCAGCCGCAGCACGAGCACGTGTGTTGGAATGGAAGATCCAGTTGCAGTCGCCACCGGACAGGGGTTTGTGAGTTGAAACCCCGTCGATCGCGCAAGCCTGCCGAGCGGCTGCGCCGGATGCATGACTGGCTTGCGAAGGCTTATGGACCGCAGCATTGGTGGCCGGCAGAAACTGCATTTGAGGTCGTAGTCGGCGCCTACCTGACGCAGAATACTGCTTGGGCAGCCGTCGAGCGTTCACTGACGAATTTGCGCAGTGCGGGAGCCTTGTCGATGGACGGATTGCGCGCATTGAGTCTGGACAAATTGCGGGAGCTGATTCGCCCTTCGGGTTTTTACTCGAGGAAGGCTCCGGCACTCAAGGCGTTCATCGCCATGCTCGATGCCGAATTCAAGGGCTCACTGGATGTATTAGCCGCGACGCAAACCGAGGTGCTTCGTGGACGGCTGCTGGCTCTGCCCGGCGTGGGATGTGAGACAGCCGATGCGATTCTGCTGTATGCGCTCGGCCACCCCGTTCCAGTTGCCGATGAGTATTTACGCCGTATCGCTGAGCGCCATCGGCTCATCACTCCGTTGCCGGGAAAAAATCGGAAGGGATACGAGGCGCTGATTCAGTTGACGCGTGAGTCTTTCGGAAAGGATTTGCTTGCGGATCGACCCGGGTTCTTCAACGAGTTCCATGCACTCACCGTTGCTGTTGGCAAGAAGCATTGTTCGGTCATCGCAGATTGCGAAAACTGCCCTCTGGCCGCAGATCTGCCCATAAGAATGCCAGGACTGACCACGATGAAGAGATGACGCAAAACATTGTTTATGTCGCCCAAATTATTGAATATAAAATATTTATTTATTCTATATATCCACATCTTGACAAGGTGAACCAGCTATAAGATGCTAGCGAATAAAAGGCGAAAGTTGCCTTGCGCATATGCCCTCCTCAGCCGCTCTTCGCCTCCAGATCGAACGCTCCGTCGAACGACGCTTTCCTGCTGCGCTTACGCCTGTAGCTCGGACAATCCGCGAAGTTGCTCCAACAGGAATCGCAGAAGTGGATGCATTGCTGGACGGCGGTCTGCCCATTGGAGCCATCAGCGAGGTCACAGGACCAGAGTCGTCGGGGCGCACAAGCCTGGCTCTGGCTTTTGTAGCGCGGCGCACTGCAGACCAAATGTGTGCCTGGGTGGATGTCGCCGATGCCTTCGATCCAGAATCTGCTGCGGCGAATGGCGTGGCACTGCAACATCTTTTGTGGGTGCGGTGTTGCAGTGTGGATCGCCAAGGGAAAGCTAAACCCTGGTCGCGGCTCGACCAGGCATTGCGCGCAACTGACCTGCTTTTGCAGGCAGGTGGATTTGCGGCCATTGTGCTGGACCTGGCAGACACTGCACCGGAGCACGGCCGTAGGATTCCCCTCGCATCCTGGTTTCGATTTCGCCAGGCAGCAGACGGCTCGCGGTGCTGCCTTGTTGTTCTCGGCAAAACGGGCTATGCGCAATCGAGTGCAGCTCTTGTTTTGGAGTGTTCGCCAGTTCGCGCCGAAACTGCCGGCGGAACCCTTCTTCGCGGATTCGAGTTCAATGTGCAGCGCGGCCGAGAACGCTTCACGCATTTTTCTGCTGGCGGACGCAAACCACCGGCCTCCACATGGTCAGCGGGTGCCGCATGGAAATCGGACAGGCGCGCATGAAAGATGAACTCTACGCATGTGTGCACGTCAGCGAGTTTCCAGCACAGGCATTGCTGCGTTTGAGGCCGGACTTGAAGGGTAAGCCTGTCGTCGTTCTGCACGGAGATGCGACTAAGGAAGCGGTCTGCTCAATGAATCAACTCGCACTGCGGCGAGGTGTGACATTGGGCATGACAAAGCTGGACGCTGAGGGTATCACCGGACTCGTGTTGTTATCGCGGTCTACCCAGGGCGAAGAGGCCGCACGCGCAGTACTGTTCGAATGCGCCGCGACATTCTCTCCGCACATTGAAGAAGTGACCCAGGGAACATGCTGCTCATTTGTGCTGGATATTGCAGGCACAGAGCGGCTCTTTGGCCCTCCCCTGCAATTCGCAGAACGGCTGCGATCTGCCATGGAAAATGTAGGCTTTCATTCTTCCATCGCAGTGAGCACGAACTTCGAAGTGGCAA
>Ga0181535_10007289_pt1 | contig 11168 bp, 11 predicted proteins | sample PEATcosm2014_Bin_44_FD_119774 | JGI IMG/M metagenome (GOLD analysis project Ga0181535, IMG submission 119774) | Peatland microbial communities from MTU Mesocosm Facility, Houghton, MI, USA - PEATcosm2014_Bin17_30_metaG | ecosystem: Environmental > Terrestrial > Soil > Wetlands > Peat | place...
CTCCAGAAATCGGCGTTGATGGCGACGGCTTCCCAGCGCATGGCAGTCGTGGAGGGATTTGCCAGCCGGTAGAAGCAATTAACCAAGCCGACTTTTTCGTCGTGCAGCGGCGCAACGATGTTGGCCAGAAAATCCGGCGGCACGCGCACGTCGGCGTCGCTGACGAGAATCAATTCGTGCTTCGCGAGTTTTTCGAGTTGCGCGAGCTTGGCGACTTTGGCATTTGCGCCGATGAGTTTTTCGCAGATGACGAGTTGCGCGTCGCACTTTGGGTTGTTGGCGATGATTTCTTGAACGATTTTGCAAACGGGATCATCGGCGTCCGCGACGCCGAAGAGGATTTGCGTCTGGCCGGAATAATTCTGGTTGAACCAGCTTTGGAGCGATTCGGCGGTGGTGGCGTCGCAGCCTTTGAGCGGTTTGAGCAGGGAGATTGCCGGCGCAAAATTGACTTTGCCAACTCGTCGGTGCAGCGGAAAGTTTCGCGCGGCGAGCCATTGCCAGAGCGCAAGCGCCAGGCTCAAGAGCGCGAGAACGGCAAAAATTATGTTGGCGGAATTCAACGGCGGACAGGCAACGGGAAATCAGGCGCTCGCGCCAGGGATTTTGGCTTCGGGATGCTCGTCCAGGACGAGGACGCCGTGCGGCGGGAGGTCGTAGTTGCCGGAGAAGGTGTTGCCGGTGAGAAAATCGTGCATGGGCTTGTAAAACTGGATGCGCACGGGCGAGTTCTGGTGGTTGAGCAGAAAATAAACGCGCGTGCCCTCCTTTTGCCTCATGCAGACCTCGACGTTTTCGGGCACCTTGAGAAGCGGATGCAGGTTGCACATCTGGCGCAGCCAGCCGACGAAGTCGTGATAGAAATGCTGGTGGCTCATGGTGCCGATGTAAATCGCCTTGCCGAGGCCGAAGGCGTTCATCGTCATGGCGGGACGGCTGGCGTAAAAGCCCTTGGAATACACGGCCAGAACCTGGCAGCCCTTCGGCTCGATGATGTCGCACCAGAGTTTCGCCGGGTGCAAGTGGCTGGTCGGAAATGCGCCCTTGAACGTGAGATGGTTTTCCTCGCCGGGCGGAATGGGATCGAACTCCAGAACTTCCAGCCCGAACAAGTCGGTCATGTCGTTCGGAAAGCCGGTGTCGGGCGCGATGTGATGCTGGTCCACCAGGCCGGTGTTGAAGGTGCTGACGAGCGTGCCGCCGTTTTGAACGTAAAGTTTCAGGCGGTCGGCCTCGGCGGCGGCGAGCAGATGCAGTGACGGCGCGAAGACGATTTTGTATTGCGAGATGTCCGCGCTGGGCCGCGCAAAATCCACCGGGATGTTGCGGTCGTGCAGCGCGTTGTAGATGAGTTGAATGTGCTCGCGGAGGCTGAAAAATTTGTTCGGCTGGTTCGGCTGTTGCAGGGACCAGTCGTTTTCGTGGCTGTAAAGAATGCAGACTTCGGAAACAACCCTGGTGTCCTTGAGGGAGGGCGCGAGCAGTTTCAATTCATCACCGATCTGGCTGATTTCCATGAACACGCGGTTGTTGCCCTCGGGGTGGTGCGGAAGGATGGCGCCGTAAAATTTTTCGCTGCCGATCCGGGGCTGGCGCCAGCGGAAATAAAGGATGCCGCTCGCGCCGCGGGAAATGAGTTGATAGGTGAAAAGCCGGATGAGTCCAGGCTGCACGAGGGAATTCACATCCTGCCAGTTGACCTGGCCGACTTTTTGTTCCATGGCCCAGAAACCGCAATCGCCGTCGGGCGTCCGGACATCCGACTTTTTCAGCGAGCGCAGCATGTCCACGTCGCAGGCCAGCTCGGCGGTTCCCGCCTTCATGACGACGTTGCTTTCAATGGAGACAAAATCCACGGCGTCCGCCATGTCGAAGTGATCATACTGGCGGAGGAAGGAGCGCATGGTGACGGTGACGGGATGTTGCGGGCAGCGCTCGTGGAGGAGATCGGCCTGCATCTTGACGAACTGCACCATCGTGTCGCTGCTGAAACGGTTCCAATCCAGAAGCAGGGCCGGATTGTGCATCGCCGGCGCATACATCGGCATCGGCACCTGGTCCCAGGCGGTCACGGTCTGTCCCCAGAAACGCAGGCCCAACAGATCGTTGAGGCGTTCAATCTTTTCGTATTTGGCCTGGAGCCACAAATGCCATTCCTCGCGCGTGGCTTCGTTGAAGGAAAATTCCGTGTTGTTCCCGCCGATGCAGTTGTCAATCTGCCACGCGATGAGCTGCGGATGGTCGCCGAGCGCCTCGGCCATCGCGGTGACGATGCGCTTGGAATAATCCCAATACACGTCGCTCGAAAGGCAGACCGCGCGGCGCGTGCCCTCGTGTTTGACCTGGCCATGTTCGTCGAGCGGCAGGATTTCCGGATGCTTGCGCGCGAGCCAGATGGGAGGCGCGGCGGTCGGCGTGCCGAGCACGACCTGGATGCCGTGCTGGCCCATGATGTCCATGACGCGGCGCAGCCAGAGGAAGTCGTATTTGCCTTCCTCAGGTTCGCAAAGGCCCCAGGTGAATTCGCCGATGCGGATGACGTTGATGCCGGCCTTGGCCATCAGCGCGGCATCGCGTTCCCAAGCGCCCTCGGGATTGTCAACGGTGCCGGCATAAGGGAAGACCCAGTGTTCGGGATAATAGTCAGCGCCAAAAAACATAATTTCTAATCACGGCTTTAGCAGACTCTAAATGCAAACCGCCACGGTTGCAATTCCAAAATCACCGGGACGGCGGCAAATCGAACCGGCGGTTAATTCGTTGATTTCTTGAACAAGCCGCCGATGCCCGTGGTGATTTTGTTCACGCCCGCGCCCACAGCCTTGCCGGCGTCCTTGCCAAGGTTGGCGGCATCGCTGCCGACGGCCTTGATCGTGCCGCTGATGACTTCGCTCAACACTTGTTTGGTCAAATCCGCGACCGTGATGCCTTCCGGTCCTTTGCCCAAATCGTGCAAACTAATGTCCGGCAGCGGCAGCGTGGGGCCGGTCCCGAAATGGATTTTGCCTCCGGTGATGACGAATTCATCCACTTCGAGTTTTGCGCCCGGCTTGGTGGGTGCCGCAGTCTTCGGCGGCTGGTTTGTGGACAACGGCGACTGGAAGTTCGCGGCGGCGGTGTTCACATTGTCCTGAATTTTTTTGAGGTTGTTCGCGCCGAAAGGATTGCCTTCAAAGGTGATTTCCGGCGACTCAACCCGGATGGACTTCACGACGATTTTGTCCGACAACACCGACATCGAACTAACGCTGACGGCGGCCAGGCCGACGCTGATGGCGCTGGGCGCATTGTAACCTTGCGGATTGCCGATCACAAGATTTTTAACCGTGGCCGAGCCGGTCAGCAGGGACACATCCACCGCGTCCACCGTCAAGGTGGTCTGGGTGATTTTCGGGCCGACCGCTTCCATGCCCGCTTTCACAATTTTGCCGAGGAACAGCCCCACAACAATGACCGCAACAACGATCAAGACCAAAAGTCCAATGCCGCCGAACAGGAGGATTTTTTTCACCTTTTTCATAAACGTTATAACCCAACCTAACATTTTTCCCGGCCCTTTGTCCAGCCCAAACACCCGCCCGTCCCGCTTCAAGCCCTCGCCAGCGCCCGGACGGATGCGACAAAATCGGGGATTAGATACGGCTTGGCCAGAAAAAGATCCGGCTTGCTTTGCGCGTTGGCAAAAATACTTTCGTCCACCGTGCCGCTCAAGAGGATTATTTTCTGCCGCGGGTTGATGCGCTTGCACTCATGCACCAGATCCAATCCGTTCATTCCGTCCATCGCGTAATCCGTCACCACCACGGCCGGCTTGGCCGCTGGATATTCCGCCAGCGCCTGCTTCGGGTCGCTGAACGTCCGCACCTTGTAACCGAGCGGTTGCAGGATCATCGCCGCCAAATCCAGCAGCATCGTCTCGTCGTCCACCACAAATATCGTGGCCGGCGAATCGCCAATGTGACCGGAGTGGATGGATTTGGTGGCGCTCATAACCAAAGGCAATGGGAATTACACACCCGCGCCAGGCAATTGGCAAGCTTATTTCGCCGAAAGTTATTCACCGAGGCCGGAAAATTTCCATTGCACGCGCCACGTTACTGCCGTAATGTGGTTTCGGCACAAGGGGAGTTAATGCCATGAAATGATATCGCCGCTATGAAAGAAAAAATAATGCTCGCATCAGATCAGAAGAAGGCCACGGGCGCGACACGCCAGCGTCGCACCGCAAAGCCGCCTGAAGAACCCGCCGTCGCCGCCCCGGCCCCGGCCGGCAAACCCAAACGAAAAACCCTGCTCGCCCGCGTGATGAAAACCGCCAAAAAAATTCTGAAGCCCCGGAGTGCCGCGGTTCACCGCAAACCCATCGAGGCGCCGGCGATTTTGCTGGAAGGCGACCAGCCGGCAACGCCGTCCGTCAGCGGTCCCGGCGAAAAGTTCTCGCTCGGCCCCACGCCGCCCGCGGCGCATTTTGAAACGGCGGAAACCGAGCTGCCCGAGGCCTACGGCACCAAAAAACTTTCCCTCACCGCGCGCGACCCGCACTGGCTTTACGCGCACTGGGATTTGACGCGCGAGCAACAGGCGAAGCTGAACGTGAAGTCGGCGGACGGCCACCTCGTTTTGCGGATTTACGCGAACCGGCTGGAAGGCCATCCGCTTTACGAGATTCACGTGCATCCGGAGTCGCGTCACTGGTTCGCGCACGTCGAGCGCGCGGGCGATTCCTACGCCGCCGCCCTTGGCTATTACAACTCGCTGGGCCGCTGGACGCGCGTCGCCTCCTCCGCCGCCACCGTCACGCCGCCCGATGCGGCGGCAGCCGAGGCCGACGTGGAATTCGCCACCATTCCGTTTGAATTTCCGTTCGCCAAGCTGATGCAAATCATCGAAGACGCCGTGCGCGAACATTTGCCGCTCGCGCAGGCCATCGAGGAACTGCGCCGCCACGGTCATCCCGATCTGCCGCGCCTCGCGCCGTCCGCGACCAATCCGGCACGCACCTGGACGCCGCAACAGGAACAGGCCCTTGCCAAAATCATCAGCATTGACGACACGCGCCGCGTCTGGATGGGCTCGCTCGAAATCACCGAACTCATCCGCCGCCGGCTCGCGCACGAAATCTCCTCGCTCGGCGTTTCAACCTTCGGCGTCTCCGGCGTTTCCAGCCTTTCCAGTCCGTTCGGCGGCGCGGAGCAGGCGAAGGGATTCTGGTTCAACGTCAACGCGGAACTCATCATTTACGGCGCGACCGAGCCAAACGCGAAAGTCACGCTGGGCGGACATGAAATCAAGCTGCGCCCCGACGGCTCGTTCAGCTACCGCTTCGCGCTGCCGGACGGAAAATACGATTTGCCCGCTGTCGCCGTTTCCGAAGACGGCACGGATGGGCGCGCGGCGAATCTCAAATTCAGCCGCGAAACCGAATACCTCGGCGACGTTGGCGCGCACCCGCAGGATCCGTCGCTGAAGCCGCCGCTGCCGGAAAATCTTTGATTGCCATGGACGCGCAACTCCGGGGAGTCTTGAGTTTTGTCCGCCTTGTCGCCGCCTGTTTCATGGTCGTCGGCTTGTTGGAAACCGGGCTGTATTTGACAAAGTGTTTGCTGCCAAAACAGCCCGCGCCGGTTCTTCAATCCAACGATTCCACGCCGGCTGTTCAGACCCAACATTCCGCGCCGGTGAAAGTTTTGCCGATTATGTTCAACTCCATTCCACTCGTGGCCGGAGTCGTCATTTTGATCAAGGCCAAAGCCATCGCGAACTGGATTTCCGACAAGTTGGAATGAAATTTTAGATTTTCAAGGTCATGCAAGGCTATCTCTCACTCGTTCTGCACGCGCATCTGCCGTTTGTGCGCCATCCGGAACATGAAAAATTTCTGGAGGAAAACTGGCTGTTCGAGGCCGTCACGGAAACTTACATCCCGCTCCTGCAAGTGCTCGAAGGCTGGCAGCGCGACGGCATGACCGCGCCGCTCACGCTCTCGCTTTCTCCGACGCTCTGCTCGATGCTGCTCGATCCGCTGCTCCAGCGGCGTTACGAGCGGCACTTGAACGGGCTGATCGAACTCGCCGAAAAGGAAATCCACCGCACGCACTGGGACCGCGCCTTTCGCGAGCTCGCGTGGATGTATCACCACCGCTTGACGACCATCCGTGAAACATGGGATTTGCACCGGGGCGATCTCGTCGCCGCGTTCCGAAAATTTCAGGACGAGGGCCGCGTCGAAATCATCACCACCGCCGCGACGCACGGGCTGCTGCCGCTGCTGGCGAACCATCCGCCGTCCGTTCGCGGGCAGATTTTCACCGCGCGCGACCATTACCGGAGTTGCTTTGGCCGCGACCCGCGCGGCATCTGGCTGCCGGAATGCGCCTACATTTCCGGCGTCGAAACTTTTTTGCAGGAGGCAAACATCCGCTGGTTCATTCTCGACACGCACGGCGTGCTGCACGCGCGACCGCGACCGCGTTTTGGCACGTTCGCCCCGATTTACACGCCCAACGGCATCGCCGCGTTCGGGCGCGACTACGATTCTTCGCGGCAGGTCTGGAGCAAGCATGAGGGCTATCCCGGCGACCCGCGCTACCGGGATTTCTACCGCGACATCGGCTTCGACCTGGATTTCGATTACGTCAAGCCGCACCTGCCGTCGCCGGACTCGCGCGGGTTCACCGGCCTCAAGTATTACCGCATCACCGGCGGAACGGGCGAGAAACAGATTTACGACCGCGGAGCCGCATTGCAGGCGGCCAGCGGCCACGCGCAACATTTCCTCGACTGCCGCGCGGAGCAGGCGCGGCAGATGTCCGGTCTGCTGGACCGCCCGCCGCTCGTCGTCGCTCCGTATGACGCCGAATTATTCGGCCATTGGTGGTATGAAGGGCCGGAGTTCCTCGACTACCTCGCGCGCAAACTTGTTCACGATCAGAAAATCATTTCGCTCATCACGCCCGGCGAATATCTGGCGCGGCATCAGACAAACCAGATTGCCACGCCGAGCGCGTCAAGCTGGGGCGAGGAAGGCTACCTGCGCGCGTGGCTGAACGACAAAAACGAATGGATTTATCCGCATTTGCAGGTCGCACAGGAACGCATGAGCGCGCTGGCAAAGAAATTTTCCAAAAGAAAATCCACCACCGCCCTGCAAAACCGCGCTTTGAAGCAGGCCGCGCGCGAGCTGCTGCTGGCGCAGGCCAGCGACTGGCCGTTCATTTTGCGCGCGGGAACCAGTCCCGATTACGCGCGCCGCCGCGTGAAAGACCATCTGCTCCGCTTCATCGCGCTGCACGACCAGCTCACCGCGACAAGCGTGGATGAAAAATGGCTGCTCGAAGCCGAGTCGCGCGACAACATCTTTCCGGACGTGGACTGGAATTATTGGAAGTGAATCGCCGATCGCGAAGCCATCCATTACGATTGGGTTGTCACAGCTGCATTTAAGAATTGCCATGCCCGCCCGGCGGTTTAGATTGTCCATGTTCAAATGAAAATTGCATTGTCCATTTTGGTTCTGGCGCTGGTTTCGGTTTTTTCCGCGCCGGCGCAGGTCATCACCGTGCAGGTGTTGCTGGAGCAGGACCAATTCCTGCCCGGCGAATCGCTGCCGGTGACGGTGCGCGTGATCAACAATTCCGGCCAGTCGCTGCATCTGGGCGAGGCCGCGAACTGGCTGACGTTCAATGTGGAGTCGGCGGACAACAATTCGGTGGTGATGAAAAACGCCGACCCGCCGGTGGTGGGCGGGTTTGATCTGGGTTCGTCGGAGGTCGCCACCAAGCGGGTGGATTTGACGCCGTATTTTGCGCTGACTCAAGCGGGGCGTTACCATCTGGTGGCAACGGTTCGCATCCCGGAATGGGGATCGGCCGAGACGAGTCCGGCCAAGGAGTTCGACGTCATTGACGGGGCGCAGTTGTGGTCGCAGGATTTCGGGCTGCCGGTGCCCGCCGGCATGACGAACCAGCTGCCCGTCGTCCGCAAATACATTTTGGAGGAGGCGAATTATTTGCGGAAGCAGTTGCGGATGTATGTGCTGGTGAGCGACCAGTCGGGAACGCGCATCCTCAAGGTGTCGGCCATCGGGCCGATGGTGTCGTTCAGCCAGCCGGAAGCGCAACTGGACCGCGGGAGCAATCTGCACGTGCTCTATCAAAGCGGCGCGCAGTCGTTCATCTACTCGGTGGTGAATCCCGATGGCAACATCATGCTACAGGAGATTTACGATTATCTCGGCACGCGCCCGCGCCTCGCTGTCAGTGCCGACGGCGTCATCGTGGTGCAGGGCGGCGTGCGGCGGGTGAAGCCCGGCGAATTTCCGGTGGTCAGATTGCCGGATGAATTGCCTCCGCCACCGCCCGCGCCCGCCCCGGCGCCCGCGCCCGCGAAGAAGTGAACAATACCGCGCGGCCGGCGCGCAATCTCATTTTCATTTGCCCGTGTCCGCGGCGGCTTTCACCCAACAAAAACCCGCGAATTCAGTTATTGACGGATTGGCGGCAACTGATATTGTTTCCGCCCTTTGAATCAAAAACGGACGCGTGCGCTGGCGCCGCGAACACAATTTAATTTTAGAATCATGAAATCAGTGCCGTTAAAAGTGTATCCCCGCACGCAAGTGCGCCGGGGCGAAGTGAAAAAGCTGCGCGGTTCGGGTCGCGTGCCCGCCGTCATTTATGGCCGCCAGGCCAAGCCGCAGAACCTCGAAGTCAGCGCAAAGGAATTCAGTGATTTGATTCACCATTCCATTTCCGAAAACATGCTCGTGGATTTATCCATGGAAAGCGACGCGCGCGCCAGGCGTCTCGCGCTCGTGCAGGAAATCCAGCATCACCCGCTCGACGGCAAGGTGCTGCACGTGGATTTCCATGAAGTCGCCGAAAACGAAAAAGTCACCGTCCAGGTGCCGCTGGAAACCGTTGGCGAAGCCGCCGGCGTGAAAAACAGCGGCGGCGTGCTCGAACATGTCTTGTTCAAGCTCAAGGTCCGCGCATTGCCCAAGGATTTGCCGGAACAAATAATCGTGGACGTGAGTCATCTTGAACTCGGCAAGGCCATCCACATCGGCGAAATCAAATTGTCCAACGGTGTGGAAATCATTGGTGACAAGAACATCCCGGTCATCGCCGTGGCCATGCCGCGCACGGAAGAAGAGGAAGCCGCCGCCACCGAGGCCGCTCCGGCTGCTGCCGGCGATGTGGAAATGATCAAAGAGAAGAAGGAAGAAGGCGAGGAAGGCGCCGCGCCGGCCAAGGGCGAGAAAGCCCCCGCGAAGGGCGCGGAAAAAGGTGCGGAAAAAGGCGCAGCCAAGGGCACGGAGAAGGCGCCCGCCGCCGCCGCCAAAGCGCCCGCCGCTGCCGACAAGGCTGCCGGGAAAAAATCGGCGGAGAAAAAGAAATAGTTTTGCCGGCGGCTGCCGGTGGGAGCCGCCGCGCCCGCGCCGCGCATGGAGAATTTGCATCTCATCGTGGGTCTGGGCAATCCGGGAGCGGAATACGCGAAGACGCGCCACAACGCCGGGTTTGCGCTGGTCGAAAAACTGGCGGCGCGCTGGAAAACGGACTGGAAGAACGAACGCAGGTTCGGCGCTCGAATTGCCAGCAGCGAACGGGATGGTCGGCGCGTTTTGCTCTGCCAGCCGCAGACGTTCATGAATTTGAGCGGGGAAGCGGTCGGCGCATTGAAGAATTTTTATCAGTTGCCGTTGAAGCAACTGCTGGTGGCGGTGGACGACGCGGATTTGCCGCTGGGCGAAATTCGGCTGCGCGCGAGCGGCAGCAGCGGTGGTCATCACGGGCTGGAGTCCATCGAGCAGCACCTGGCCACTCGCGGGTTTGCGCGGCTGCGGATCGGCATCGGCCGGGCGGACGGCGCGCGGGAAATCACGGATTACGTGCTCGCGCGTTTCAACGCGGACGAGACGGCGCTGATGGAACAAGTTTTGGTCCGGGCGGCCGGTCAGGCGGAATGCTGGCTGGACGACGGAATTGAAAAGGCAATGAACCGGTTTAACGGAGTCGTGGACTCCACGAACGAAGAGAAAAAAAAGTGAAACGATACGAAGGTCTGTTCATCTTGAATTTGGCGGGGCGCGAAGAAGGCGTCAAAGACGCCCTCGACAAGATTTCCGCGGAAATCACCACGGCGGGCGGCGCCGTCGAGACGGTCCAGAAAATGGACAAGAAAAATTTCATGCGCGTCGCCGACAACAAGCATACCGCCGGTTTTTACGCAAACGTCATTTTCACCGGCACGCCGGCGATTGTCGCGCAGTTGCGGCACAAGTTCGCGCTGAACGAGGAAGTGTTCCGCGTGCTGTTCACGCTGTCGCCGGAACCCAAACCCGCGAAATAATCGCACAACCACGGAGGCCGTATGGCCAGTTTCAACAAAGTCATCCTAGCCGGCAATCTCACCCGCGACCCCGAGTTGCGCTACACGCCCAAGGGCACGGCGGTCGCGCGCATCGGCCTCGCCTGCAACCGCAAGTGGAAAAGCGAGACCGGCGAGATGAAGGAGGAAGTGACTTTTGTGGACGTGGACGCCTTCGGCAAAACCGCTGAAACCATCGGCCAATATCTCAAGAAAGGCCGGCCCATTTTGATTGAAGGCCGCCTCCGCTACGAAACCTGGGAAGACAAGCAGACCAAACAAAAGAGAAGCAAACTCGGCGTCGTGCTGGAAACTTTTCAATTTCTGGATTCCGGCGGTGGTCGCGGCGACGGGGCGTCCGAAGCTCCAGCTTCGCGTCCGGCGGCCGCGGCCGCGCCCCCACCCGACGGCGGCGAGGCTGATGGCCCGCACGAAGGCGACGACGTTCCATTTTGATTAGTCCACTTTTCACGCATCACGTTTCAACGATTTAACAATTCACGATTTTACGATTCAATGAAAACTGAAGTCATTCTCACGCACAACATCGTCGGCCTCGGCGGTGAATCCGACCAGGTGAAGGTCGCGTCCGGTTACGCGCGCAATTATCTGTTCCCCCACCGGCTCGCGGTTCCGCTCACGCAATCCAACAAGCGCCAGATTGAGGCGTTGCGCCAGCGCCGCGCCGAACGCGAGGCGCACGAGTTCAACACCATGACCGAACTCGCCAAGGGCGTTTCCAAACTCACCTGCGTCATCAAGGTCAAGGCGGGCGAGGACGGCAAGATGTTCGGCTC